>Ga0182024_10019801_pt1 | contig 12359 bp, 4 predicted proteins | sample P32metaG_FD_120480 | JGI IMG/M metagenome (GOLD analysis project Ga0182024, IMG submission 120480) | Permafrost microbial communities from Stordalen Mire, Sweden - P3-2 metaG (Illumina Assembly) | ecosystem: Environmental > Terrestrial > Soil > Wetlands > Permafrost | place: Sweden: Stordalen...
GAATCAGAGAATCTGCGAGGAATGGAGCAATAATCCTAAGCGATGCAACGGATGCCCAGAGGATTGGGTCATGCAAGAGCAATGCGGTTATCGAGCAGGAATTTCACTAAATATTCGCAGCTGATTCGACATCCATTAGATCCGTTTGTTCGCGTTCAAATGAGCCTCACCTTCCACGAATTGCTCAAAGATGCCGGCGTTGTGCTCCTTTACTTCGAGCAATCCAGTACATCGCTTCTAGTCCGACGAATTGCCAGTTGAGATCCGGCCTTCGAAGCGAAGCGATTGATAAGCTGGAATTTCTGTTCCGCTGGCGACTCGATGAAGGATGAACGCACATCACGCGGCTTCCAATCTCTCCTGAGCGACTAAGAACGCTCCTGCGCGGTCGATTCCCCGCAGCCGACGAAGTCACAAATGGCCGGGTACCTTCACAAGTACACGACCGAGTTCGACCGGCAATTCGTTGAACCAACAGACGTCTCGGTGCTCAGGATATGAACGACCGCTAGACAAGGCGGTAACAGGTCTCGCAATTCGATGTCCCCATGAAAAGAGAGAGCAGCGTCTCCGCCCCTCTAGGGCATCACATGGAGCACGTAGAAGCAAAGTTAGCTTAGGCACGCCATCTGCCGCATAGATCGGAGAATTCAAGTCCTGGGAACCGGGCTTCTCTCAAGGCATTTCCCGCATTCGCACCGTCAACATGTACGGAATCACGGTCCACTATCGCCCGCCGCATCCCTCGCTTGTTGACGCGCCAGGGCTAAGGGAAATCCCGTATTCTGGCAATTTGCTTCGATGGTTTTTCGTCGACTAACATGTAGACTCGTAGCCCCACCGCGTTCATCCGCCCAATCCATTCACCCACTTCGGATCCCTCGCTGCATCCTGCAGCGTGGGCAGAAAACAAAACAGAAAAGGAAGACCATGATAAAGGAACTCAAAAACAAGCTAGTGATTCTCGCAGTCGTCGTCGTCGCTAACTCATTATTAGCCGGCAGCTTTTCGCACGTAACCGATACCACGGGAACCTATAGTGCGAATGTAACGCTTCCGAACGCGGGAACCTGCACACAAATATGCGACAGTTACGAAAGCAATAACGGAACAATCAACTATGGACCGCTTGCTGATTTGTCCGTGAACGGGATTGGCTACAAAGAAGCAGATGGTCCCGTGTCCGCAGGAACATATAGTATATACCAATCGGTCACACAAACGGCTGGTGGAGAATCGTCGACCTATATTAACTGGTAGTGGCGACGAGGCTTCTGAGGGCCAATCTACGTGATCATTGGTGTGGGAAATGCCGCGCCAGCGTCCGGTTGACTCCGGGATATCTGGCGCGGCAACTATGACCCATGTGTTTGAGAACGACGATATCGATTGCGGTTGCGGCCATCATTCTTGTCAAAACGCTGGATTCATCTTGGGCAAGCGATGCGCCACCGCTCATAGATCAGCGTCCGTGTATCGAATCAGGCAGCCTTCGCGTATCCCGCTATCTAGCTGCAAAATACTTTAAACGATTCTCCTATCAATTAAAGAGCAGGCAACAACGCTCGCCTACTGACTCAGAGGCCAAGGCGTGGTTCGCTCTATTTGTGGCCCAACAGCTTATCGTGGCCCACGCCACGACGTTAGGTTACTCTTCCCGCCCAGAGGTCTTGTCCGTTGTTTCCCACATGGAGCGGTATATGCTCACACAGGCCGCCGGCCCCTTTTACAAGGCGCTGCTCGAGCGCGAGCCAGTCCTGACGCAACACGAACTGGAGACCTTGCACGACAAAGCGGCCAGATCCGTCGAAGGAATCGTCGCGCGTTTTTCGGTGGCAGCGAATGCTGAGAAATGCCTCGGCACGGACTTCGACTCGATTTCAACCGATGAGCAGACCGCGCGAATCAGACGATGCGGAGAGCGGGAAGACGTCGAAATGCAGGAAGGAGCGTTTTCGTGGCCATTCTTACCCTTCAGCGAGGTTGCCGATGCAATCGAAGCTGCCCCCAGCGGGCGCTGGATCGCGCTTCTCCGTCCCGGTTTCGGGGAATATTTCGTTTTCGTTTCAAAAAGAAAACAGGCGCCGGTCAGCGCCGTGCGATCCGATGACAATGCCTTCCGCAATTGGGTGACCAGGATGCGCATTAGGGCATTGTATCAACAGCGAAAAGCACAGTTACTATCGCTAGGTTCATTTTCCTTGGACCGCGCGGTTGCTACGTCGTTCCTCGACTATTGCCGGCATTCGATGAGCGATCGTTATGAAATCCCCGCCCTCCCACAACAGCAACTCGCAGAAAACATCCTCTTTCGGCACAATATTGGACGCGAATCCATAGCTGTCTCTGTCGAGACTTTTCGACGGCACTTTAATGAACAATACGTCCGGAGCGCCATCGCCGATCTCAGCCATCTCAGGGAACATTGTCAGGACATGGCAATGGAAGAGCTGGATTTTCGGACTGCTAAAGCAGAAGCGATCGACTGCACACCGCAATTTGCCGAGGACCGCCAAGGGTTTGCCGGATTCCAAATACTCGACCTTTTTGAGAGAGAGAAATTAGTTCCTCAAATTACAATTGAGCGCACGCAAGTCGAACGGTATTACGGCGAGCACGCCTCTGAATTTATGCAGCCTATTAGAATCCGTGGCCTGCTCCTCGAATTCACGACGGCAGAAGACGCCTCGAGTTGGCGAGCGCGTACGATATCTACAGGGGATGCTATAAGGCCACCGCGAGGCTCTCGGACGAACGAAAGAGAGATTGAAGTTGGAATCACCGAGCCGGTTCCTGGTTTCGACGTCCTGCACTCGCTTCTCTTCGCCTGCCCCGAAGGCTCGACCATCGGACCAATCCAAAACGGGTATTCTTTTGCCTGCTTTGTCAAGGAGCGGAATCTCGTTATTGCACCCAAGCCCCTCGAACTTGCCGACGCGACAATCCGAGGGATCCTTTTGCGCCAAGCCTTGGACGCGCAGGAGCTGAAACTTGCACTAGAGCTGCCAGAGAATCGAAATGCTGTGATCACATCTTTTGACCTCAATGAGCAGGATTCGGAATCAACCAATCCAAAGCCTGAATGAACAACTCCTTGCTAAAAACCTAAGATATCATGGCGGTTGAAGCCGTTATCCATCTGGAACCCCTTCAAGGCGGACTGACTTGGTGTCAATTCATGTTCACTGTTTATCACGCGCGCCCTGCCGGGTGCCCTAAATAGAGAAGTCCGGCGGCTTTCGCCGCCGGACTTGAAGCTTCTAGACTCTTCCTGGCGCAATCGCCCTCTGATGCGTCAGAAAAGTCTTAGAAGTCGAAGGAGTTCTCCAATCGGAAGCCCATGCCCTCCTGGATGCGCTCCAGTGCTAGGCTGCCATCCGGCTCACACTGGGCAGGGACGAGCGAGTCCTTCTCGCCGACGTTCTGCATGTTGAGCTGAATGCGCCAATTGACGTTCGCGAACAGCTTTCGCTGATAGCCAATCCACATGTCCACGTGTGTGTCCGTGGGGCCCATGAAGGGCTCGTTGACGTTCAGGCCGCCCTCCGTGACAAGGGTGACGGCCGCGTAGTTGGGATCAGTGGAGTTCACGTTCTTGAAGGTCGGATCGTACTTGTACCCGAGGATGCGCGCGGCCTCCATGCGGAGCGCTCCACCCAGGAACACTCCCTTGATCGGGCCGCGATCGAACGTGTACGTCGATACCAGGTTAAGCCTCCATGGCGAGACCTCGGGCGCCGCGTGGCCCTGGTCATTGAGTTCCACCGTGAACGGCGCGACGATATTTGCATTCCAATTCTGTTCTATTGTGGATCCGCATTGGTTGCACCACATGCGGACCTGGCCGCCGGGTCCGGCAAAGAAGCCCGTCAACTGGCTGATGAAGGTCTGTGCCGCGGGATCGATGGCCTCGTGGGTCGAGTCGACGTGTGTGTAGTTGAGGGTCACGTTCCAGTTCCTCAGAATCTGGGTCGTGAATTCGATCTCAACGCCCTTGGACAGGTTGTCGACTGTCGTGACGTGATTTCCGAATTGGGAGCCGCCACCCTCGTTCGGGGCCGTCGCGTCATTGTAACCGGCGAGGAAGGCGGAATCGAGCTGGCCGCTGGCCTTGGCAAGCGAGGGAATGATCGCCGGTGTGACGTTGTAGCTGGCGAAGAACGAATCCGGGACGGGAAGGTTTACCCAGGCGTTAACAATCTGCTGGGAAAACGCGTTTGTGGCGATGTACTGGGCGCTGCCCGGCGCGTAGCCGCTCGCCTGGGCGTAGTTCCAGTAGTTCGTGTTCGGCGTCCTGCCCTCCAGGCCGTCCTGCAGAGCGGCCGCCCAGCCGTAGCCCCAAACCGTGTTGTCCGGAATCACGTAGCCGTTCCCTCCGAGGCCTGCGATGGAATTGCCGTTGGTGCCCTCGAGCGTGGCGTTCTTGACGATCGTCTTGAACCAGTCGACCTTGAGCGAAACCTTGTCCGACAGCGCCGTGACGACAAAGCCGTATTCCGTCGTGGTTCCGCTTGCATTTGGAACCGAAAGGCCGGCGAGGCTCAGGCGAGCCGCGTCGGGCTTGAAGTTCTCGGAGCGGTCCAGGAGCACGCTGAACGTGACGTCATCGGGAAGCTTGGACATGAGGGCCTTCGGGAAGTGGTAGACTCCGCCCCATGTCTTGCTCGTGCCCTGGACGTCCGTGCGGGACGCAAGGTTGTCGGGGAAGTTGAGGCTCGTGAAGCCGCTGAGCGGATCCGTGTACGCATTCGACTGGTAGTTCACGACCTTGTCCTTGCGCCAGCCGAGTGAGGGGACCAGATCACCGCCGAGGAGGTAGCCCTGCCATGTGATACCCTCGGACGAATCGGTGTAGCGGGTCCTTTGCGCATTGGTCACGAGGCTGGGAAACTGGCTCGGGTCGTCCGCGTTGTAGTAATACGCCGTATGCTGCTCCCATCCGACGTAATTGGCGGGATTCTCCGACTGCGTCGTGGTGTACGTGCCGCCATTCGTCGAGCCTACGCCAAGTGCGATGTTCTTGTAGGTATACGGGGCCGCGGGATTGATATACCCGGGAGCGTTCGGGTCCGTCGGCACGTTCCAAGTTGAATTGAAGTTCTGGACGACCTCCTGCGCCGGGGGAGCGACAACGTAGTTGATGTTGTTCAGGTGCGCGCCCGCGGCGGAATTGGCGTTCAGCAGCGAAGGCCCGAGGAAGGCGACGAAATCAAACTGATTCCATGAACCGAGAGCGTCCGACTCATAGCCCCCCGCGTTCTGCGCGCTCCAGTTGTCGGTGTCCCATTGGGGGGTTAGAGCGTATGAGGCATAGTCGTAATTAAATGTAACGACTTGCGACTTCTCATATAGGGCCGTCAGGTCGCTCTTTCCGAGCAGCCACGTCAGGGTGGGGATGCTGAAGAAATCCGAGCTGCGAAGCTCGCCGGTGGGCGTGACCCTGAAGGTCTGGCGCGTCGTGGTCGTCTGGTAGTCGATCTCCTCACCGGTTCCGGCAGCGACCTCGGGGCGTCCGACATTCGGGTTCGGGGTGCCGTTGGGATAGGTGTCGTTGACGTTGATCGTTATGCCGTACTCCTGGCCCTGCAGGAAGGGCACCGAGCCCTCGGTGTACTTCTGCTGGTCGTAGGCGACCTCAAAGCCGAGGCGGTCGTCGAAGAAGGTCTGGTCGACGGTCAGGTTAAACGCCGTCCAGCGCTTCCACTCGCTCTTGTTTGGCCCGTCCAGTAGCAGCTTGTAGAAGTTGAATATGCTGGGGTCCGTGAGGTACTTGTCCGTGTAGTATCCGCCTCCCGGTATCTGTGTGACCGGGTACGCGTAGTTGGGGGGAACACCGGTCGAGGCGCTCGGCGAAGCTGTTCCGACAAAGCCCGCATAGGTGCTGAATGGCAGGAGTGCGTAGTTCGAAAACACCCCCTGACCCAGGTAGGCGCCCTCTTGGGCGATCGGGACATTGGCCGGAATGAGACCGTAGTTTTGCTCCGACGCCGTGGCATAGATGGGCGTGCCGGACGGATTCTGGGGATTCGGGATATTGTTGATCGCGGCGGGCGTGGCCTCGTAGTAGTTGGTGACGTCGGCCCAGCCCTCGCGGCCCTGGCCTCCGAAAATCTGCGCGAAGTCGCCCGGGGGAAGCACCATGCCCGTGGGATTCGCCGCAGTTGCCGGTCCGTACTCGTTCACCGTCGTCTTCATGAGGCCCGGATTTGTGATACCACCGGTCGTTATGGTGTTGGAGAACCATGGGGTTATCTCGTCCTCGGGCGGGATGATGCGGGGATTGTCCGATGTCTGCCTGCCGGTTTCGAAGTCGCCCCTGATGCTCGTGTGGCTGTCCTTGCCGAACAGCTTGGGATCAAAGCGGAAGGCGCCGTAATAGCGGGTCGTGTTGCTGAACGCCGGGACCTGCTCGTACTTCTCGTCGTCCTGCAGAGCGGCCAGATGGATGGCGAACACGCCGGGCACGATCTGCTGGTTTATGGAGACCGAGTCGCGCAGTGAGCCGTACTCGTCGACGCGGTTCGTGACATTGTAGGCGTTCGTGAATGAGGCGCCGCTTGTGCTGACATTGATGATACCGGCGGGGCTTCCCGTTCCGAAGAGGATTGAGTTTGGCCCGCGCTGGAGGTCAACGCGACCCACGTCGAACGCGTCCCACGGAATGTCCGATATGAAGTAATCGCGCGTGTTGTCGGCCGAGTCCAAGCCCCGGACGCGGGTTGTCGAGTCGACCGTGTTCTCCTCGGAGATCGCGGTCCCGGCAACGCCGCTGAAGTTACCGCGAAGGCCCGTGACCTCCGTGCTCGGGGTGTATATCAGGAGGTCCTCTTGGTTCTTTGCCCCGGTGTCCTGGAGGAACTGGGCGGTCACAACGGAAATGGCCGATGCGACATCCTTCAGCTCGGTGCGGACACGGGTTCCCGCCAGGGTGCTGTTGGCCTGGTAGCTCCCCGCGTCTTCGGAGGCGTCGACCACGAAGGGGGAGAGCACCATCGGAGGCGCCGAAGGCTCTTGATCCGCTGTCGCTGTGGCATTCGATGTCGTTGTGGTCGTCGTCGTCGTCGCGGGGGCGGCTTGGGCTCCGGCGGTCTGAGGCATTGAAGCAAAACCTAGCGCCGCGGTGACAGTGATGGCACGCAGCAGCAGCAAAGTACGATTAGCAGGCATATTTCCGTGGATTAGGGCTTACGGTTTAGTGTCGTGTACGGTCCGTTGGTGTTGGAACATACAAATTGTAGGGCGAGTCGCTGGAATCCCGTGGCCAACCATGGAATTCGATGTGTTCAAAGTTATCAGGGCTTCGTTTCAGCTAGAATAGCCGCTAATACGAATGCATGTTAAAACTTACGCTTCCGTCCTAAAAGAAACCCGGGACGCCGGGGAAAATCGTTTCGTTTGTCGGTGTGAATTCGGGGTCACGCCGACGCAAAATCTCGCTGCCCGTGGAAATATGGAGCCCGTCCTGATGCGGGGGAATATCCCAGGCGCCCTCCCGGAACGCGGATCGTAATCCTGCCAATTCGGAACCCGCGGCCCGCCGGCCGCGCGGCGCCCGTCCCCGAATCTATTTCTCCAGACGGGCGCGCAGGTCGGAAGGCAACAGGTCCAAGGCCGTCTCTTGCATCCGGGGATCTGTGATCTCGACGCCCAGGACCGCGCGCGCCTCCTGAAGGCTGTAGAGCAGATTCGTGCTGAGCGAACGCAGCTTCTCCTCGTCAACTTCCTCCACACATTGCCGCAGGCGCACGCGGGCCAGGTCGGCGCGATGGGCCTGGGCGAGCACGATGGCCAGCCCCACCCTTTGGTCCCACGGCAACGCTCGATCCGCTCCACCGGTAATCCTGCGAAGAAGCACATCGACCGAACGGCCAAAGCCATCCGTGTCGCCCTCGGCTATCGCGACCTGGGCGCGGGCCAATTGGGCACCGAGGTCGGCCGGAAACCTCCTGAGCTCCTGTGCCGCTCTTGCCGCAAGATCCAGCTGACCCATGTCGACAAAGTATTCGGCGAGGCGGCTGGCCGCGGCCGCGTCATTCTGGGGGTCAACGACCTTCAGGATCGTGACCGACTGGCCCTCGAATCCGGCAACGGTGGGGATCAGGTACGGCACCGGCCGAAGCCACGGCGGCAGGTTCCATTTGTGCAGCCTTTCGATGAACGTTCCATTTGTCTGTCCGCTCCCCAGCTGGGCGTAGACATCCATGAAGGGATCCCACTGCGGGATTATGATGTGCGTGACCCCGCGCTGGCCGATCAACTCCTGGGCCTCTTCCGGGGTCGACGCGCTCGCTATGCGTATTGCAATCGCCAGCCCCTCGCCGTTCTCCCAGTCGAAGGTCCCAAGGCCCCTGCTTCCTCCGTAGTAGTATAGCGCGGTGGTCGCATCGGGAGGGGCAAGGATCACCGCTCCCTGCGGGCCCGCATGCTTCGCCAGGTCATAGGCCAGATCCCGCTCTATGAGGCCCACGACCTCGCCCTTCGTAAGCTCCCCTTTGGGATTCAACGCCAGCGAGGGCCAAAGCTGCACGGCTCCAGGCAGCAGCACAACTGCCGCGAACACCGCCATCGCTGCGGACAGGAGCCTTCCCTTGGGCGCGCCGCTGACTGCCGTCGCAGTCGCCACAACCAATGCGAGCAGGGCGCCATCGAGGCCGCTCCACAAGCTGAGGCGCCAGAACGAAAGGCCCAGCACGACCAGCACCGGGCCAAGGGAGACGGCGAGCGCCCGGCGCTGCACGGGTCCGAATTTCCCGCGGGCAAGCATCCACACGGCTGGCGCGACAAGCAGCGCGGGCAGCACCGTGGCCATGAAGGCCGGTGTGAGGCCGTCTTGCAGGAGCCACGCCCAGGAGTTCTTCGCAGAGACGCCGCCGGGCAGCATTGAGAGCCTCATCGAATTCAGGTCCAGCGAAAGGAGCCCAGGATCGCGGGTAAGCAGCATTGAGACGGGAACGGACGCCACGGCGGCTGCAGCGAGAATCAGGACGGCCCAATCGCGAAGACCCCGCCGAGGCATTCCACCGCGGATCCGTGCTGTCAGCTGCGCCAGCACCTCGCCTCCGCCAATCCACGCGAGGCCAAAGACCGGATGAACAGCTCGAAGCTCCCAGGAGCCCATGTGGGACGGAAAGAATTCAATTAGGTAGGCGCCGAGGCAGGCCAACGCTCCGCCGAGCGCCCAGGCACGCCAGGGAAGGCATTCCCGCGCCGCGGCGGGAACTGCCGGGGAACTGCCGCGGGTAGCCCAAGCGGCCAGCAGCGCGCCCAGGGCGATTCCTGAAAGGATTGGCGCCTCGTTGGACACGCTGATCCACAATCCGGCTCCGCCTGCGGCCCCGGCGGCGAAAAACCATCTCCTGGTGCGCCGATCGTCGCCGTCGGGACCAAGTATGAAGGCGCCGGCAAGCAGGGGGAGCACGCTCCAGACTGCGCATGCCTGCGCCAGTCCACGGCTGTCAGGCTCCCCTGGAAGAAACTCCGCCGCAAACGGGAAAAGGGTCGCCAGGCCCGCCGACAGGAGCGCGGCGGGCAGGAAGCCGAACGTCCGCGCGACAAAAATCGCCGTGCCCGCCCCAAAGAGCAGCAGCAGCAGCGGATCCGCGTAAAGCGCCGCCCTCTCGGCGGATCGATCGATCGGGCCCCCGGAAATCTCATGATTGCACCAGGCGACAAGCCCAAGCCACCAGCGATAGGGCGACGCGGCGTACACCTCGTGGCCCATCGGGGCATTCTCGTAGTCGACATGGCGAACGCGCCATTCCGAGCGGGCAAACATCTGGCGCGTCTGGTCGAGCCATTCGAAGCTCTCGTTGCGGTGCCCGGGAACGATCAAAAGCGGCCGCCAATCGGCGTTGCGCGAGGGCGCGAACCCGCCGGACCCGGCCCTCCCGAAGGCCTCGGAAACATACTCGACCCGCCGCAGCCGTATGCCGTTCGTCACGGCAAAGTACGCGAGCGCGCAGAGCGGAACCATCAACCATGCGGATGCGGGAATCCGGATGGGGTTTCTCATGGGAATCGTCGCATTTGCACCACGTTGGGGAGCCGGAAATGCAAGCCGACGCGGAAATGACGGGCAAGATAAGTTTGGACGCAGAAGCCGGCCAAACATGCCTTGACTACCCTATGGCGGATTCGTCCCATCGCCGCATCACGATACTGGTCGCTCAGAATTGCAAACATCCCTAAATGATGGCTATTGGTTCGCACGGGGCCCGATTGCGAGCGCTTGGCGTGGCGATTCTCGCGTGCGCGGCGGCCCGCGCCGCCGACCCGGCCGGCGGCATATCCGGGAGGCCTTTCGGCGCGCGCCCCTTCCCGCGCGGCAAGACCATGTTCGAGCAGCTGGCCCCGGAGCAGACGGGCGTCAGGACGGAGAACCATTACGACGACCCCAAGATGTGGGGCGCGCTTTACCACGAGTTTGAGGACGGGTCGATCGGCACGGGCGTGGCCATCGGGGATTACGACGGCGACGGCAGGCCGGACATCTTTGTCGTGAGCAAGACCGCGGGCTGCCGCCTGTTCCGCAATCTTGGCGGATACAAGTTCGAGGACGTGACGGAAAAGGCGGGTGTCGGCGCGACGCCGTGCGTCTGGAATCTTGGCGCGACATTCGTCGACATCAACAACAGCGGACGGCTGGACATCTACGTCTGCCGTTTCAATGCCCCCAATCTGCTCTACATCAACCAGGGCGACGGAACCTTCAAGGAAATGGCCCATGCCTACGGCCTCGACGTGAGGGACTCGAGCGTCATGGCGGCCTTCAGCGACTACGACCGCGACGGGTGGCTCGACGTCTACATAGCGACCAATCTGCTCGACCCAGCCGCGCATCCGGCCGGTCAGCGCGGCTACCTCTTTCACAACAACCGAAACGGCACGTTCACGAACGTGACCGAAGGCGCCGGAATCTCGGGCGAGTCGCAGAGCCATTCGGCCACCTGGTGGGACTTCGACAACGACGGCTGGCCCGATCTCTATGTCGCCAATGATTACGGAATCCCGGACAAGCTCTACCACAACAACCGGGACGGGACGTTCACCGATGTGATCGACCGAGTGCTGCCGCACACGTCCTCCTCCTCCATGGGCTCGGACATCGGTAGCGTGAACAACGACGGGCTCATCGACCTGCTCGTCGCCGACATGGCCTCGACCACGCACCAGAAGGACCAGAGGTCCATGGCCGGTGAGCGCGAGGGAAATCCGGACACATCCGCGGCGACGCCGAAGTACCACCGAAGCGCCCTGTATCTGAACACGGGAACGGGCCGCTGCCTTGAGGCGGCGTTCCTTGCGGGTATCGCCGCCACGGATTGGACGTGGTCCGTGCGCCTCGAGGACCTGGACAACGACGGGCACCTCGATCTCTTCGTGACCAACGGCTTCAACCGGTATCCGGACGAGGACATTTACGCGCGCGCGATGGTCGCCCGGTCCCAGGCCGAGCGCATCAGGATACTTTTCGACAGCCCCGTCATGGTCGAAAACCACCTCGCTTTCCGGAACCTGGGCGACCTGCAGTTTGAAAACGCCAGTGCCGAGTGGGGCCTGGACGCGAAGGGCGTGAGCTTCGGGGCCGCGTTCGGCGACCTGGGCGGGGACGGCAACCTCGACCTGGTCTACACCAATTACGAGGGCGGCGTGACCATCCTGCGAAACGACAACGAGACGGGGCACCGTGTGAACGTTGACCTGCGTGGGACCGTATCCAACCGGTTCGGGGTCGGCGCCACGGTGAGGATAGAGAGCTCGCTCGGCGTCCAGGTCCGCCAGCTCGCGCTGGCGCGCGGGTATATGTCCAGCAGCGAGCCCATGCTTCACTTCGGCATGGGCAACGACACGGTGATCAGGACGTTGAGTGTTACATGGCCGAGCGGCCACGTTCAGACGTTTGGCAACCTCGAGGTCGACCGGCGCTACACGATAACCGAGCCATCCGCGCCGATAGCGGTGCCGCCGGATCCGATCCGGCCGCCCGGCCAGTTTCGAGAGGTGAGCCAGGAGCGCGGCCTCGACCTGAGGACGCGGGAGGAGTCGGTTGAGGAGACCTACCTTCAGCCCCTGATCCCCGTGCGCCTCAACAGGCGCGGTCCCGGCTTGGCGGTCGGCGACGTGTTCGGCAGCGGCCGGGACGACGTCGTCATGGGCGGCACCGTGCTGGATCCGCTGCGCATCCTCCACTGCACGGCGTCGGGGACGTTCATGGCGGCGGACTCGGCGGCGGTCGCGACCGGCGCCGCCGCCGACGACGGACCGCTGCTTCTGTTCGATGCGGCGGGCACCGGAAGCGAGGATCTCCTGGTGACCAAGGGCGGAAACACCCTGCCGGCCGGCGCCCAGGAGTATCAACC
>Ga0182024_10019802_pt1 | contig 12358 bp, 12 predicted proteins | sample P32metaG_FD_120480 | JGI IMG/M metagenome (GOLD analysis project Ga0182024, IMG submission 120480) | Permafrost microbial communities from Stordalen Mire, Sweden - P3-2 metaG (Illumina Assembly) | ecosystem: Environmental > Terrestrial > Soil > Wetlands > Permafrost | place: Sweden: Stordalen...
ATCGATCAAAAGCCGCACAGGGAAATGGTCAACCTGCCCTCCGCGCAGGGAGCCAGAGGTCGAATTATGCTGTGTTTTTGCGATTACCGAGGCGTGCTCCCAGTTAATTGGGACAGCAATGATAATGAGTATTAAGAAGTTTCATGGTTCCTACTATGCACAAAGTGAATCTATCACATTGTGGTCCGAGGAGCGGAGGGAGCACTCAAGGAGAAGCGAAGCGGCCGACTATAGGCACCGCTAAGCGAAACCAGGAATATGTGGATCGTCAGACTGGCTCTCAATCGACCTTATACGTTCATTGTCCTGGCGCTGCTCATTCTCCTGTTGAGCCCGGCCGTGATTCTCCGCACGCCCACGGACATCTTTCCCAATATCAATATCCCAGTGATCTCTGTCGCGTGGACTTACACAGGGCTCAATCCCGAAGATATCGAAACGCGTTTGACAACGCCTTACGAGAAGGGTCTGACAACACTCGTCGATAACATCCAACACATTGAATCGACCAGCTTTAACGGCGTCTCCGTGGTAAAGATTTATCTCCAGCCTGGAACGAGCCTCGATACAGCAAATGCGCAAGTCGTGGCACTGGGCGGGTTTGTACTGCGACTTCTTCCTCCGGCCATCCAGCCGCCGGAGATCATCAATTTCAGCGCGTCCAGCGTCCCCATTCTGCAACTCGGGCTTTCCGGACAGGGAATGTCCGAGCAGGCGCTTAATGATCAAGGATTCAATTTTCTGCGGCCCCAGCTGATTACCGTGCCGGGCGCGGTGATCCCCTATCCGTATGGCGGCAAACAGCGGCAAGTGATGATCAATATGGATCAGAACCAGATGCAGGCGAAAGGAGTTTCCCCAACCGATGTTCTGAATGCCGTTAACGCGCAGAACCTGATTCTTCCCTCAGGCACGGCCAAGATCGCGGAAAGTGAACTGGACGTGCGCATGAACGTCGCGCCCCGCACAGTCGCCGAACTCAACGACATTCCAATCAAGCAGGTTGGCAACACGACGACCTATTTGAGAGAAGTAGCCCGCGTGAGTGACGGGTTTGCCGTGCAGTCGAACGTGGTACGCCAGGATGGTCACCGTGGCGTGCTGGTCACGATTCTCAAAGCCGGAACGGCATCCACTCTGGATGTCGTCTCCGGAATCAAGTTGCTGCTGCCACGCGCTGCATCGATTCTGCCCCCCGAGATGAAGATTACCCCCCTCGCCGATCAATCGGTCTTCGTGCGCAGCGCCATTAGCGGCGTAATCCGGGAAGGCGTGATTGCCGGGGCACTGACAGGATTAATGATTCTGCTTTTTATAGGCAGTTGGCGGAGCACGGTCATCATTGCTGTCTCGATTCCGCTGTCCATTCTGACCTCCATCCTGATCCTGAGTTTTCTTAACGAAACGATCAACATTATGACGCTCGGCGGCCTGGCTCTGGCGGTTGGCATACTCGTCGACGATGCCACGGTCGTGATTGAAAACATCAACCGCATTTTGGAAGAAGGACATGAAGCGGATATTAGGCAGGCGATTTTGGATGGTTCCCAGCAGGTCGCAGTTCCGGCGCTAGTTTCGACGCTCTGCATCTGCATCGTCTTCATGCCGCTGTTCCTGCTGAGCGGTATGGCGCGATATCTCTTCGTTCCGCTGGCTGAGGCAGTGGTATTTGCCATGCTTGCGTCCTACTTCTTCTCTCGGACGCTTGTTCCGACGCTTGCAATGTACATGCTCAAGCTGAATGAGGGCCAGGGCGAGTCGCGTAATCCTCTCGTGCTGTTTCAGAGGAAATTCGAGCATGGCTTCGCCGGAGTTCGGAGCGCGCACGAACGTTTGCTGACTCGCCTGGTCGCGCGCCGCAAGGTTTTCATTCCAGCATTTCTCGCAGTCTGCGCCTGCGTCTTTCTGCTGGCGCCCTGGCTCGGGCAGGACTTCTTCCCCGATACGGACAGCGGTCAGTTCAGCCTGCACATCCGCGCGAAGACCGGGACACGTATTGAGGATTCTGCACAGCTTGCCGATCTGGTAGAGGCCTCCATTCGCAAAGAGGTGCCGCCGGATGAAATCGACAACATTCTGGACAACATCGGCCTGCCATTCAGCCCATACAACCTGATGCATTCCACCTCGGGAGTACTTGGCGCCAACGACATCGATGTGCTGGTGTCGCTGCGCAAAAAACATCACCCCACTGCGCGATACGTTCGTGCCCTCCGTGAAAAGCTTCCCCGCGAGTTTCCCGGGACGACCTTCTATTTTCTGCCTGCCGACATCGTGACCCAGATTCTCAATTTCGGCCTGCCCGCGCCGATCGACATTCAGATCGAAGGAAACAACTTTCAGGTCAATCACGATATTGCCGAGAACGTCATGACAGAGTTGCATCAGGTCCCCGGGTTGACCGACCTGCATATCTAACAGCCGCTCGATTATCCGACGCTCGATGTAGCAGTGGACCGAACCAAGGCCTTGCAGGCGGGATACCAGGAAAAAGATGTCGCTTCGAGTGTACTGAACTCGCTGAGCGGGAGCTTTCAGATCACGCCGATGTTCTTCGTCAACTGGGAGAACGGCGTGAACTACAACTTGGTTGCGCAGACCCCGCAATACCGAATCCAGTCGATCAAGGACATTCAGAATATCCCCATCGCCGGCGGCTCGAAGGGCAATCCGGAGATTCTCGCGGATGTTGCTTCGATGAAGCGGGGCAGCGAGGTCGCTGTCGTCTCCCACTACAACATACGCCGAGTGATCGATATCTACGGGACGCCGCAGGACCGCGATCTCGGTGCAGTTAGCGGCGACGTACAGCGCATCGTCGACGCCCATCGCAAGTCGTTGCCGCGTGGAACGTTCATCACCATACGAGGCCAGGTGGAGACAATGCACGAGTCGTATACCGGCTTGATTGCCGGGCTGGGATTCGCCATTGTGCTGGTCTACATGTTGATCGTCGTGAACTTTCAGTCCTGGCTGGACCCTTTCATCATCATCACCGCTCTTCCGGCAGCCATGGCAGGCATCGTTCTCATGCTCTTCTTCACGCACACCACACTCAGCGTCCCCGCGCTCATGGGGGCACTGATGTGCGTGGGAGTCGCTACGGCCAACAGCATTCTTGTCGTCTCCTTCGCTAAGGACAGGCTGTTGATCCACGGCGACGCCGTGAAAGCTGCCCTCGAGGCGGGCACCACACGGTTCAGGCCTGTCATCATGACCGCTCTCGCCATGATCATCGGCATGGTGCCGATGGCGCTCGGCCTGGGCGATGGCGGTGAGCAGAACGCGCCTCTGGGACGCGCAGTCATCGGCGGCCTGTTCTGCGCCACGGTCGCAACGCTTGTCTTTGTCCCGTCAGTGTTCGCCCTGTTTCACAACAAATCCCATGCCTCCTCTTCAAAGTCGCCTGAAACGTCCAGGGTCAATTTAGCGCCTACTACGGAGCCGCAGTCATGACACGGAATGAGTCGAACCAAGTGCAAACCGTTGCTACAACGCGCGCTCCCACCCGAACTGCCGGATGGCCGACTATTGCCGTCGGAACAATCTTCGTCCTTTGCGTCGCCTACGCGGTTTTTGAAGGCATGCATTCGCGCGTGGAAGCGACGGCCAAGCTGCGCCAGGTGGCGATGAGCTCCGCGATGCCCTCTGTCAACGTTGTCTATCCGAAGGGCGGAGCTGAGGCGGAAGAGATTGAGTTGCCAGGCAACACTCAGGCGTTCACCGACACGCCGATCTACGCCAGGACCAGCGGCTATGTGAAACGCTGGTTTGTGGACATCGGCGCTCACGTAAAGCAGGGCCAGCTGTTTGCAGTGATTGAAACGCCGGAACTCGATCAGCAGCTTCGCCAGGCCACGGCAGACTTGGAAAACGCACAGGCCAATCTGCAGATTGCCCAAATTACCGCTACTCGCTGGCAGGATCTGGTGAAGACGAACTCTGTTTCGCAGCAGGAAACCGATCAGGCAGTCAGCGATCTTCATTCCAAGCGTGCATTGGTCGACTCCAATCAGGCAAATGTAGATCGACTCGAGCAGTTGCAGGCTTTCGAAAACATCACCGCTCCCTTCGACGGCGTCATAACGGCCCGCAATACCGACGTCGGAGCGTTGATCCAGGCTGGGGACAATTCGACGCCCAAAGAGCTCTTCCACCTGGCCGCCGTCCAGAAGCTGCGTGTCTATATCCCCGTTCCTGAGGTCGATGCCTACTCGGCGAGGATGGGAGAAAAGGTCAAAGTGACCCTCGACGCCTTTCCGAGTGAGATCTTTACCGGAACCCTCGTACGGAATGATGACGCTATTGACCCTGTTTCGCGCACCTTGAACGTCGAGGTGGACGTAGACAATCCCTCCCGCAAGTTGCTTCCAGGCGCCTACGCCGTCGTGCATCTCAATGTACCGGGCAGCACTGGCGCTGTGACCATACCATCGAATGCTTTGCTCTTCCGTGCCGAGGGATTGCGGGTGGGCGTCGTCCGGAACGGTCATGTAGAACTCACCCCGATCACAATCGGGCAGGACTACGGCAGCGCTGTAGAGGTGCTTTCCGGGCTGTCGCCTCAGGACGCCGTGATCGTGAACCCTTCGGACTCTCTTGCAAACGGAGCGGCCGCCCGGGTAGTGAATCGCGCGGCAGCTGGAGTGCCGCGATGAAGCGATACCTTCCTAGCGCTGCAATCATTTGTATGTTGCTGTCCGGATGCATGGTTGGTCCAAAATATGTCAGGCCGGCGGCGCCACAGGCGCCAAGTTTCAAGGAGTTGAACAACCGGAAAGAGGGAGACGGCTGGAAGGTGGCGCAACCTGAAGATGCTCTTCTCCGCGGAGAGTGGTGGGAGCTTTACGGCGATACAGAATTGAATGAGTTGGAAGAACAGGTGGACTCTTCCAACCAAACCCTAAAGATTGCCGAAGCAAACTTTCGACAGGCCCGCGCGGCGATCCGATTCAGTCGCGCGTCTGAAGCTCCCACAATTGGAACTGCTCCCAGCATTTCTACGGTTAGGGATTCAGCCAATCAGCCTTATTTCCCAGCGAGCGAGGCCAACAATGGCACCGGAGATTTCACGCTTCCTCTTGATCTCTCGTATGAGATCGATCTTTGGGGGCGCGTGCGCCGCACTGTTACGGCTTCGAGAGAAGAAGTGCAGGCGAGCGCTGGCGATCTTGAAACGGCACGTTTGAGTCTGCACGCCGAAGTCGCAATCGACTATTTCGAGGTCCGGAGCGCGGATGCGCAGGAGAGGCTCCTCGACGACACCGTAAATGCGTACAGTGAGGCACTAGATTTGACGAAGAACCGCTTTGAGGGTGGCGCCGCGCCTAAATCGGACGTCGCACAGGCACAAACGCAGCTAGATGCCGCACGTGTTCAAGCCACAGACATCACGGTTCAGCGAGCACAGTATGAACATGCTCTGGCGATCCTAATCGGGAAACCTCCGGCTGCCTTCGATCTGCCCCCGATTCCGCTCAATCTCCAGCCACCAACGATGCCGTCTATTCCTGTTGCTCTGCCCGCACAGCTACTCGAGCGGCGTCCCGATGTCGCAGCAGCCGAACGCCGTATGGCGGCAGCCAATGAACAGATCGGGATCGCGCGAGCGGCTTATTATCCGACACTGAACCTGGCTGCCGTTGCTGGACTTGAAGGTTCCTCGTTATTGAACTGGTTCAATTGGCCCAGTCGTTTCTGGGCTGTTGGGCCGGGACTATCGGAAACTCTCTTCGATGCAGGGAGACGGCGGGACACCACAGAATCGGCGAAGGCTGGATATGACAGCGCCGTTGCCAACTATCGTCAAACCGTACTGACCTCATTTCAACAGGTGGAAGACAACGTTGTTGTTCTGGGTGTACTTCAGACGGAATCAGCCCAACAGCACGACACCACTGAAGCAGCCGAAGAAGCCCTGCGCCTCTTTCAGAATCGATATGCAGGTGGCGTCGATACCTATCTGCAGGTCGTCACTTCGCAGACAACAGCTCTGGCAAATGAGCGGAATGATATCGATATTATGAGGCGGCAATTTGAGGCGAATGTTCTTTTGATCAAGGCATTGGGCGGAGGATGGGACGTCTCGAAGTTGCCTCAGTCGTAGATAGAGGGCAAGACGTTTCCTATAATCTCAAATGGATGGAAAGGGAAAAAGATTAAGGGTGACATCGGCACCTTCAACGTAACGGCGCTGTACACGAAAGCCTAATGCGCCTTCTTCGAGACACGAGCCACTAACTCGTCCAATCTCGAAAGCAAAAGCTTAAGGACGGGAGACTCGTTCGACTTTCTGTAGCCGAGGACCAGATCGACAGTTGGCGTATCTCCCTTCAGAGGGCGACTCGTTACAGACGAAGGGAGAAAGTTCTGTGCGTAAGCAGGTAACAGCCCTACGCCGCGCGTCGACACTATTAAGGAAATTCCCATGGTGACGTGGTCCGCCTCGTGGGCTGGCGTGATATTGATTCCGGACCGCTTCAGGTAATCGTCGATGACCGCACGCAGTACAGGAGCCGTGTCCGACACTATCACGAATGTCTCGCGCGCGAGATCACTCGGAATGATGGCCTTGAGCGCAGCGAGACGGTGGTCACTCGGCAAGATCACCATGAGGGGCTCCTTCTCGAGAAGACGGAACGCCAACCCTGGCACCCCTTTTTCCCGCCGAAGAAAAGCTGCATCGATTTTTCCTTTCGAAAGGCCGTCCGCGAGCCGCAGCGAGTATTGACTCGATATCATCACGTCGATGTTAGGCAGTTCGTCGCGCAAAATCCGCAAGGCTTCCGGCATCCATGTCAACTCGTGTCCGGTCAGGAAGCCTATGGTGAAGCATGGCTTGGCGGGGTGAGCGACCCGGCGCGCAGCTTCGGCTGCCGCTTCAACCTGCGACAGCACCGAGCGGGCGTGATCGAGGAAGGTTCGACCCGCAGGTGTCAGTTCGATCCCGCGAGCGCGGCGCGTCAGCAGTTGGGCGCCTAGCTCGCTCTCAAGATCTCGAATCTGCCGACTCAACGAAGGTTGTGACGTGTGCAGCCTTTGCTCTGCTGCCACCGTCAGACTTCCCGCCTCGGCAACCGCGACGAAATAGCGAAGATGTCGTAATTCCATTCCCACTCCCATGCTTGTGAGGCATCGATGTCAGCCTAACAAAGTATGCTCCAGCCGCGCTACCAATGCCTAACGTTGCAATCTAAGTAAGTGATCTGAGCTATCCCGGAAGCAGCTCTCAGCGGACGTTCAGTCATGCCTGACCTGCATGGGTTCCAGATCAAGGAGGTAGTAGATATGAGTTCACCAGTTGTTTTAATTACCGGAGCACTGACAGGCATCGGTCGTGCCACGGCGCTGGCCTTCGCGCATGAAGGAGCGCGGGTCGTGGTTTCCGGTCGACACGACGATGAAGGTCAGAAGCTAGTCACTGAACTGCGCAACCTCGGCACCGAGGCCGAATTTCTGCGCACCGATGTGCGGCATGAAGAGGAAGTCAAGAACCTCGTCGACAAGACCATCGCTCGTTTCGGTCGCCTCGACATTGCCGTTAATAATGCTGGCACCGTGGGCACCCCCGGTTCGGCTGCCAATGTAACCACCGAGAACTATCAAGCCATCTTCGACACAAATGTGCTTGGTGTGCTTCTGAGCATGAAGTACGAGATTCGGGCAATGCTTCGGCAAGGCAAAGGCAGCATCGTTAACATTTCGTCTGCGTACGGCAAAGTCGGTGGCCCGACCGCATCGGTGTATGTCGGCAGCAAGCACGCTGTGGAAGGCATCACGAAGTCTGCGGCCATCGAACTCGCCGGCACAGGCGTTCGTGTCAACATCGTTGGCCCTGGTCCGGTGGAAACGGGAATGTTCAACCGCTTTGCGCAAACGAAGGAAAACAAAGCAAATTTCCTCGACGCACAAGTTCCTAACAAGCGCATCGGCACTCCCGAAGAAATCGCAAATGCCATCATGTTCATTGGCTCTGACAAGGCATCCTACATCATCGGTGCATCCCTGGCGGTCGACGGAGGAGTGATTGCGGACTAATTCTAGGGCCGTCTCCAGACGGGGATCTCTTATGACTAACTACACACACCAGACCGCGCCGACCGAATTCGTTGAGGCGGCCGGCATTCGTTTCGCGTACCGTCGCTTCGCCAACCGCCGCTTCGGCGCAAAGATCGACATCCCCCTGCTCTTCTTCATGCACTTAACCGGAACCATGGATTACTGGGATCCCGCATTGACCGACGGATTTGCCCAGGACCGCGAAGTGATTTTGTTTAACAACGCCGGCATCTCCAGCTCCAGCGGCGAAGTTCCGACTTCGATTGAAGAGATGGCGCAGCACGCAGCCGCCTTCACCGACGCCCTCGGCATTAAGAAACTCGACGTTCTCGGATTCTCGATGGGCTTCCTCATCGCGCAGCAGTTCACCATGGACCGGCCAGACCTTGTCCGAAAACTCATCCTCGTTGGCACTGGCCCGAGGAGTGGCGAAGGGATGGCATCGCTAACTCCCGAGGCACAAGAGATCTTTGGAGCCAGGTACGATCCTGCCGATGAGCTCTGGCTTCGGGTCTTCTTTACTCCATCGGAGCGGAGTCAGGCGTCAGGAAGGAAGTATCTTGAGCGGCAGCGGGCGCGCAAGGAGAATCGCGATCCTTTGCCGAACGAAAAGGTCGCTCCGGCACAGGTGGCTGCATTACGAAAATGGGGGGCTCCGGCGAAAGATCCTTATGCTTACCTGAAGAAGATCACTCAGCCCACGCTCGTGGTGAACGGCAGCAACGACGTGATCGTTTATACGGTGAACTCTTTCATCCTCCAGCAAAACCTGCCGAACGCGCAGCTCATTCTTTACCCCGACAGCAATCATGGTGCGCAGTACCAATACCCAGAGCTGTTTCTAGAGCATGTCACACAGTTCCTAAAGGGCTGAGCACGAGCAGAAAGAAGAAACCAGAACATGAAAGAAAAGCAGGTGAAGCTTCCAGGTCCAGATCATCCGATTTCCATCCAGCGCAATCCCGCTCGCGTTGTCGTATCCGTCGCAGGCCGGGTGGTTGCCAACACCCGCAACGCCCTGACGCTCCGCGAAGCGGCGTATCCGCCCGTTCAATACATTCCAGGTGAGGACGTTGATTTTTCCCAATTGGAACGGACGGATAACGTTACCTACTGCCCTTATAAAGGCGATTGCAATTACTACAGCGTTCCCGCTGGAGGAAATAAGTCCCTCAACGCGGTGTGGTCGTACGAGGATCCGTTTCCCGCTGTTGAGCAGATCAGGGGGCATGTTGCGTTCTATCCCGAGCGAGTGGATGAAATAGCAGAGCAGCTCCTGACGTGAAGATTGACCGACTGGATCATTGCATCAAGACTGAGGCTGGGCGCGAACTCGCGCCTTCTTGGAATGCAGGACCTGAAGCAAATCGGCAGGTCCGACGAGGTGGCGGGCGTAATTGCTCTTTTGAGTGCGCTAAACAATGACAGAAGAACTCTAGTTCATGAGAATTGGGAGGGTCTATAAATGGCTTCACTGCAAGGCAAAACTGCGCTGGTAACGGGCGCGTCGCGGGGAATTGGTCGCGCCACGGCATCAGCACTCGCGGAAGCTGGGGCGCATGTTCTGGTTCACTACGGCCGTTCTGCGCAGGCTGCGGAATCGTTAGTCGCCGGCATTCACGCGAAAGGGGGACGCGCGGATGCGATCAGGGTGGACTTAGGAACTCCAGATGGAGCAACACTGCCGGCGAGGGAAGTTCGCTCGATCGTTAGGGAGCGATTGGATGTGATCGTTTCCAACGCCGGAATCAGCAAGGCTGCAACCATCAAGGATCATACGGTGGAGGATTTTGACAATCTCTTTTGCACCGAATGTGCGCAGCCCGTTTTTCCTGGCGCAGCAACTCCTGCCCGTCCTCGGTGAAGGTTCGAACATCATTGTGATCTCTTCGATCGTGGCGCACGCCGTAGTTGGGAAGCCCGGTTTGGACAACCCTTCGATCCTTGCCTACGCCTCGACCAAAGGAGCATTAGAGACTCTGGTCAAAAACTGGGCTGCCATTCTGGGGCCCCGGGGCATCCGCGTAAATGCAGTCGCGCCAGGGGTGATCGACACAGACATGTCGAATTTCACGAAGACCGAGGCAGGTCGGGAGGTGACGCTTGGAATGCAAGCACTGAAGCGAATCGGCAAGCCGGAAGATGTTGCGGACGTCGTCGCGTTTCTGGCGTCAGACACTGCCCGCAGGATAACGGGAGCGAGTATCCCGGTCGACGGTGGGTTGAAGCTTTAAGGACCCGCGTCTTGCCAGCGTTAGCTGGGATTGCCTCGATGAGAAGAGGAGGGACGGCAAATGGCAATGGAAGTGGTGAGTGAGAAGATCGAATCGAAAAATAAAACTCTCGTTCTAGAAGCTTTCGACACGCTGTTCAACAAGCGTGACTATGCAGCCGCCGAGCGTTTCTGGTCGTCTGACTATATTCAGCACAGCGCTCACATCGCACCCGGCCGCGACGGTCTCTTCAATCTTATCAGGAGCATCCCACCAACGTTGAAGTACGAACTGGGAACGATCGTGGCTGAGGGTGACCTCGTGATCGTGCACGGGCGATTTAGCGGTTTCGGTGCTCCTGTGAATTGGATTGCCGCAGATATTGTTCGCATTCAAAACGGAATCCTTGTCGAGCATTGGGACGTCATTCAGGACGAAGCGACCGAAGAACAGTCGATAAGCAAGCGGCCCATGTTCGGAACTACATTCCCGACCTACTCTTGAAAAGGAACAAGTCTCCATGGGTAGGCTCTAAAGCCGCTTGATTTCGGCCTGCGGGCCTAACACCCGGGACTCGTGGACCGGAGCGTTGACATTCGAACGTTGGGAAGGTTTACAAACGACTATAGCAGATACTCAAGGCAGCCTTTGCATCGAACCGGACCGGTCTTTGCCAGTCGAAGTTGCTGCGATTTCTCCCTTCGTGGATAAGCTCATCCTCTTGATTGGGAAGTGCGGCTGTGTTCCTGAGGGCGAGACCGACGCAGTCCCGTGCTGTCGGCAAGGGGTCATCTCATAAACTGAGTCTCGAACCAGCGACCACTTCCGGTCGGTTGAAAAAACTTGCATCCCAATTGTGCTGTTAAACATCACATATATTGATAGGAGATTTGATGTCCGCGACTAGCGTCCAATTCACCGTTGCAGCGCACATCATGGCTGCTCTGGGTTTTCATCACGGCAAGGAAATCGCTTCGGCAACCCTCGCTGAAAGTGTGAATGCAGACCCCACGTTCGTGAGGAAATCTCTCTCGAAACTCTCAAAGGCAGGCCTGATCATCACAACGCGCGGTAAGAACGGCGCGAGCACGCTTACGCGTTCCCCTGAGCAAATAACGCTTTTGGACATTTATCTCGCCAGCGCGGCACCTCCGACATTCGCGATTCATAACTATCCAGTGGAGAAGAGATGCCCGATCAGCTCCAACATCAAGGGATGCATGTCGTCGGTCCTAAAAAAAGCGCAGGACAGCTTCGAGAATACTCTCGATGGAATAACCGTCGCCGATGTAGTTGGGGAAATCCGTCGAACGCGGCGGTGATTTTTTTGCGCCTATATGTGCATATTAGTAGCACATATAAAAGCACAACCATCCGAGATTGCAAACGGAGCTGATCGAAAAGGAAGCACATTCAAGTGGGTTAGGAAATGCGGTTTTTGTTTCAGTACCACACGGTGGGCCTGGAAAGGAAAAACGAATATGAACAGCCTTAAAGACAAGGTGGCTGTCGGAGCGGATGCCATGTATGTGATTGTGGGGGCGAGCGGGAACACCGGCTCGATCATCGCCAATTCCCTGCTATTGAGGGGCGAGAAGGTGCGCGTCATGGGGCGCGATGCGGGGCGACTGCAGCGCTTTGTGCGCAAAGGCGCGGAAGCGTTCATGGCCAACGTGAGCGATGCGGCTGCGCTCACCAAAGCCTTCAGCGGTGCGCGCGCAGCGTACTTGATGTTGCCGCCGGTGATCTCGCGGAAGGACCAGGAGCGAGAGAGCGATGCGATCGCGAAAGCCGTGAAGGAGTCCGGCCTGCGCTACGCGGTGCACTTGAGCAGCTACGGCGCGCATGTCCGGGAAGGCACTGGGCCAGTCGCGGGGCTGCATTCTTCGGAGCGAAAACTTAACGCGATCAGCGGTTTGAACGTTCTGCACCTGCGCGCCGCGTATTTCATGGAGAACAATCTGGCGGCTATTGGCATGATTCATGAGACGGGAATCTTGGGACATGCGCTGCTACCCGACCTGAAGTTGCCCATGATCGCGACGCGCGACGTTGGGGATTACGCCGCGCAGCGCCTCCTGAACCTG
>Ga0182024_10019803_pt1 | contig 12357 bp, 11 predicted proteins | sample P32metaG_FD_120480 | JGI IMG/M metagenome (GOLD analysis project Ga0182024, IMG submission 120480) | Permafrost microbial communities from Stordalen Mire, Sweden - P3-2 metaG (Illumina Assembly) | ecosystem: Environmental > Terrestrial > Soil > Wetlands > Permafrost | place: Sweden: Stordalen...
ATAGCCGATATGGCCCCAAGTATGATGCGAGCCGTGCGAGACGGTCATGGCACCCGGGCCATGATCGTGCCTCACGCGCTTAATCTCGCTGGCGACGATGTCCAGCGCCTCGTCCCAGCTGATCGGCACGTAGCCCGATTTTCCTCGGTTCTCAACGTTGCGCTCGCCCTTCGGATCGAAGTCGACGCGCTTCATCGGGTGGAGCAAGCGGTCGGGCGAATAAATCATCGACCGGCTATTCTGACCGTGCGGGGCAAGCGTCGTCTTGCGCGGCGGCGTGAAATTCATTCCACGCGCATGAATCGTCCACGGCTGCGGATCGGTTTCGTCGAAGTCGATCGGCGTGGTACGGATGATCTTGCCGTCCTTGACGTAGACGAAAAGCGGGCCGCCGTTCGCCATATTGCAATAGCGCATCGTGCCGTTTGGCATCGGCGTGCCGAATTTCCAGCCGGCGGTCTGCATCATCATCAGGGTCTGCGCGAACCAGTTCGTCAGGTCCTCAGGACCGTCGACGCCGAGCGTAAAATCCTTCTGGGCGTTGATCTGGGCGAGCCAGTTGATCGGCGGCGTCAGCAAGGACGCGCCGATCGTGGCGTTCTTGAAGAAGAGCGTGATATCGGGCTTCGCGTGCATGCCCCGGCCGGAGCTGATCTCCCCGTCGCGAATTGAAATCCAGCGTCCGATTCCCTCGTCGCGCGCCTTGATCTGCGCAACCAAGTCGCGCTGCTTGAGCCGTGCGGCAAATGCCGGGTGCCTGCGCGCCACGAGCTTGAGCGCCAGCGGCAGAGCAAAAAGAATGATCGAGAGTTTCAGCCGCGAAAACATCATGCCCGCCTTTCGCCATTACGGAAATGCGCCCAGGGCCCGCGCTCCCTGCGCGCCGCACAGCAGCGTCTCCGGAGCGCGATTATATACGGGCCGTGATCCAAAACCGATGCAGAATTCCGGAAGACTGATCGATTTTAGCGATCATTAGGCGGTAGCACGTTAGTGCCGCCATGCGCCCGATTTTACCGCGTCTTAACCGCTTCCCTGTCCGGCGCTTGACCCCTGTCCCGACGCGCCAAAATACACCGCCATTTTTTTCGCATCGACCGCGAGATCGGCGGACCGCCCGTCATAGACGACCCGCCCGCGATCGAGAACGAGCGTGCGTGACGCGAAGTTGAGCGCGAGATTTACATATTGCTCGACGAAGATGATGCCGAAATTGCCGGTATCGCGCAGCATCTCGAACACTTCGAACAGCTTTTCCACGATCACAGGCGCCAGGCCCTCCATGGGTTCATCCAGCAGCAAAAGCCGTGGATTGCCCATCAGCGCCCGTCCGATGCTGAGCATCTGCTGCTCGCCACCGGAAATCTCGTGACCACCATTGCTTCGACGCGACGCCAGATTCGGGAACATTTCATAGACGCGTTCCAGATTCCAATGTCCCGGCTGGGCAGCGATCAGCAGATTTTCCTCGACGGTCAGCGAGCGGAATATGTCACGCGTCTGCGGCACATAGCCGATGCCGCCGCGCGCGCGATAATAACTGGGCAGCGACCCGATCTCGCGACCGTCGAATGTAATATTGCCCGAATGCATCCGCGTGTGGCCGGCGATCGTCTTCATCAGGGTCGATTTGCCGACACCGTTGCGCCCGAGGACGGCGAGCACGCTGCCCTGATCGATGGCAAGCGAGATTTCCTCGATGATCACTGTCGGGCCGAATCCGGCGGTGACCCGGTCAAGCCGCAGCAGGCCGGCCATGCTTGCTATCTCCAAGGTAAACTTCACGCACGCGCGCATCGGCCGCTATTTCTGCCGGCGAACCTTCCAGAAAAATCGAGCCCTGCACGAGCACGGAAATCTGCTGGGCAAAACGGAACACCAGATCCATGTCGTGATCGATCAGCAGCACCGCGATCTCCTTTGGCACGGTCGCGATGATGTCGAGGATGACATGGCTCTCCGCGGTCGGAATTCCGGCGGCGGGTTCGTCGAGCAGCAGGATTTTCGGGCGCAACGCCAGCGCAATGGCAATTTCAAGCAAACGCTGCCGGCCGTATGGCAATAATTGCGCCTGCACGTCCGCAACATCGCTCAAACCGACGCGATGAACGAGTTCATCCATACGCTCGAGTTGCGCACGATGGCTGAGCACCGAACGGAAGATGTTCCCGGCAATTCCATCGCACTCAGCAACTGCCAGAAACACGTTTTCGCGCACGCTCATCTTGGGAAACAACGAGGTGATCTGGAACGTTCGGCCGATGCCCAGCCGGATACGTCGCGCTTCGCCCAGTTCGGTTACGTCCTCGCCGTTGAGCAGGATGTTGCCGGAGGAGGGCCTTAAACGGCCGGTGAGCAGATTGAGGAACGTCGTTTTGCCCGCCCCATTCGGACCGATCAGCGCACGGCGTTCGCCGGGCCGAAGCGTGAAATTCACATCGGTGATCACTCGGTTTGCTTCGAACGAACAGTTGAGTACGCGGGTTTCCAGCGTCGCGGTGCCGGTCATGGCCGTCTCCGCGCCTTGATCGCATGAACGATGCGTTCGGCGATCCCGATGATGCCACCCGGCGCCAGCATCACCATGGCGATCAGAATGAGCCCAAGCCCAAGAAACCAGTTCGCCGGATCCTGCTTGGCCAGTTGGTCCTGGGCCAACATGAAGGAGGGGACGCCCACAAATGCGCCATACAGGCGGCCCGAACCGCCCAGAATCAGCATGATCAGGATATTGCCCGATAGTTCGAAGCTGAGTGAATGCAGCGCGACAAACTGCGTCGTCTGCGCCTGCAAGGCGCCGGCAAGCCCGGCCAGCGCTGATGCAATCACATAAATGATGATGCGGCGGCGCATGATCGGACACCCGATTGCCGCCATGCGCGCGTCATTCTCACGAATGCCGCGCAGCGACCAGCCGAACGGCGAGTTGATCAACACCTGCACAAAGGTGAAAACCAGGAACAATGCCGCCAGACTGTAGAAAAACGCGGTCCTGCCGCGGAAGTCGAACGCGAACAGACCGAGCAGCGGCGTGAACGAAACGCCCTGCAGTCCGTCCTCGCCGCCGGTCAGACCGGTTGCCTTGTTGGCGATTTCGTAAAGCAGAAACGCCGACGCCATTGTCAGCATCAGCAGCGTGAGACCTTTGGTCCGCAGCATGGCAACGCCGAACGCCAGACCGGTGACCGCCGCCAGCATCATTCCGCACAGCGCGGTGACAATCGGATCGGTGATGCCGTGCACGGAAAGGATGCTCGCCGTGTAGGCCCCCATGCCGAAAAGCCCGGCATGACCAAGTGTGACAATGCCCGCATAACCCACCAGCAGATCGAGCGACAATGCGAACAGGATCATCACGAAGACCTGTGTCGCCAGCGGCTCATATCCCGGAAGCGCCAGTGGCAGGGCCGCCACCGCTACCCAGGGCAGCAATTTCAACACGCGGACGATCACGGACGACGTCAAAGAGCGAACGATGGGCGATGCGGAAACTGTTGCCATGCTGCAATCTCAACGACGCCGCATGATGCCGTTCGGGCGCCAAATAAGAACGATAAAAACAAAAGCGAATATGAAGATCGAGCCGGCTTGCGGCACGACATAGTGGCAGGCGGTGTCGGCCAATCCGATCGCCAGCGCCGCGACGAACGGGCCCCTGATATCGCCAAGACCGCCGACCGCGACAACGATCAGGAAGTAGACGATATAATCCAGCGGATAAGTTGGCGAGATAGCGAGAACATCGGCGCCAAGTCCGCCGCCCAGCGCGGCGAGACCGGTTCCCAAACCGAAGGTGCCGGCAAACAAACGGCTGGTATTGATGCCGATCGATTGCGCCATTGCCCGATTGTCGACGGCGGCGCGGATGCGCGCGCCGAACAATGTTCGATCGAAGACGAACCAAAGCCCAGAAATGACCGCGGTGGCGAATCCGACGAGCGCCACCCGGTAAGCCGGCAGCGTGAGATGGAGGATCGTCACCTGCCCTTTCAGATAGTCCGGCAGCTGGATCGGCTGCGCCAGCGGCCCCCATGCGATGCGCACGATCGCAACCGAGACCAGAATAAGGCCGAACGAGAACAACACCTGATCGAGTTCCGACCGCCCGTAAAGATGACGGTAGAGCGTCCGCTCCAGCACAAAACCGAGCGCCGCGACCAGGACACAGCCGGCCGCGAGCGACGGCAGGAACGGAACGCCCAACCGATTCATCAAGGTGACGGTCACGTAGCCGCCAAGCATGGCGAATACGCCGTGCGCAAGATTAACGAAGCCCATCAACCCCATCGTGACCGAGAGCCCGACGGAGATCAGGTATAGGATCATGCCATAAGCGACCCCGAAGAACAGGATGGTGATGGCTGTTGTCACAGCTTCGCGCCCAGCGTTTCCAGTTGTCGATGCTCCCGGCTATTTCTTATTGAACACTTTCCATGGATCGCCAATCGGGCCAATGGTCGCGAATTCGATGTTGGCCAGATGCCCGTCCTTTTCTTCGACGCGGCGCAGGTAGAGGTTCTGCACCAGATCGCCCTGCTGGTCGATCTTGATCGGCCCGCGCGGGCTGTTCGGGTCGGACCACCCGCGCAGGAATTTCATCATCGCATCGGGATCAATGATTCCCTTTTGCGCATTTCCCTTTTGCGCATTGATCGCATCGTAAATCGCCTGCATGCCATCCCACCCGGCGACGGCGAAATAGGTCGGAACCGAGTTGGCGCCGTATTCCTTTTTCCATGCGGCGATGAAATCGGCATTGGCCTTGCGCGTTGCGGCCGGCGAATACTGCCCGAGCGTGACGACGCCCAATGCGCTGCGCCCCATATTCGGCAGTTCCTCATCGGAGGTAATGTCGAGCGGGCCAATCAGCTTAATCTTCGACTTCGTGATGCCGATATCGTCGAACGCTTTCATGAACGCGGTCGCCTGCGGACCGCCCGGATTGAACACATAGACCACGTCCGGGTTCGTATCCTTGACCTTCTGGAAGTACGGCAGATAGTCGGTCGTCGCCAGCGGAATGCGAACCGAGCCGACGATCTTGCCGCCGCCTTCGGTGAAGCTCTTGGTAAACGCGGCTTCGCCGTCGTAGCCGGGAGCAAAGTCGCTCACCACCGTGTAGGCGGTTTTCCAGCCCTGTTTCGCCGCCCACTCACCGAGCGGGTAACTGGTTTGCCACAACGTCCACCCGGTGCGCACGACGTAAGGCGACTGCTGCGTCACCGTGCTGCCGCCGGCCGTCATGGTGACGAACGGTACCTTCGCCTCTTTCGTCAGTGCGGCGATCGCCATGGCATTGGGCGTCCACTGTCCGCCGGTCAGGATCTGCACATGATCGCGCAGCACCAATTCTTGGGCGAGACGCTTGGCGAGGGAAGGATTGACACCGGTGTCGTCGCGCTTGACTAGTTCAATCTTGACGCCGGGGGGCAACTCGCTCGCATGCAGCTTGCTGAAGAGATTGATCGCGCGATCGATCTGTTCGCCGAGCGCGGCATCGCGGCCCGAATAGGTCAAAATCACGCCGACCTTGATCGTTTCGGCCTTAGCGGGGGCCAGCGCCGCCATCGTCAACGCCGCGGCAACAAGGCCCTGACGCAATAGCCTGCTGCCGATCTTTTTCGTGAAGCTCACAATTCCCTCCTTAGGTTTTATTTGATTGTTCGTGTTCAACCTGTCGAACACGCCCAGCCGATGCTTGAGCGCATGGTCTTTAGCAGGCCATTGTAGACGAACCACGATCTTGAACCGATGAAAATTTCCGGAAGTCTGATCGGTTTTGGCAATCATTAGGCGGTAGTGCGTTAGGGCCGCGTGCGTCCGGCGCGTCGGCCCCTGCCCTTGGAAGAACCGATCTTGGCCGCCACGCGCTCGATTTCGGCGAGAAAGGCGAGGCCGACCGCGGACAATTCGTGTCTGGCGCGCGAGATGACAGCGACCTGCCAGGGCTGCATCGGCGAGTCGAGTGGCAAAAGTGCAATCGAGGGCGGCGTGCGATCGCCAAAAAACACCTGCGAGGGCACGAGCGTGACGTAGTCGCCATTCGCCACGAGTGCGAGGGCGCAGGCGAACGAGGTGCATTCGATCGTGCTCTTCGGTAGAGCGAGGTGGTTGGACGCAAAGGTCTGTTCGAAAACATCGAGGCCGGTATGGCTGCGGCGATAGATGATCCAATCGAGTTCCAGCAAGTCGGCGAGTTGAAGCTTGCGCGCGCTGATCAAGGGATGATCGGCGCGAACCGCTGGCATCAGGTGATCCTCGACCAATCGGACGAAGCTTAGTGTTTCGTCGCGCGGCCGGGTGGGCACCAGACAGATGGCAAAATCGATATCGCCGGTGCGGATCGCCGGCAGAATGTCCGGGTAGACGTCTTCTGAAATGCGGAAACTCACCCTTGGGCGCGCGCGCTGGAAAGCGATGATCGCACGCGGCAGCAACCCCATGGCAACCGTCGGCGAGGCGCTCACGCGGATTTCGCCAACCTGGGCGCCCTGGATCGTTTGCACGTCGTTGCGCGCATGGCGCAGTTCCGCTTCGATGACCTTGGCGCGGCCGAGCAGCGCCTTGCCGGCGGCGGTCGCGGTGACCCCGTGCGCGCTGCGATGCATGATTTCGGCGCCGAGTTCCTCCTCCAAATTCTGGATGCTCTTGCTCACCGAGGATTGCGACAGGTTCAGGTTGACCGCCGCTTGACGCACGGCGCCGGCCTCCACCACCGCGATGAAATTTCGAAGTTGGCTGAGCTTCATCCGGCCACCATGACGACGGGTGATGGCAAAAAACTATCACAGAATTCGCTTTCTGCATATCTGAGATATGGCTGATAGAGTAAGCTGCCGGACCAGTCTCGCGCCTTGATGGATGACTCATTGTGAACGAGCCCGACTGCAAATTTGACGCTTGCCATCATTCGGATGAGGCTGGTCCGACGCTAACCGTCCGATACTCAACGTGCTCCTGGCAGTCCCTCAACCCTCCGTCTCTCCGGTGGAACACAAATTTGCGAGGATGACGAATGAAATACAACCGCCCACAAGCGACCGCGTCATGGGGCATGATGGCCAAGGATTGGGAGCAGGGAATCGATTACAATCGCCTGCACAGGCAACGCCTCTCGCGTGCCCAGGAAGCGATCCGTCATGCCGGCCTCGGCGGCGTCATCGCCTTCAATTTCGACAATATCCGCTACATCACCGGCACGCATATCGGTGAATGGGCACGCGATAAGTTCATGCGCTATGCCCTGTGCCCGGTGCAGGGTCCGCCATTCCTGTGGGATCCGGCGGCGCCGGCCAAGCGTCTATCGTCGCCCTGGATCGCCGACAATGTCGCCGCGCCAATTTCGACGATGCAGGGCGGGTTGCCGCCGCAGATGAACGTGCAGGGTGATTTCGCCAAGCAAATAAAAAGGGCACTCGTTCACTTCGGCATCGAAAAGGAACCGATCGGTATCGATCTCATGGAACTGCCAATGCTGCGCGCCCTGGAAAAGGAGGGCGTCGAGGTCGTTGACGGTCAGCAGGCGATGCTCGATGCCCGCGAGGTCAAGACCGGCGACGAGATCGAACTGCTGAAAATGGCCTGCGCCATGGTCGACGCGACTTACGTCGACATCGCCAGGGCGATCCGGCCGGGCACGCGCGAGAACGAGCTCGTTGCGATCGCGAATGACCGGCTGTTCCGCATGGGCTCGGAACGAGTCGAGTGCGTGAATTCCGTCTCCGGCCCGCGCGGCCGACCGCATTCGCACACTTTTTCCGACCGCCTGATCCAGCCGGGCGACATGGTGTTCCTCGACATCATGCACTCGTTCAACGGCTACCGTACCTGCTACTACCGCACCTTCATTTGCGGCGAGCCGAACAAGCATCAGATCGACGCCTACGAGACCGCGTCGAAGTGGATTAGCGCCTCGATCGACCTGATCCGGCCCGGCATCACGCCCGACCAGGTGGCACAGGTATGGCCCGATGCACAGGAATTTGGCTATCGCGACGAGGCCGAAGCATTCCTGCTGCAATACGGCCATGGCGTCGGTTTGTCGCTGTGGGAGCGGCCGATCATCTCCAAGCGTTACACTGGGCAGAACACGCCGCTCAAGGAAGGCATGGTGTTCGCGCTCGAGACCTGGAAGGGCGCCGAGGACGGCTCCGGCGCGGCGCGCATCGAGGAAGAGGTCGTGGTCACCAAGGACGGTTGCCAGATCATCACCAATTTCCCATCCGACCGCCTGATCTCGTGCGGGCTGCCGGGCTGTGAGGTGTTTTGAGCGCGCTTCGCGCGCGCGATTTGATTGCAGGTTGAAACCTTGCCTCAAACACCAGTCACCATCCTGACCGGATTCCTCGGCAGCGGCAAAACGACGCTGCTCAATCGCGCGCTGCGCGATCCGTCGATGGCGCACACCGCGGTCGTCATCAACGAATTCGGCGAAATGGGCCTCGACCATCTGCTCGCGGCGCAGAGCAATGATACCATCATGGTGCTGGAGAACGGCTGTCTGTGCTGCACCGTTTTCGGCGATCTCGTGACGACGTTGAACAACCTCTATCACGCGCGCGAGGCGGGGGAGATTTCCCGTTTCGATCACGTGGTGATCGAAACATCGGGCCTTGCCGATCCATCGCCGCTAAACCAAGCCTTCCTGTCCGACCCGACGCTCTCCGGGCTCTATCGCATCGGCACCGTGGTGGCGACCGTGGATGCCGTGAATGGCCCCGACACGCTCGACAAGCATGTCGAGTCGGTGCATCAGGTTGCGCTCGCCGATCACATCCTGATCACCAAGCTCGATCTGGTCGATCCCGCGAAGGCAAGCGAGGCCGAGGCGGCGCTGACCGCGCGCCTGCATCGCATCAACCCGGCGGCAAAAATTTTCCGCATCGACGACCCGGCATTCGAAATCGGCGCCCTGTTGCGCAGAGTCGGCCTCGATCCGGCCGAGGCAAAGAGCGACGTGAATGCCTGGCTCAATGCTGCCGCCTACCAGCGGCCCGTTGAGCACGACCACGCGCATCACGAGCACGACCACCAGCGCGGCCTGTACGACCGCGACATCGCCTCGTTCTGTTTCGTGCGGGAAAAGCCCATTCCGCGTGAGGCGCTGCGCCTGCTGCTCGATGCCTTGCAGCAGAACCTCGGTCCCAATCTGTTGCGAGTGAAAGGCATCGTTAACATTGCCGAGGAACCGGACCGGCCGGCGGTCATCCAGGGCGTGCAACATCTCTTGCATAACCTGACATGGCTCGAGCGGTGGCCGGACGCCGACCGCCGCAGCAAGATTGTGTTCATCACGCAAGCGTTCGATCGCGCCGAGGTCGAGGATATGATCGCGGTGCTCGATCGTGTCGCGGCGCGCACGGCCGCGGCCCGAGCTCGGGCCCAGGGCATATGATGAGTTTCTTAGTAGAAGATTAATACCAAGTCCCATTGGTCAGAACCCGTGCGCCCATTGGCGCAATCCGATGGACATGATGCGCCAAGGCTGGTCGACGAGCTTGTTCCATGCCTCGCAGTAGTGGTCGACGAGATCGTCATAGGATTTGAAGACGCGGTTGGAGAGCCAGTTGTCGCGCATAAACTGCCAGACGTTTTCGACCTGGTTGAGCTCAGGACATTTCGGTGGCAGGGCGATAATGGTGATGTTGGGTGGCACGACGAGGCGCGTCGACATGTGCCAGCCAGCCTGATCGACCAAGAGGACGGCGTGTGCACCGGGTGCGACGGTCTCGGCAATACACGCTGCTCGCGCGCCACGAGAACCTCAGCCTGGAGGGCAGGAAATCACTCAAGCTGCTACTGACAGCGAACAAGCGGCTGAACACGGCCTACGTTCTGAAGGAATCTTTCAGCCAGCTCTGGAATTACGAGCGCGAGGGCTGTCGCACTCAACGCATCACGGCTGCGGTCGGCGGCAGCACCAGCTATGGCCTTCTCGTCAGCCGCAGAGGAACCAGGCGCCAATAGATCGGCTGGGTAGCAAAACAAAAACGCCTCGGCACTAGGCCGGGACGCTTAATGTGTCATCGTTCCGTGCAGTGGCTTATCGGCGAGCGCCCATGAAGCGCAGCAGGAATAGGAACAGGTTGATGAAGTCAAGATAGAGCGCCAGCGCGCCCATCACCGCCTTGCGGCCGGCAACGGTGCCGTCGTCCTGTACGCTATACATCTCCTTGATCCGCTGGGTGTCCCAGGCGGTGAGGCCCGCAAAGATCAGCACGCCGATCGCCGAGATGGCGAAGTCGAGCCCGGTGCTCTTGAGAAACATGTTGACGATCATCGCCAAGATGATTCCGAACAAGCCCATGATCAGGAACGAGCCGATAGGCGAAAGATCGCGCTGCGTGCTGTAGCCGTAGAGGCTAAGTGCACCGAACGACGCCGCCGAGATGAAGAAGGTGCGGGTGATCGACGCGCCGGTATATTGCAAGAAGACCGTCGACAGCATTAACCCGAGCAGGCCAGCATAGACCAAGAACAGAACGAAGGCCGTGCTCGCCTGTAGCTTGTTGATACGGAAGCTCAGGAAGAAGACGATGCCAAGCGTGCCAAGGAACAGCACGATCGTCAGCGGGCCGCCGAAGATGGCTTGGCCGAACGACGTCAACCCGGTGATTCTCCCGGCCTCGTCTGTGATGATCGCGGCATTGAAAGTGAGCCAGGAAACAACGCCGGTTAAAGCGACGCCGGCGGCCATGTAGTTGTAGACGCGAAGCATGTAGGCGCGCAGGCCTGCATCGATCGCTACGGATTGCGCGGCGCCGAAGCCACGGGCCGCTACGTTTCGGTCGAAGTCCGACATCGAAGGTCCCTTTCATCTGTCCCGGCTTTGAGCCGGTCACGTCAGTCGCGCCGGCTTGCTGCCTTCGCGCTCATGTTCTGAATTTAGTGTGCAACAAGTCTGGGCGCCAGATATGGCCCGATGATGACCCTGGAACATTGCGGAACTTTAACCGGGATTCCCCGGATGACTCGCGAACTGGCGCGATTATTCGCGCTTTTCCGGCCTTCCTGCAATACAGACGTGAGGTGTGGACCGCTACCGTGGCCTCGGGCAGCCGGAACGGTGGTCGAGGGCCTGATCTGGCCATTTTCCCTTGTCCCTACTCAAAATTCTAAATGCCGGAGAAACGGCAGGATTTCTTTGACTTTCGGAGTTTTGAGTAGGGACAGGCATACGCCGACCTGCTTATCCAGATCGACAAGCCCGCCCAACGCATGACCGTCACGGTCAACGGCGAGCAGCTGTACGAGTGGCCGGTATCGACCGGGGGACGCGGCTATGACACGCCAAGCGGCACCTTCAAGCCCTTCCGAATGGAGATCGACCACACCAGCGACGAGTATGATAATGCGCCGATGCCCGCGATGATGCTCGGTATGGGCAAATTCGAACCAAAAAAGCCGGAGACATTCAACTGGCTAACAAAATACAATTTGTTAGTCAGTTCACGGCTCCGGTTTGCTCGGTTCGACCAGACCCATTCTCGAAATCCGCCACGTACCAGGGATACGGTGCAACCAGACCGTTATGAGCGGTACGCCCTCCCCGGAAAAGCCGATAAAATCTGATGATTAGCGTGGCGTTTGATGACGTTTGACAACGTTTGTTTTTGTTTGGTTGCGGCGTATCGTTGGTCGATCGTTGGTCAGGATGAGTGCGCGTTTTGTTTCTCAAACCAAAACCGCCCACAAGTGCGTAATCCACGTGATCGTGAGCACGGTTTCCAGACGATCGTGAGCACTCATTCCGCGTGATCATGAGCGGCCATCGGGACATGCTGTAGTGGGTGGTGGCCGCCTATGCTATCGTTCGCGCTGTTTCAGAGTTGATCTGGGGAATGTCGGATGAGCAATATGTTCATTGATCGATCAAAGACGGCATTAGTCGTCATTGATTTGCAAAAAGGTATCGTAGGACGGCAAACCGCTCCATATGCGTCGGAGAGCGTAATAAAAAATGCGGCAGCGCTTGCCGCAGCTTTCAGGAAAAACGGCATGCCGGTGTTCTTGGTGCGGGTAACTCCATCTCCGGACGGGAAAGACGCGTTACGTCCCGTCGCTGATGCAGTAATGCCGGCGCAAACTCCTCCGCCGGACTGGGCAGAAATTGTTCCCGAGATGGGACCGAAGCCGGGTGATTTCTTGATCACCAAACGTCAATGGGGCGCTTTCTATGGCACGGAACTTGATTTGGAATTCAGAAGACGCGGCATAACAACCATGGTCCTATGCGGCATAGCAACGAATATCGGCGTCGAGAGCACCGCTCGGTTCGCTTACGAATATGGCTACCATCAAATTTTTGCGGAGGACGCAATGTCCGCCATGTCAGCCGAAGAACATATGTTCACGATC
>Ga0182024_10019804_pt1 | contig 12357 bp, 13 predicted proteins | sample P32metaG_FD_120480 | JGI IMG/M metagenome (GOLD analysis project Ga0182024, IMG submission 120480) | Permafrost microbial communities from Stordalen Mire, Sweden - P3-2 metaG (Illumina Assembly) | ecosystem: Environmental > Terrestrial > Soil > Wetlands > Permafrost | place: Sweden: Stordalen...
CTTCCCTGCTGGTGCTGGGTGCGAACACGCCCGGCAGCGTCTTCACGAGCATCACTGTCGCCATCGGATTCTCGGTGCTGAGCCTTTTGCCCGCGGTGCTGTTCGACCTATGCTTGCAGGGTCGCTACCGGTTGTTGGCGCGTTGCGGATACGGACTCAGCGCCGTTGCGATCGGCCTGCACGTAGCGGAGTTGTTCAGCGAAGGCGCCCGTTATCATCGCCTGGGATTGCAGTTGATCACCGTCGGATTTGGCTTGCTCACCTGCTTTGCCGCCGCCGGCTTCTTCGCATCGCTCGACCACATGCGGCGCGCGACCACTTCGCGACTGGTGGGCACCATGTCTCTATTCCTGCTCGCGATGTCCTTCGTGCACCTCGGCGGGGGGCACGCGGCGCAGGTTTGGTCGCGCGAACTGGCTTTTCATCATGCGGCAATTCCGCTGGCGCTGCTGGTCCTGATGCAGGATTACCGCTTCGTGCTGCTCGATGCGTTTTTGCGATTCCTGGCAAATGTCTTTCTGGCGGCGCTGTTCACCGTTGGAGTCGCGCAGGCTTGGAGGCTGGGGTGGTTGTCGCAGACGTCGACGCCGTTCCGTCAGGCGCTGCTGCTGGCCGGCGCGTGCTTGCTGCTGATTGTTTTCGCGATGCTTCGAGGCTGGGTCCAAAGACTCCTCACCCGCCTGGTGTTCCGCCGCCCGGATCAGGAACCGCTGCTCCACCATCTGAAACTGCCCATTCGCGACGAGGCGGAGTATGTCCTCGAATCGGCGGCGGAACTAGGGCGGTTCATGGGCGCCGAGGCTTCGGTTGCCCCAGCGGTCGAAGACGCGAAATTGTGCGATCTCGATTTACGGCGTCCGGCTCTCGTGGGTCAGCTTTCGAGAGGGCGGGCGGAATTGGAGGATCAAGGCGTCGAGGTGATCGTACCGTTGCGGTTCGCATCCGGAGACGCCCGTCACGTGCTGCTGGGCAGACGCTCCGGCGGACGTCGCTATCTGAGCGAAGACCTGCTGGCGCTGGGCCGCGCGGCGGCGTTGATCGTGGAACAGATCGAGCATTTCCGCGAATCCGAAATGCGCCGCCTGGTTTCGCAGGCGGAGTTACGCGCTTTGCAGTCGCAGATCCATCCGCATTTTCTGTTTAACGCGCTCAACACGCTGTACGGCATAATTCCGCGCGAAGCCAAGGGGGCGCGCGATACCGTCTTGAACCTCGCTGACATCCTGCGCTACTTCCTGGAAACGGGCAAAACGTTTTTGCCGCTGGAGCAGGAGCTGCATATTATCAAGGCTTATCTGGAGGTGGAAAAGCTGCGTCTGGGAGAAAAGCTGCGCGTCGAAATCGACGTCGATCCCGAAGCCTTGCGCGTGCCGATTCCGATTCTCTCGATCGAGCCGCTTATTGAGAACGCCGTCAAGCACGCGATTGCGCCCAAGGTGGAAGGGGGAGTGGTCCGTCTCTGTGCCCGGTTCGAATCCAGACTTGGACAGGGCGCGCTGCATGTGACCGTCAGCGACACAGGCTCGGGGTTTCGCCCGGCGGACGGCGCAAAATCGGGTGTCGGTCTCGAAAATGTTACCCGGCGTCTGGAGCTATGCTACGGCGCCGAGTCCCGGATCCAAATTGAATCCGATGCCAACGGCAGCAGCGTCTCATTTTCAATTCCGGTCAATGTCGCGCTCGGCCGTCCCGTGGAGGCGGTTGTTTGAGAATCCTGATTGCCGACGACGAACCGATCGCGCGCGAGATTCTCCGCGACCATATCGATTCCATCGCCGGGTTGGAGGTTGCCGGCGAAGCATCCACCGGCGCCGAGGCCATCTCGCGCATCTTCGATTTGCGCCCCGACCTGGTGCTGCTCGATTTGCAGATGCCGGAACTCGACGGCTTATCTGTCGTTCGCTCGTTGAGCGGAGAGCGCTCGCCCCTGATCATTTTCGTCACCGCGTACGAGAATCACGCGCTGGCCGCGTTTGAGGTCGGCGCGATCGATTATCTATTGAAACCGGTGCGGAGGGAACGCCTGGAAAAAGCGATCGAGAAGGCGCGGCGTCAACTCAAACCCCCGGCTCCCTCCGCGGCTCCAAGCGAAACTCTCCGAAAAATCGTGGGACGCCGCGGCTCCGATCTCTACCTGCTGGATCCGGCGCAAATTGTGGCATTTCAGGCCGAGGGCGAGTTGGTACACATCATCACCACCACGCAGCGGTATTTGAGCGATCATTCTCTGAAGTCTCTCGAAGAGAAGCTCGAGCGGAAGCGTTTTCGCAGGATTCACCGCAGCACCATCATCAATACGGATCATATCCGCAAAATTTCGCCGCTATCGAGCAAACGCTGGATGCTGAAGATGTCGAACAACTTCGAAGCGGTGGTCAGCAAGCGTTTGGCGAGCGCGATTAGAGAGGACACGCGCTGGTAAGCGTGGACGCCGCCCGCCATTTGGACACGCGCTGGTAAGCTTTACCTATATGGGGTCGCGCTCTTCCTTTGCTCTTGCGGCTGTTCTGTTCGCCCGCGCTCTGCCCGCCCAGATCATCGAATTTGAATCGGGCGGGTTGAAATATAGAACGCTCACCCGCGGCGGCGTCACCATCATGTGGGCTCATCTGCCGATCCATATCAAAGAGTACGCCGTGTTGCAAGTCGCGGTCTCCAACGGTTCCCCCGTGTCATGGCAGGTGAAGCCGCAGGATTTCAAGTTTGAGAAACCGGAGGGAGAAATCGGCGCCGCTCTTCCCGCAGGCACGGTAGTGGGAACACTGATGGAAAAGGCCACCCGCGGAGAGGTTATCAAACTGATCACAGCCTATGAGGCGGCGCTGACCGGCAACGCCCGCATGCATTCAACCAACGGCTATGAGGAGCGCAGGCAGAACGCGCAGGCTGAGCTTGGCGGCGGAAAATTGAGAGCGGCCGCCGCGGCTTCCGCAATCGCATTCGTGGCGACCAAGCTTTTGCCCGGTCAATCGACGGACGGCGCCATCTTCTTTGTGAATGGCGGGAAACCGTTGGGCGCCGGGAAACTTATCGTCGACGCCGCTGGAGAGCGTTTCGAGTTTCCGGTCGACGTCGAGGGCCGTGCCCGTCCGTAGGCAGCCGAGCTAGTGTCTTGTCGCAGGGAAAATAATTAGAATGATTCCCCCAGCGTCGACACGAGTGTCGACGCGGCACGCACGAGTGCGTGCGCCACAAGCGCTGTCACTGAGACAGGACACTAGTGTAGTGCGTCACACGCTTTGATCATCATCATGCCGGTCTTGTGGGGCCGCAAATTATGGCGGCCCCACGATGAGCTCGCAAACGCCATCGGCTGCCAGGACTAAACTAATCAAGACTTCTGACGCAGACCACTAGCATGAACATCGCTACACATTAATACCAGGTGAAGCGCGCAACTCCACTGGTGCGCATGGCGTTTCTAGTAGTGGAGGCAGTTATGAAACGAACTTGGTTATTGGCGCCGGTGCTTGCGGCGTTCTCGATGGTGGCCTGTGGAGGCGCGATATATTACGCAAGCGTTCCACCGCCGCCGCTCCGCGCGGAATACATCGGCATCGCACCTGGACCGGGATATGTCTGGGTCAACGGATACTGGGGGTGGCGCGGGAACGCGCACGTCTGGGTTGCCGGATCTTATATGCGACCGCCTCATGCGCGCGCCGTTTGGATCGCTCCACGCTGGGAAGGCCGCGGCGGCCGCTACTATTTTCACGAAGGCCGCTGGAGATAAAACTTAGTTAGGCTTCGAGCCGGGTTCCGGCGCTTTTGGCTTGTCCTTCTCTTTATCCTTAGCCGCTGGAGGATGCGCGGTCGAGGCCTTCACCGGACTCAGTAACACATGCGCGTTGCGCCCTTCGAGACGAGGCATCCCTTCGGCGGTGCCGTAAGGAGCCAGATCTTCTGAGAACCGGATCAGCAACTTGCGCCCCAGGTCCGTGTGCGCGATTTCGCGGCCGCGGAACTGCACCACCGCTTTGACGCGGTTCCCTTCCTTAAGGAATCGAATGGCGTGATTCTTCTTGAAGTCGTAATCGTGATCGTCGGTGTTCGGACGGAACTTGAGTTCCTTCACCTGGATGATGTGCTGCTTGCGCTTGGCTTCGTGCTGTTTTTTCTTGTTCTCGTATTGCCACTGGCCGTAGTCCATCGCTTTTGCGACGGGCGGCTCGGCGGTGGGCGCGATCAGGATCAGGTCGAGACCCATCTCCTGCGCTTTTTTCACTGCCAGGTGAGTCGCCATGACCTCAACGGAGCCATCTGGAAACACCGCACGCACTTCCCGCGCACGGATTGCCTCATTTACGTTTTCCCGAATCCTGGGCCGGCGGGGTGCAAAACCTCGTGGATTCATCGGCAGTTAAGCCCAACAACTGACGAACAAGTTACCATGCCCAATGGTAACAGAATCTAAACTCGCATCCTTCGCCGCCATTCGAACAGCATCACCCCTGCCGCGACACTCACATTCAGCGATGCGACCCCTCCCGCCGGCATGGGGATCCGCACCAGAAAATCGCAGTGCTTTGCCACGCGCTCATGCAATCCTTTTCCTTCGCCGCCGAGCACAATCGCGGTTGGCGCAGTGAACTCCACCTGGTCGTACACCTGCTCCCCGCGCTCGTCGAGACCGTAAATCCAGTAGCCGCTTTCTTTCAATGCTTCAAGCGATCGGTTCACATTGGTCACGCGCACCACCGGCAAATACGCCAGCGCTCCCGCCGCGGCGCGCGCTACCACTTCGGTCAATCCGGCGGCGCGCCTCTCTGGAATCACGATGGCTGACGCCCCGGCCGCATGCGCCGTGCGGACAATCGCGCCCAGATTGTGCGGGTCCTCGATGCCATCGAGAACAACGTGCATTCCTCCCGCGGCAATGGTTTCCTCAAGCGTCGCGAAACGCTCCGCCGCTCCAAACGCGACAACACCCTGGTGCGGGGAAGCCCCCGCCACCGCGCGATCCAGCATTTCCCGCGCTTCGAAACGCACTGGAACACGACGCTCGCGCGCCAGATCGACAATTTCCTGCACGCGCGGTCCGGTGGATCCTTTGGCGATCAGGATACGATCGAGAGGACGCCCGGCCCGTAAAGCTTCCCGGACGGGATGGATTCCTGACAGCGGGGACATTATGATAAGGGTACTCTTATGAGCGTGCCCGATAACACGGCCGTCTCCGTCGCGACCCAGGAAATCCCGGACAAGCTCTACTTCCGCATCGGCGAAGTGGCGCGCCTGGCCGGCATCAAGCCCTACGTGCTGCGCTTCTGGGAGACGGAGTTTCCTTCGCTCGGACCGAAAAAATCCGGTACCGGTCACAGGTTGTACCGGCGTAAAGAAGTCGAGATGGTGCTTGAGATCAAAAGGCTCCTCTATGAGAAGCGGTTCACGATCGAAGGGGCTCGAAAGTTTCTCGAAACGCGCGGTAAGGCCGAACCCGCGCGCTCGGCGAAAAAGGGGAAGACCGCGAAGAAAGCGCAAGCGGAATTGTTCGCCGCGACGCCATCGCCGGTAACCGACTCCTTCCTCAAAGAGATTCGTAAAGAACTGCGTCAAATCGCCGATATGCTGAAATAGCGGGATCCTATTCCCCGGCAAATCGACGTTCACACATTCCGTCTCCACTCCGATAAGCACAACAGGTAGAGAATGGCATGATTCGTCTGACGCGCATTAATCACGTTCCCCTGATCCTTAACGCGGATCTGATTGAGCACATGGAAATGACTCCGGACACGGTGGTCAGCCTGATCAACGGCCAGAAATTCGTAGTGCTCGAATCCACGGAGGATATCATTCACAGCGTGATCGAATTCCGCCGCCAGATCTATCGTGCTTTGCCGGCGTGCGATTAATCCATGGCGGAAAAAACCAAGAACGCAAGAACGAGCAAGCCGGACCTCGCCTCGATCGCCGGCCTGGTAGTCGCCTTCGGAGGCATCCTCGGAGGCCTGATCATCGAAGGCGGCAGGCTCAAAGACGTCGCGCAATTCACCGCCGCGATGATCGTATTCGGCGGGACGGCGGGAGCGGTGATGGTTTCGTTGCCGCAAAAAGTCATTATTGGCGGCTTGAAACGCCTGAAGGGCGTGTTTCTCGATTCGACGCCGGATTTTGAAGGAATGATTGAGGAGGTCATCGGTTACGCCACCAAGGCGCGCAAGAACGGTTTGGTATCGCTCGAGCTGGAAGCGTCCACCATTCAGGACCCGTTTCTGAAAAAAGCGGTGACCCTTGCCGTGGATGGGACGGACTTGCAGGAGCTGCGGAAGATGCTCGAACTGGAAATCGGTATCGAAGAGGAGCATGCCGAGGCGGAAGCGAAGGTATTCGAATGTGCCGGTGGTTATGCGCCGACGGTCGGAATTATCGGCGCCGTGATGGGATTGATCCAGGTAATGAAGAACCTCGCGAACATCGATGAGGTGGGTCACGGCATCGCCGTCGCATTTGTCGCGACGGTATACGGCGTCGGCCTCTCGAACCTGCTGCTGCTGCCGGCGGCGAACAAGATCAAGGCCCGCGCCCATGCCGAGACCAAGCGCAAGGAGTTGATCCTCGAAGGTGTCACAGGAATTGTGGAGGGCCTGAACCCGAAGCTGATTCGGGCCAAGCTTGAATCGTATTCCCATGCCGGACCGGCGGCGAAGGAAAAGAAGCCCGTCGAAAAATCGGAAGTCAAAGCGCCCGTGAGCGTGCAGGAATAAGATGCCTCGGAAGAAAAAGCCCGTCCAGCCTGAGAATCACGAGCGATGGCTGGTCTCCTACGCCGATTTCATCACTCTCCTATTCGCATTTTTCGTCGTGATGTTCGCCACCTCGCAAACCGACAAGGGAAAGGCGCAGCAGGTGTCCGACTCGGTGAAAAAGGCCCTCGAAGGCGACAAGATGACGCAGGTCATCTCAGCCATCCTGGGCGGATCGGTCACGGATAAAGGGAAGGGAAACGCTCAAATGCGCGGTCCCGGCGGAGCAAAGCAGGCCGCGGAACAAAAGAAGGACGAGAAGCTTGCCGAGCTTCTGCCGTCCCTGAAAGTGCTGTCCGAGGAATTAAAAAACGAAATCGCGGAAGGAAAAATAACGATCAGCATGCAGGCGCGGGGGCTGGTGGTCAGCTTCAATCAGGCGGCGCTGTTTCCCCCAGGCGGAGACGCGATCTCCCCGGACGCCTACGATGGTCTCGAAAAAGTGGCGTCGGCCATCTTGAAAATATCGAACCCGGTGCGCCTGGAAGGTCATACCGATTCGACTCCCATCAGCACCGTGCGATTTCGCAGCAATTGGGAGCTGTCTTCCGCGCGAAGCATCGCAATTCTCGAATTGCTGTCGAATAAGTGGGGGGTTCCTCGCAACCGCCTCTCGATCGCGGGCTATGCCGATACCGCGCCGCTGGCCTCGAATGACACGGAGATAGGCCGGGCGCGCAACCGCCGGGCCGATATAATAATCCTCAACGAACAAGGTGTGCTCGCCGAGCCCGCCAAGAAATAGGCTTTGTAGGGCGGGCGCACCCTCGCCTGCGCCGGACCACCTGGTCCGGCTGTTTCCTAATTCGCCAGCAATTCCACCACATACTGCTTCCACAATTTCGCCACCGAATGCGTCCCGTGCCCGCGAGTCTCGTCGCTGATCGGGATCAGCACGTATCGTCCATGCTGCACGCGTTTGATCTCCCGCTCCAGTATCCCCAGCTCCGGCGGATTCACCTGATCGTCCGCCGAATTGACCGCGATCAGCCGCGCGCTAATTTTTTCCAGCTTCGGCGCAGGATTGTAGTCCGTCGACGATTCGAACTGGTAGAGCATGTCGTTGGCGTCGGCCCGCATGGCCCGCTCCTTCACCTTCTCGAACGCAGCGTCGGCTTCGACGCGCGTCGGCGATTGCTTCAGCATCTGTAGAGGGCTCGACGTCATCATTGTCAGTCCATATTGTGCGCCGACGAGCCCGCGGGGGGGCTTCTCATAGTCTCCGTTCTTCCACTCCGGATCGTCACGGATGGAATCGACGATCATGCGCCGCAGCATGCGGTTGCGCCCGGCAATTTCCACCGGCGCGCTGGCCAGCGGCATCAGCGCGTCCATGAAGTCCGGGTACATTTCGCCGAAAAGCCAAGTGTGCATCGCGCCCATCGACGTTCCCATAATCAGGCGCATGTGCTTAATGCCGAGCTTCTCGGTCAGCAGCCGGTAATCGGCAATCACCATGTCGTCATAACAGTAATGAGGAAAATGAGCGCGCAACCCATCGCTCGGCTTGGACGATTTTCCATGCCCGATGCCGTCGGGCAGAACGATGAAGTATTTCGTTGCATCGAGCGGCTGCCCCGGTCCAAACAGCACCCCCCCGAATCCAGAGGAAAGAAACCCGCGCCCGATTCCTCCGGTCCCGTGCATGATCAGGACCGCTGGATTGGAAGGATGACCGACGGTCGTGTAGTGGAGCCGCAGGTCCGGCAGCGTCTCGCCGCTGTGAAAATGGAAATCGCGAATTGTGAAATCGCCTTCCACCGGATCTGGATAATCGGCGGCGCGGCACAGCATCGCGACGATAATGAACGCCGCTACTTTCAGCATGGACCGATTATCGCAATTGGAACCGCTAGAATTAAAACGATGATCGCAAAAGTCCGCAAGGCGGTTTTTCCAGCAGCGGGGCTGGGTACTCGATTTCTGCCGGCAACCAAGGCGCAGCCCAAGGAAATGCTGCCGCTGGTGGATAAGCCCCTGATTCAATACGGTGTGGAAGAGGCAATTCACTCCGGCGTCCAGAACATTATCATCGTCACCGGACGTGGAAAGGTCGCCATCGAGGACCACTTCGATGTCAGTTTCGAGTTGGAGCATCTTCTCGAAACCCGCGGCAAGAAAGATCTGCTGGCGACCGTTCGCAGCGTTTCGGACCTGATCGACATCTCCTATGTCCGTCAAAAAGAAGCACTCGGACTGGGGCACGCGGTGCTCCGCGCCCGGGAATTGGTGGGTAATGAGCCCTTCGCCGTGATTCTGTCGGACGACGTGATCGACGCTGAAGTTCCATGCCTCCGGCAATTGCTCGACGTCTACGAATTCTATGGAGCGCCCGTCGTTGCGCTGATGGAAGTGCCCAAGGATCAGATTTCGCAGTACGGCGTAGTCGATGCCGAGCCTGTGGCGCACAATGGCGGCCGCGATCGCCTGTACCGCATCCGCAACATGGTGGAGAAGCCGAAAGCGGGCGAAGCCCCTTCGAATCTTGCCATCATCGGCCGCTACGTCCTGACGCCGGAGGTTTTCCATTCGCTCGCCGCGATCGAGCCAGGCAGCGGTGGAGAAATTCAGTTGACCGACGGCTTGAAGCACATGCTCCGTAGCCGTCCCATCTATGGCTATCGCTTCGAAGGGAATCGCTACGACGCAGGCGATAAACTAGGATTCCTGAAAGCTACCGTGGAGTTCGCGCTCAAGCGTTACGATTTAGGCGCGGATTTCCGCCAATACCTGAAGTCCCTTGCCTTATGACGACCCGTCGCGGTTTCCTCGCCGCCGCATCCATGACGCCACTCATGTACTCCGCCGACACCAGCCCTCGCACGGGCATAGACCTCTTCAGCCTCCGCAGCCAGAAATGGACTCCCTTCGAATCGCTTGACTACTGTGCCCGTCTCGGTGCGAAGCTCGTCCATTTTTCAGAATTGCAATATCTCGGCAGTCTCGACGAAGCGAACCTGCGCCAAGTCCGCGAGCATGCGGCAAAACTTGGCGTCGCGATCGAGATCGGCACGCGCACCTGCTGCCCGACTTCGAAATCTTTCGACCCGAAGCTCGGCACCGCCGAGGAGCAGATGCTCCGCGCGATCAATGTAGCGCGCGTGACGGGCTCGCCGATCGTGCGGACCTTCATGGGCACGTCCGCCGACCGCGATCCTATAGAGCGCCACATGGAAGCCATGGCGCGCCTCTTGAAGAGCATGCGCTCGCGCATCACCGATCTCAACCTGAAAATCGCCATCGAGAATCACGCCGGCGACATGCAAGCCCGTGAACTGAAATCTCTCGTCGAAATGTCCGGCAAGGATTACGTCGGCGTCTGTCTCGACGCCGGCAATCCTCTGTGGGCCCTCGAAGACCCGCATCTCACGCTCGACACGCTCCATCCGTACGTCCTCACCACGCATGTTCGCGATACCACCGTGTGGCGCGTCCCCCAAGGCGCCGCGGTCGCGTGGGTCCGCATGGGCGATGGCAACGTCGGTATCGCCGAGTGGGTTGCGAAACTCCGCCGTCTCCGCCCGGAACTCCCTGTCACCCTCGAAATCATCGTGACCAACGCGCGCGTCTTTCCCTATTTCGACGAAAAGTTCTGGGACCCGTATCGCAATCAACCCGCCTGGGAATTCGCCCGCTTCGTCAGGATTGCCGAGCGCGGCCATGCCCGCGACCCTCTCCCCCAGCTCCAAGGCGAAGCGTCGCTCGCCCGCGAACGCGCCGACCTCGAAGCCAGCCTCACATTTACAAGGAACATTCTCAACGTATGAGCAACCTAAAAAATAAAGTCGCTATCGTCACGGGCGCCAGCCGGGGCATCGGCCGCTCTATCGCCGAAGTTTTCGTCCGCGAAGGAGCGCAGGTTGTCATCTGCGGCCGCAAGCAGGAAACCCTCGACCAGGCCGCCAGGGAGATCGGCAGCGGATTGAATCAAAGTGTAATGCCCGTCGCCTGCCATGTCGGGAAGTCCGCCGACATCGAAGCGCTAGTCGCCGCCACCACCCGCGAGTTCGGCCGCATCGACATCCTGGTCAACAACGCCGCCACCAATATCGCCCAGGGCCCCAGCCTCGATATGGACGAAGGACAGTTCGACAAGATGGTCGAGGTCAATCTCAAAAGCACCTTCCGCCTGATGAAGCTCATCGCCCCCGGTATGTGCGAGCGCGGCTCCGGCTCCATCATCAACATCGCGTCCATCGCCGGCCTCCGCCCGCAATTTCACAGCCTGCTCTACAGCATGACCAAAGCCGCGCTGATCATGATGACCCAGTCCTACGCGGTCGAGCTGGGCCCCAAAGGCGTGCGCGTCAACGCGATCGCGCCCGGCCTGATCCAGACCGTCCTCAGCGAATATTTCTGGAAAGATGAAACGCGTCGCGAGAAGCAGTTGGGCCATCAACCCGTCCACCACCTCGGCCAGCCGGTCGAGATCGCCGAGATCGCGCTCATGCTCGCCAGCGACCAGTCGTCGTACATGACCGGCCAGACCCTCGTGGTCGACGGCGGATACTTGTTATCGTCGATGTAGATGAAGTTTCTGTTCTTCCTGCTGGCAATCGCAGCGTCAGCTGCAAACTTAGTAGATAACGTCCGCGAATCCATCGCCCGCGCCGATCTTCCCAGAGCAGCGGAAATGATACGCGCGTATCGCGCCTCCAAAGGCGTCACCCCCGAAACGGTCGAGGCCCTTAGTTGGATGGCCCGAGGCGAGCTCGCTCAAAAAAATCTGGTGCAGGCCGATAAGTATGCCCAGGAAACGTATAAGCTCTCGCTCGAACAGCTCAAAACCCATCCGCTCGCGCACGATGCCAATTTACAAATCGCACTGGGCTCCGCCATCGAAGTCGAGGCCACCGTCCTCACCACCCGCGGCCAGCGCGCCGAAGCCATCGCGTATTTAGAGGACCAACTGAAGACCTACTACGCGACTCCCCTCCGTCCCCGCATTCAGAAAAACATTAACGTCCTGAGCCTGGAAGGAAAACGCGCGCCCGCGCTGGACCGCGTCGCCATCCCAGCCGGCAAGCCCGTGATGTTGTTCTTCTGGGCCCATTGGTGCGGCGATTGTAAGTATGAGATTCCCATCCTCGCTCACATCAAGGCGGAGTTCGCTCCCAAAGGGCTCGTCTTCATTGCCCCCACGCAAAAGTACGGCTACGTCGCCGGCGGTGTGGACGCGCCGCCCGAAGTGGAGCTGCGCTACATCGAACAGGTGCGCCAGCAATACTATGGAGCCGTGATCGACGCCCCCGCGCCCGTGAGTGAAGAGAATTTCAATAGATACGGAGTCAGCACCTCGCCGACGCTGGTTCTGATCGATCGCAACGGCATCGTCAAGATGTATCACCCCGGCGCGCTGACGTATGAAGAACTCCGCCCCCGCGTCGAAGCCCTCTTTAAATGAGCGCACAGGCGAAGCCGTTGTGCGCGCTTCAAGAAAGACTGCCCTCTAAAAAAGAACGGCCCCGATTTCTCGGGGCCGGTTGATTCGAACTTGAATGACCTGCTCTAGCTACTTCTTCTTTTTCGGAGCAGCCTTTTTCTTGGCAGGTGCTTTCTTCTTGGTTGCGTTCATCATCGATTGATTCTCCCTTACATCAAATTTTCGCGC
>Ga0182024_10019805_pt1 | contig 12357 bp, 12 predicted proteins | sample P32metaG_FD_120480 | JGI IMG/M metagenome (GOLD analysis project Ga0182024, IMG submission 120480) | Permafrost microbial communities from Stordalen Mire, Sweden - P3-2 metaG (Illumina Assembly) | ecosystem: Environmental > Terrestrial > Soil > Wetlands > Permafrost | place: Sweden: Stordalen...
AAGTTGGATTTCGGCAGCGGTGAGTCTTTCGATGACCATCATCGGTCCACCGCATTTTGGGCATAGCCAAAGATCACTTGAGGCTTTGCTGCCTGCTAGGTCTTGTTCTGCCTGTGGTGCTGAGCCGAGCAGATGAAAGCAAAGTGGTAGGAGTGTGGCGCGCCTGTGGTTGGCGAGGAAGCCGAAGTTCCGGATGCGCACGAAGCCTTTCGGAAGCAGGTGCAAGAGGAAGCGGCGCAGGAATTCATCAAGCAATAGGGTCATTAACTTCTGTTCGTTGTTGTGAGCGGAATCGCGCCAACGAAAAGTGACCGTCTGTTCAGCAAACGAGACCAAGCGATGATTAGAGATGGTTACGCGATGGGTGTAGCGGCCGAGATATTGGAGCACATACTCCGGGCCGCTGAAGGGTGGCTTCGAGTACACCACCCAGCCCTTTCGGAACAGTGGCCGTAGCCATGCGGCGAAGGTCCTCGGCTGGGCGAGGAGTGTCGGGTTTCCGTGAAAGACGAGTTGTTGATCACCGAAGGCCTGCTTGAGAGCAGCGACAAACTTGCCGCGGAAGACGCGACGGAGTACGTGAATGGAGAGAAAGAACCGATCGCGCGATTTTACCCAGTGCGTGTGATCGAATGACAGGCCACCGGCCAGCTTCCTCAAGTCGTGCAACTGCGTATCCACGCTCTGGCCGTGGTTGACGGTGGAGACTCTGCAGTGGACGGCTGCCCGCTTTCATTTCAATTCCTTCTTTCTCGTCAACAAATAAGAGTCAATCGCTCTGCGAACCAACTCCGCAACAGGTGCCCCGTTCGGTCTGACAACCTCTCCAGTAGCTTTTTCTGTTCACTGTTCAGATAAACGTTGGTTCTTAGCTTTGGCATGAAAGCGAGTATATGCCATTAGATGCATATGTGTACCTTACGATGCGCCAAAACCATTCCTTGACAGGTGGGTTTATAAGCACACTGTCACGTGAGCATTCCCGTTCCCACCTGCGTCCCCACGCAAGCACCCGCTCGAACTCTCCCGCAACCCGTTTGCCTGAATGCCATAATACGACATCGTGCGCACTGCCCACCTCAATCGTTTGCCACCGGCTTTCGTCGCCAAATAGCTTAATGCCCCACGCTGCACCGTGACCTTAGCAATTTCTTTTGTATCAAGCCCGCTCAGGATCAAAATTGGCAGCCGAGACGCGAACGGAGAAATCTTGTCAAACGTCTCAAATACCTCGGCCTGTCGGGCAAAGTCAGATCAAGGATCACCGCTCCAATCCCTCTCGTAAAGATCAGCCGGGCTTGCCATCGCGCCTCCATTTGCGTCATTCGATTGGTTCGCTTGGCGAATGTTCTATCGTTTTATCGTGCGATTTATCTATTTTGCGTCCGTAGCGCAACAAACAGTTGCCATTTAAGGTTTCCTTAATCTTTAATCGAATACATAAGACTGGCAAGAGTGTTGCCGGGTTGGACTCCGGCCGAACCGAGCATCTTTGGGGGGGCTAATGAGTGTTGGCATATTTTCGTGGGCGTCTTTAGCACGCCTTGACAAGAAGAAAGCAGTGCATGCAGGGGTTACGATCTTCACGCTATGTCTTCTTTCTCTTCCATTATTCTCTCAATCGAGCCAAGGAACGATCCAAGGAACGGTGCTGGATCAAACCGGTGGGGCAGTGGCGGGTGCCACGGTGACGGTTACCGACGTTTCCAGGGGCATCGCCCACACGTTAACCACGGACAGCGCAGGACAATATGTAGCGAACAATCTAACGCCGAGCACCTACACGGTGCGCGTTGAGGCTGGCGGATTTCAGGCCGTGGAGCACACCGGTGTGCAGGTGCAGGTGGATCAAACCGTACGCGTCGATCTGGTCGTGCAGCCGGGCCAGCAAAACCAGACCATCACCGTTACCAGTGAACTACCGCAGATCGATACGACGGACGCCACCCTGGGCGGGACGGTGAACAATACTCAAATTCTTGCGCTGCCGTTAAATGGCCGCAACTTTGAGCGCTTGCTCCAACTTCGCCCGGGAGTCGTTACGTCGGTAGGCAACGGCGCTGGCACAGCAAGCACCAATGGCCGGCGCACGGGGGACGATCTGTTTGTGATCGAAGGTGTCTCACAAATCGATCCCAGCAACGGTTCGAGCATCATGAACAGCGTATATCGCACGGGCGATGCTTCCTCGCTTCTGCCGATCGACGCCATTCAGGAATTCAATACCGAGCAAGATCCCAAGGCGGAATATGGCTGGCGAGCCGGCTCAGTCGTAAATGTGGGCGTGAAGTCGGGCACTAACAGCCTGCATGGCACGGCGTACGCCTTTGGGCGCGATGCGCAAGCCACCGATGCGTCAAACTACTTCTCCACGCCGGGGATTAATCCCATAACGCCTGCAACGCTGGAACAGTTCGGCGCCACAGCAGGCGGACGGATCATCAAGGACAAGCTCTTCTGGTTTTTGGGCTATGAGGGCCTGCGCACCACGCTCGGGGATTCTGCCGTCGACACGATTCCAACCGACGCCGCGGGCCTGGGACCGGCGACGAGCATGGTGGACGCCTGCAACGCTCTGAAAGCTTCTGGAAAGACAATTAGTCCGCTGAGTGCGCAATTGGCGGGGTTGAATACCGCAACCTGTACAGTGGCTCCCGGTTCACCTTCGTTTGAGAACTTGTTTCCCTATCTCCCCAGCGCGACCTCCAATCTGTTTGCCCCTGGCTTGATAACCACAGGGCCGCTGAACAATGGATTCTTCAAAGGCGATTACGTTGTCAGCGAACGCAATCACATCAGCGGGATGTATTATGTGTCCAAGGAAAACCAACAAGTTTCCTACGCCACTGGACAACTGCTGCCGCAATGGGAAGCGAATGTTCCTGCCGATGTGCAGATGTACGACGGGGCGTGGACCTGGACTCCGAATTCCACATGGGTAAACGACGTGAGGATGGGTTATGCCTACCTCTTCAATCAAACTATTTCCGCAGACGTTGATCTACTTCCCGTTAAGCCTTATCCCACGGGTTATGGGTTCAATACTGGCGTGACGAATCCGCTGTACGGGGGGTTGCCCGAAATCCAGATTGCCGGGTTTACCGGTTATTTAGGCGCTGGCAAGCGTACGGGGAGCCGGGGACCAGAGGGCGAAGTGGACTTTGTGGATAACGTCTCGTATTTACGCGGCAAGCACGCCTTCAAGTTTGGCTTTGAATTTATGGATGAAGTTTACGACAACAACAGTTACGACCAAGCGAACGGCGATATCAAGTTTGCAAGCGCAAAGACGGCTACCGGCTTGGAAGAATTCCTACTGGGAGTCCCGAAAAATGGGACGATTCTCCTGGGGAATCCTAACCTGGTCGCGCGCGAACGCTCGTTTGCAGGGTTCTTTCAGGATGACTGGCGTCTGACCACGAAACTGACGCTGAATCTGGGTCTGCGTTACGAGGTCAGCCTGCCTCCCACGGAACATGACAATTACATTGGCAACTTCGATCCCAATGTCAATCCGGCTACGACTCCGGCCCTTCTGCAAGTTGGCCCGGGAGAACCCCTCACTTCACTATTTAACACGGACTACAAGGATATCTCGCCCCGCTTGGGCGTGGCATGGGACGTCAGGGGCAACGGGAAGACCGTGGTCCGCGCGGGCGCCAGCGTGCTTAACGACATGATGCTCACTTCGGAGCTCCTCAATCCCGTTCCGTTCGGAGCGAATTTTCCCGACATCGGTGTCAACAATAGTGGCACCGCAATCAATGCTCATTCGCCAGAAACAGTCCCGCTTAGCGCCGGACAATTTACCTGGAGCGTCGCAGGTCCGGTTTTCCCGGGCAACACCGCATATACCATCAAGGGAGTTACCTACACCGGGATCACCTGCACGTCTCCAACAACGCCGGGCGGTCCAGGGCCTTGTCAGACCAATGCCGTGGCTCCCAACTTCCGGACACCATTCTCCGCCCAGTATAATTTGGACATCCAGCAGGCTATTACGAATAACGTGACGGTAGACATCGCTTACGTGGGTAACCACGGTTTTGACGAAGCGAGCGAAGCCGACATTAACCAGCCGGCGATCGGGGCTGGATGGGACGCAGCGGCCGTAAGCACGTGTCTGGCGAGCGCGGGGTCGGGTTACAGCAGCTGCAATCCCAATACCGCGGCTGAAGTCGGGCCTTACAGCGCCAAGTTCCCGTACCTGTCCCAAATTATTCAGGCGGGTAACCTTGACTGGTCCAATTACAATGCACTGCAGGTGACGGTGAGTTCCCGGGTTTCCCACGGGCTGACATTCCTTGCGGGTTACACCTATTCTCATGCTCTCGATATGGTCTCGGCAGACAGCATCAGCCAGCAGGCATATCCGATCGACACGTATCTTCCCAAGCTAAGCTACGGGGATACCAATAACGACATCCGCAACCGCTTTACTTTGTCGGCTACCTACGCTGTTCCAGGAATCAAGGTTCCGGCACAGCTACTACAAGGATGGTCGATCAGTTCCATCGTAACGTTGCAAGGTGGATTGCCCTGGTACCCGGTCGATCTAACGAACGACCTGACCGGGACGGGCGAGGTCAATGCGGGAGCTGCGCAGACCTGGAATTACGCTGGGCCGCGCTCGGCTTTCACCTCAGGGCCGACTGGGATTCCGTGTTTTGGGCCGGCCTCCGGTTGCACTACCGCGATACCGCAAAGCTGCGTGACCGCTGCAGAGGCTCCGTATGCCGGCAACAATACCCAGCAACAACTCGCCGTCGCTGCACTCGATAATTTTGGGTGCTACGAGCAAAATGGCGGGATCTTGACTCCTCCAGCGTTCGGGACCATTGGTAATGCAAACCGAAACATCTTCCGCGCGCCGGCTTATTACAACTGGGATTTCTCGGTGGCGAAGGAGTGGAAATTCAAGGAACGGTTCAGCGCTCAGTTCAGGGTGGAATTCTTCAATTTCCTCAACCGAGCCGATTTCCCGATTCCCGGTGTGGTCGACCCCAACGCGGGCTCCGGCGGGCAGTTCGGTTGCTCCTGCACCACGCCCGACGCAGCGGGCGGCGGACAAGGAACCAACTCCGTGCTGGGATCGGGCGGACCGCGACACGTCCAGTTCGGCTTGAAGTTGGTGTACTAGCCTGGTTGATTCATGAGGTTTCAAATTCGTAGAGCTGAATGAATCCCGAAACTTCGGCGCGATACCTTTCTGCAGAACCACAGTAGTGTTTCCAGGTCACGAAGGGCCTCCGCCGTCCCAGCGGCGGTGGTGCTATGTATTAGCGCAGCTTAAGCCTACGGTTGCGTGTAGCCATGAAAATTGATACAAAGACTTCGTAACAATCACTAGGGGCAGATATCTTCCAGTATTCAAATTGTAACGCCGGATTTGAATGTACCCATGCGCGTGGCCTGGGGGTTGCGTCTCTCGCTCACCGGATGGAGCGACGCTCATAAGAAATGTGGAAATACTTTAACCTTTTCATCTTCAAAAACCCAGATGACCGATGCGGTCAATCCCTCTAATTGTATGGCCAGAGTTCTAATTTCATTTCTGTACGTCACAAATTCTGGCAGCCCAAGTGCAATGTCAACGGAATCGTTCGCGTCTTTCCAAACGAGCAGGTCTCCCATCGCGTCGTTGAGGTAGTATGCCTCGCCATCAAATACGGAGTTGTTTTTGACGTTCCCTCTGGTCGTCCTTTCACGCTCACCCACAACTCTCGGCCCGCAGACGAAACTGCTATGATGTCTTCTCCTTGCTCTTTGGTCAAAGTGTTTGCCGCAAGTTGAATTTGATATTCCTTCCCGGCGAGGAACTCCACGATTGCAGTCTGTACGTTCCCCTCCCGGTACCAGGGTTTGTTCGAATTCAGGGAGAATTGCTCAGTGGCAAGCGCGGCACTGATCATGAACCAGAAACCGAGTTTGGAGCTACTTCGGGCGGCCCGTGAAACCTTGGGCGATCATGTCAACCTTGTAAATCGCCTTGGCGTTATTTCTCACTCCATCAGGGGTTCGATACTCTTTGCCGTCTGGACCCGTCATGCCTGCGCCCTTGGCATAAAGGACCTTCTTGCTGGGTCCGGCGAACGCCACACTTGAGGAGGACCTTGGCAAAGGAATGAGACCGAGGTATTTTCCGTCCGGGCTGAATACCTGAATGCCGGGGTCGCCAGACGTGACGTAAAGACGGCCCTCGGAATCGATGGCCATGCCGTCTCCTGCTCCGCCTCCTTCGAGCTTGGCAAAGTCATGCTGATTCGTGGTGGTGCCATCCGGCCGGATGTCAAAGGCGACAAGAGTTTTGCCATTCGTCACGTATAAGGTCTTATCGTCCCGGCTGAGCATCATCCCGTTTGTACGCACCGACTTATCGGCAACGAGGCTCACTTTGCCTTTGGCATCGACGAAGTAGGTCCCGTTGTCATCCGAGAAATAGACGCCGCCCTTGTTATCGCAAACGAGTTCGCCCATGCGCCAGAACGTCTTGCCGTTGTATTCGCTTGCCAGAACCTTATGCCCCTTCGGAGTAATCACGATCAACTGCGCGGGTTCATTGCATTGGTCGGGATGTCCTCCCGGATCCGAGCAGGTTCTCTCCACGCCAATGACGCGGCCCTTGTAATCGATCCCGAGAGCTCCCGTGCCGTGAGTGTCTTTGGCCCAAATGGAAAACTTGTCGTTCGGGTCGAGCCGCCCAATCGTGCTGGGCTGTTCCTGTGCAAATAGCACACCGCCGTCTTTCGTGCCGACGAGACCGTCGGCGTTGTCGGGTCCTTGCCAGATAAGCTTCCATTTGGCTCCAGCCGCGATGACGCCTGGGATTTCCGTAATTGTCACATCGCGCTCAGGAGTCGGCTGTCTGAAATTCTGCTCCGCCCCGGCGTTCCGCTGTTGTGCGACGGAGATTCCGGTTAGAACAAGCGACGATCCAATGAAACAGCAAGCGATCATGCATACTGCTTTTAATCTCATAAGCTCTCCAAGTGGTTTGGCCCGCGAACGGGTGCACAAACTCGTGAGTCGGTGCAGAACAGGGTGCTTCTTGACGCCTTCACCATGCGGCCAAGATTTCCTTTTTGAAGTCGCAGACGGCACCATTCTACGCTCATACGGCAATGTCACGCGATCGAAACGGGGATATGCAGATTGGAAAGATAGGTCCGTTCCCATACTCTTTTGCAATCTGCATTCGCTTGCCTGCTTCAACGGTGTGCATAGGTTCACAGGCCACACTGTATCTTAGTCCTGTGTACGATCACGGCTTCCGCCGTCGCTCGCCTACAATTGACCGCGATCGTGCGAAGCGGTGCAGACGTCCGCTTATAGGAAGGTTGGGGATACCCTCCGAACTGCCCGCAGATAAAGTCCTCGTTCAGAAAACCCTGAAGCGGCGCGGCTCGGAAGCGATTGATAATTCGGGTCGAGACAGCAGGCTTTTCAGTGTTCGATATACATTCCAACGCGAATGAATCCTGATGGACCACCACCACATCGCTTTTTTCGCGACAGGCTTTAGCGAAGTCTGGCAAAACTTCCTCAATCAAAGCCTTGAGGGGCGCCTCTCTTTCCACCAAGTCCTTGTCCCTAATGTCTGGCAAACCAGAATCCCCGTTTAGTCCGGATGTTACAAAAGAGATCGAAGCCGTCATCGGGCCGAGCCTACACCAATATCCACCAACAAGAAAATGCGGTTCAGTTCGCCTTGAGATAGGCCGTTTGATAGGCCAGTAGAGCGTAGGCGCAGGAGTGCGATTTATTGAAGCCGTATCCGGCGAACTCTGTGATTAGGTCGAACAATCTCTCGGCTTTTGGCGCCGGAACTTTATGGGAGGCACACCCGTTGAGACATTTGTCGCGTTGGGCGGCCATTTCCTCGCGATTCTTCTTACCCATGGAGCGCCGCAGGATATCCGCATCAGCGAGAGAAAAGCCGGCCACCCGATTGGCGATCTGCATCACCTGTTCCTGATACAGAATCACGCCGTAGGTTTCTTCCAAAATGTCTCCCAACTCTGGCAAGTCGTAGGTGACTTGTTTCGTGCCATGCTTGCGGTTGATGAAATCATCCACCACGCCGCCCTGGATGGGACCTGGGCGGTAGAGGGCGCTGAGCGCGGTAAGGTCTTCGAGACGCGTTGGCCGGTAGCGGCGCAAGATGCCGCGCATTCCCTGCGATTCAAACTGAAAGATCACGCTGGTGTCGCCGCGGGCAAGGAGTTGGTAAGTCGCCGCATCATCAAGCGGAAGCGTATAGAGGTCAATCTGAACGCCACGGTTTGCAGCCACCAGCTTCACGGTGTCCGATAGCACGGTCAGCGTCGTCAGGCCCAGGAAATCCATCTTCAATGGCCCCAGCCGCTCGAGGCTCTCCATATCGTACTGCGTGGTGATTTCACCCTCCTTGGTCTTGTAAACGGGCAAAACATCGGTGAGCGGTGCGGGCGAGATCACGACTCCGGCGGCATGGGTAGAGGCGTGCCGAGCCATGCCTTCCAAGCGCTTGGCAACGTCCACTAAATCGCGGAAGCGCTGATCACCGTCGAGCATCGCCTGCAGTTGCGCCGATTGCTGCATCGCTTCGTCAAGCGTTATCTTGGTTTGGTTGGGCGCGAGTTTAGCGAGACGATCGACGTCGCCGTAAGGCAAATCCATCGCTCGGCCAATATCTTTGATTGCGGCCTTCGCGGCCATGGTGCCGAACGTGATGATCTGCGCGACGTTCGTCTGCCCATATTTTCCAGATAAACTCCGGAATTTAGCGAGATGGCCAACAAATGCCGGAGCAAGGGTGTGATCGCCACGGACCTTATTTTCAATGTCTGCGAGCCATTGATAGAAGAGTTGCCGCGCCTCGGGATCGAAACGCAGCCGAAGGGGATCGTCGGCCGAAAGATTTGCCTTGCCTGATGTCTGGGCCCTACTACGCTCTGGAATGCGTGAGTGGTTCAGCCTGGCAGGCACTGGCCCAGCTTTACTGCAACGTCCTGGGAGGAGACGAAACAGATGAACGCTGCGAGTTTTCCGCTTCTAAATCTAGTCTTAGCGTTCCACGACGCGGGGACGATCTGGGCGCATGAAGTGGACATTTTTCGTTCGTGGACGCTTCTGGTTCCAGACATCTTTCGTCGCGTGCAGGCGGTTCACTGGCACAAGCTTCCATGTTGGTTGTTCTTGCCTGTTGCACTTGCTTGCTGGTTCGATCCAAACATCTCTTCTTACAGGTTAGCCTGTTCGACACCTGTACTAACATTGCGATTCGCACGAACGCAAGTTGTTCCAAAGTGGGTAAACCGGATTTGGGCGACGCGGTCAGCGCCGTCATTCAGGACAAACAATTTCAATTGATGACGCCAATTGCGGGATTGTTATGTAACAATCCTGCCAGAGCGTACCCCAAAAATCATCCTATAGCCTATTTCCATGCCACGTAAATCGGCTTGCTGACTAGGAATGCCGGATTCGCGCCCGGACGTGGGCGGAACTTTTGTGCGCGGCCGTTGCCCACCTCGGAGACATAGAGGTTGCCTTCCTGGTCCACGCTCATCCCATGCGTGTTGAATAAACCCCCGGGGAAATCGCCCAGCGTTCCCCACGCATAAAGAAGGTGTCCCTGTAAATCGGATTTCACAATCTTCGACGTTCTATCGTCGGGGAATACCAGATTGTGGTCTTGCCCGATGTACAGGAATTGTGCATTCGCCACCTGGCCAACATCCCACTGGTCGAGGAATTTGCCATTTTCATCGAAGACCTGGATGCGATGATTCGAACGATCGCTTACGTATACTCGACGCGTCTGCGGGTCCACGGCAATGCCATGCACGGTATTGAAGTAGCCAGGACGCTTCTCGTTCGGAGGAGTCCCTTTCTCACCCCAGGCCATCAGGAACTTGCCATTCTTATCGAATTTCACGACGCGATTGCCGTTGTATCCATCGGAAACGAACATCGTGCTGTCGGGGAGCCACGCAAGAAAGGTCGGCCGATTGAAGTGCTTGTCATCGGCGCCAGGCTGGCCCACGGTACCGATGGTCTGCACGAGCTGCTTCCCGTCGTGGGTGAACTTAAAGATGGCGTGGTTGTGATCGTCCACCAGCCAAACGTACTTATCCGCATCGTATGGATTGATGTAGATCGCGTGCGGGCGCTTGAGCATCGAGTCCCATTGTGTCCACTGTTCTGTAATGTCTCCTTTCGAATTCACGACCACGATGCAGTGCTCCCAGCGGGCGTCGATGCCCATTCTGCCTTTCCAGGCTTGAGCAGGATCCGCAGGATCTGCGCCAGGGGCCCCCGCTCCGGGGGGGCTGGCCACCAAGCCCTGTGATGCGTTTCGGAAGGGCACTTCTCCAGTGGGGAAAGAGAGGCTCGGTCCTACGTCGGGTAGTGCAACTGGCTGCGGCCGACGCAACAATGGCAACTCACCACGCTGGATGATGAATACGCGATCGGGGCTCTCGGCAAAGATGCCCTGTACCGCACCCCATGTCCAGTTTTGATGGTTCGGCAGTTGAGACATGGGCTTCGGCCAGTCCGCATCGACATCGTACGGTCCTGTCAAGTCCTGGCCGCCTCTCGCGCCGGGAACTGCAGCGAATCCGGCTCCCGGCATATTCTGCCCCAGCACTGAGGGCTGTCTACTAGTTAACAGGCAACCCATGAATACAACTACAATCACGATTACAGCCCACGCAGCTTTGCGCATAGCCCCTCCCGATGATCGTCATTGTACACATGATCTTAATGCAATGGCGATAAGCATCGCTCATATCACCGTATTTCAGCTCTAGCTCGGGGAACGTCTGCGTCACACGCGTCCAGTCATCGCGAAATAGCCCATCAGATCCGTGGCGTGAGCGGCTCGTCCAGTCGCGTCGATATTCATGATTCATGCGGTCGCCTGAAGGTCCGCGTATCTTCACTATACTCAGCTTCTCTGTCGATTCGGTTGCGCTGGGGTCCTCCTAGAACGTGGACATCAACTTCGATTGACTGAACTACTGACATTACACATAATATCTTCGATCCTCATTTTTTGGCGGTAAGCAGAGACTGTGACGCATCCAAGCGACGGCGCGACTTGTCTTTCCGCCAACCCTCAACGTGCGCCGTCCGGCATGAGCATAGGGAGAGAACCGGCGTTCCTAGTCTCACCGTTGGACACCATCGGAAGGGATAGGGCTGCAGACAGCATGAGTCCCCACGAATACCTGGCCGTCGCTGGTGTAAGCAAAGAAGTGGCTCAGCGACCAACAGGATGGATCTGTGAGATCACGCAGGGACCTCCCGCGAACGCACAAACATTGAAGCGTATCAGGTCGGGGATCGAGGAGACGAAGAATGTGCGGAGACAAGCCCATGTCTCAGAATTCGAAACGCAGAAGCGCTTATGATTTCGTGCGTAGCGTCCGCGTCATGGCTCAGCACCCAAGCCGGCTGTAGATTCCTTGGCAGGAGATCACGTCCGAAAAGCGCGAGTCTCCTTCCCTGAAGAAATGAGAGAATTCGCGTATGGAACTGCCTGACCGAGAGATATGCTATCGCGCTTTGCAGAGCCGTGATGCACGTTTCGATGGCTTGCTGTTTGTAGGTGTCACATCGACCGGCATCTATTGTCGGCCCGTCTGCCCGGCCCGCACCGCGAAATTCGAGAATTGCCGCTTTTTTGGGTCGGCGGCAGCAGCACAGGAAGCGGACTGTCGCACGTGTTTCCAACAGCGAAACGTCTTGCCTGAGCAGGACCCATCGGCCTCGCCATGCTGGGTACGCGTCAATCCTCGTTGAAGGCGTTGGCGGAAGCTGTGATGGCTGATCCGAATCTGTTTCTCCCATTTGGAACAATTGAAGAGACGACCGCGCGATTACGCACAATCCGCGGGGTTGGCGAATGGACGGCAAATATATTGTCCTGCGTGCCTTGCGCGAGATGGACGCATTTCCTGCGTCTGACGTCTGCTTGCTCCGCAGTGCGGCAAAAATGGATGGGGTACGGTCAACCTCGGCTAGCCTTCTCAATCGCGCCGAGTCATGGCGACCATGGTGCGCCTACGCTGTGCAGCACCTCTGGGCCGCTGAAGCCGCAATGAAGCCGACAATCAGGAGCGCCCATGAGTGAGGTCCTGCATTTATTGATGGATCGAATCGACACGCCTATCGGCAAAATGTTAATCGTGGCGGATCAGGACGGAAATCTGCGCGCTGCTGATTGGACAGATCACGAGACACGTATGGATCGCTTTCTGCGGCTTCACTACGGCGAAAATGGCTTCACACTCAAACCAACTCGCAATCCACATGGCTTAGGGAATGCGATGAGCCGCTACTTTGCGGGAGAGCTAACTGCGATAGACA
>Ga0182024_10019806_pt1 | contig 12356 bp, 9 predicted proteins | sample P32metaG_FD_120480 | JGI IMG/M metagenome (GOLD analysis project Ga0182024, IMG submission 120480) | Permafrost microbial communities from Stordalen Mire, Sweden - P3-2 metaG (Illumina Assembly) | ecosystem: Environmental > Terrestrial > Soil > Wetlands > Permafrost | place: Sweden: Stordalen...
CACCGTGGTGATGGCAGCGGTCAGCGTCGTCTTGCCATGGTCGATGTGACCGATGGTCCCGACGTTGACGTGCGGCTTGTCGCGCTCGAACTTCTCCTTCGCCACTTTTGACTCGCTCCTGTATCGACTTGTATGTCCGCCCCTGTGGAGGCGAACCTCAGAAATCTATCTAAATGCGTTGCTGCGTGACTGCTCGGTGCTTCTTGCCTCGGCGCTGTTGGGAAAATCCGGCCGCGTCCGAGGCGCCTAGGCCGGAACCGGTTCGCCGGTCCGCGCTTCGACGATCTTCTCAGCGATGTTCGGCGGGACCTCTTCGTAGTTCTCGAACTGCATCGTGTAGTTGGCGCGCCCCTGCGTGTTCGATCGCAGATCCGTCGCGTACCCGAACATCTCGCTGAGCGGGACCTTCGCGGTTACGACCAGCGCGTTGCCGCGGCGCTCCTGACCTTCGACACGACCGCGGCGGCGACTGAGGTCGCCGATCACGTCGCCGAGGAAGTCGTCTGGGGTGACGACCTCGACCGAGAAGATCGGCTCGAGCAGTACGGGTTTAGCACGCTTGGCCGCCTCTTTGAAGGCGAGCGAGCCAGCGACTTTGAAGGCGATTTCCGAAGAGTCGACATCGTGATACTTGCCATCGACGAGCGTCACGCGCATGTCGACCATCGGGTAGCCGGCCTTGACGCCGTTGTCGAGCGCCTCTTCGATGCCCTTCTTGACGGCCGGGATGTATTCGGACGGGATGTTCCCGCCCTTGATCTTGTTGATGAACTCGAAGCCCACGCCGGGAGCTGGCTCGAGGTTGATGAAGACGACGCCGAACTGGCCCGAGCCGCCGGTCTGACGGACGAACTTGCCTTCGACCTTCTCGACGCTGCCGCGAACCGTCTCGCGGTAGGACACCTGCGGGCGTCCGACGTTCGCCTCGACCCCGAACTCCCGCTTCATGCGGTCGACGAGCACCTCGAGGTGCAGCTCGCCCATGCCCGAGATCTCGGTCTGGCCGGTCTCCTCGTTGGTGCGCACCTGGAAGGTGGGGTCCTCCTCGGCGAGGCGCCCGAGCGCCACCGACATCTTCTCCTGGTCGACCTTGGTCTTGGGCTCGACCGCAACCTTGATGACGGGCTCGGGGAAGACGATGTTCTCGAGGTGGATCGGGTGGTCGGGGACCGCCAGCGTGTCGCCGGTGATGACCTGCTTGATGCCCACGGCGGCGGCGATGTCGCCCGCGTAGACCTCGGTGACCTCCTCGCGCTCGTTGGCGTGCATCATCAGGATGCGCCCGATGCGCTCGGTGCGCCCGCTGCCGACGTTGAGGATCTTGGCGCCCGCCTCCAGGTGACCGGAGTAGACGCGGAAGTAGGTGAGCTTGCCAACGTAGGGGTCGGCAGCGATCTTGAATGCCAGTGCGGCGAACGGCTCGGAGTCATCGGCATGGCGAATGACCTGGCGCTCCTCCTCCTCGCCCCTGATCAGTTCGGTGCCAACCACCGGCGGCACGTCCAGCGGCGAGGGTAGGTAGTCGATGACCGCGTCCAGCAGCGGCTGTACGCCCTTGTTCTTGAACGAAGAGCCGCACAGGACCGGCGTCAGCTTGGTCGACAGCGTGGCCTTGCGGATCGCGTTCTTGAGGACGTCCTCGGGCACCTCGGCCTCCTCGAGCAGCAGCTCGAGCAGCGCGTCGTCGTAGTGGGAGACCTCCTCGAGCAGGTGTTCACGCGCGCCATCCGCGGCTTCGACCAGGTTCTCGGGGATCTCGATCTCGTCGACTTCCTTGCCCATCTCGTCCTTGTAGACGACCGCTTTCATCGCGACCAGATCGACGACGCCGAGGAAGTCGCCCTCGGAGCCGATCGGCAGCTGAATCGGCACCGGGTGTGCGCCCAGGCGGTCGATCATCGTCTGCACGCCCTTGTCGAAGTCGGCGCCGATGCGGTCCATCTTGTTGATGTAGGCGATGCGCGGCACGTGGTACTTGTCGGCCTGACGCCAGACTGTCTCCGACTGCGGCTCGACGCCGGCAACCGAGTCGAACAGCGCGATCGCGCCGTCGAGCACGCGCAGCGAGCGCTCGACCTCGACCGTGAAGTCGACGTGCCCGGGGGTGTCGATGATGTTGATGCGGTGGTCCTTCCACTGCGCGGTGGTGGCCGCAGAGGTGATCGTGATGCCGCGCTCCTGCTCCTGCTCCATCCAGTCCATCACGGCCGCGCCCTCGTGTACCTCACCGATCTTGTAGGTGCGTCCGGTGTAGTAGAGGATGCGCTCGGTCGTCGTCGTCTTACCGGCGTCGATGTGAGCCATGATCCCGATGTTGCGGGTGTTTTGGAGTGAGAACTTACGTGGCATGTGGTGGTGGTGTTAGGTGCTTGGCGGCGGTGCGGGCATTGGCGGCGGTGCGGGCAAAAAAATAGGCCCCTCGGGCCCACGCGCGCAGCTGGTCTTATTGGACCGATCCGCGTCGTTATCTGCTCGAGGTCTCCATCTTGATGCCGGGTCCGCGGGGGGCACGTATGTGCATTGCGTCCACCCGCGACGCGGTGCCGACTATAGCAGAGGGATTCACCGTGTTAGAGAGGCTTCCTGCCTGTGACCGCGGGTTCTCCCGCGGCCTGCGCAGGCTCCTCGCAGGGTGCTCCGGACGGGGAGTCCTCGACCATCGCGCCGAGGCGCTCGAGCACCAGCGTGGCCGCTCGCAGCTCGTCGAGCTCCAGCCCCGAAAGTGCCTGCTCCCAGCGGCTTTTCCAGGCCGCGCGCTTGGCCTCGATTGCGGTGCGGCCCTGCGAGGTCAGCCGCGAGACGACCACCCGCCGGTCGGTCTGGGATCGCACACGCTCGACGTGACCCTGCTCGGCCAGGTGGTCGAGCATCTGCGTGACCGTCGCCGGCGTCAGCCTGGCGGCGGCCGCAAGCTCGCCCGCCGGCAGCTCGCCCCGGTCGAACAGCTCGCTCAGCAGCTCGAACTGCGCGTGGCTGAGCTCGCCGGCGCCCAGATGCGTGTCGCGCCCGCGCAGGCGGTTGAAGCTGCGGAACACGCGGCGAAAGGCCATTCCCAGCTCGGTCACTTGGGCCTCGCGCGCGTCTGTCGAGTCGAGCGGCTCGGTCCGTTCAGACGGCTCGCCCTGCTCGGGTGCCGCAGCAGCACGCTCTACAGCAGCAGGGATGCTCATCGCGCCCTCGCTAGACCCCGAGCGGCTCGGCGGCCGCCTCGGCGTTGCTTGCGGCCTGGTCCATCCGCGCCCGCGGGTTCTCAGCACGCAGCAACACCAGGCAGGGAATCAAGGAGGCCACACAGATCCCCACCGACCACCAGAACGCGGTGCCGTAGGCCCCTGCCAGCCCGGCGACCGAATGTGCGTGCTCGGTGGCGCGTTGCAGCACGACGGCGAGCACCGCCACGCCAATCGCCCCGCCGATCCGTTGCACGACGTTCAGTTGGGGGGTCGCGTCCGATAGCTGCTCGGAGCGCAGGGAAGCGAATGCGGCAGTCATGGCCGGCATGAACGAGAAACCGATGCCGACGCCACGCAGCACCAGCACGAAGGAGAGGTAGACGATCGAGGTGTGCGCGCCGATAAACGCGAGCGGGACCGTCGACAGCGACAGCAGCGACACACCCGCCAGCGCCACCCGTCCGCCGCCAAAGCGGTCGCTAAAGCGCCCGGCGAGAGGCATCACGAGCAGCATTCCAAGCCCCTGCGGGCCTGTGAGAAGCCCCGTCACAATCACGCTCTCATGGCGAACCTGCTGGTAGTAGTAGGGCACCAGGATCATCGCCCCGAAGAGCGCCGCGCCGAGGCCGAAGGTGGTCAAAGAGGCGGCGCCGAAGACGCGATTGGCGTACAGCCGAACGTCAAGCAGGGGCCGCTCGACGCGCAGCGCGTGCAAGCAGAAGACCACCGCCAGCACGACGCCGGCGACGATCGGCCAGACGACCTGCGGGGCGCCGAGGCTGGTGCCGGCGGTGCCGAGCTCGCTGAGGCCGTAGACAAGCGCGCTGGAGGCACCCGACATCAGCACCAGGCCGAGGGCGTCCAGACGCCCTGCGTGGCCGGAGTCGGTGTGCGGCAGCATGCGCCAGGCCAGCGCGAAGGCGACCGCTCCGATGGGGACGTTGACGAGGAAGATCCACGACCAATGCAAGTACTGGAGAATCGCTCCGCCGATGACCGGCCCCAGGATCGGTCCCATCATGGCGGGCATCGCAACGATGCCCATCACGCGACCCATGCGCTTTGGGCCGGCGACCTGGGCCATGATCAGCTGACCGACGGGCATGATCATGCCCCCGCCGAAGCCCTGCAGGACACGGAACAGGACGAGCGTGGTGGTCGAGCTGGCGACCGCGCACAGCGCAGAGCCAGCGGTGAACAGGACCAGCGACACCAGATAGACGCGCTTTGCGCCATAGCGCCTCGAAGCCCAGCCTGTCAGCGGGATGACGGCCGCCAGCGACAGGAGATAGCCGGTTACCACCCATTGGATCTGCGAGATCGTGCTGTGCAGGTCGTGGCCGAGCGTGCGCAACGCCACGTTGACGATCGTGGTGTCGAGGATCGACATGATCATCCCCAGGATCACCACGCCGGCGATCTTCCACACGTAAGGCTCGATGTGGTCGCCCGCCTCTGGGTTGAACCCCGGCTCAGTTGTCGTCGCAGAAGACATTTGGTACCGAAACTTTAGGAACCTAACCTTTGGGTTTCAACCCTTCTGTGCGCAATCGCACAGAAGCTGTATCGGCGTAAGGCGGCCATCGGCCACCGGACAAAACCACCCGATACTGCGCTCGCTCTCCCTGGCGGCGGGGACGGAGCCAACGTCGCGGTCACTGCACCGCGCCGGCTTGCCTCAGTAGCCGCGGCCCGCGTATACGGCGCTTGCGAGGTGCGCGAGCGACAGCACACCACGCGAGACCGCGTCGACCTGGCACGCGACGCTGACCTGCAGGATCATCGGTTCGATCGGCCCGCGGCCGCCTCTCCCGATCGGCGATCCGTAGGCGGTGAGGAAGTCGCCTTCGGTGCCCGGCTGGCCGGCGCAGGTCGGCGCTGACTGCCCAAGTTCGATGGCCTTCTTCGGACCGCCTTCTTCGCCATTTTCAGAGATGAACGGTGGGCACTGTTCTGTCTCTGTGTCGGGCGATTCTTCGCTGTAGACGGCCTCGCCGTCGAAGTAATTCCCGCGGCGCGGGTTTTTCGACGCGACGAGCCCGAGGCCGCCCCGAGTCGCGTTCGCTTTGCGCGCGGCGGCCTGGGCGGCGGCGAGGAGTCGATCACCGACCTCGGCGGGAGCACCGAAGACGGCCACGGAGACGACGAACGCGTACTTGCCAGTGTCCTGGCCGGACCACGCGCAGGTGGTGCCGTGGGCGCCGAACGAGGTGACGCTTGGGCCATTGAGGTGACCGAGCTGGAACCCGATAACGGTACCTTCGAAGGCCGCGCAGTTGGGGGCCGGCCGCTGCTTCTTGCCGTGCGTCGTCGGCGCGGGCAATTTCGTCGGCCTTGCAACGGCCCCGGCGGGCGCGAGACCACCGATGCACGCAACTACCAGCAGCGCGAGACCGACACCGCGTGTGCGCATCCCCCATCGCATGACCGCGAACCTACCAGGCTGTCAGGCGTAGTCGTTAGCTTCTCAGCGAATGTCAGACGATGGCGAGAACCCGAAGTTCCTGACGACGGCGACCGACGAGATGCAGCAGTCGCTGCTCATCGGGCGCCTCACCGAAGCGGGCATCCGCTGCACGGGCATCAGTGGTGGCGTCGGACTCAGACGCGGCGCCAGCGGCCCCCGCGACATATACGTGCAGGCAGCGGACCTGGACCGCGCGCGGGCGGTGCTCAAAGAAGACGAAGGCGGCTTTGACGAAGACGAACTCGCACGCCTCAGCGAAGAAGCAGGCAAAGAGCACCCCGCCGAGCCCTAAGACCGGCGCTCACCAGCGATAGTGGGCGAAGGCCTTGTTGGCCTGCGCCATACGGTAAATGTCGTCCTTGCGCTTGTACGCGCCACCCTGCTGGGACTGTGCATCCATCAGCTCATTGGCGAGCCGCTGCGCCATTGTCTTCTCGCGCCGCTGGCGGGCGAACTCGACGAGCCAACGTACGGCAAGCGTGCGCGCGCGCCTGGAGGCGACCTCGACGGGCACCTGGTAGGTGGCGCCGCCGACGCGCCTGGATTTGACCTCGAGCGAGGGCGTCAGAGCTTTGATGGAAGCCTCGAGCGTCTCGATCGGGTCTTTGTCGCTGCGCTCACCGAGCAGCGCAAGCGCGTCGTAGACGATCCGCTCGGCGGTCGACTTCTTGCCGTCGAGCATGACCTTGTTGATCACCTGCTGGACGAGTTTGGAGCGGTGAATTGGGTCCGCCTCGACAGGACGGATCTGTGCTGCTGCGCGACGGGGCATCTGTGTCTCGTTCCTGGAAGCGGTGGGCTGCGGCTATTTTTTCTTGACGCCGTACTGCGAGCGCGCCTTTTTGCGATCGCTCACGCCGGCTGCGTCGAGCGTGCCGCGCACGACCTTGTAGCGCACTCCCGGCAGGTCCTTGACGCGTCCACCGCGCACGAGGACGACGGAGTGCTCTTGCAGGTTGTGTCCCTCTCCGGGGATGTAGGCGGTGACCTCGATCGACCCGGAGATGCGCACACGCGCGACCTTGCGCAGCGCGGAGTTAGGCTTCTTCGGGGTGGTCGTGTAGACGCGCGTGCAAACGCCACGGCGCTGCGGAGCAGCGGTCTTCTTCTTGCGGCCCTTGCCTGACTTCAGGCCTGGGGTGGCAACCTTCTTCTTTGGGGTCACGCGGCCCTTGCGCACCAGCTGGGAGGTCGTTGGCATCTTGCGGGATGCTAGCAGCGCTGGCCGGCCTGGGCGATGCGGGGGCTGTGAGCGGACCGCACTAGGCGGCAACCGGCACGCCGGCGGCACGCACGGGCGCGGGCATCAGCGCGGCGGCGACGATCACGAGCACGAACGCGAGCGCCTGCAGCAGCACGCCGGCGGTGCTGCCGGCAACGGGGTCGCCGAACACGACGATCCCACCGGCGATGCCGGCGATGTTGGCTGCGGTGCCGGTGACGGCGATCACGGGGACCGCCTCGCCCTCTTGCAGGCCGCGTGCGGAGGAGAAGAACGCGACGATCGAGGCGAGGATCGCAACCGCCAGCCAGGGGCTCAGCAGCAGGCCCATGAAGCCGTGTGCGCCGGTGATGCCGGTGAGCGCCTTGATCGCGGTGTCGGAGACTCCGAAGAGGATGCCGGACGCGGCGCCGAGCATCATCCCGTGATGCTCGACCGGGCCGCCCATGCGGGGGCCCATCAGCAGCAGGCCGCCGATCCCGAACAGGCCGGCCTCGAATGAGATCATCGCCGCGTCGGAGAAGTGCGAGTGCGCGCCGTGCATCGCCGGCAGCGTCACCCCGAGCAGCACGAGCCCCGCGGCGGTCAGGGACAGGCCGAGCCATTGGCGGCGGCCGACCTTGAAGCCGAACAGCTTGTCGGCCATCACGGCGATGAACACGACGCCGGCGGCGAGCGAGACCTGGATGACCGACATCGGCGCCATTGCGAGGGCGGCTACGTGCAGGCCCCAGCTGGCGGTCGCGGTGATCATCCCGAGCGTGAACCACTTCGAGGAGTACAGCGCCCGGGCCGAGCGGAACGGGTGCATGACCTGCACCTTCGGCACGTCGTTGGCGCCGCGGTACTTGTAGAAGAAGCCCAGGTTCGCCACGAAGGCGCACAAGAGCGCAAGAAGTATGCCTAGGTCCATGGTCATTGTCGGGGGGGCGACGGAGGGGTCATCGGCTGAGGCCCGGGGCTGCTTTACTGCGCCCGGCGCAAGTCAGCGTTTCGTCCGTCCTCGGCAGCGTACCCCTCCGAACCTGTATGCAAGCTAAAGACCCCGCCGGTGGTGACAAAGCGCACGAGACGCCGCTGTTGATGGTCGACATCGACGGTGTCATCTCGCTTTTCGGCGGCTGGCAGCGGGCGGGATGGGGCCAGTCGAGCGAAGCCGGCGACCGCCAGCTCGCTGGGACCTTCCATTCGATTGACGGCACACCCCACTTCCTTTCGTCCGCCGCCGCCGCTCACCTGCTTGAGCTCTCGAGCCTGTTCGAGCTGGTGTGGGCCAGCGGCTGGGAGGAGCGAGCCAACGAGCACCTGCCGCACCTGCTCGGGATGCCCGCTGGGCTGCCGTTCCTTCGCTTCGCGCGCGCTGTTGGACGCACGAACGCTCACTGGAAGCTCGACGCGATCGACGCCTACGCCGGCGAGCGCCCGCTCGCGTGGGTGGACGACGCGCTTAACGACGCCTGCCACGAGTGGGCGGAGGCGCGCGCTGCGCCAACGCTGCTGGTGCAGACGGACCCCCAGCGCGGACTTACGGCCTCTGAGGCGCAGCAGCTGGCAGGCTGGGCGCGTGCTCTTTAGCGGCCCAGCGAGCGGCAGCGGTTGCTCACCCCGCGACGGCCGTATAACAATCGCTATACGGTCATCGCGAGACGAGGCAAACCTGCCAGCGCTGCTTGTGTGCGTGTCCTAAGCCTCGGCGGGGCCGTCGTCCGGCAGCTCGAGCTCGGCCAGCTCCTCGGCGAAGCCGGGGTCGGTGCCGCCGGCGCCGATCTTCTCCAGCGATGCGAGGTCGGCGTCGAACTCCTGCCCGTAGCCACCGTTGAAGCCGTCGCCCGCAAGGCCCAGCTCGGCGGCGATCTCGTCCTGGTCGAGCAGGCCGACGTCGTCGATCGCGCGGGGCAGCGGTTCCGATGGCTCGATCTCGATCCGCCGGTAGCGCTTGAGGCCCGTGGCGGCCGGGATCAGCTTGCCGATGATCACGTTCTCCTTGAGCCCGTTGAGCCGGTCGATCTTGCCTTCGAGCGCGGCGTCGGTGAGCACCTTGGTGGTCTCCTGGAAGGAGGCCGCCGACAGGAACGAGTCGGTGTTCAGCGATGCCTTGGTGATGCCCAGGATGATGTCCTCGTACTGGGCTTCTTCGCCGCCCTGCTGGCCGACGGCACCGTTGACCTTGGCGAATTCGAAGCGGTCGACGAACTGCCCTGGTAGGTAGTCGGTGTCGCCCTTCTGATCGACGCGCACCTTCTTGAGCATCTGGCGCACGATCAGCTCGATGTGCTTGTCGTTGATGTCCACGCCCTGGGACTTGTAGACCTCCTGGACCTCGTTGACGAGGTACACCTCGGTCTCGGTGCGTCCGCGGATCGCGAGCAGCTCGTGCGGGTACACCGACCCCTCGTTGAGCTGCTTGCCGGCTTTGATCTTCTCGCCGGTGGTCACGAACAGACGCGTGCGCCGCGGGAAGGCGTGGCGGTGCTCCTCGCCGGCCTCGTCGGTGATGACGACTGTCAGCGCTTTGTCGGTCTCCTCGATTGTGACCACGCCATCCTGCTCGGCGATTTTCGAGAGACCCTTTGGACGCCGTGCCTCGAACAGCTCGACGACACGCGGCAGGCCGTGCGTGATGTCCGCGCCGGCGACTCCGCCGGTGTGGAAGGTGCGCATCGTCAGCTGCGTGCCGGGCTCGCCGATCGACTGCGCGGCGACGATCCCGACGGCGTCGCCGATCTGGGCGAGTGCGCCGGTGGCCATCGCGCGGCCGTAGCAGGCCTGGCACACGCCGCTGGCGGCCTCGCACTTGAGCACTGAGCGCACCGGCACGGTGACCGCGACGCCCTTCTCGTGTTCATCGGCGAACGCGGCGACGATCTCGGCCATCTCCGCGCGGCCGATTTCGAGGCCCTGCTCGGCGAGCATGCGTCCCCGCTTGGTCGTGATGTCGAGTGCGGCGATGCGCCCGACGAGCACGTCGTTGGGCTCGCCGCCGTCCTTGAACACGGCCATCTCGATGTACTCCTCGGTGCCGCAGTCGGCCTCGCGGATGATCACGTCCTGGGCGACGTCGACCAGACGCCGCGTCAGGTAGCCCGAGTCGGCGGTGCGCAGGGCGGTGTCTGCCAGTCCCTTTCGCGCACCGTGGGTGGAGATGAAGTACTCGAGCACCGACAGGCCCTCCATGAAGTTGGCCTTGATCGGACGCTCGATGATTTCACCCTTCGGGTTGGCCATCAGGCCACGCATGCCCGCCAGCTGGCGGATCTGCTTGAAGGAGCCACGAGCACCCGAGTTGGCCATCATGAAGATGGGGTTCAGGACGTCGAGGTTCTGGACCATCGCCTCGGCAACCTCGTCGGTGGCGGCGTTCCACTGCTCCACGACCGCCTCGTGACGCTCCTCCTGGGTGATCAGGCCATCGTCGTACTGACCGGTGATGTCGCCCACGATCTTGTCGAACTTGTCGAGGATTTCCTGCTTCTCCGGGGGGATCACGACATCGTTCTTGGAGATCGTGATGCCGGCCTGGGTGGCGTACTTGAAGCCCAGGTCCTTGAACGCGTCCAGCACCAGCGAGATCGTGGTCGCTCCGTATGACTGCACGAGCATGTCGATCAGCCGTGTGGTGTCGCGCTTCTTCATCGACTGGTTGACGAACACGTACTTGGAGGCGTCGAACTCGTCGCCGAGCGCCTCCGCGAGCGCGCGCTCGATGCGGTCGTTGTAGATGATCCGCCCGATCGTCGTGAGCACGTGACCGCCCTCACGCCCGTAGGGACGGAACTCGGCGATGTCGTGCAGCTTGACGACGTTGCCCTCGTAGGAGAGCTCCGCCTCCTGCGCGGTGCGGAACACGTGCGGACGCGGCTCATGCGTGGCGCGGTCGATCTTCGAGAGCTCCTCTGCTTCTGGCCCGTAGGTCAGGTAGTAGGCGCCCAGGATCATGTCCTGCGTCGGCGTCGCCAGCGGCGCGCCGTGCGCGGGGGACAGGATGTTGTTGGAGGAGAGCATCAGGATGCGCGCCTCCGCCTGTGCCTCGGCCGACAGCGGCAGGTGCACGGCCATCTGGTCGCCGTCGAAGTCGGCGTTGAACGCGTGACAGACCAGCGGGTGCACCTGGATCGCCTTGCCCTCGACGAGCAGCGGCTCGAACGCCTGGATGCCCAGACGGTGGAGCGTGGGCGCGCGGTTGAGCAGCACGGGGTGCTCGTGGATGACCTCCTCGAGCACGTCCCAGACCTCGGCGATCATCGAGTCGACCATCTTCTTGGCGGCCTTGATGTTCTGCGCGGACTTGCGCTCGACGAGGCGGGCCATGATGAACGGCTTGAACAGCTCGAGCGCCATGATCTTGGGCAGGCCGCACTGGTGCAGCTTCAGGTAGGGACCGGCGACGATCACCGAGCGCCCGGAGTAGTCCACGCGCTTGCCGAGCAGGTTCTGGCGGAACCGGCCCTGCTTGCCCTTGAGCATGTCCGACAGGCTCTTCAGCGGACGGTTGCCCGGGCCCGTGACGGGACGCCCGCGGCGGCCGTTGTCGAACAGCGCGTCGACGGCCTCCTGGAGCATGCGCTTCTCGTTGTTGACGATGATCTCCGGCGCGCCGAGGTCGAGCAGCCGCTTGAGGCGGTTGTTGCGGTTGATGACGCGGCGGTACAGGTCGTTGAGGTCGGAGGTGGCGAAGCGGCCACCGTCGAGCTGCACCATCGGGCGCAGCTCCGGCGGGATCACGGGCACCGCGTCGAGCACCATCATCTCGGGCTTGTTGCCCGACTGGATGAACGCGGAGACGACCTTCAGGCGCTTGACTGCGCGCGCCTGCTTCTGGCCTTTGCCGGTCTTGACCTGGTCCTCCAACTCAACGCGTTCGGCCTCGAGGTCGACCTGCTGGAGCAGGTCGCGGATCGCTTCCGCGCCCATGCCGCCGCGGAAGTACTCGCCGAAGCCGTACGGCGAGCCGAAGCGCTCCTTGAGCTCACGGAAGGTGGTCTCGTCGTGCTCGATCTGCTTGGACTCCATCGTCTTGAACAGCTCCCACACGTTGCGCATCCGCTCGGCTGCGTCTTCGATGTAGGCTTCGGTGTCGGCGATGTCGGCGTCGAAGGTCTTGGTCAGTTCCTTGATCTGCTTGTCGCGCTCCTCGTCTGCCAGTTTCGCCAGGTTGAGGTCGAGCGAGTCGGCCCACAGGTGGTCTTCGTCGTTGAAGTTGGTCTGTTTGCCGTTCTGCAGGTACTTCTCACGGCGCGCCAGCGACTCGCGCAGTTCGAGCACACGCTCCTCGCGCTCGGCTGTGTAGCCGTCGAGGACCTTGTTGACCTCCTTCTCGAGCGTGTCGATGTCCTTCGTGCGCGCCTCGTCGTCAACCCAGGTGACGATCGATGCGGCGAAGTACAGGACCTTCTCGAGTTCCTTGGGCGCCATGTCCAGCAGGTAGCCGATGCGGCTGGGCACGCCCTTGAAGAACCAGATGTGGCTCACGGGCGCGGCCAGGTCGACGTGGCCC
>Ga0182024_10019807_pt1 | contig 12355 bp, 11 predicted proteins | sample P32metaG_FD_120480 | JGI IMG/M metagenome (GOLD analysis project Ga0182024, IMG submission 120480) | Permafrost microbial communities from Stordalen Mire, Sweden - P3-2 metaG (Illumina Assembly) | ecosystem: Environmental > Terrestrial > Soil > Wetlands > Permafrost | place: Sweden: Stordalen...
ATCCGCTGATGATGTCGCGGACGGCGCCCCCGGTCAGGTAAATATTCATGCCAGCTGCTCGCGCGATGTCCTGAATCAGGGTCACGCCGCGTTGCTGGTCCGGCGTCAGCCGGATTTCCATGGTGTAAATGTAATCAGCCATTCGTTCTGTGCGCGTTCCGAGCCGCCGTACACCGCATAGCCGACCAGACCGAGATTTCCACAGGGCACAGTCCCACCCACCGAGGAATCGCAGCTCCTTCCATGCAAATGGCTCTATTCATTAGGCTTAGGCATGTCACGAGAGATGACGGCGAACTACCGAAAATAACACAACGTTGACAGTTTGGCTACTAAGAACGTGATACTCAATCGCTTTTGCCTGAAAAGTGCGAGAATCGGAGGCAACCGGACTGCGGAACACCGCACTCCACACCAGATTCACAGAGCCACATGCCTTCCACTCACAAAAAGGTCATTGTCCGTAAAATGGACCGGGATACAATCAACGGCCACGTGGCTCCGTCCAATTTTATCCACGACGGCAAGCTGGAGCTGCTGAATACCGCTGGCACGGTAGTCGCCATCGATCTGAAGGACATCAAGGTCGTTTACTTCGTCCGGGAATTCACCGACGCCGAGGCCCCGACTCGCAAGACTTTCACCACCCGCCCTCGGACCGAGGGACTCTGGGTGCGCCTCAAGTTCAAAGACAACGAAGTCCTCGAAGGCATGATGCCCAACGACCTCAGCCTGACCACGGCCGAAGGTTTCCTCGTCAATCCTCCCGACCTGCGCTCGAACACTCAGCGTATCTTCGTTCCACGCACCGCGCTGGAGTCGCTGACCGTGCTCGCGGTCATCGGTGCCACTAGGCGCCAGCGCCGAGACCTGGCTGGCGACACGCGGCAAGTAACTTTGTTCGAGCAATAAAATCCCTTAGCGCCCCTTGAACAATCTCCGATCATAGGGAGAGACTTCATGCCACAGGACTCGCACGTGCTGTGAATCAGGATGAAGTGGGTTCAATAAGAAATTCGCCGTCTCCGGCAAGATGGCCGAAGGCACTTCGAGCAGCGCGGACGCTCCCGCCGCCAGCCACTCATTGCCTATGTTTCGCGTCAGGACAAAATCTTCCCGCCACTTCCCGGTCAGCACCGCTGCCAAGTGCCCAGAAGAGCCTCTTTGCCCAATGTCGGTATTACCCCACTGGGGAGACGTGCGTGGAGTGCGGAAGAGCAGGCGCTTCAGCGCCGCGTGAATCGTTCCCTCCGACAACGCAGCCCTTAAAGGGCCGCTCTTCCACGGTGCATGCGGACGAGCAGATGCAGATTCCTCGCGGCTAGCGCCGCTCGGAATGACAATTTTGTTGAGAGGTGTAAGTTGAGCGCTGGAAGCTAGGGGTAGCAGCTAAAATCTGCAGTTGAGGAACTGCGAGCAGCACAGCCACATTTTCGTTTCCCCATCACGACAACACTTCTTCCGCCACCACGGTGAAATTTGTCAGATTGGCAATGCCGAACGATGTCGTAATGGCGACGTCGGAAGCGTCCCGGCCAGTCGCCATCAGCACGCGTCCAATGCGCGGCTGATTATTTCGTGCGTCAAATGCCCACCATCGATTGTCCAGATAGACTTCGAACCAGGCGCTAAAGTCCATGGGAGTCAGCGAGGGCACGCCGATGTCACCCAGATATCCGGTGGCGTATCGTGCTGGAATGTTGAGGGCGCGACAAAACGTGACCGCGAGATGCTGGAAGTCCCGGCAGACGCCGGTGCGATCCGTGAACACATCGAGAGCGGTCTTGGAAGAACGTGCATGATGGTATCCGAAGGCAACTTTGGCATGCACCCAGTCGCAGATGGCCTGGACACGACTCCAACCGGGAGCTTTCCAACCGAACAATTCCACCGCAATATTCGATAATCGATCCACCTCACAGTACCGGCTGTTGAGCAGATAGCGAAGCGTTTCGGATGGCAATTCATTCACGGGATGTTCTTGAGCGTGGGGACAAATGAGGTCGGGAGTGCCCGGGTCTTCAATCAAAGTGGAGTTGCTGATTTTTAGCGGGCCCGCGGGGGCCAGGAACCGGGCACAGCGATTTCCGTAGCTGTCCAGGTAGCTCTCCACTTTCACTGCCGGGTCTACGGTCAACTCGTCGGGCTCGCGCAAGTCCTGAGCGCGTGAAGGATGCACATGCAAAACTCCCACCATTGCCACGGGTGCGGGAATGTCGAATTGAATGTCGTATCCCAGACGTATGAACATAGGGCGAGGCTTTCTTGAGGTAGCCAATGATACGGCTATTCGCGACCCGAATCCTGATGAATACTTCCGATCCGGCCAAACTAAGAAACTGTGCAGAGTCTTCGGGTTGCTTTTGAGCGGGATTTCCGCAGGAGCTCAGTTTGAACACATTCCCTTATCATAAAAGTCATCCCGAAGATCCGGCGGTTTTCAGCCGCGCGAGGGATCTCGCGTGCAGAGGGGTCGGGATGACCGATCCTAGAGTGTTCAATATTAACCAAGCATTTCCTCGCAGGCAGACCGCGAGACCTTGCCTCCATTACAATCACTCTCGCGGAAACCTCTATGAAACTTGCACAGATTGCTTCCATGTTGGGCGCACGTTTGGAAAATGGCTCGCCCGATAGCGAGATCACCGGCGTCGCAGGGATTGAAGACGCCGGCTCAGGCCAGGTCACCTTCGTCGCCAATCCAAAGTATGCCGCCGCGGCCCGAACTACGAAAGCAGCGGCGGTGATCGTGGGCGAAGACTTCCCTGCGATCCCGACTGCGTTGCTGCGTAGCAAGAATCCATATCTGGCGTTCGCGCAGGCCATGGGACTTTTTTATCAACCCTCGAAATATACGCCAGGTGTTCATTCGACGGCAGTCGTGCATTCCTCGGCTAGAGTTGGTGCGAATGCTCATATCGGCCCCTACGTCGTGATCGACGAAAACGTGGAAATCGGGGCGAATGCGGTGCTGCTGGCGCACGTGGTTATTTATCGTGGAGTAAAGATTGGCGACAACTTCTTTGCCCACGCACATTGTGTCGTCCGGGAGAATTGCCGGATCGGCAACGACGTGTTGCTACAGAATGGCGTTGTGATCGGCGGCGACGGCTTCGGCTTCGCCAAAGATGACTCCAACCACTGGCACAAGATCCCGCAGCCCCAGCCGGTAGAGATTGGCGACGATGTCGAGATCCAGTCAAACTCCTGTATTGACCGTTGCAGCGTTGGAGAAACCCATATTGGCCGCGGCACAAAGATCGACAACCTGGTGCAGGTTGGCCACGGCTCGCACATTGGCGAGGATTCCCTGCTGGCTTCGCAGGTCGGCCTCGCCGGCTCAACCGAGATTGGCAACAACGTAATCCTCACTGGACAGGTGGGCGTGGTCGGCCATTGCAAGATTGGCGATGGCGCCATCGTCACGCCGCAGAGTGGGGTGGCCGGAGATATCGCGGCCGGAGCGATTGTAAGCGGCGCCCCGGCTGTGGATCATAAACTCTGGCTGAAGTATTCGGCGATCCTGAGCAAGCTTCCGGAGATTGCGAAAGCGGTTCGGGCAAAAAACTCTAAAGGCTGAAACCACAAAGGGCGCTAAGGTTCACAAAGGAAATCCTTAGACTCGCCCGCTTCCTTCGTAAACCTTAGTGTCCTTCGTGGTTATAAGCCCTTGCTCCCGATATTCCTCCGGCAATCCGCAGTTGATAGTCGCCCTTACTCTCGCCATCAAACAATCCCGGCTACCGAAATCTTGGGATTCGATGGGATCGTGGAAGATCACGGTAACGGTCCCGGGCTTGACCGCGAACCTTCCTTTGGGCATGACGTAGTGGGTCCCGATGATGGTGACTGGCACCACCGGCACCGCACATTCTTCCGCCAAATAGAACGGGCCCTTTTTGAAAGGCAGCAGCTTGCCATCGAAGGAGCGGTGACCTTCGATGTAAATGGTCATGTTGACGCCCTGGCGAATGACTTCCGCGGCAGCCCGCACCGCAGCTACGCCAGCATCGCGATTTCCACGATCGACCGGCACCAACGAACCGAACCCCATCACCTGCGCCAAAATTGGAACCTTGAACAATTCTTTCTTCACCATCACAGAAGTGCGACGTGGAATCAGCGGCAACAGTATTGGAGGATCAACGTTCGAAACGTGGTTGGACATGAATATATAAGTGCGCGCGCGATTGAGCTTGTCCAGGCCAATGGTCTGTACGCGTATTCCAGCGATACGAACGCCGGTCCACGCTCCCCACATCCCCATGCGGTAAAGAAAATTCACGTTCCCGGTAAGCAGCGTCCACGGAAAACCCAGAAGCGCCGCCATCGGCAGCAACAGCGCCCAGAAACCGAGCATCACGATCGTCCGGATCACGGGCGGACCTCTATCGCATCATTCGCTAGTTTATTTCCTGGCAGGCTTCGCAGTCGCTGGGGCAGCTTTTCGTAGATTCCGCCAAAGCCGCCGTTGGAGAGGATTGCCACCACATCTCCCGATCGCATTTCGGGCGCGACTAACTGCACGATGGCGTCCGCATCCGCGACGATTCGCGCACGCCGGCCAAGTTTCTCTACCTTCGCCGCGACCGCAGCCAAATCCAAACGCTCAGCCTCTGGAATCGCCTCCGACTTAAACACGCTGGCTACGACAATCTCATCGGCGAGCGCGAGACTTTCCGCTAGAGCATTCTGAAACACATTTCGCCGCAGCGTGTTGGATCGCGGCTCAAGAATCGCCCAAAGTCTTGCTCCAGGATAAAGCGATCGCAACGCCGTGAGGGTCCCCGAGATCGCAGTCGGATGATGCGCAAAGTCGTCGATCACCGTGACGCCGTGCACCTCGGCACGGACTTCCAGACGCCGCTTTACGCTTTTAAAGCTTTTTAGCGCAGCTACGATCTGTTCTTTTGGAATCCCCCATCCAGATGCCACGGCGGCAGCCGCCGTGGCGTTACAAACGTTGTACTCACCGCCCAATGCGAATTCGAAGTCAGCCCACGGCCTGCCATTATGAAGCACCGACCAGGTGGTTCGCCCAGGCAGCAGACGGAGATTGATGATCTGCCACGTTGCCTTTGAGCTCGAACCGTACCGTTCCACCGGGCAAAATGCCCGTGCCAGGCAGCGCTCAATGCTATCGCCGGTATCGAAGCCAATGATGCGTCCCCGACGAGGCACCAGATTTACCAGGCGTTTGAATGCCGTTTCTACGGCGTCGAGATCTTTGTAAATATCGGCGTGGTCGAATTCAACCGAGGTTAGAATCACCGCGTCGGGAAAGTAATGCAGAAATTTAGGACCTTTGTCGAAGAAAGCCGTATCGTACTCGTCGCCTTCCAGAATGAAATGCTTTCCCTGCCCCAGTTGGAAACTGCTGCCAAAGTTTTCCGCGATCCCACCAACCAAAAATGACGGTTGCAGGCCAGCCGAAGCAAAAATCCACGACAACATGGAAGTGGTGGTAGTTTTCCCGTGGGTCCCTGCGACCACCAATACCTCTTTGCCTCGGAGGAATTCGTCGTGCAGAATTTGCGGTAAGGAACAGAATGGAATGCGTTGGTCGAGCACATGCTCAAGCTCGGGATTGCCTCTCGAAATGGCGTTCCCCACCACAACCAAATCGGGCTGCGGCTCCAGGTTCTGTACCGCAAACGGTTGCGCCACAGGGATACCAAGCGATGCCAAGAAGTCCGACATCGGCGGATAGGCAGCGGCGTCAGAACCTGTCACACGAAAACCGCGCTGCTGCAACATCCCGGCTAATGACGCCATCGCCGTACCGCAAACGCCGATCACATGGATGTGTTTGTTTGCTGTCATTATTTAAGCCGTGAATTCATTGTCGGATGGTTGCCGCTTCCACAATCTTGAAGCTGACTTCCCTTTTCGTCACGTTTAAACTTGCACGCACGCCAATCGGGAGCGTGACATTCTGCCGTGAAACGTGTCCTGAACGCAGACCATAAGCGACCGGCACACCAAGCTCCCCCACGATGCGCTTTATGACTTCTTCCAATGCGTACCTCTGGTCTTGGTGCTGGACGCAGTCGAGCATTTCGCCAAAGATCAAGCCACGCACATTTGCTAATTGACCGGCCAACTCTAACTGCATCAGCATGCGATCAATCTGATACGGCTTGGCTGCGACATCCTCGATAAAAAGAATCGTACCCGCGGTTTGAATTTCGTATGGCGTCCCCAAAGAAGCTACCAGCATGGAAAGACATCCGCCATACAGAATGCCTTCACCGGAACCGTCAACCAGCGACTTCACCCCGGACTCCACACCCATATCGATCGACCACTCGGACTGCCCGCCCAGAGTCGCTTCCCATGAAGCTAAGGCGACGCCGTCCGGGTTGGCAAAATCTTTCGTCACCATCGGAGCGTGGAAAGTCACAAACCCAGCTGAGTCGGCAAAGTAAGTAAGCAAGGTCGTGAGATCGCTGTAGCCAGCAAATATCTTTGGATGGGCCGCAATCTTCCGTATATCCAGCGCTTCGAGAAGGTAATTCGAGCCGTACCCGCCGCGAGCGCAAATAATTGCCCGCACATCGTCGCGAACGAACATCTCTTCCAGTTCTCGCGCGCGGCGCTCGGCGGATCCAGCAAAATAAAGATCCTGCTCCAAAATAGAATCGAAGTAGAACGGCTCATAGCCTAGCTGACGCAGCCTCTCGCATCCTGCTTCCAGCAGTTCCCGCTTGATATTGCTCGCTGGGGCCACGATCCCAATCGTGTCACCGCGCTGGAGGGCCGGAGGCTTGATGCGCGGGTTTGCGGGGATCGTCGGCATCTGAATCTAATCTTAGACGAGAACGGTTAACGAATAGTTAACACGAATACCAGACGAAAAATTCTCCCCGGCAGATCAGCTGTGCCGGGCCTCGCAAAAACACTTCGCGCTGCTGCCAGCGGACGGTCTGAACGCCGCCGGGTGCCTGCACCTGCACTGATGACTCGGTCTGCTTTGTGAAAATAGCGGCCACTCCGGAAGCGCACGATCCCGTTCCTGACGACTGCGTTTCTCCCACTCCACGCTCAAAGAACCTGGCCTCAATATTATATTTATCCTTAATAACTACCAGCTCGACGTTAATCCCATGCTTGAAGCGAGAAGAACGCTGAATTTCTGCTGCGGCCGCCTGCCAGCCGGGGATAAATTCGTTGACAAAGATGACATAGTGCGGATTTCCCATTGATACCGGGATCCCATGAACCTCGCCGCTAGTGAGCTTGAGCGAAAATTCATCGCCGACCTGGGGCTCTCCCATGGCAGTCTCGAACACATACTGCGTCTCACTGCGGGAAGTGAGCGTGCAAGTTTTCAATCCCGCTCCGGTCCGAATTACAATCTTTTCCTTTTTCTGTTCGGAGCAAACGTAAGCGGCAACGCAGCGGGTGCCATTGCCAGAAATTTCCGCTTCCGATCCATCGGCGTTAAACAGCCGCGCGTACACGTCGGCATCCGGCGTGGGAAAAAGCCATTCCACGCCATCTGCGCCAACACCCTGATGACGGTCACAAATCTTGCGGCTAAGACCAGCCAGATCGTCAGAAGCATGTTCGTCACCTCTGATCCTGCCATCTGTTCCTGTGCCGTCAATGATGAGGAAGTCGTTGCCGCAAGCGCTGGCCTTGACAAAAGGAATCACCGTTGGCTGCAGGCTCATTCCGTTTGCACCGGGCCTAGGGGTGTGACGGTTTCAAGTAAGGATGATTGACGCAGGGTGTGCAGAAATTGGTGCTGTTCCTTGCTTGTGCCTTCAACATCGAACTGCACGCGCACATGCTGCCGGGTGGGCGCCACCTGCACATTCTGCGGTATGGAGTGGATGCACTCCAGAAGACGATTGACCTCGGCGGTAAGATCGGCCGCGTTGCTGCCGGTAACTTCGTAAGTATTGAATCCCACCTTCAGGCTGAACTTCTGCTCGGCAATTCCCAAAAGATAGAGACAAAGCAGAATAAGCGCCGTGGCAAAAATCGAAGTAAGGTACAGTCCGCCGCCCACGGCCATACCAACCGACGCCACCACGAATAGAGTGGCCGCCGAAGTAATGCCGGTGACCAGGTCGCCTCGATTGTGCAGGATGGAACCGGCACCGATAAAACCAATGCCGGGGATAATTTGTGCTGCAATGCGGGTGTGGTCGCCGATGTGCTCCACAGCCAGTTCGTCCGAGAGGAGAGTGAACATGGCCGCGCCCAGACAGATGAAAAGATTCGTGCGAAGTCCGGCAGGCCGATGCTTGAGCTCACGCTCTAATCCAATCAGGCCACCCAGAACCGCCGCCAGAACCAACCGCGCCAGAGACACTCCCATTAAAGAGGTCTCTGAACTCAAGACATCGTAGATGTGCTGCAAGTTAGGCATGAAAGCTTGGGTTGGCTGGATTTTATCACCCGGAAAGTCTCGTCCTGGCGGCTTCCTGCCCGCCCCAGTTAACGTATGTGATTACCGTGGAAGAGGATTATTCGATGGGTGAGTCCAATAAATGGTGACCGGCTGCTGACCAGAAACATGAATCACCGCGATGGCGGAAAGTTGCTGCTTTTGCGCATGAAGAGAGACCTGGTCGCCTTCGGAGGCAATGACGTAATCGGCATAATCCCCCGGACTCTCCAGTGCCCGCTCCCACAAGCCGTCGGGATCGGATGGTTGTTTCCAGGTGCGATGATCCCCTTCATTTATCACCCGTCGCAAGGGAATGCCCGCGCGTTGGAGTGAACCGACGTGATCGCCCAGGTACATGAGAAGGCTGGCATCGTGTGGAAGTTTCTTGAAGTTCGATGCAAGTTCAGCTTCCAGCGCAGTTCGGGTCCGGGAATTGATCCACGCTTCCTGATAGCAAATCGGATCGCGCCAGATGAATGCATAACTCCCAACCACAAGGACTGTGAACGCCATCAGGACGGCGGCTTTCCGTTTCGCGTCTGGAAGACAATTGGCGATAAGATATGCAGCCAGCGCCGCAAACACGGCAAATGCCGGAAGCAACTCTAAACCATAGCGCACGTTATACCTGGTATATGGCCACCAAGTCGGGATGAAAATCGGCACGGCGCCATAGGCGATGGAAAGCATATAGAACGGCAAAGGAATCCCAAGCACGAGTAACGGCCAAAGCCTCGGATCGAAGCTGATCATGATCGCTGTTCCCGCCAGCAAAGCCAATACCCAAACCCTGCCCCAATTTCCGCGTGCCAGGTTCAGTTCGGCGGACTTTACGAAATAATCCGCCGCCTCGATCAAGTTGCGCGTGCCTGGGTGAGGCGGGGAACCCGGAACCGAAATTCTCAGTTCGATTCCCTTGGCCGAATAAGGCCCGTTGGAAAATTCCAGCGGATTCTTGTAGACGATTGCATTGTAGGCAATCCACAGCACAGGTACGGCCGCAGTCAACACAACAAACCTCACAAAACTTCCGCGTAAAGTTTTCTCATTCTTGGAGGCAATCGCGATAATCAAAGCAGCGGCGCCGATCCCTGCCGCGAGAAACCATCCGTCATAACGCGTAAGACAGGCTCCGGCCAAGCAGAGGCCGCACTTCACCAAGGATGACGAAGCCGCACTCCCCTGGTGCGGGTCTGCGACAGAGGCTTCTTGCATAAATTCACTAAAGTGCACCGCCGCCCAAATGAACAGCGCCAGATACAGCGGCTCTGTCATGGCCGTAGTTTGCAGATAAATCAGGTTGGGATTCGCAGCATAAATCCCAGCCGCGAACCATGCTGCGACTCTTATCGAAGTACCTGGCACGGAATGTAAACTCAACACGCCGCGAAGCAGACGGAAAATGCCGACTGTCCCTAGAACGTAGGCAATCAGCGAAGGAATCGACCCGCCAATTCCGCTCTGCCACATCCAGTCATTGATTACAAAGGGAATCATCAATAGATGCGGTAGAGGAAGCCATACCGTGCCCAGTTGCAATAGTCCAGGAGTGCGCGAGTCAAACACGCGGCGTGCGATGTTGATGTGCGCCACGGCATCACCATAGAGCAGCACATCGCCGTGCCGAAGATAGAACAGGAAGGCGAACAACGAAACGCAGGCCGCGATTTGCGCCACAAGCACGGTCTCGCGATCCCAGCGGCGCATGGCAGGAGTGCTCATTCCAGGTGGGTGAGTTCGCGGAAGACTTGAAATCGTGCGTCAATTTCTTCGCGAGTGAGTAACTGCAGACGCTCCGTGCCGAAGCGTTCCACAGCAAACGATCCCATCACGCCGCCATAGAACAATGCCCGCTTCAGCACCTCACGATTCAAGATTTCCTGCGATGCAATATATCCCATGAATCCGCCGGCAAAAGAATCTCCCGCACCGGTGGGATCTTTCACTTCTTCAATCGGAAGAGTGGGCGCGCGAAATGGATGACGGCCAATTCCGAATGCGCCTTCGCGAAAGAAAATCGTTGCGCCATACTCGCCATGTTTGATGACCAGGGCCTGCGGCCCCATGGCCAATACTTTCTGCGCGGCCCGCGGCAGGTTTGTTTCATGAGCCAGCATTTTTACTTCGGTATCATTGATCAACAACACATTCACCAGCTTCAGCGTTTCCGCCAGCTCGGTACGCGCACCCTTGATCCAGTAATTCATGGTGTCGCATCCAGTCAGCTGCACGCCATTCATGTTGCGCCTTACATTGGCTTGCAGCGTCGGTTGAATGTTTGCCAGGAACAGGAACTCCGTGTCTTCATACTCCTTCGGAATTTGCGGATGGAAGCTCTCGAAAACGTTCAAGTCGGTAAAGGTCGTCTTGGCTTCGTTCAGATTGTCGCTGTAGTGACCTCCCCAGCGGAAAGTTTTCCCGGAGGCGTGTTCGATGCCACGGATATCGATGTTGCGCTTCGTAAAAACCGCTTCGTGCTCCGCACCGAAGTCCTCGCCCACCACGGCTACCACCCGCACCTGTGTGAAATAACTGGCCGCCAGCGAGAAATACGTAGCTGCGCCCCCGAGGATGTTCTTCATGGTTCCCGAAGGCGACGTGACGTCATCGAACGCGACCGACCCCACCACCAGAATGCTCATGAAATAAGAGTCCTAATTTCCTAGATATTTGCCGACAATAAGTGAGAGCTTCTGCCGCGTGGCCGCAGGAATTTTGTCGCGCTCGGTGAGGATGGCATGGGCCAAAGTCGACCCGCATTTGCATTTGCGATCTTTCGGCATGGCGGCGATAGTCTCCCGCACGACTTTGGTGGCGTTCTCCGCATTCTTCAGCAACACTGCCACAATCTGGTCAACAGTAACTGAATCATGCTCGGGATGCCAGCAGTCATAATCGGTCACCATGGCGACTGTCACATAACAAATTTCTGCCTCGCGCGCGAGTTTGGCTTCCTGCAGGTTGGTCATGCCGATGACGTCCATGCCCCAACTGCGATACACATTCGACTCCGCCTTGGTGGAAAACTGGGGCCCCTCCATGCACAGATACGTTCCGCCGCGCTTGCCCGTCACGCTGGCTTTCTTGCAGGCACCTTCCACCACGCTCGCTAGCTCCCGGCAGACCGGGTCTGCAAAGGAAATGTGCGCCACAATACCGTCGCCGAAAAACGTATCCACACGATGCCGGGTGCGGTCAAAGAACTGATCGGGAATCACAAAGTCGAGGGGTTTGTGCTCTTCCTTCAGCGACCCTACTGCTGAAACCGAAACGATCCGCTCGACTCCGAGTTGCTTGAATCCGTAAATATTCGCGCGAAAGTTCAGTTCGCCGGGAAGAATTCGATGCCCGCGCCCGTGACGCGCCAGAAAAGCCACTCTGCGTCCTTCCAGCGTACCTAGAACATAGGCGTCGGAAGGATCGCCGAACGGGGTCTGCGCCCGAACTTCCTGCACATCGCTCAACCCGGGCATCGAATAAAGCCCGCTGCCGCCAACGATCCCAAGTTCCGCCTGCGCCAAGAATCCCCCGAAATGTTCGATTGATAGTGGCAAGTTCTTGATTATACAAAATGCGGACGTACAAAACGGTGATTTACTTGGCTGCCAGCGCTGCCCCAAACACATCATGCGACAGCCGTTCGGTCGTGGCCTGGTCCAAGCTTTCCGTCACCAGAATTTTGTCGCCTTCGATCTCAATCACGACCGCACCCTCTTCGGTCGACCATTGCTGGGTACCCTTCCACGCTTGCAGTTTTTCTAGAGTGGCTGGAGATTTCGCGCCATCTTCCGCTACATCCTGGACATGCTGATATCGCTTCGCCAGCGATTTGGCATAGATCGTAGCGAACTGCGCTGCTTTCTCCCCTGTCGACCAGCGGGAAACATACAGAAGTCCCAACGGGGCGTTGGCATCTCCTTTCGGCCGCGCGGCATAGTAATAGCCGCCGCGCCA
>Ga0182024_10019808_pt1 | contig 12354 bp, 12 predicted proteins | sample P32metaG_FD_120480 | JGI IMG/M metagenome (GOLD analysis project Ga0182024, IMG submission 120480) | Permafrost microbial communities from Stordalen Mire, Sweden - P3-2 metaG (Illumina Assembly) | ecosystem: Environmental > Terrestrial > Soil > Wetlands > Permafrost | place: Sweden: Stordalen...
CTCTGTTGTTGTTTCGCGACGTGCTGCCGCCAGAAGTCGAGCCGTGCCACTTGTGTCTTCGACATGTCGCCAGCATCGCCGACCGGCCGTCGCTCGCCAAGTGGTGTTCATCTGATGCTTACAGGGACTCGACATTTCCATCCTCAAGATCGCCAGTTCCGATATCAACGACTGGATTCTGATCGAGAGAATCGCCGCCACGCGCAGGCCCGTCATTGTCTCGACCGGGGGATCGTCGCTCAAAGACATTGACGACATGGTGACCTTCTTCGCCAATCGCAATATTCCTCTGGCGATCAATCACTGTGTATCGATATACCCCAGCGAGAATTCAGAGCTGGAGCTGAACCAGATCGATTTTCTGCGCAACCGGTATCCGGACAATGTGGTCGGATTCTCGACGCACGAATACAACGATTGGGAACACTCGATGATGATCGCCTAATGATCGCAGCTTCGGTTACGATGTTGGACGGAACCAGGGCACGTCAGTGGCATTCCATCACGATGGTTTCTTCCAGGCGATGGACACTTATCGCGAATACAAACAGCTTAATGAGATTTGGGCATCCGGAGAAGCACCCTGGAAAAACCACGTGCTGGAACCACCCGCGTTTTTCGCCGATCTCTCACGGCTGCAAGCGGAACTCAAGAAGTCGGATCGCGTAGAGGACCCGATTCTGACAGTTCACTCCTGATTACCACCATTTGCCGCGCGGTAACCAGTTACGGCTAAAGTAATCGCTCAAGGTGAAGACGAACAGAATCGCCATCCAGAAGAATCCGGCTACAACGAACAGCTTGGTCATTGCGCTCGCCTGTTTTACATGCATAAAAAACAGAACTACGAGAAGCGCCTTAACCAGCGCGATGGTTATGGCAGCAACAAAGTTGTACTCCCCCAGTTCGAGTTTCGAAACGGCCACCGTAGTGACAGTGAGAGCGATGAGCGCCAGAAAGACTCCGACGTAGACCCTGATTGGAACAGCCGGATGGCTCATTTGGTGTGTCCTATCAAATACAAAAGCGGAAACAGGAAGATCCAGACAATATCGACGAAGTGCCAGTAGAGTCCGATCATGTCAACGGGAGTGTACCAAGCGGTGCTAAAGCGGTTCCGCGCAGCCATAACAATTAGCGTAATGAGGAGTCCCGCACCGACGATCATGTGGACGGCGTGCAGACCCGTCATGGCAAAGTAGAGGTAGAAAAGAATTTGCGCCTGTTGAGCGTAGCGCGCATCCGCATAGTGGAAACCAGGACCGGGAATGTGATGATCGACCCATTTTTCGTGATATTCCACGGCCTTCAATCCCAGAAACACACAACCTAAAATCAAGGTGAGTATCAACAGCCAGATCAGCGGCTTCTTCTGGCCAAGCTGAGCTGCACGCACTGCGAGTGCCATCGTCAGACTACTGCAAATCAGCACGGCGGTGTTGATCCCGCCGATGGTGACATTCATGAAGTGGCTGGTAGATGCAAATGCTTCGTGATAGAGACTCCGGTATATGGTGTACGCGCAAAACATTCCGCCGAAGAACAAAATCTCGGTGGCCAAAAACGCCCACATGCCTAATATCGAGGATTCCCGCTGCTGACCGGCATCGTCGAAGTGATGCTTCAGCTCAGGCGGATGTTGTAGAGCGAGATCGTGACTAGCCAAGCTCGACCTCCTCTTCTGCGCCGGAATAATTGTAAGCCGGCTCCGTCATCACGGGAGGCTCAATAAAGTTAAAAGTCGGAGGAGGCGTCGGCGACTGCTCCCACTCCAATCCCTTGGCATGCCATGGGTTCTGAGGCGATATGGGACCGTGGCGCCAGGCCCACGCCAGATAAATCATCGGAATCAGATAGCCGATACCGAGGATGGAGGCACCCGCCGTGGACATGACGTTCAACAAGTGAAACTCTTCGGCATAGGTCGCATAGCGCCGCGGCATTCCCAGATAGCCAAGAATGAATTGCGGAAAGAAGGTGAGATTAAATCCGACGAAAATCACCAGCGCCGCGAACTTCGCCCAAACCTCCGGATACAGCCTGCCGGTAATCTTCGGGAACCAGAAATGGATACCGCCCAGATAAGCCATCACCATTCCGCCGACCATCACGTAATGGAAGTGTGCGATCACGAAGTAGGTATCCGTGACGTGAACATCGATGGCCATGGTGGCGAGGAAAAGGCCGGTCAGACCACCTATGGTAAATAGCCCGATGAAGCCAAACGCGTAGAGCATGGGGGTGTCGTAAGACACGGAGCCTTGGTACATGGTAGCGGTCCAGTTAAACACTTTAATCGCAGAAGGAACGGCGACCAGAAAGCTAATAAACGAGAACACCATGCTGGCATACATCGATTGACCAGCGACAAACAGGTGATGACCCCAAACCAGGAATCCGAGCACCGCGATGGCGACGCTTGAAAACGCCACAAATCCATATCCAAAGATCGCCTTGCGCGAAAAACACGCCACCAGTTCGCTAATGACCGCCATACCCGGCAGGATCATGATGTAGACGGCCGGATGCGAGTAGAACCAGAACAAATGCTGAAATAAAACTGGATCGCCCCCAAGGTTAGGGTCGAAGATCCCGGCCTGAAGAACGCGCTCGAGGCAGAGCAGAAAGATGGTGATAGCCAAGACGGGAGTAGCCAATACCTGAATAAGCGCGGTTGCATAATGTCCCCAAACGAACAATGGCAAACGGGACCAGTACATTCCCGGACAGCGCATCGTATGAATGGTGATGATGAAGTTAAGGCCGGTGAGAATCGAAGAGAAACCTGCGACAAACACTCCCATCGCAGCGAGGATCACATGAGTATTTGAGTAGGTCGAGCTGAAGGGCGCGTAGAAAGTCCATCCGGTATCGACACCGCCTCGCACTATGGCGGTGAGCGCCATAACTCCGCCCACGATATAGATATACCAACTGAGGAGATTAATGCGCGGAAATGCGAGATCCCGGGCTCCGATCATCGGCGGTATCAGAAAGTTTCCGAGGGTGGCAGGAATCGAGGGCACCAGGAAAAAGAAAACCATGATGACCCCGTGCATCGTGAACAGTTTGTTGTAGGTGTCGTGCGCGAAGATGCCATTCGGAGAGAGGAGGTTAACCCGCATCGCCACGGCGAACGCGCCTCCGACGAAGAAGAAGGCAGTAATTGAAAATAGATAGAGCAGTGCGATCCGCTTGTGGTCCGTGGTGAACAACCAGGACTTCCATCCATAGTCGGCATTAAGGTAGTTGGTTTGTACGCCAAGTTCAGGATGTGGAAGTGTCGTGCTCATTTGGATACCTCATTCGCGGGTGCTGAAAGGCTCTTGATATACACAATCAGTTGCAATAGTGATTCCTCGCCGATCTGCCCTTGGAAAACCGGCATGATGTCGCGATGGTATCCCTTTACGATTTTGGCGTTGGGATTCAGAATCGATTCGCGAATGTACGACTCGTCGGCTAGCACTGTTTGTCCATTGTCAAGTTGTACAGGTTTGCCAAAAACATTGCGCAGGGAAGGGACCCGGCCTTGCTGGTCCAGCACGTGACAGGTAACGCACCCATACTGTTCGAACACCCTTTCACCCAGCTCCGCCATCGATTCGCTGGTGTTACCTCCAGATAGCCAAGTTTGATAGCGGACCGGATCCATCACCGTAACCCAGCCGATCATACGCGAGTGATTCGTGCCACAATACTCGGCGCAAAAAATGTGATAACGTCCCGGCTTCGTCGGCTCAAACCAATAGGTTTGATAGCTGCCCGGTACCACGTCGTGCTTCAGTCTAAAAGCCGGGATGTAGAAACTATGAATGACATCTTCGCTGGCCAGAGTCAGCTTAACTGCCCTTCCGGTGGGAACGTGCAACTCATTGATCTCACGCTGGCCGCCGGGGTACTGAATTTTCCACATCCACTGTTTGCCCGTAATGTAGATATCGAGTGTGTCCCGAGTCGGCGGCGAGTAGTTCTGAAAATAGAGCTTCGTTCCCCAGCCGAACATCACCAGCATGATCAGGAATGGTATTACGCTCCAGGCGATTTCGAGTGGGATCGAACCATGAATGGCTTTGGGGCGATCTTCCGGACTCTTGCGTCGGTATTTGATCGCAAATACAAATACGAAGAAAAAGATCAGTAGCGTCATGCCGATTCCCACGAAGAGGAGGAATCCGTACAGCGCGTCCACTTCCGCGGCTCCTGCCGATGCACGCGGGGGAAATATGGAAAAGCTACCCATTCAGATCGCCTTAAAATCTCTGCGGAACATGATGATCATGAAACCCGCAAGCGCCGCCACCGTCGCCAACCCAGCCACACGAAGCACGTTCATAATCACTATTCCGTACTTCCCATTCGAAGGATCGTAGTGATAGCAATACAGCATCACTGCGTCCACTGCCGACCCTATATGACGATCAGTCGCCTCCACCAGACCTAGGCGCACATCGCGTGCTGGATAATCTATGCCATAAAAGTAACGTGTCACTCGACCTTCGGGCGTTAGAAGCATAATGGCGCTGCCGTGCGCGTACTGATTGTCGACTGCGTCGTACGCATAGTGAAACCCTACAGCATCGGCAAGAGACTTACTCGATGCCTCGACCCCAGTAAGAAAGTGCCAGCCCTCCTCCGCACCCGCGCGGCCATAACCTTTGATATAAGACACCTTCTTTGCGGCCGCCATTTCCGGGGTTTCGCGCGGATCGAAGCTGACTGCGACGATATCGTATTGGTCCCCGGCCGTCATCGCGAGATTCTTCACACTGCGCAAGACTCCGTTGAGAACCATGTTGCACAGCGAAGGGCACTGGTAGTAAACCAAAGCCAGGATCACTGGCTTCCCGAAGTACTGACGCAAAGTGACTGCGCGGCCAGCCTCATCCTTGAAAGGAAGGTCGAGCGGTATTTGCGCGCCCATTTTCTGATCGATCCCGACGCTCCGCAACAACGCCGGACGCCAACCCGTCTGTACCTGTCCGAACATTAGAGGTCCGGCGAAACAGACACCCCATATTAGAAGATGCTTCATTTCGTGGCCGCCTCCTTGCGTACTGGAAATCCTCGTTTCAATTGCAACTCCATCGCCCGATCGATTGGGATCCGGACTATTCCGGTGTTCTTGTCTGCCCAGCCGTAAGTCGAAAGAATATGGTCCTCTTGCGAATGCAGTTGCTCCAACTCTGTTGCCGGATGCTCCGCGATCCGCGGCGTCACAGGAAATTGTTGTTGGTCAGTCTCGGCCAGAGGGCTCGTGGGCGCAATGACGACTGGATGATGGACAAGGTACTGAAATATTCCGAACACAAGAAACAAGACGATCGCAATTCCGACACCGAGAGCTAGTCCCGTGAGACTAATGCCACGAACGTCCGCGTTGTCCGCCTCATGGCCTGTCGAATTGTGATTCAACTCCGTCATGTAGGACTCAGAACGCGACTGTCTCTCGCGGCGCACCGATGAGTCGCGGATCTCTCAAAGGAACCAGTGGAGCGGACTTCAATTGCCAGAAAAACAGCGCCAGCCATAATCCGCCGACTGCAACAGGCGCAATGAAATCCATCCAGTAAATGCTGAGATGCTGATTATAGAACGCCGGCTTGACCACCCAATACACATCCACCAGCCGAATCGCGATCATCAATGCACAAACCCTGATCAGGCGTCCGGCATTGCGTTTGACCTTGCGCATCAGCAACAGAACGAACGGCGTCGCGAAATGGAAAATGACTAATGACAGTGCGACCCAACCCCAGCCTCCTCGGAGACGGCGCAGATACCAAGGTATCTCGTCCGGCAGATTTCCGGCCCATATAATCAGGAATTGTGAGAACGACAGATACGCCCACAGAACCATGAACGCGAACATCATATTACCCAAGTCGTGGAGGTGCTGCGTGGTGACGTATTCTTTGAGTGGAGGCCGATCGGATAACACGATGACCAATGCAATAACGAAAGCAAAGGACTCGAGCATCTGGCCGATCAGGAACATTGCGCCATAGATCGTGGAAAACCAGTTCGGCTCCAAAGACATGACCCAATCGATAAACGCGAAAGTAGTAACGAACGTGAAAACTACTAAACCCGGTGCACTGACACCGCGCATTTTCGAGATCAGGTTCTCATCGCCAGTCTGATCCTGTTCGGCCGACCACTTGCTGAGTCTCCAGGCATAGAAAGTCCAAACGACGAAGTAAAATACGGCACGGGCCAGGAAGAACGGCACATTAAGATACCCGGCCTTGGCCTGAATGTTCGCATTGTGTACCGCTTCCGGCCTTGCCCAGGGGTAAAGGGTCGGCATACTCAGCAACACTGGGATCAGAAGGATCGCCATGTACGGAAGCGTCCGGCAGCCGGCCTCGCACATCCGGCGGATCAGCATTCCCCACTTGCCTCCCACTGTGTGATGCATCAGCAGAATGCCCATCGAACCCAGTCCCATCCCCATCCAATAGAGATAGGCGAACAGGTAGGAACGCAGCGCCTGCTGCCGATCGAGCAGAAGGCCGGTGATGACGAGCAACACTCCCGCGACGCCCAATAGCAGTGCGTTTCGCTGCCACCGCCCGATCTGCGCATTGACGGAATCCTGCGGCATCATTGCGGAGCCGCCTCCAGCCCCACACGCTTGTCCGCGGGCACGTCCTCAATCGTAGCGTTCTCGCTGAGTTGAAGAACACGGATGTAGGCAACGATGCGCCAACGGTCGTCAGGCTCAATCCGTGAGGCGTAACTCGGCATCGCTCCGAAGCCATTAGTCATAACATCGAAGAAATGGCCAACGGGAGCCTTAATCAGCTTTTCCGTATGATACGAAGCAGCCTGCCGAAACCCGCGCCGCACGACCATGCCATTTCCATCGCCGATTCGGCTGTGGCAGGGGGAACAGTAGATGTTGAACCGTCGTTGACCACGCGCTAGGTCTTCGCTTGTAATCGGGAAAGGAAACACGTCGACCTCCTGACCGTCGACCTTCCCCGTGTATCGGGCACTATCGATGCGCAGGCGACCGCGTGCGACCGTTCCCTCCACGACGGGCCGGGCTGAGCGTCCGTCGCCGAAGAAGCTAGTTCCCGCGAGAGGCTTGTAGCGCGGCTGATCATGCATATCCTGGCGGCATCCCGACAGCAAGGAAGTTAGAGTAAGTGCCAACAGAAGCTTATGCCTCAACTTCCATTACCCCCCGAGGATCGAGTTGTTCCAGGAACTCTCGCGTCGCCTGCGGATCGAACTTCGGATCCGTTGCTTCAATACATAGAAAGAACTTGTCGCGGGAGGCATGCTCGAACCGGGCGACGTTAAAGACCGGATGATAGGGTTGTGGAAGTCCATTCAGCGCCAACATCCCGGCCACGGCGGTGAGACAAGCCACAAGCACCATCGATTCGAAGGTGATGGGAACATAGGCTGGCCAACTGTTGAGCGGTCTTCCCGCGACATTATGCGGATAGGCCACTACCGTCATCCACCAGCACAACATAAAGCCACCGGTCGCCCCGAGGAGGCCTGCTACGAAGACGATGCGCTGGACCATACTGCTGCGGAATCCGATTGCCTCGGCGAGGCCCTCCACCGGCATCGGCGAATACGCATCCATTTCGCGATAGCCAGCCGCGCGCGCACGCTCGGCCGCTTCGAGTAACGGCTCGGGTTGATCGAATTCGGCCATCAGGCCGTAGAGCTTAGTCTCCGTGGCCATGCTCGGTCTCCAAGTGATGCACCACCTCACGCATTTCGAAAATCGAAATGGCGGGCAGGCCGCGAATGAACAGGAACATCAGGCTCAGGAACACACCGATCGTACCCGCGAAAGTGCTCCAGTCCCAGATCGTCGGATAATACATACCCCAGGCAGACGGCATGAAATCCCGCGTCAGGCTGGTAACGACGATCACGAAACGCTCCAGCCACATTCCCATATTGACGACCAGAGCGATGACGAACACGGCGGGAACTGACATGCGTACTCGCTTCGACCACAGCAACTGAGGGATTATGATATTGCACAGGATCAGAAGCCAGTAGGTCCACCAGTATCCGCCCACCCACATGCGATTCACGAAGGCATAGCGCTCCACCTGATTGCCGCTATACCACGCCATGAACGCTTCCATCGCGTAACCATAAGCGACAATCAGCCCGGTGCCGAGCATTACTTTCGACATGCACTCGATGTGCCGCATGGTGATCAGGTCTTCCAGGTGATACCAGCGGCGCACCGGAATCGCGAGTGTCAGCACCATCGCGAACCCCGAGTAAATCGCGCCCGCGACGAAGTACGGAGGGAAAATCGTCGTGTGCCAGCCGGGAACGATGCTCACGGCAAAGTCAAAGCTCACAACCGAGTGAACCGAAACGACCAAGGGCGTCGAAAGTCCGGCCAGCAATAGATATGCCTTCTGATACCTTGCCCAATGCTTGGCCGATCCGCGCCAGCCCATCGCCAGCATCCCGAAGATTTTCTGCGCCCAGCTATTCGGTGCCTTGTCGCGCATGGTCGCAAAATCGGGGATTAGACCGGTAAACCAGAACAACAACGAGACGGTCGCATACGTCGATACCGCGAAGACATCCCAAATCAGCGGGCTCCGCGGCTGCGGCCATAACCACATCGTGTTCGGATAAGGAATCAACCAGTATGCAAGCCATGGACGGCCGAGATGAAGAACGGGAAACATGCCGGCGCAGGCCACGGCGAATAGCGTCATGGCTTCAGAGAAGCGATTGATCGACGTTCGCCAGTCCTGTTTAAGGAGCAACAGAATGGCCGAAATCAGCGTACCGGCGTGCCCGATACCAATCCACCAGACGAAATTTACGATCGCGAATCCCCAGGCGACCGGAATCATGATTCCCCACACTCCCACGCCGCGTGCAAAGAGCCAGGTCACCGCCACCATCAGCAGGTTCACCAGGAGAAAGGCACACGCAAAGCCAACGAACATCTGCCGGGGCGTCTTCAGGAATGGCCGGTAAACCACTCCGGAGATTTTCCCCGTGACCGAGGCGTAGTCGTGCCCGGGACCGAGAACCTTCTGGGGTCCTGGATCAAGTGTGGCCACTGCTGACTGTTCGGGCGGCGGCTCTTCAGGCTTCACTTGTTCATCCCTTCTCCAACTCCGGATTCGGGTTGCGCAGCCGCGCCAGGTAGGTGGTGCGCGGCCGGGTATTCAACTCTTCCAATAGCGAGTAGTCACGCTGCTGCTTTTTGAGCCTCGACACTCTGCTGTTAGGATCGTTCACGTCGCCGAAGACAATCGCCTGAGTAGGACAAGCCTGCTGGCACGCTGTAACGATCTCACCATCGGCTACCGGGCGATCCTGCTTTTCGGCGTCAATCTTGGCCCGATTAATGCGCTGGACACAGTAACTGCATTTTTCCATCACTCCCCGGCTCCGGACGGATACGTCGGGGTTACGCGAACCAAAAAGGCTCTGCGTGTCCCAATCGGCATAAAGGAAAAAGTTGAACCTGCGCACCTTGTAAGGACAATTATTTGAGCAATACCGCGTTCCCACGCAGCGGTTATAGACCATCTCATTCAAGCCTTCGGCGCTATGCACCGTGGCCGCAACCGGGCACACTAACTCACAAAGCGCATTCTCGCAATGCATGCACGGCACTGGTTGGAAGTACATTTCGGGATCGTCGAGGCCGCCGTGGTGATAACGATCCACGCGAATCCAGTTCATGTGACGGCCTTTAACTACCTCCTCCTTCCCGACGACCGAAATATTGTTTTCAGACTGGCAGGCGATGGTACACGCCTGACATCCAACACACGCAGTAAGATCGATCGACATCCCCCACTTGTGTTGTTTGTATTCCCACAGAGGGAACATCGAGTGTGTGTCCGGAACGCGATTTTCCTCCGGCCTCGCGAATTCCGGATCTTTGTGATATTCGGCGAACGTCGCGACGCGGAAAGGATCCCGTTCCTCCATCGTTTGCGTATGTTGCGTAGTCGCGAAAACATGGCCGTGCGACTTTCGGGTAATCTCGGCCCCGGTGTCAAACCAGGGCGATCCCGAATTGCGGATCGAGTAAGCGTTGAACCCGACTCCATCCGCAATTTTCCCTGCTCGTGTTCGGCCGTAACCGAAGTGAACAGTTACGGATTCGTCGGCGTGACCCGGCATAATCCATACCGGACCGTCAACCTTCGCACCGCGAACCGCGATCTCGATGACATCGCCGGTAGTGACTCCGTAGCGTTGTGCCGACTTAGGAGAAAACCACACTGCGTTGTCCCAAGTCATCTTGTTCTGAGGCTTCGGCATCTCCTGTAGCCAGGCGTTGTTCGACATGGCTCCATCGCCAACTGCGGGATCGGGCCGGAAGACAATCTCAAGTGCACTACCAGCGGCTGCCGAGGCCTCGGGCACCTTGGCCGCCGGTGGGTTTATCTCTGGAAAAGCCGTTCCCGCAACAACTCCATCATGCAGTGATGTCTGCCAGAAGTCGTCGAAATCTTTACCCTTATGCTGACCCTGCCAATAGTCGCGGACCGTATCATGTGCCGAAAGGTCTGCACGATTATTGAGCACGTTCAGGAGCTCGTGCGGGGTCCGACCATCGTAAATGGGTGCGATCAAGGGTTGCACAAGACTGATCGTTCCATCATAGGCGCGAACGTCGCTCCACGATTCCAGATAGTGGACCTCTGGCACATGCCAATGGCACCAGGCTGCGGTTTCGTTCGAATAAAGTCCGGCATGAGCGCGAAAACCTACCTTTTTCATCGCGTCGAGAAAATTGTAGTTGGCTGGCGCGTCGTAAACGGGATTACCTCCAAGAATCAGGAGAGCTTCGACCGCACCACTTCGCATGTCTGCAACCAGTTCGCCAAGCGACGCCAGTTCGTCGACGGGATTAGATTCGACAGGATCGGTATAAAGCACCGTCTTACCGGTGTTTCCAATCGTTTGGTTAAGTGCGTGTGCGATCGCGTGCACGCGAGGCGATTGATGCTCGCCCGCGATGACAACGCTCGATCCACGATGTGCATTCAGGTCCTTGGCAACGGCACTTGTCGGATCGCGCATTAAGGCGGAGGCAAAGGACTCGACCTCGGAAGTTCTCATCCGAAAACGGTGCTCTGCCATGCCCCCGGTAATGGAGGGCGTGCCTTCCGCCACGTAAAGGCGAGGCGCCTGCGCATTCGGATCCACTGCGGCGGCACGTCGTCGGGCGCTATAATCGCGTGCATACCGAATTCCACCCGGCATTCCGCCGCATAGGAAATCCGCATCCAGCGAGACCACCACATCGGCTCGGTCGAACCGAAAGATCGTGTTGACGGGCTTTCCGAAAGCCATCGTGGCGCCAGCTCGCGCGGAGTGACGGCCGCACGGTTCGTATTGATGCCACTTCGCTGCTGGATAAGCGGTTAAGAACTGCTTCAATTGTGAGGCGAGCGTGGGAGAGGTTACGGTGCCGGTTAAGATGCGAAAGCCAGAGCCCTGTTTCAGACCGGCTAAGTCGCGAGCGCCTGTCAGCGCAGTCAGGAAATTCCCCCAATCGCTAATCGCCCCGTTCCTCGTCACTGTCTGCGACCGGTCCGGATCGTAAAGCGTGAGCACGCTCGCTTGCATAGCTGCGTCTGTTGCGCCAAGGCTAGCTGGATGCTGGGGGTTGCCTTCAACTTTGGTCGGCCTGCCGAGGTGGCTTTCAATAAGGAGCCCAGTCGCAATACCAGCAGTGCTCATCGCCGTCGCATAAAAAAGTGGATTGCCAGGCACCACCTGTTCGGGCTGGCGAACGTATGGGACGATAACCTCTTTAGGTTGAACGGTGCACCCGGAGGCGCCTGCGAGGGCCACCGATGCCCCCATCAGTGTCAGGAAGCGCCGCCTTGACGCGGGGTTATTCCAGTCCGGCGTGCGGTTGGGAAATTCGTCCTCGACGAAAGCGCGAAACTCCTCAGTAGAGGCAAGTTCCTCAAGACTCCGCCAATACTTTATATCGTTCATCGGTGGCAGGTCACACAATCGGTTAAGCTTTGGATCTTATAGAGCGAAACTAGTTTCGGTCCAATTTCGTCCTGATTCGGGGCCGGCGTCTCATAAGCGATGTTGAACACCTCCTCGCGGGGACGCACCTGCCTTTCCGGATGCCGGTGACAATCGATACACCATTGCATATAAAGGGTGTTAACTTTGTACATCAGCGGCATTTGATCGACGCGCCCATGGCAGGTCGAACAGCCAATCCCTTTGTTTACATGGATACTGTGGTTGAAGTAGACGAAGTCGGGAAGATCGTGAACGCGGGTCCATTCAATGGATATCCCGGTGCGAAAACTGGAGCGCACAGGCTCGAGCATCTCGGCGTAGGTCCAAAGC
>Ga0182024_10019809_pt1 | contig 12354 bp, 10 predicted proteins | sample P32metaG_FD_120480 | JGI IMG/M metagenome (GOLD analysis project Ga0182024, IMG submission 120480) | Permafrost microbial communities from Stordalen Mire, Sweden - P3-2 metaG (Illumina Assembly) | ecosystem: Environmental > Terrestrial > Soil > Wetlands > Permafrost | place: Sweden: Stordalen...
CTAGATAGAGATGCGGATGTCTTCTTTTGCACAGTATGAATCCAGAGAAGTCTCTATAGTCCAACTTAGTCAGCGCCCTGTCTTTCGTTCGCGTAGACGTCAGGTGCCAGTTGTTGGAGTTGCTATTCTGCGGAGGATGCAGTGCCTAACCGTTCATCGGTGGCAGGCGACCCATGCGTCCTCGATGCCCTTCGAAGCGCAACGCGTGCTCGCCACGCAAATCTTAGCTCCAGTCCTGCCATGTCGCGGCTCTTTGCGAGCGACTACACCATTTCGGAATACAGAGCACATCTCGGCCGGCTACTCGGGTTCTTCGAACCGCTTGAAATCGCGGCTTCACACCTGAGTGATTCGGAGGCTTCCCTAATGGCAATCCAAAGATCAAGCGATCTTCGTGAGGATCTGCGGATCATGGGTGCGACCGCGGGAGAAATCGACGCGCTTAAGCGCTGTCCCACGCCTCCATCCATCTCGCGGGCGGGCCTGCGTGGGTATATCTATGTGATTCTCGGATCCACTTTGGGTGCAAAAGTTATCATCAGACAATTGCGTGCTGTTCTTGGGCTGGAGGCCAGCTTTTGTTTCTACGGCGACGAGGACGGCCGATATCAGACGGCATGGGGGTCGTTCCGCCTGGAGCTTGAAGAGATTGGACGAGAGGACGTTGATGCTATCTGTGCCACGGCAGCAGGCATATTCGATGCCTACGCGACGTGGTTTTCAGAGCCAGCCTTGCGGATCGAAGGCTGATGGTGACCGCCGTCCAAGGGCACAATCCGATTCCCGACCTTGACAGGTGCGCCGAGGAGCAGGTCCAGATCATCGGGCAGATCCAACCGCACGGGCTGTTGTTTGCCCTGTCTGAACCGGATTTGATTGTGCGACAGGTGAGCACGAACGTCTCCAGCTTCGTCGGGCTGTCGCAGGAGTCAATAGTCGGTCGGTCGTTCGGGACGGTGCTGGGAACGGAATTGTTCGAGGCATTTCAAAGTCGGGTAATGGGCGAGGCGGGACCATGGGCAGCAACGATTTGCTTACCGGTCAGGGACAGCGCCGTCGAAATGCAGTGCATCACTCATCGCCACGATGGCGTTCTGATTGCGGAGCTCGAGCCTATTGAGGGATCACATTCTCTGACTCAGCTCGACTTCGACGCACACATCCAGCTTCCGCTGTCGCGGATGAGAGCGGCGTCCGACATTGTGGAACTTGCGCGTGTGGCCGCAAGCGAGGTACGAAGGCTGAGTGGCTTTGACCGCGTCATGGTATATCGATTCGATCAGGAGTGGAATGGCGAGGTAATCGCCGAGGCTGTTGGTACTTCGCCGGTTTCCTATTTCGGCCTGCGCTTTCCGGCCGGCGACATTCCGCCGCAGGTGCGACGGCTCTTTCTCCTGAATGTCATGCGAGCCATCGTGGACGTCGATGCGATCCCGGCGCCAATTCTCCCTGCGATGAGTCCGCTGACGGGAAAGGCGCTTGATCTGACTCATTCGGTTCTTCGCAGCGCTTCGCCAATTCACCTCGAATACCTGCGCAATATGGGGGTGCGGTCGTCCCTGACGGTTTCCGTCATCGTCGAGGGCCGGCTGTGGGGGATGATCGCATGTCATGACCCTAAGGCGCACCGCGTGGCACGCTCGACTGGATCGGTCTGCGAGTTGATCGGGCAGACTCTCGCAGCGCAGGTCGCCCTGAGGACCGATAACAGCGTGATGCAGTCGCGTCTGAGGGCCCGCGATCTGCTAGATGGGGTTGTAGCTGGAATGGGAGCGTCTGCGTCCCTCTCGGAGGGGGCGCAATCTGAAGGCACTCGACTCCTCCATCTATTCGATGCGGACGGTCTGATTTCCAATATTGACGGAGTGTTGGCGTATCAAGGTACAACCGCGAAGATCGAGTTATTGTCTTCAGTTATCGGCAAGTTGCGAAACATTGCATCGCGTGGCGTTGCGAGTTCGGATGAACTTGGGAAGCTGGACCCGGAGATGGCCGCCTATGCGAGCTTGGTCAGTGGGGCGCTCTACCTTGACCTCACGAAGACGGGCCTGGCAGAAGGAAGCGGCGATTATTTTCTGTGCCTGCGCCGGGAACTGGTTGAGACAATCGCCTGGGCCGGTAATCCAAATAAGGCCGTTGTCGCGGATGAGTATAACCGATTGCACCCAAGGAAGTCGTTTGAGGCCTGGCAGGAGACCGTGCGTGGATTCAGCCGTCCCTGGACAGAGATCGAACTGGAAAGCGGACTCCTGCTACGCGAGCAGATTCGCCGGCTGCGAGATGCCCGGGAACTCTCGATCCTGAACGCATCGCTCAGGACGGAAGTCATGGAGCGAAAAAGAGCAGAGGCGGAGTTGGAGAAGGCCAAAGAACTAGCTGAGGTTGCGACTCTCGCAAAGAGCGAGTTTCTGGCCGACATGAGCCACGAGATTCGGACGCCGATGAATGGAGTCATCGGCATGACCGGGCTGTTGCTCGACACGGAATTGACCGCCGAGCAACGCCGCTATGCGGAGATCGCCCGCGCCAGCGGCGAATCGTTGCTGCAGCTGATCAACGACATCCTCGATTTTTCGAAGATAGAAGCGAAGAAGCTCGAACTCGAAACGATCGATTTCAATCTTGAGGCCCTGCTGGACAATTTGGCCTCCAGTTTTTCTGTGACAGCGAAAGCGAGGGGAATCGAGTTACTATGCATTGCCGATCCCACGGTTCCAACCCTTCTCCGCGGCGATCCGGGGCGACTGCGACAGATACTCACCAATCTGGCGGGCAACGCGATCAAGTTCACCGAGAAGGGCGAGGTGGTGGTTCGTGCGACGCAACAGGAGCAAGGAGAATTCGATTGCCTGCTGCGCTTTTCTGTGTGCGACACCGGCATCGGAATCCCTGAGGACAAGATCGGCGTTCTCTTCGATAAGTTTAGCCAGGTGGAGGCTTCCACCACGCGCAAGTATGGCGGCACCGGGCTGGGTCTCACCATCTCCAAACAATTGGCCGAGATGATGGGCGGAGGTATTGGCGTGACCAGCCAGCTGGGCAAGGGATCGGAGTTCTGGTTTACGGTCCGCCTGGGACGGAGTTTGGGGCTGGGCGATCAGGTCGAAGGAGCACGGCAGGAAAGCCAAACCACGGATTATTTCCATGCGCGAATTCTGATTGCCGAGGACAATTCCACCAACCGCGAAGTCGCGCTGGGCATGCTCAGGAAACTCGGCATGCGCGCTGACGCGGTGGCCGATGGCGCTGAAGCGATCAGCGCACTCGAGTCGATCCCTTACGATCTGGTGCTGATGGATATGCGCATGCCGGTGATGGATGGTGTGGAGGCCACACGCCGGATCCGCGATCCGCAGTCCGTGGTCCTCAATCACAATATTCCCATCGTCGCCATGACCGCGAATGCCATGCAGAGCGATCGGGACATTTGCCTGGCAGCAGGCATGAACGACTTTCTGCCCAAGCCCGTTTCAAAAAGCTCATTACGGGACGCTCTGAAAAAATGGGTGCGCAGTCCAAATGCCGAACTGACAGTGTCTGGACAAATTCTCATGCCACGCACAGGTCACACTGAAGCGACTCTATTTGACCGACCCGGCGTGATGTCGCGCCTGGAGGGGGACGACGAGTTGGCGCAGATCGTCTTTGGCTCGTTCCTTGCGGATATGCCAGACCAGATTCAGGCTTTGAATGATCTTGTGATAAGCGGGGATGCTGCCGGTTCCGCGCGGCAGGCGCACTCAATCAAAGGTGCTTCCGCAAACGTCGGCGGCGAACGTCTTCGGAACGTGGCATCAGAAATGGAAAAGGCAGCCGACGCAGGGGATCTGCACTTTGTAGCTGCCCGTATGGCTGATCTGGAACTTCAGTTTGGTCAACTCAAGAGTGCGATCACAATGAGTGAGTCTGCGCTGAGGGATGAAGCAACAAGGAAGGACGCATCGTGAACGCCTGTTGTTCAAGGATGAGTCGCTCGCAGACCGTCAGAACAGCTCGATGGCTGGGCGCCCCTGATCGCGCTGAGAAGTACCGCCGGCCAGCGCAAGAACGGAGCGGCGGCGAACTTCGGCGGAGAGGCCCTACGCCAGACGGCAGGCGTAATGGAAATGGGAGGCGACGCCGGAGACCTCGGCGCATTTTACGGGCGGGCTGGTTTTGCCGCCTTCAGGAGGGCATTCAGTCGATTCAGTTCGACCCGGTAGTCGATTTCCAAGCGACGGTCCACATCGGTGCCCATTTCCCTGAGGCGGCTGACGGCCATCAGCAGCTCTTCCGCAACAGCGGCGTTGAGGTTGATAGTGCCTACGCGAACCTCGGAGAGCACTTGCTCGGCCGCCCGGCTCAGATTTTTCATCGGCGCATGAAACAGATGGGCAGCCGCCCCCTTGATAGTGCGGAATGCGACGAATGCACGGTCGATGAGCTCACGTGAGACGGTTGCTTTTTTCCCGGCAATATCCATCAGGTCGCTCTCAATCTCGGCGAGCTTGCCAATGCACTTCTTTTACAGGACTGAGTCTTGCGGACCGGCTGTCTTCATAATCTGCTCGTGCTCACTCTGAGCTCTGGTTTCTTCCTGCATTTCATTCCTCCCTCAATCGCTCGCTCCAACGCCAGTAATCTCGCTTCCAGTTCGGGCACTCCGGCGTGGTGTTCTATCTCTCCGACGCGGTGCACACACGATGTCACGGGGTCCTCCAGCACGAAGAGTTGCTGCGCCTGGAGTCTGGCAGGAAGAAGATCACATGTATCGGAGATCACGGTTAAACGACAAGTTCACTTTGTGGGCAACCTTCAAACATGCGCGAGTTATGAACAACGACAATACTCACCTCCCGCAAGCCGTCAGAAGAGTTCAATGGCTGGTCGTCCCTGATCGCCCTGAGAAGTACCGCCGGCGACAGCAAGATGGGTGAGGGTCTGGCTGGCCATTCTGTAGGTGTCGAGATGGGCCTCCAGCAACGCTTTGAAGTTGGTATCGAAGAGGCCATCAAAGCCGGAACGGCCCCGGGCCTGGCTCAACCGCAACAGGTGGTCGCGCATTTCCACCAACGCTACCTGAACGTGTTCCATTCTCTGCCGCATAACATCCTGGAACTGGATGTGTCCCATCGCCTGCACCAGACGCTCGACGCTCTGCTGATGGCCCGCTTCCACGTCGGAGATGACAGCCAGCTGTAATTCGCTGCTTTTAGTGAACTCCTGCTGCATTTCCATCAACTCGCATACCAGCTGTTGCAGATCGCCAAGGTTGTGTCTTTCGTCAAACGTTTTCTGGGCCTCGACCATTTTGCCGGTGACCTTGCCCGCTGTCGTATTCAGTTTTCCAGCGATATCCGCAGCCGCGCTGGTCGACCTTCTCGCCAGCTGTCTGACTTCATTGGCTACTACGGCGAAACCCCTGCCGGCATCGCCGGCACGGGCAGCCTCTATCTCCGCGTTCAGGGCCAGCAGATTGGTCTGGCTGGCGATTTTTGAGATGACTTCGATGATGGGGTTCAGCGCCTTGACATCATTAGCCAGAATGCGAATCTGCTCGAAATTGTCCCGCATCTCGGAGTCCTGTTCCCCCAATCTGGACTCGAGTCTCACAATCAGCTGATTATTGTGTTCAACTCGAGAGGCTGTAACCTCCGTCAATGCCTTGCCACTTTCGACCGACTGGGTGATGCGCTCCATTTGAGCGCTGGATTGTTCGTTCAGCAGATTGAGCTGTTCGATCAGGGCCGTAACCTCGCGCTCGGATTCGGCCAGCGATCCACCGATCTGCTCATGCATCACGTCGATGTACGGTTGCGCGCCCTGGATGTCGACCTGAATCGCGTGGCCGACCGCCAGCTCACGCGATACTTCTTCGAAGTTCATCTCGCCGAATGCCCACAAGTCGGCGACCCCGTGCTTGGCTCCCGTCCAGTTCACCCACTCGACGATCAGGAGAGGCAGAAAATTCAGAAGCGCCAGCACTTCGGCGACGCGCGTCCAGGCGGAGACGGGTCCTACGATCAGCGACAGGGAAACACACAGCAATACGTTGCACAGGAGTCCAATCGCCACCTGAACGAGCAGCCTTCGTTGAACGCGGCGCAGTCGTTGCTCGCGGTCGGTCATGATCGGGAACTCCCTTGCTTCCACGAGAAGGACACGCGTAAGCCAGCTGGTCCCCAGTTCGGCCGATCCCGCAACATCATGACCTCATGCTCCTGGCAGAACCTGTTTGATGACCTTCAGCAGATCGGCGCCCGATACCGGCTTCACAAGCCAACCGGTCGCGCCGAGGCGTCTGCCCTCGTCACGCTTGGCTGTCTCGCTTTCCGTGGTCAGTGTCAGGATCGGGAAAAATCGGCAGCTCGGCATTGCGCGCACTTTCCCGATCATTTCGAGGCCTCCCATCACTGGCATATTAATGTCGGTGAGGATGAGGTTAGGCTTGAGTCCGGCTTTCAGTTTATCGAGCGCTACCTGGCCGTTGGTGGCAGTCTCCACCTGAAAGCCGCCCAAGGACAGAGCGCTCTTGAGGCTCATCAGCATCGTGGCTGAATCGTCGACGATCAGAATGGTCTTCGCCACTGAGGCTCCTTAATCCCTGGATGTCAGTGCCGGCTCCAGCCACGACCGCAGCTCAGCGCTGTGCGGCCATTGGGCGATGTTGGCATGGGCAGCCATCATCACCTGCAGGCAGGCGGTATGCAGATGGCTGCAGGCAGAAAGATCCGCTTTGGCAGCGGGGTTGTTCTGGAGCCATTCGAGCAATCCCTCGGCCTCCTCTACGCTCACATCATCACGAAAGACGGCACGATTCTTTTTGTATTCGACAGGCATCAGACGATCTCCCGGATGTTGAGAATCATGAGCACCGAGCCGTCCCCCATCAGAGCCGATCCGGAGAAAGCAGACAGACTGGACAGAAAACCGTTCAGAGGCTTCTGGATGACTCCCATGGTTTCCCGGAACCCGTCGACCAGCAGACCCAACTCCGCGCTCCCCGCCTGAACCAGCAGCACAGCTAGTTCATCGTCAGAATTTGTCTTTGGGATAGCTGCAATTCCTAACAGGGCGTTGAGACTCTTCAGCGGCACGATGCGCCCGCGCAGGACCGCCGTTTGCGATTGTTTGATGGTGCGAATGGCGGTCACGGGAACACGCACGGTCTCGACCACATGGTCCATGGGTACACCGAACAACTGCTGGTCGGACTCAATGACCATGACCTGCGTTACCGCCATGGACAACGGTAACGAAATGCGTATCGTCGTGCCTTTGCCGAGCTGGCTGTCGAGAAGAACCGTGCCGTTAATCTTCTCCACCGCCGTGCGAACCACATCCATGCCCACCCCGCGGCCGGAGAGATCGGAGACCACTTCGGCCGTGGAAAGACCAGCCGCGAAGATCAGATTGATGGCCTCCTGGTCTCCCATCCGCTCGAGCGCCGCTTCGTCGATCAATCCCTTCTCCCAGGCCTTGCGCTTGATCACAGCCGGGTCGATGCCCTTGCCATCGTCGACGATCTCGATGACGACGCGGTCTCCTTCCTGCGTTGCGCGGATGATCAGCTTACCCATCGCCGGCTTGCCCAGGGCGATGCGCACCTCCGGCGTTTCGATGCCGTGATCGAGGCTGTTGCGCACGATGTGAATGAGCGGGTCGGCGAGCGACTCGATGATGTTCTTGTCGGCTTCGGTCTGTTCCCCTTCAAGCACCAGCTGAACTTCTTTGCCAAGCTTGCGGGAGATATCGCGCACCATGCGGGGGAAGCGCTGGAAGATGAAGGAGACAGCCATCATGCGGACCTGCATGATGGCGTCCTGCATCTCGTCGGCAATGCGATTGATGACCGAGTACTGGCTTTTGATTTCGCGCGAGATTTCGCGCACGCCGAACTGGGATTCCGCCCGCTCGGCCAGATACGGAAGCGCGTTCTTCGACACCACGAGTTCGCCAATCAGATTCATCAGGCGGTCGACCTTGGCCTGGTCGACTTTGAGAACCCTGGGGCCGTTCGCGGCATCTTCGGCTCGGCGGCCGAACCTCATCCCGTCATCCGGCGGCGTTTTCCCGGAGTTGTCTTCGGGCGCAGTCACGCCGTTCGCTCCTGGTGTGGCTGGGCCCGCGCCGTCATGCACGTTGGCGGAAGGCAGGCTCGGAAGCCCGGAAGCTAACGGGAGATTGTCTCGCGCGTCGAGCCATGCCAGCAGAGGCGCGTTCCTGCCAGTGGACAGAGTTGCAGCCAGAGCGGCCTGAACCCCGCTCGCGGCGGCAGGATTGCCCGCCATCTGGCAAAAATGGGTGAGCACGGTTGCGACCGCCTGGAGCCGGCCTGTGTGCCATGCGGGTCGATCTTCGAGAACCAGGACCTGCCTCTGCGCGGCGAGAATGGGGTCCCATGCGGCGCGCTCGTCCTCAGAGAAGGGTTGACGACTCGCCGAAGCGAATCCATCCGCGGCCGGTGCACTGCTTTCCGCAGCCGCGACGGGCCCTGCACTCGGGTAAGTCCAGTCTGGTGCGATGAAGGTCTCGAGGGATTCGATAAGGAGAGACAAAGCGCGCGTGTTGTGTTCGATCCATCCGAGATCCGCTTCCAGCAGGCAAAGCAGCCATCGTAAAGCCGACGCGAGCCACGATTCGGCCCGGAGGCCATCGAGTATCGCCCGCACAAACGGCCTGAGGCTGGCCAGGTCGCCCGCCTCCAGCATGCGCAGCGCTTCGGCGCAGAAATGCGAATCGGCTGCAGGTCCATCGAGGCTGCCCTGAGGAATGACCAGCAACAGCGGAGCTACGGCAGAGATCTCCACCTGATCGGGAAGATAACGATAGTACTCGGCAAGCTCCTCGCTCGATGCGGCGGTCAGAAGATGGAATCGCACCGCACAGCGATAGGTATCGAACTCGGTGAGCGGCGGCAGTGGCTCCGGGGCAAAAACGCGGCCCCACAGCAGCCCGGGAGTGTGGCGCGCGCTGTTCAGTGGATCGTCCCCGTGAAAGAAGCATTCGCGCTCGGGCCGATAGTCGACCCAAAGCAACGGGTCGCCCTGGCGGCATTGCCGGAAGGCAGCCATCCGCACCGCTTCCGGAACGCTGCCCAGCGGCAGCTTTGCAACGGAGACTTTCTCCGCAGGCAGCGCGCCAGCGTCGATCGCGACTCCGTTCCGTACGGCGGCTTCGCTCGGCATCAGCTTGCGCAACCCTTCCGCTACGTGTTGTGACTCGGCGGCGCGCGCAGCGTCGATGCGCTCCGTCGACTCGATTTCGCGGCAGAGCGCGTCGACAAAATCCATCGCCTCGAGCAGGCGGTCCGCCAGTTCCCGGGAATAGCTGGCGTTGCCGCTGCGCACCATTCCCAGCAAGTCCTCGCCGGCGTGCAGCACACGCGTCATTTCGGGCCACGTGAACAGGCCGCTGTTTCCCTTTAACGTATGTACGCAGCGAAACAGTTCGTTGAGAATGCCCTCATCGTTTGGTGCGTCTTCCAGCTCCAGCAGCTTTTCGCCGATGCTTTCCAGAAGGTCGTGCGCCTCAGAGAGGAACTGTTCCAGTAAGGGGTTGGAAGGGGACGGGTTCACTCGGTTGCCTCCCCCAGCATGAGCCGGACATGCGCCAGCAGCTGCGCTGGGCGAACGGGCTTGACGAGATAGCTGTTGGCGCCGGCCTGGTACGCCACCCTCTCATCGCGGGCAGCGGCTTCGGTCGAGATCATGATGGCCGGCTGCTGTGGACCCTCCTGCTGACGCAGTTCGCGCAGAAAAGCATAGCCGTCGAGCCTGGGCATGTTGACGTCCACGATGTAGAGATCGAAGGGCGATTGCAGAGTCTTCTCCAGCGCTTCGATGCCGTTCCACGCCTCCTCCACCTTGTAACCTGAGGATTCGAGAATGCCGCGGTGATACATCCGCACGGTGGCCGCATCGTCGACGATCAGGATGCGTTTCATGGAGTTTCCAGACCTTTCTGATAAACAATTGCCTCGGGAAATTTGCGCACCTTGAAAAGGGGCGAGATGCGGCTCATCGATTCGGAATGTCCGAGGCAGATATAGCCGCCTGGATTCAGCGCCTCGTAAAAGGTTTCCGCCGCTGTGGTGCGCGATACGTCGTCAAAATAGATCAGCAGGTTGCGACAGAAGATTACGTCGAAGTCGTGGTAGACAAGCGTGTCGGCTGGCTCGGAGAGATTGACGCGGGTAAACTCGACTGCCTGGCGCAGGTCGTCGCAGAGCTGGAATTCGTCGCCTGTTTCCCTGAAGTACTTTTCCAGCCAGCGCGGCGGGACGTTGTGCACGGAGCGTGCGGAATATCGTCCGACTCGGGCTCGGCGCAGAATGCTGGTATCGATGTCCGAGGAGACGATCTCCACATCCCAGGCCGTAATTCCGGCCCATCGCTCGAGCAGGTACATCGCGATCGAATAGGGCTCCTCGCCCGACGACGAGGGAATGCACCAGATGCGGATCGCATTCGCTTCGGTTTTGCGGCGGACAATCTCGGGGAGGATGGAATCGACGAGGCACTGAAACTGGTACTCCTCGCGCAGAAAGTAAGTCTCGTTCACCGTCATCAGGTTGGTGAGCTGTTGCAGTTCCTCGCCTGACGCCTGCAGGCGCAGAAACGTAAAATACCCGCGGAAATTCCCCGTGCGGGTAGCCTCAATGCGTTCAACCAGCCGCTTGTCGACAAAGTAGCGCTTGGAGGGCTCGAAGCTGATGCCGGTTCTGCGATAGAAGAACTCCTTAAATTTAAGGAAGTCGTCAATGCTGATATGCGGCTCGGTGGACGAGGTGGATAGCGTCATGAAGGCGTCAGATTCCGCGAATGCGTTTGAGCGCCAGATCGACGGCAAACTGGATGTAGGCTTCGGAGGCAAATCGGACCTTCAGCCGGAGCAACGGTTCGACGGCCGCCTCCGAACCCACTTCGCAGAGCTGATCCACGGCGGTGGCGCAGACATTCACGTGGGCATCCTGGTCGATCACCCGAATCAGCCAGTTTTCAATCTCGGGATGCCGCTCGGAATCGAGAATATTGACAACGAAGATTCGGACATCGGGATCCGGATCCCCCAGCAAGGATTCGAGAACAGGCGCCACTTCGCTCCCCATCTGCCTGATGGTCTCGATGACTTCATTGCGCAACGCAGCGTCTTCGCTGCGAAGACAACGGACCAGGCCCTCGACGGCCACCGGATCGTTCAGGCGAGCCAGAGTGCTGAGAATGCCTTCGCGAACCGCAACATCTTCCTCGCGCTGCAAACGGCTCACCAGAGCGCTGCCGGCATCGGGACAGCCGGCAAGTTTCCGTGCAGAATGACGGCGAACACCGGGGTCCGGATCTTCCAGGGCCGCGAGCAGTTGCTCGCCGGTCGGCTCCGCCTTTTCTCCGGCGTTGCCGGCATGTTCGACGGTTTTCCCTTTGATCAGTCCCATCTCGCGTTCCTTACCGGCCAACCCATACGGTTAACTGGGCAGCGACCTTTTCCGCGGCCAGCACCACGCTTGCGCCGCCCTTGTTTACCAGCTCGGCGGGCATTCCGTAAACAACCGCTGACTCTTCCGACTCGGCGATGGTGCGGCCGCCCCGCTTCCTGATTTCGGTGAATGCGTCCGATCCGTCGTAGCCCATGCCGGTCAGCAATACCGCCATGATCCGTGCCGGCTCGCAGTGCTGCAGGGCCGATCGCCCCAGCAACTCGACCGAAGGATGCCAAAGGTATTGCGAATTCTCGGGCGCGGGTAAAACGGTGAGTTTGCCCGCCCGGTTGGCTAACAGCGTGTCCGCGCCGCCTTTGCCGATGTAGACCTGCCCTGGCGCAATAGGCACCGCGCTGCCTGCTTCGACGACAGAGAGCGCGCAGCATTGATCGAGCCGCTCGGCGAAGGCCCGCGTAAAGGCGGCTGGCATGTGCTGCGCCACCACGACCGGCCAGGGAAAATCTGCCGGTAATCCCGACAGAACAATCTCGAGAGCTCGCGGTCCGCCTGTCGACGCACCGATTACAACCAGCCCGTCGCCTCCTCCCTGGGCAGCGATCAACGCTGCAGATGCCGCCGTAACTTTCCTGCGCTCCTCCTGCATGCGGCGCACGACCGCCGCCGCATTCGAACCTTTTGAGGTTCTGCCCTTCGGCCGGACGCGCGCAGCGGTGCGCACCTTGGCCACCAGCTCTGCGGCGACCCTTTCGATCGACAGAGAAATAGTTCCACCGGGTTTGGCGATGTAGTCCACCGCGCCCAGGTTCAGCGCTTCGAACGTGACGAGCGCTCCCTGTTCCGTGAGCGAGGAGACCATCACCACCGCGACCGGGCGTTCGGCCATGATGAGGGAAAGGGCGGTCAATCCATCCATCTCCGGCATGTTGATGTCTAAC
>Ga0182024_10019810_pt1 | contig 12353 bp, 14 predicted proteins | sample P32metaG_FD_120480 | JGI IMG/M metagenome (GOLD analysis project Ga0182024, IMG submission 120480) | Permafrost microbial communities from Stordalen Mire, Sweden - P3-2 metaG (Illumina Assembly) | ecosystem: Environmental > Terrestrial > Soil > Wetlands > Permafrost | place: Sweden: Stordalen...
ACAGGTCGTTCGAAACTTCGTCGAAGACGGTACTGTCAAAGGCAAAGTGCTGGTAATTGTTGGGACGGGCGAAACCTGGATCGCGAAGGCGGCTGCTCCGAGCCTGTCTTGAAAATGTGCCGTCCAAAGACTCAGGATCGTAACTAGCTAACGTCGGTCGGCAGATGCGGAAGCAATCCCGGCGTCCTTCAGCGCTTTGTCTGGCGGTCTAGAAACGGGTTTATCGTCGGCACCTTGACCACCGGCCAGACGACAGCCGGCACTCAGAGATCGTCGGCGGGCTCACCAATAGCGCTCATTGATACTTCTTCCGGTTTTCCGGGATCATGAGCCAGTTGGCGTTGTTTGCATCATACGACGCTAAGGTACGGAAAGGGTTCACGGATGCCACGTTGCAACTGGTCTCCGATCTGGTGGCAACACAGATCGTCCTGAACACTTGCCTGTACGTACTCGGAAAGAACTTCGGAGAGACCACAACAACGAAAACAAGACGGGCATCATCGCTTCGGCAGGTTACACGGCAGAGCCCGTAAGTTCCAAGCGATCAAAGGCGGACGGAGTTTCTGGTAGGGACAGGTCCCCTGTTTCAGGGTCAAAACGTGAAATGGCCTGATAGCGTCAGTTGACAATTCTTGTGCGATGCAAGTCAGGCATGGTTGGAAGATCGCCCGCTGCTACTGCAACTTCGCGTACTCCGCCTTGGCTTGCTTCAGTATGGGGATGTCAGGATCGGCGTCTTTCCAGAGGGTGAGGAAATCTTTGTAGGCGGCGAGCGCCCTGACGCGGGCGGCATCGGCATCCGCTCTTTGTGCTTGCCCCTGTGCTTGAAGAGTTTTCGCTTCCAAGGCATTCGCACGCCCAACCCCCAGATGCGCCAACGCTCCCGTCCAGCAGTTCCAGACGATGCCGCCGTGGTCGATGATCTTCTGAAACTCGGCGGCGGCTTCTTTGCCCTGCCCCGCTGCGAAGTAGGCCTCGCCGCGAACATACGTCGGATAGAGGCAGGAAATATTGTTGACGAACGGAATCTGCCCCAACTCGATGGAGGAAGCGGCTTGCAAGGCGCTCAGGGCAGAAGCCGGATTCTTTTTGTCCAGCGCCAACTGCGCCTGAATCGCGGGCAGCCAGAGCGACTGCACCTGCATGTCCAGCGGGAAGCGTTTCCCCAAGTCTCGTGCTAAGGATTCGGCTCCTGCCGCATCGCCGGCCATGGCAAACGCAAGCGCGGCTTCGCTCTCGACACCCTGACTCGTGGGAGCAAGCTTCAAAGCCTCTCCCGCTATCTGCCGGGCTTCTGCAGTGTTGCCGTAAGCAGCTTCTCGTTGAGCGGCGATCGCCTGTGACACCGCTCCGGTTTCTTTGCTGTCCGCCCGGATGGCGGAGTCCACGGCCCGCTTGGTCAGTTCCCGCGCTTTAGCAAGATGACCGCCATGCGCCTCGGTGTCGGACCCAAGCGCAAGTCCGTCGTTCTCATAGTCAGGCTTACCCATGAACCACTGTTGCTGTTCCGCCATCGCGGGGGGCGCAGCTTCGAGAAAAGCTAGAGCGTACAAAGCATTGTGGAAAACCTCATCGTCGTCTTTTGCCGCCTGCGCCACCTGACCAATCTGCCGCGCCTCGTCGAAGCGCTGCAAGGCAAGGGCGTAATTGGCAAGATTCCCATACTCACTGAACTGATCCGGCGAAAGGAGCAGGGCTTGTCGTACGATCTGGGCGGCCTTCTCATACTGTCCCTGTGCGGCATACACGGTGGACAAATCGTTGAGTGCCACGGCATCCCGCGGATAGCTCTCAATCTCCTCCTGAAGCGTCTGGGCAGCTTTGTCCTGTTCCCCGGTTACATTGGAATAATACGTGGCAGTGATCCTCAGCTTTTCCCGCTCGCTGGCATGGTCCCGCAACTGGAATGCCTTGCTAAGGTATTCTGCGGCCCGTCCGAACTCGCCGAGACCGCTGTAGTCGACGCCCACGGCTCTATAGCCCATAGCAAAATTCGGATCGAGCTCGATGGCATGTTGATCGTAAGGGAGGGATGCGCCGGAACCTTTTTCATTACTTGCCCTCACTCCAAGGCTGAACGCGTTCAGAGCTTCCAGCGAGGAGGTAGTTTCCTGTTCAAGCGGGAGATCAAACTTCTGCACCGTAACCAGCGATTCGCCCAGTTCGCCGCGTAACTTCGATGCCGCGTCGCCCAGCGTGTCCAGCACTTTTTCCTTGGACGCAGCGGTGACCTGCTCCTCGACCAGCGTGTCTCCGCTCTGGCAATTTACCGCCTTCAATCCCAGCACGTATTGGCTGCCCAGACTGCCAATTGACCCCGCAATGTAAGCCTTGCTGCTTGCCCGCTGGCAAAGCTCGCGGGTTACTTCGGGCGTGAGCTTCGTGCCGGCCGGCCGCGTCATCTGCTGTAAGGTCTTCGTGACCTCGCTGTCGGAGAGGACATTTAAGAAAGGCGATTGCCGCAGAGAAACGCTCAGCGCCGTCTTCAAGGTATCGTCGAAAATTGCGTCACCCGTACTGTTGGTGAAGTCGGCAAGAACGATGGTGTCCTTGTCGGTGAGGCGCTTGCCTTGCTGGTGGGACCGATAGTAAAGCCCACCCGCGACGAGGGCAGCAATGATGACAAGGGCGGCCACAACCGATCGTGTGGGGACGGACGCATTCGTCCGTCCGGCCGAGCGCAGCTCGCCTCCTTCCGCCGAAGTCACAATGCCAGAACTCGCTGCAGCCAAAGCTCGCCCCGTCTCCGTATCCCGCTTCAGTCGCTGCAAATCCGTCCGCATGTCGGCTGCATGCTGGTAGCGCAGATTGCGATCTTTCTCCAAAGCCTTATTAATGATCTCTTCCAGCTTCGCGGGCACATCAGGATTCAGCCGCACCGCAGGCACCGGCGTCCCATCCAGAATCTCCCGGAAGATCACCGCGGAACTCTCCCCACGGAAGGGCAACGCGCCAGTAGCCATCTCGTACAGCACCGCGCCAAACGAAAACAGATCGCTCCGCGCATCCAATTCCTTCGCCCTCGCCTGCTCCGGCGACATATAAGCCACCGTTCCCAGCATGGTGCCCGTACCAGTCAAATGCTCTGCGTCCACCGAACCCGACTGCGTGTTAAGAGCCGCAATGTTGCTCGACGAACTGCCGGAAAGACCAACCTTCGCCAGCCCAAAGTCCAAGACCTTGGCGTGCCCCCGCTCGGTCACGAAAATATTCGCAGGCTTGATGTCGCGATGCACGATTCCTTTGGAGTGTGCGGCATCCAGCGCGTCTGCGATCTCTATGGCGAGAGACAGAATCAACTCGGTCTCCATCGGTCGCCCACCGATGCGATGCTTCAGCGTCAGCCCGTCGAGAAACTCCATGGCGATGAAGGCGTCGCCGTGCTGTTCATCAATTTCGTAGATGGTGCAAATATTCGGATGATTCAGCGCAGAAGCCGCTTTGGCTTCACGTTGAAAGCGGGCGAGTGCCTGCGGGTCTTTGGCTACATCGTCGGGAAGAAACTTGAGGGCAACAAACCGGCCAAGCTTCACATCCTCGGCTTTGTAGACCACACCCATTCCCCCGCCGCCCAACTTCTCGATGATGCGGTAGTGCGAGATGGTTTGGCCGATCATGGAATCGCACAATGGTAGGCATGATGCGAGGGCAAGTCAATGAAAGTGGAGATGGTGGTGGCTCAAGAGGGTGGTTGGCGAAAAATCGCGATAGCGCTCACCATGCCCGGTCAAAACGCGCTATCGCCTGTTTTCGTCACTCATGATAATGCGCAGTTCCGAACCAGAGTTTTGCCTTGCTGCAAACGGGCGATGTGTTGGACACTTGGCTTATGCGATGGAGACCCGGCCCCGTACGAAAAAGACACGTTCCAGAGCCTGAGAGGCTGCGTCAGGTCGCAGCAAAACTGAAAGGGCAGACCGCAAACTCTCGCGTGAAGCCGATGCTTTGCTTGCGGAGGCGGATGCTTTAGAGGGCCCACCAGCAAAAGAGAAACCAATCAAACTGAGACACCACACCCTACGATGAGTGCAATCGCCTGTTAGTGACAGTTTGCTAATTTGTATGGCTGCTCGTAACCGCTGGCGCAAGGTCTCGGCGTTCACGCCGCTCCCTTCTGGCCTCGACGAGTAGCGCGGTGTCGCACCAAAGGAGCAGTATCGGCGAGAGCATCCAAGATGACGTTATGGCTAGGAAGAGCAGATCATGGCGGCCGGGTTCTCCTCTGAGCGTTTCCCATAAAATCATAAAGCCTACTGGAATAACCCACACGCTTATCAAGGGCGCAACTACCGAGAGGACTAGTCTTCCAAGCTGTGGTGAGCGCGGCTGGACGATGCCAGCGAACATCAAAAGAATCGGCAGAACAGAGAGAGGCCAATAAAAGCTCAAAAGAGCGCTTCCCGTCACGAGCCCTGTTGCTATCGCCAGCCAACGAATTTTCTGCGGGAGCACTCGCTGTTTGAAACTGACGGATTCCACGGCCTCCTCCTCCATCAGCAGCCTACTCTGCCTTCGCGCATTGAACAATCAATCTCTTAATGACTGTTGAAATATCGCGGTTACACTCATTGACCCCCGACCGGGGTTTTGAGCGCTATCGCCTGATTTCGTCAACCTCACTGCTGTACGATGTCATCGAAGGCTTTCAGGCATGATGCATCCGAAACGCTGGGTTCTATCCGCCGCTGTCTTAACGTTCCTTCTTGTCTGGGTCGTTGTGTCACTGAGAAACGACGACTCCACCTTGAGCGTGGTGGCCAGATATGTAGAACAAACGATGTGCTGGCCTTCGGATTCGAGTTTCGCCTGCATGCTCAAGACAATGGCAAGGTACGAAGAGAAGGGCCGCTATGACGACGCCATAAGAATCGGCATGGCGTTGGCGGAAAAGCATCCTAACGGCGTCGAAAGCGCATGGATTTATGAAGACATCTCTGTGCTGTATCTGAGAAGAGCGACTACGGATAGCGGACGTGCGGAGGAGTACCTGAAGCAGGCCATCACCTATCGCGACAAAGCACTCCCGTCTGCGTCGGACAGCCCCTATGGGCTACGGCCACTCGCCAACCTCTCTGAGTCGATTGGTGATCTGTCCGCGACTCAGCGTTGCATTCAATACGGAAATTCAATCAAGTTACTTGATCGAATGAGGCTCCTTGCGGACGAGAACAAAAAGGGCTTGGTACGACAATTCAAACCCGATCTCGCCGAACGACAAAAGGTGGAAGACCTTCTGAAGTGGATCGACGAAGCTACCGAGCGAGTCGGCAAGCTACATACCTCGGGTTGTCAGGCGGAGCGTCCTTCTGCTGGATGACTGTTGCAAAATCTAGATTTCACTCAATGACCGCAGTTATCAGAACGCGCTATCGCCTGCTATCGACAGTTACGAGTTCAGGAGTTTCAATTCACACTTCCAACTTCTTGCTGCGCTGTCCGTTCCGCCACGAGAGCAGGAACCACTTAAGCGGATTGGTTACGGTGGACGTGGAGCACCTTTCGACGGGACAAGAGAGCTTTAATCCGCGCCCTATGAGGTGGTATTGCGCATCCAAGTTGTTCTCAGGAACGAACACAGACGCAAACGTTTCCGATTCCGTGACGCAAATCGCTTGCAACTTGACGCCGAAGTTGCGCTCACGCCCTACGGAATATCGCAGGGCTGCATACCCTGTCCCTTCCGCTTCGCGCTTCCTCACCCAGTAGTGACGGTTCATGTCCACGATCACGTCGCCGGGCATCAACCAGCAAATTGTCGTTGGATAGTTTTGCGTTGCGAGAAACGTTCTGAACTTTTCTTCGGCAGCCGAGAAGGTATCGGGCGGGTCAGGATTGGCGTCGGTCACTCTGGAATTATGCGCGACTCCCCTCAACTGTTGCAAAATCCCCATTTCACTCATTGAGAATTGGTGGACTTGGATGCGAGAAATTCTCGCTCCGCGAAACAATCGGACACCTACGGGACAGTGGGAGCTTCCAGAAGCTGCGAATCTGAGGCTCAACCCGGCGTGAAATGAGCGGTAAATGATTGGGTTTTAAGGAACTGGCGGAGCACGCAGTCTGGCGCTAACCTTTCTCCGCCCAAATTCCCTGCTAACAGGGAAAATAACAGGGAATTTCGATAATTTTGCCCTCTAAAATCGCACTCCTTTCCTCCAAGTTGCACATTCTGCGAAAGAAACAGCCCCCTAAGCGCAAATCGTAACAGGGAATTAACAGGGGCGTATCTGGGAATTTAATCCAAAGATCAGGGAGTGATTCCCGCTCTTGCGCACCCGCCCAACTTACGTTTTGTGCGCCGGTCGCCCGTGCGGCTACGTTTACTCTGAGGCAGTGTGTTCCAAGGGGGTGACAAAATGGTTTCACGACAAGAGCTCTACGAGTTGGTCTGGTCCCTGCCGATGACTAAAGTGGGCGAGAAGTTCAAGCTTTCGGGTAGCTACGTGGGTCGGGTTTGCACGACCCTACGTGCCCCGCGTCCGGAGCGAGGCTACTGGGCTAAGCTCGCCGTGGGAAAAGCCCCTGAAAAGCCTGCATTGCCAGACGCGCAACCGGGTGACCAACTCAACTGGTCCCAGGGTGAAGTATTATTCGCGCCCCCTCGATCCCGACTTGTGGCACTATCACCTCGCCCTCCACGCGGCAAATCGCCTCGTCCGGTTTCAGGGATTCACGGATTAGTTCGTGACGCGAAGGGAAACTACGATACCGGCTACAAGGTGGAGGAGAACCAGCACCTCAGGCCATACAAAAGGCTGATGATCGACGTCACGGCATCACGGGCCGGCGTCGACAAAGCGCTTGCCTTTGCAAACGATCTATTCAACGCTATGGAGTCTGCAGGGCACCGCGTACTCATCTCTTCGCCAGCTGAGAACTTCACGCGCGCCCACATCGATGAGCACGAGCAATTGCCGAAAAAGCCAAACGGTGAGCATTCGTACTACCACAATCATCTGTGGTTCCCACAGCGCCCCACAGTCGTTTATGTCGGCTCGGTTGCATTTGGCCTGGCAATCATTGAAATGTCCGAGAGCGTCGAGTTTCGATATGTAAACGGACGGTACATCCGCGAGTCGGATTACAAGCCTCCCAAAGCATTGACTCGATTTGCTGAGAACAGTTGGACGACGACAAGGGAGACCCCTTGTGGCCGCCTCCGCTTGGTCATCTATGCGCCTTATAGTGGCGTCTCCTGGTCGATAGTGTCCCAGGAAAGCAAGGATCGAGCACTCACAACGGACATCCCGAAGATCGTGAAGTCACTCCAGAACTCTGCTGAAGCCGTGGTGGAAAAGGTAAAAGAGGCAGAGCGGGAGGCAGAAATTCGGCGTCAGGAATGGGAGGAACAACAGGAGCGCCGGCGACAGGAGGAAGACCGCCGTCGCGTGGCCGAGTCCATCAAGGAGAGCCGTGAACAACTTTCCAAGGCGATAGAAAACTGGGCCAGAGTCGTAAGCCTGGAACAGTTCTTTGCAGGAATCGAGAAACGTGTACAGGATCTGCCAGAAGAGCAGCGGCCAGAAATGCTGAAGCGCCTCGCGTTGGGTCGCGAATTTGTCGGCACCCAAGATCCACTGGATTTCTTCCGTTCCTGGAAAACGCCCCTTGAGCGATACATACCGTTGTCCATGCGGAAGTCTGAAGCAGCGGAAGAAGAGAGGATCTGAGCGCTTACGGTCCTGAGTTCCGGGATATACCGGCCGAATCGGGAGGCCGACCGGTTGGATCCATTCGTCTTGAAAAAGCCTTTTTCGGTAGTGGATCGAAAGCGGGAACTCCCGCGCCAGTGGTAAGGGATGCAGGATCTATTGGCTTGCACCGCACCTAATCGCAGCGCAGCGTCACCGACTCACCTACGCGAGCATTTCGGACTCCCGCCCTTCGCAAACTGCGCGAAGGACGGGGCACCCACTTTGTTGCTGGCGACAGCGAGATCAGAAGCCTGGGCCACCCGCCCATTCCCACATCGGGAGAAAACAATCGTGCCAGTCCCGTCTGTCCCCGCATTTCCGTCCCGCATTTCCCTCCGTCCCCGCATTTCCCTCCCCGAAAGTATCAGAAAAAGTTTGGCTTCGCGGCGGGGGTTGGCGCGAAATGTTTACTGGAGAATGCCGGCCTTCCCACACCGGGAGAAAACAATAGTGCCAGCTCCGTCTGTCCCCCAGGCAGCCCGTCCCCCAGGCAGCCCCGCATTTCCGTCCAACGGTCAGGCAGCCCAAGAGAACCACACCCCCGTAATTTTCCACACTCCCGAGTCTTTCTGCAGCACTATTTGATAACCGTGAGGGTCTTTGTTGCTGCCGCGAACATCCATTGAAACCAGCGCACGCGTCCGATCTTCCGTAAACGTGATTTCTTCGAATGACAAGTTCCTAGATTCGGTCGCTGCGAAAAACGCTTCCTCCAGAATCGTTCGCTTGATCTGGTCGGAATCAGAGCCTTTGTCAACCGAGGTAGGTGCTTTGGAAGACGATCTATCATTGATCCAGCGAATGGCGCGCCCTACCTCTTCCAGTGTCTCGTTCTTCGATTCCGATTCCTGCACTGAAGGGCCCACAGATTGAAGGACCTGAAGTGCTTTGGGGGAAGCATTTGTTCCAAGAGCAAGCACTGCCGAGAAAGATGTAAAACCTTGGGCCTCGTCCTTGTATCCTTTGACACAAGATTCCAAGAAAGCCCATTCATCCGCAGATGCTGGCTCTACGAGTGCTCCCGCCAGGAAGCGTGCGATTACCCACTTCTTCTCAGGGTCTTTCTCGGTCCTGACGAACTGGCGAACCTGTTTACGCTCTTCGGGACCTGCCAAGTAAAGCAAGGCAAGGGATGCGCGTTCTACGTTCGTTCTCTTCTGCAAAGCTCCAACTAGGATTGGAACAGCGCCGTTTCCCAGTCGAAAGATGCGCGTCGCTGCGTCCACGTCGTCAGTTCGATTGTCGGATAAGAGCTGTTGAACGCTCTGGTTAGAGTCGTTAGCCCCCCTCGCCGGACGGCCCTTAGCGAAGGCCTCTTCCACGACTAAACCGCTACCAAGTGCGAGAACTGCTAACAGCAACCGACACCACGCGCGATACTTACGCACAAGCACCATTGGTCCTCTTTCAGTTCTGCCAGCGTCATTGGGGACACTGGCCTGGAAAAGCTTGGTTCATTGCCTTGTCCGGGACACCCTCACCCGGATGGCCGCATGTGTGGGCAATCTCGTGGATCATGATGCACGCGACTCGCGTGGGAGAACCGTAGGCGCCCTGACAGAGATGGATAGTGTTTCCCCAAGGCAATGCCCATCCCGCAACGATGTTCCCGTTCTTGTCAGGCTTTGATCCCTTGTCGCATCTCGATCCACCGCATTTCACCGTGCCGTTGTTTAGATGATTGAGGACGCAGTCTCTGAGTTTTGGATCGGATATTCCTGCTGCACCAGCAATAGCGAGAGGAGTAGCGGCTTGTATCGCGTTCTTGTTGTCTGGACAGCTACAGCTACCGTCGATTCCAATCAAACCGGACGGGTCTTTGAATCTGGCAGGATTGTTGCCAACATAAGCGTAAAAGTCTTGGCCCGCACCGAATCTTGCGAGATCTTCGCTTAGGAATCTGCCGACGGTTGGATCGTAGTACCTGGTGCGGTAGTAGTAGAGATTGGATTCTGAATCGGCATCCCGCCCGGTGAAGTGGAAAGGATTGGTTAGGGTACCTGTAGACGTAGTGACATTTCCAAACGTGTCATACGTGTACAGGCTCGCTAAGACCCCGGTCGAGTTGCTTAATGAAGTAACAGATCCGAGCGCGTCGCCGTCGTAGTAGCTAGTCGTAGCGCCTCGCACTTCGGCCAGAGGCTGATCAATATAGTTGGCTTCGATGTATCGCGCGAGAATGTTTCCGCCGTTGTCAACTTCTTGAATATCATCCGCCTGAAGATCCATCCCGTCATAGAGGTAGTTGGTGGTTCCGAGCGGACCGGATTTCTGGATGCGTCTGCCGAAGGGATCGTACTTGAAAGTGGTCGTTCCGCCGCTGGTGCCGGGCACAACGGCCTGCGCGAGCCGGTTCTCGAAGTCCCAGGAGTAGGATTTGCCGCTGGCGTCGGAGAGGGTATTGCCGTTTGCGTCGTAGGTGTAGCTGCCCAAAGACAGCGACTGAGGCTCGTTCGCGCTAAGACTGTTAATGTTGATCCTGTCCATCAGAAAGAATCTCCACCTTCATCTTGTGGGATTCAGCATACTTCTTTATGTCCTGAACCGCCGCCGGTGGCGGATAGCTCAATTTTCGGTCCTCCATGTTCTGGGTTGGGCCTCCTATTCGGTCTACCCAGAAGATTGTTGCCCCCTTCGGTAAGCCGGATATTTTCCGCTTTAAATCTTTTACTCCGGCTAAGAGAAATTTCTTGTTAAATACTTCCTCGGCGGAAACATTCGCGCCGCTGGGGCTGGGCACCACAGAGAAGCTCCAACCACCGTTCTGCTGCCAGCTATAGAGTTCGTATCCCATGGGCACCACCCTGTCGGGCTTATCAGCTTGTCGTGCCGCAGCGCAGAGAACCATTATGATGCAGATTACTGCGGGCAGAACCGCGTGTCTAATGATCATTTGCAATCCTCTTTCCCGGCTTTGTCCCCCGTCCCTAGTGGGCCTTCGCCCCCGACTCACAGTCAACTAGCTTCGGAGCGGGTGGTATGTCGACCAAGAAGGGATTTGTCGTTATGGTCTTGATTGTTTCGGGACCCTGCATTTGACTTGGTGGCGTCTCTTCTGGCCTGAGCACAAGGACCAAACCATATGTCCCAGCGGAAAGCGATTTGGGAAGGGAGAATGCGGGATCGTGTCTTGCAACTAAATCGTATCCGCTCTGCACCGTCACTTTCTTGCCGGGTTCAACCGTCAGTCGCTTGAAACGAACAGGCTCCTGCAGATAATGGCTTGCCGTCTGCTCATAAAGGAAGTGTCCAGATTCTGCTTCCCCTTTGCCGGAGGCGATCTTGCCGACCCAGGGAACCATGGGCCATAGCAAGTAAAAAGACGTCTTCGATGAATTCTTCACTTCTATCTCAATCTTGAGAGAGACAGTGAACAAATCGGCATCGGCGCTACAGTATTTCTGCTGAAGAATGCGTGCTGTGCCTGTAACCCAGTCGGGTTTCGCATCAAGCGCCTGCTGTGCCGACATCCGGAAGGCGCCGCCAAATAGGAAGAACAGAAAAATCAGTTGCCGCATTGGAAACATGCCTTGATGATCCTCATGGAGTGTGACGAGTTCGTTGCCGCGTCCACGTCTGGCGTAAAGCCGGTGTTACCACTCAGCTGGTGACCCGTTCGTGCAGCAAGATGAATGCCCTGACGTTCGTTATACTGCCCAAGTTACACGTAAAACCATTCGGGAGTCTTATTCCCCCGCCTGTGGCCGTCATGTACAGGCCAAGGCTGTTGATCTGAACATTCGTTGGATCCACAGTTTGCGCACCTGCTCCACCGCCTTGCGGCAGGGGAGCGAAGCGATACGTCGTGCTCTGCATCTGGTTGGCGCCTGTATTGTACGGCCCTTCGTGGCACGAGGGCTCAAATTGTTCAGCACAATTTGCATTATTGAGTCGGTTGAGAGCTTCGGCAAACCCGTCGGCAAACGGTCCCCAGTAGACTTGCGGCTCGCCCGGTGGCAAATCGCCGGGCATCTGCGCCTGCAGTCCCGTCGAATCGGTCAGGTTAAGCGGATTGTTATCCACGTACCTATAGAAGTTCGGCCCCTGGAAAAATCGTATCGGGTCCTCACTGAAGAATTTCCCCGTTGAGGGATCCATATACCTGGCGCGGTAATCGTAGACTCCCGTTTCGGCGGTCAGGCGGTCGGCGTCGTCGTAGGTGTACGTTGTGGTCTTGCCGTTCTGATCGGTCGAGGTAATGCGGCATCCGCGCTATTCTTTCGAGCATCCAGAATGCTCTAATCAGTCATATGACATACCCGCAAAAACAATCTGCAACTTGAATAAATCTAAAAGTAGGCGACACCTGTTTTCGAAGTTTGCCTCCTGCTCAAACTCCGCAAACATCGGGGCGAACTGCTCTTCGAGTAACGGGATGGAAAGCCTGCCCCATTCAATCTTGCTTTCCTTTGCGTTCACCAGCACCTTGTACGCGTGCGTCACACTTTGATATGAGTCAAGTGCAGAAAAAATTGAATCGCATGCATACTCCAAGCAGAGTGGATGCGCGCAAGAAAGCTGCAAGTAGTAGTGGAACTCCACCGTAACTCCTATTACAACTCGTAGATCATGTAGTTCCGACTCTAAGAAACACCCCTCCGCGGACTTTTCCATAGAGGCTTGAATCGTCCGAACGCGTTGTCGGAGTTCGTCTGA
>Ga0182024_10019811_pt1 | contig 12352 bp, 10 predicted proteins | sample P32metaG_FD_120480 | JGI IMG/M metagenome (GOLD analysis project Ga0182024, IMG submission 120480) | Permafrost microbial communities from Stordalen Mire, Sweden - P3-2 metaG (Illumina Assembly) | ecosystem: Environmental > Terrestrial > Soil > Wetlands > Permafrost | place: Sweden: Stordalen...
GAAGAGGGGATCATCTTCAAGGGCGGTTCGGGCGCCGGCGTCAACCTCTCCAAGATTCGTTCCAGCGCCGAGATGCTCGAAGGCGGCGGCACCGCGAGCGGTCCGGTCTCGTTCATGCGCGGGGCCGACGCCTCGGCCGGCACCATCAAGTCCGGCGGCAAGACCCGCCGCGCCGCCAAGATGGTCATCCTCGACGCCGATCACCCGGACATCGAAGAGTTCATCTGGTGCAAGGCCAACGAGGAGAAGAAGGCCCGGGTCCTTCGCGACAACGGCTTCGACATGGACCTCGACGGCAAGGACATTCACTCGATCCAGTACCAGAACGCCAACAACTCCGTGCGCGTCTCCGACGAGTTCATGGACGCGGTTCTGGCCGACGCCGATTGGGACCTGAAAGCCCGTCACGGCGGGCGCGTCGTGCAATCGGTGAAGGCCCGTGAACTGTGGCGTCAGATCGCGCGCGCCGCGTGGGAGTGCGCCGACCCCGGTCTCCAGTTCGACACCACCATCAATAAGTGGCACACGTCGCCCAACACCGATCGCATCAACGGTTCGAACCCGTGCTCGGAGTACATGCACATCGATAACTCGGCCTGCAACCTGGCCAGTCTCAACCTGATGAAGTTCCTGCAAGACGACGGCGCCTTCGACGTCGACGCCTTCAAGCACGCCATCGAGGTGCTCTTCAGCGCCCAGGAGATCATCGTGGGCGCGGCCGACTACCCGACCGAGAAGATCGCCGAGAACTCGCGCAAGTTCCGCCAGCTCGGTCTGGGCTACGCCAACCTGGGAGCGCTCCTCATGGCGTCGGGTCTGGCCTACGACTCCGACGAAGGACGGGCCTGGGCCGCGGCGATCACCGCACTGATGACCGGACACGCCTACGCCGTCAGCGCGCGCACCGCTGGACGGATGGGACCCCACGAGGGCTACGAGGAGAACGCCACGCCGATGCTCGACGTGTTGCGCATGCACCGCGACGCCGCCTACCGAATCGACGAGGCGTTGGCGCCAGCCGAGATCCTCGAAGCGGCTCAGCACTCGTGGGAGGAAGCGGTCGACCTCGGCGCGCGCCACGGCGTGCGCAACGCCCAGGCCTCGGTGCTCGCCCCGACCGGCACCATCGGGCTGTTGATGGACTGTGACACCACCGGCATCGAGCCCGACCTCGGACTGGTGAAGTTCAAGAAGCTGGTCGGTGGCGGCAACATGGCCATCGTCAACCAGACCGTGCCGCGCGCCTTGCGCAAGCTCGGCTACTCCGAGATGGAGTCCCTGGACATCGAGGCCTACATCGACGAGAACAAGTCGATCGTCGGCGCGCCGGGCCTCCACCCGGAACACCTGCCGGTCTTCGCCTGCTCCATGGGCGACAACACCATCCACTATCTAGGCCACGTGAAGATGATGGGCGCGGTCCAGCCATTCATCTCCGGCGCGATCTCCAAGACCGTGAACATGCCCGAGGACGCCACCATCGAAGACGTGGCCAACCTGCACATGGACGCCTGGAAGCTGCGCGTGAAGGCCGTGGCGATCTACCGCGACAACTGCAAGGTCGGCCAGCCGCTGTCGACCGCGAAGAAGGACGGCGAGGAGTCGACGTCGTCGGTCACCGCGACCGACTCGGTGGCGGCCGAGCTCTTCACCCGCATCGAGCAACTCGAGTTGGCGTTGGAAATAGCCAAGTCCGAGGGCCAGCACGTGGTGGTCGGGGCGCTACGCGAGCGCATGCCGCGACGTCGCGTGTCGACGACCTTCGCCTTCCGCGTCGCGGACTGCGAGGGCTACGTCACGGTCGGTGAGTACGAGGACGGTCGACCGGGCGAGGTGTTCATCAAGGTCTCCAAACAGGGTTCGACATTGGCGGGCATCATGGACGCCTTCTCGATCTCAATCAGCCTCGGCCTGCAACACGGTGTGCCGTTGGCGACCTACGTGCGCAAGTACGTGAACATGAAGTTCGAGCCGTCGGGCATGACCGACGACGCCGACCTGCGCATCGCGACGTCGCTGGTCGACTACATCTTCCGTCGCTTGGCGCTGGACTATTTAAGCCCGAGTGAACGCGAAGAGTTGGGCGTGCTCTCGACCAGTGAGCGCATCCAGCCCACCCTGCCCGAGGTCGCGGAACAGGCGACGCCCACGGTGAACGCCAGCGTGCAGCCGACGCTCGTCGACCTGAGCGTGATGCCGGCCGAGCAGCCCAAGCTGCTCAATCGCGGCCAACAGCGTGACGCACCGATGTGTTACCAGTGCGGCAACGCCATGCAGCGCGCCGGTTCGTGTTACGTGTGCTCGAGCTGCGGAGCGACGAGCGGCTGTTCGTAACGCCACTTCGCATTCCACCGCCAGTGGTCAGTGAGGACGCATCGGTACTTGTTATATACAGGTAAACTGTATATACTGCTGACATGACTAAAGAGATGAGGGAGCCGACATTCCTGGTGTTGGCGACTTTGGCCGAGGGCAAGAAACACGGGTACGCGATCATTCAAGGGGTGGCCGCGCTGTCGGAGGGCGAAGTGGACCTCAAAGCGGGAACGCTCTACGCCATGTTGGACCGCCTCACGTTCGACGGCGTCATTGAATCGGTGGGAGAGGAGATCGTCGGCGGACGACTTCGCCGTTACTACGAACTGACGCCCCAAGGAACCACGCTGCTCGCCGAAGAGTCCCAACGTCGCGTCAAGGTTTCCACCGTCGCCTTACATCGACTTCGATTCGTGAGGGGAAACGCATGATTCATGATGTCGCTCGTTCGCGGACACTGTTGAGGTTCTATCCCAAGGCGTATCGCGAAGAACGCGGTGAAGAGATCGTCGCCACGTTGCAAGAGGCCGCCGAAGCTCGTGTTCCTCGTGTCTCGCTCGGCGACCAGATCAGTGTGGCGCTGTACGGAATGCGCGTTCGCCTGGGTCTGACCAGTGAAACCATGTTTGGCAAGTCCTTGGACATCGCCGCGATCCCGGGTCTCGTCATGGGAGCGTTCTTCGGTCTGTATCTCTTGATCTCGGGCGATCTGCCGGTGGTGAGTTCCCGATTCTTCTATCCGAACTTCGGACCGTTCCTCACCGTCGGTCCCTTGCTTTATCTGGCCTGGATCCTGGGCGTCTTCGCGGTCTTCGAATGGCCGCAGTACCGGCGACGTATCGCCGGCGCGTGTATGGCACTCACGATGGTGGGCGAAGTACTCGCCAAATTCGCTCATCGCAATCCCAACGTCTGGGAGATCGCCATCCTGGTGAGTCTGGGCTTTCCCAGCTTGCTCGCGCCGGACGTGAACCTCACGCGGCGCCGGGTCCTTCCCAGTGTGGTGGTGGGACTCGGTACCTTCGCGACATTATTTTTCGTTACCAATTCGAGCGTCAATCCGGGATTCTTCAACTCCTTCTATTGGTCGGGAACCTACGAGATCGTTCGTCGCCAGCCCTACGTTGACGCGCTGCTTCTTGCCCTGTTCGCGGTGCTCTGGATTACCAAGCGACGCGAAGTCGCCAGTGCCGCGCTGATTCTCAGCGGTCCGTGGATAATCGTCGGCGTCGCTTATCCGATGTCACTCCGATACTTGCCGGTGAACACTCTGAATGTCATCGCTCTAGTTGCCTGGGCCGTGGGCATGGCGCTCATTGTGACGACGAGTCGTTACCGTCCGCGACCTCCGGCATCTTTTGAACTGTCCCCTTTAAGTTCGGGATCCTGATTGGGGTGCGATCAGTTGATGATGCGGTAGTGGAGATGGACCACCCCTCTCGCCAAGCGGTCGAAGCCCAGTAGTTCGATCCTGGAGTGCAGGTGCGCGGGATGTGCGGGCGTGCCGCCCCCGACGGCAACGGGCGTAATGAACAAATGCATCTCATCGACCAACCCGGCTTCGATCGCCTCACCGGCGAGGTTCGCTCCGCCGACTGATAGGTTACCTTTCTCTCGAATCGGGTGATCTTCGACGCAACCTTCGACGCGGGTTTCGTGGGTCGCACGGCATCGGACTGCGTTATCGTCCGTTCAGGCAGTTGACGTCGGTGGGGGTCACGATGAGTCAAGCGGAAGAGTCGATCGACTACGTGAGCGACGCGGACACGGTCGCCGGTGTTTTACGCGGCGACGTCTTCGTCTCCTTGGACGAGTTGATGGCGCGCGCGCGACGAGCGGCGACCGGTCTTCGTACCCTCGGCGTCGAAGCCGGTGGTTCGGTCGCGCTATTGCTGCGAAACGACCACGAATTCTTCGAAGCGGCGTTCGCGGCCTCGGCGCTCGGCGCGGCCACCGTGCCGATCAACTGGCACGGTAGCGCCGACGAGGTCGCCTACGTCGTGAACGACTCACAAGCGGCCGTCGTGGTGGCGCACGCCGACCTTCTGCATCACGTGCGACACGCACTCCCCACGTCGGTCACGATTTTGGGCGTGACGACGCCGGCGAGCATCGCCGAGCGATTCGAGATCGAGTCGGCGCTCACCACGCTGCCGAGAGACGTCACGGAATGGTCGACCTGGCGCGAGGGATTCGAAGAGATCCGAGACGCCGACGTGGGCGATCCCTTGTCGATGATCTACACCTCGGGGACGACGGGTTTCCCCAAGGGCGTGCGTCGACTACCGGGCACGAACGACGGGTCCCAGGCGATCGACTACATGACCGAAGTGACGAAGCTCTTCGGCGCGTGGCCCGGCATGCGCACGATTATCGCCGGACCGATGTATCACTCGGCGCCCTACGCCTACGCCCTGGTGGCGGCCCGCGCCTACGGCGCCTATCTCGTGCTGGAGGACCGCTTCGACCCGGAGGAGTTCCTCGCCTTGATTGAGCGGCACCGGATTACCTCGATGTACATGGTGCCGACCATGTTCGTCCGGCTCCTGCGACTGCCACCCGAGGTCCGTAGCCGCTACGACCTGTCGTCGCTTCGCCACATCTCACACACCGCGGCGCCGTGTCCCCCGGACGTGAAGCGCGCGATGATCGATTGGTTGGGACCGATCGTGGACGAGTTCTACGGCAGTACCGAGGTCGGCTTCATCACCGGTTGCACCAGCGAGGAGTGGCTCGCGCATCCGGGCACGGTGGGAAGGCCCTTGCCGTCGAGTGACGTGCGCGTGATCGACGAAAACGGCCCCGTGCCGGTGGGCGAGTCCGGTGAAGTCTTCGTTCGCGCGCGCGCCAATATGGACTTCACGTACTTCGGCCAATCCGCAGCGCGCGCCGAAGTCGAACGTGACGGACTCATCACCTGCGGCGACATCGGCTTTCTCGACGCCGACGGCTTCTTGTACCTCTGTGACCGGGTGCGCGACATGATCATCTCGGGCGGCGTCAATATCTACCCGATCGAGATTGAGGCTTGCCTCTTGAAACTCAGCGGCATCGCGGACTGCGCGGTCTTCGGCATTCCCGATGACGAGTACGGCGAATCCATCGCGGCCGCCGTCAAACTCGATGAGGGAGCGACCTTGAGTGCTGACGAGATTCGTGCGCACGTTCGAAGTCATCTCGCCGGATTCAAGGTGCCCAAGGTCGTCACGTTCCACGAATCGCTGCCGCGCGAGGATTCCGGCAAGATGTTCAAGCGCAAACTGCGACAGCCCTATTGGGAAAACGCTGGTCGCTCCATCTAACGCTCGAGAGGCACTTGACTCGACAAGGATTCGTTCAACCTCCTCGACTTTCGGGGTCGCACCGGTAAAATCGACCTATGCCCAATTCCGGTCCTCCGTCGTCGCACGTCCCGAATGGGGCCCGACTCGAAGCGCTCGGTCAGGCCGTGGACGCCCGTCAAGGCGGTCCGCGCCATCGCCAACGGGTGAAACGCTCGCGCGGCAGGATCATCCTCATCACCCTGGCCACGGTCGTGGTGGTGATTGTCGCCGCGGTCGCTGGCGACTACTGGTACATCAACCACTTGATCAATCGCGTCAACGTCTCGACGGAAGTCCAGACCTACAACGACACCGAGAACATCTTGTTGGTCGGGTCCACGACGCGCTGTGGACTGAAAGTGCAGAATAAGGCCTACGGCATCTGTTCGCCGCAGCTGGCCGGTGTCAACAGCGACGTCGTCATGATTCTGCACTTGAACTTGTCAACCAATCGGGTTTCAATCCTGTCGATACCCCGTGACCTCTTCGTGCCTAACGCGCGCATCGATGGCGCCAACAAGATCGACGCCGGCCTGTATAACGGCCCGTCCCAACTCGTGGCCGCGATCCAAGAAGACTTCGGTATTCCGATCAATCATTATGTCGAACTGAACTTCGACACCTTCGCCGAGGTCGTCGACGTGCTCGGCGGCATCAAGATGTACTTCCCGATGTCCGTCTTCGACGCGTACTCCGGGCTGTACGTGCGCAATCCCGGCTGCATTCAACTGAACGGCACCCGCGCGCTCCAAGTGGTGCGCGCTCGACACCTGCAGATCCGGTTTGCCGGCCAAGGCACGGACTATCGCATCTGGCCCCAGGAGGCGCTGTCGGACCTCGCGCGCATTCGACGCGACCACGAGTTCTTGAAGGTCTTGGCCGACGCCGTTAAAGCCAAGGGGATCGCCAATCCTCTGACCGACCAGCGGCTAGCGACCTCGGTCGCGCGATATCTGACCGTTGACCAGGGACTTACTACCAGCGCTCTGCTCAGTCTCGCCGAACACTTCCACGGCATCTCGGTGTCGACGGTGCCCGAATTGACGGTGCCGGTCGTACTGGTCGAGACGCCCGGCGGTTATCTCTACCAGGGCTATCCGTACGGCGACGTCGAGTTCCCGATCGATCCTGGCGTCACCCAGACGATCGATCGATTCTTGGGAATCGGGCCGGGCATCGACACCATGGACGGTAGGGCGCTGCCGAAGCCTTCGTCCTTCACCGTCTCGGTGGTGGACGGATCGGGGGTCGCGAATGTGGGCCTCGTCGTCGCGGCCGGTCTTCGTCGACGCGGATTCGTGATCCACGGCATTGGTTCGGCCACCCCCTTCGGCGTGCGCGAAGAGACCGTGGTGTACCACGCGAACAACTCCGAGGCCTCGCTCGCGGCGGCCCAAGCCGTGCTGCATACCATCGAGGGTCCGGCCGTGATGGCGCTCGGTCACACGACCGCCGGCGCGACGGTGACGGTACTGACCGGATCGGACGTCAGCGTCATCGCCCCCGCGCGAAAGGTACCGGCGACGACCACCACGCTGAAGGGTAAGCGCCACCACCCTGCGACCACCACGACGAGGCCGGTCACGCAGATCACGGTGGTCGACCCGTCGGCCGTCAAGCACGACAACTCCCTGTCGGCCCCGACCGATGTGACCCAAGCGTTGCAGCCGTGGGACCCGCGCTCGTGCGCTCCCAACGGCACCGAGGGCCCGTAGTGGAGCGGCGAGTAATTCGCGCGCTGTGCGTTGCGGCGGCGCCGATTGCACTACATTCCGTCGTATGAAGCGAGTCCTTTTGGCTGTCGTGGTCGCCGCGGTCATCGTGGTGGTCGCCCTCGTTGTGACCGACAACAATCGGTCGACGCCTAGCGCGGCGCCGTTGGTCTCCCACACGATCAGAGCGACGCCCGCCAACATGGCGCAGTTGAAGGCGGCGTTCTTGAAGTTCAAGCTTCACTACAAGAACATGACCAGCACCGATCGGATCACCTGGGGTCAGGTCGTGCAGCCCCACGGACCGAAACTGCCGCTCATCGCCTACGACGCCGTCGATCGCCGCGCCTGGGCCATCGCCTCATTCGATCTCGTGCTCCCGGCCAGTTACAAAGCCGAAGTCTCCTTCCAAGACGGCGGCAACATGGGCATCTTCAACAAGGTCGGCTCCGGGCCGTGGGTCATTACCGGTTCACCGGGGTTCCCGCTCTGCGCGAAGGACGTTCCTTCCGTGGTCGCCCAGCTCTGGGGTCTCAAGAACTATCCGGCCTGCAACTAGCTTCACCGAAGCTTCGCGCGAAGTTCCTTGCGCCACACCATCTTGAGCGCCGACCAGTTCTCGTCGAGGGCGGCGACCTTCACGTCCACCAGGCCGAGTGGCAGGACCGCGCTTCGAACCACGTGATCCGTGACGTCGGAGCGGTGACCCGCGGCTCGGCGGGGCCACGCGATCCACAGCGATCCGTCGGGCGTAATGACGTCGGCGAGGGTGCTAATCGCTCGCAGCAGTGACGCTGCGTTGTCGAAGAACGCGATGGCGACGTCCACCGTCGAAGCCGGGCGTCGACGATAGACCTTCACGTTTGATGGCAGATCGTCAATGGTCCATTCCCGGGGCGCGCCGATCAGTCTCACGCGATGGCCCTCCTTGACGCCGATTTTCGCGGCTAAAGGCGTTCCCGAGTAGCCGGCCGTCACGACGTTGAGTGTAACGACCGACTCCCGCGCGCCAGATGCCGCAATCGTCGAGAATATTGTTCACTTTTTCACCCTCGCGTCACGTGGGGAGGCCGCGCGACCAAGGCGCTGGGGAATACCGTGCAAAGACGCGTCCCATGTGATATTTATAAGAGCACTCAAACCCAGGGGGAGCCAATGGCCCAATTCGATATGAAGAAACTTGACACGTCCGACCGCATCGTGGTTGGTATGGGTGTTCTGACACTGATCTGCCTGTTCTTACCGTGGTACGGCGTGTCCAGCGGACCGTTCAGCGCGTCGGTCAGTGGATTCAGCACGGGTTACGGGTGGCTGGGCGCGATTCTCATCATCGTCGCCGCGGGCTATCTGGCGGCCCTGCGCTCCGGGTCGAACGTGCCCAAGATCTCCTACGGTCCCGGTGTCACGGTTCTGGGACTGTCGGCGATCGGGACGATCATCGTGATCCTTCGCTGGATCACCATTCCCAAGGGCGGATTCTCCGGCTACAGCTACGGTCCGGAATTCGGGATGTACCTCACGATTCTGGCCGGCGTCGTCCAAGTGGTCCTGGCCTTTCGACTGTTCAAGGCGTCCGGAGAAAAGGTGCCGTGGGAGAACAAGAAGTCCTAGTCGTCGGCCTCGACGAAACGCCGCTCAAACGAATCACTGCGGAGCCGTGACGCGACGTGCGTCAGGGCCTCTTCTTCCCGCCCTTTGACGGCGTCGCCGATCCCCATCGACTGGTCGACTTAGCCCGGGCCGCCGAAGCGTCGGGCTGGGACGGCCTCTTCCTCTGGGACCACCTGCTCTACGACGGCGGCGTCGTGAAGATCCTCGACCCCCACATCGCGCTCGCGGCGATCGCGTCGGCGACGACCACGATTCAACTAGGCGCGATGGTCACGCCGCTCATTCGCCGTCGGCCCCAGGTGGTCGCTCGTCAGGCGGTGGCCCTCGATCTCTTCTCGCGCGGCCGTCTCATCCTGGGATTCGGCATTGGCGACGACGGGGAGGTCGGCGAGCTCTCCAAGTTCGGCGAGATGACCGACGCGAAGGAGCGCGGTCGCGCGCTCAGCGAGGGACTCGACGTGCTCACCGGACTTCTCTCGGGCGAATCGGTGCATCACGTGGGCGAACACTTCCGAGCCGACGACGTCACCTTTCAACCGACGGCCGCGCGCGACGGGGGCATACCGATATGGCTCGCCGCGCGCTGGCCGAACCCCGTACCCATTCGCCGCGCCGCGCACTTCGGTGGCGTCTTCGTGATCCAGATGAAGGACCCCGACGACGTCGCGGTGTTGCGTCAACGACTCAGCGACGAAGGGACCGACCTGGAGCATTTCGACATCGTGGTCAGTGGTGCCATCGGCGATGACCCTTCACCGTGGGCCAAGGCGGGTGTCGACTGGTTCTTAAGCTGGATCGGTCCGTATCACATGGACTTCGACGAGGTGCACGAGATGATCGTCGAAGGTCCGAGGGCGATCACGCCCTAGAGGTCTTTGCGCCAGGCCACCATGGCGCCGGCGATGCGAGCACCGAGGGCCTCGTTGACCGCGATCATCGGCGTGTTCAACGTCGAGTTGAAGGTGGTCACCTTCTCGGTGGGGTAGTGACCGGCCTCGAGCAGGCGCATGGTCGCTATCTTCAAGAGACCACCTAGTCGATGTCCCCGGTGTGGGCGAACGACCAAGGTATCCCACTGGTAGGCCGTCTGGGGCTGGTCGCGCGACACCGTCAGTTCGCTGTAGCCCACGAGTTCGCCGCTCGCGCGGTGCCGGGCCGCCGCCACCAAGAGGTCGCGACCCATCTGGTCGGTGGTCGCCTCGTGGTGACGCACCCGGTCGGCGTCCCAGTGTTCGGCCTCGACGTCGATGTCGACGTGTGGTGTTTCGGCCGGCATGATGGCCGAGAGGTGCGCCCTCGCGTCCACCAGTTCCTCGGGCGTGCCCTTCGCCCACGAGATGATCTCGTACTCCGAGGCGAAGCCGGCCCACTCGTCGTGGAGACGATCGAGTTCGCCTTCCGGTCGAGGCCAGGTCAGGTCACGGCGAACGTTCTCTTCGGCGACGCGATAGCCGTGGAGAGGGGCGAAGTATCGATTCGGTCCGGTGCCGATCTCGCCCGAGCCTTCGATGACGAACACGACGAGGGTCGGGCGCTCCAATTCGCGCGCGCACGCTTCGAGCTCGGCGAGCGTCGCCGAGCCGTAGCCGCGACGCCGCTCGGTCGGATCGACAAAGAGGCTTCCTTCGAGGAAGGCCAGATTGTCTTCGCGCGTGACCTCGAGCGCCCCCACCGCGACCGGTCGGTCCCGCGAGGGGCCGTAGGAGTACAGGCGAAAGACCTTCGGCGCCGTCTCGTCCACGGAGCGAGCGCGCCACTCGTCCGGGTGCCAACCCTGGCCCGGCGCCCCTTCCCGGCTTCGTTCCGAGCGTTGCAGGACGCCGAACCACGCATTGAACTGCGCGTCGTCGGTGGCGTCGATCCGCGTGAACTCCATGAGTTACTCGGTGGCGGGGGTGGAATGCAGCGCGCGACCGTCTTCACTGGCGCTGAGCAGGTGACGCAGTCGGAGCATGAGACCACCACCCACCAGCGCGGTGATACCGGTGCCGAGCGGCCACCAACCGCCCAGGTGATCGTTGAAGTAGAACGCGGTGATGGCCGGCGCGAGCGTGCCCGACACGCCCCAGGCGAGACCGGCGGCGGCGTTGTAACGACCCCGCAAGTGTTCCGGGGCGATCTCGTTCACCAGCGCCGGGCCGACGGGCGAGAGCATCGTCTCGCCCAGAGCGAAGATCACCATCGCCACGCACAGCGACACGATGGCGAGGACTTTGGGCAGGGCGAGGGCCGCGTCGAGGATCACCCAGAAGGCGAACCAGAAGAGGGCGACCGTGGCCATGACCTTGGTGCGGCTCTTGCCCTCGATCCGATTGAGGACCCAGAGCTGCGAGCACACGATGGTCGAGGTGTTGAAGAAGAAGATGACGCCGATCACGTGGATCGGCAGTTTCAGGTTGTTCACCACGAAGAGGCTGAAGCCCGCTTCTTGGGATCCGTAACCACCGATCATCAAAACGAGCGTGGCCAGCACGTAGTGACGTAGTCGCCGGTCCTTCAGCACCTCGCGCCAACCCTGCGCTCTCAACGTCGCGTCGTCGCGCAGTTCTTTGATCGGCCCGCCGTAGCGCTTCAGCGTGAGGACGATGAGTCCGCCGCACAAGGTGATGCCCGCGTTGAAGGTGTAGAGGATGACGAAGGACTCGGGGTGGTGCAGGTCGACGATGCTCGCCGAGACCAGTCCGCCGAAGCCGATGCCGAGGTTCACCAGCATGAAGTTGAAGCCGTAGGCCCGCTGGCGTTGTTCGGAAGGGACCATCCGAGAGAGCAGGGTGCTGCTCGGTCCCCAGCCCGCGCCGCCGAAAACGGCCAGCAACAGCGCGGCCACGGTCGCCTGGGTCTCGGAGTGCGCGTGCGCCCAGAGGATCAGCGACGCGGCGTCGGCGAAGACCGCGACCATGATGACGCGAATCGGTCCGAAGCGGTCGGTGAGCGTGCCCCACAACGGACTGCTGCAAATACCCACCAGTGCGGCGGCCGAGAGTAGGAGCGTGGCGAAGTCCGTGGAGAAGCCCCGCACGTTGTGCAGGTACACCACGAAGAGCGAGAGCGTGAGACCTTGACCCATGCACGACACGAACGTGCTGGTGTAATACCGGCGCAGTGGTCGGGTGATACTGCTACGAAAGTCAGCAGGAACGAGGGTCTCAATCAGTTTCACGAGACCGTCAGAATACTTCGGCGCCTTGTGCAGCGAATCACAAGTTAACTAATTGTCATATCTCGTGGAGTATTACGCTTGAGTCGTAATCCGCCTCTGGATGGGCGAAAGGTAGTTGATGGTCCTTAAGAGTTCCCCGAAGAACCGAACCGATCTCCTGTGTGAAATTGCGCCCGACGTCGAGCGCCTTTACAACCGACACCTCGAAGCGCCTCGCCTCTGGTATCCGC
>Ga0182024_10019812_pt1 | contig 12352 bp, 11 predicted proteins | sample P32metaG_FD_120480 | JGI IMG/M metagenome (GOLD analysis project Ga0182024, IMG submission 120480) | Permafrost microbial communities from Stordalen Mire, Sweden - P3-2 metaG (Illumina Assembly) | ecosystem: Environmental > Terrestrial > Soil > Wetlands > Permafrost | place: Sweden: Stordalen...
CCATGATGCCGATCTGCGCCAGGCTCTCCTGGATCAGGACGCACATCGGCTCGTTGACGCCGGCAAAGCCGAGATCGAATGACAGCGTGGTCTCGAAGCCGTTGGGATAGCCCGCCTCCGCCATCAGAGCCTTGGCCTTCGCGATGTCGACATTGTACTTGGTGGCCTGCGGCCATTTGACCTGCGTTGGCGTGTCCGGTGCTGCGCCGAACATCGGATTGGCAAGACCGAACATCACGGCATCGATGATCTTCTGGTACGGGATGGCGCATGCCACGGCCTGCCGCACCTTTGGATTGTTGAATGGCGGCTGGGTCACGTTCATTCCCAGATACTGGATGCCGTTGCTGATCGGCAGCGACGTGATGTCGAGCTTGCCCTCCCGTTTCATTTCGGCGAAATCCTGGTTCGGCAACTCATAGGACACATCGGCGTCGCCGCGTTCAAGCAGCGCACGGCGGTTGCCGGCCTGCGGCACCATGCGCCAGATCACGCGCTTGATCTTCGGCAGCGGACCGCCGACCCAGGCGTCGTTGCGCTCCATCACGACTTCGGTCCCCGCCGTCCACTTCGTGACCTTGTAGGCACCGGAGCCGGCCGTGTTCTGCTTGGTATAGTCGAGCCCCCAGGGATCCTTCTCGCTGGCGTTCTTCTTCACCAGTTCCGAGTTGACGACGCAGGGAACGATGACGGCGAGATCGGGAATTGTCAGCCGGTCCTTTTTCAGGAAATCGATCCGCACGGTGTTGTCGTCGACGATGACGAACTGCTCCGGCTTGGTCAGCGAGCCCGCGCTCATCTGGAAGGTGGGAAAGCCGCCAACGCTGACGGCGCGGTCGAGCGACCATTTGACGTCCTTCGCGGTGACCGGCGTGCCGTCCTGGAATGTCGCCTTCTTCTTCAGCCTGAAGGTCACCGACATGTCGCCGACGTTCATGTCTTCGGCGAGTTCCGGCTTGAACTTGTCGCGGTCGTAATAGGGCACGCCGCCTGGACCGCTCTTCATTTCGTGGCTGATCAGGCGATCGTAGCAATTCCACGACACCTCGTAGCCGGGCACGTTGGTCCCGATACCGTGGATGTCGAGATTGTTGGGACCGCTTTCCGAAACGATCAGCAGCGTCTCCGAACGGGCATCGGCTTTGGCGGCCGACCAGATTGCCGGCGCCGGCACCATGCTTCCGGCGGCGAGGCCCGTGACCGATTTGAGAAAATCGCGACGCTTCATATCGGGCGCTCCAATGCACGCGTGATCTGCTTTGAAGCTGCCTTCGCAAGGTTTGTGCCACCGCATCAAAGGCGATGGCGGAATCACCTATTCAATTGAAGCTGTTTACGGATTTCGCGGTCCCCACGCGGATCCGCCGTCGCCATCGGGCCGCCGATTGCATGCAAGTGACGGAGTTTGGCTAAACATTATGCAGCATCCTCGCCGCAAGCGGCGCCTGCCGGATAAGCCGCCCGCCCGATTCTGGCAGCCGTCCATTTGTGTCCCAAAAACCAAGGGTGCGGATCGCAAAAAGGCTGCTCAGATCGTTGCATACAATTATGTTGAAATGCCTAAATATTAATCAAATACAAAACTCGCCGGTGCCGGGCGAAGGCGGACAAAACGCCTGATACCAGCATGTTGCGGGGGAGCAGCCCAGCAATCGGGCATTGGCACGAAGCTTGCGATGAGGATCGCGCATCTGCTGCCAGCAGCAAGAATCGGCGTCATCAAAGCGGTCTATCCGCCAGGGAGCAATCAATGAACTTTGACAAGATTTCTCGGCGGCACCTCCTGCAGGGAAGTGCTGTGTTCGCGCTTGGCACGGCGTTGGGCGAGCGGTCTGCCGCCGCCGCCGACACCACCATCGGATTCATCTATGTCGGGTCGCGTGACGACTACGGATACAACCAGGCTCATGCCCAGGGCGCCGCCGCATTGAAGAAAATGCCGGGCCTGAAGGTGGTTGAGGAGGAGAAGGTGCCCGAGACCGATGCGGTCGAGAAGACCAGCGAGTCCATGATCAATCTCGACGGCGCGTCGCTGATCTTCCCGACCTCGTTCGGCTATTACAACCCGCACGTCCTCAAGCTGGCGAACAAATACCCCAAGGTCCGGTTTGAGCATTGCGGCGGCCTGTGGACCGACAAGGACCCGAAGAACGCCGGCAGCTATTTCGGCTATATCGACGAGGCGCAGTTCATCTCCGGAATCGTTGCCGGACATTCCACCAAATCCGGCAAGCTCGGATTCGTGGCGGCCAAGCCGATTCCGCAGGTCCTGCGCAACATCAATGCCTTCACGCTGGGAGCCCGCCTCGCCAACCCGAAGGCAACGACGCAGGTGATCTTCACCGGCGACTGGTCGATGCCGGTCAAGGAGGCCGAAGCCACCAACAGCCTGATCGACCAGGGCGTCGACGTGCTGACCTGTCACGTCGATGGTCCGAAGACCGTGGTGGAAAACGCCGCCCGGCGCGGTGCGATGGTGTGCGGTTATCACGTCAACCAGTCGGCGCTCGCGCCCAATGCCTATTTGACCGGCGCGGAGTGGAACTGGGAAGCGCTCTATCCGAAATTCGTGAAGATGATGATGGCCGGCGAGTCGATCCCGAATTTCTATCGCGGCGGCTTGAAGGAAGAGATCGTCAAGGTCTCGCCCTATGGCGCGATGGTCTCGGCCGAAGCTCGCGCCCAGGCTGACGACCTGAAGGCGAAGCTCACCGGCGGCAACTATACGATCTTCAAGGGACCTATCCTCGACAACCGCGGCAAGACCGTGATCGCCGCCAGCGTCGAGCGCGGCCAGAAAGATCCCGAACTGGAGAAGATGGACTATTTGGTGGAGGGCGTAATCGGGGCGACTTCGTGACCGCTGACGTCGAGAATTCGATCGCGGCTGCACCGGCGTCTGCCGCGGTCGGACGGCGTTTTCTGCAAAACCATGGCGGCAAGCTCGAATTCATCCTGATTCCAGTGGCGGCGGTTGCCGCCGCGCTGGCCGTGTTCGGGCTGTTCGTCTTCCTGTTTGGCAAGAACCCGCTCGATCTCTACTTCTACATGTACCAGGGCGCGTACGGTACCTGGTTCTCCTGGCAGAACACGCTCACGCGCGCCGCCCCCCTGATTCTGACCGCGCTGTGCACCGCCCTGCCCGCGCAGCTCGGCATGGTCATCATCGGTGGCGAAGGCGCACTTCTGATTGGCGCCCTTTTCGCCACCACCGCCGCGCTCATGGTGCAGTGGGCCTCGCCACTTGTGGTGCAGCTCGCCATGGCCTGCGCCGGCATGATCGGCGGCGGACTTTGGATCATGCTGGCGGGCGGGCTGCGCCATTACCGAGGGGTCAACGAGACGATCTCCAGCCTGCTTCTTGTCTACATCGCGCTCGCCATCCTCAACCACTTGGTCGAAGGCCCGATGCGCGATCCGGCCAGCCTCAACAAGCCCTCGACGCGCGAGATCGGCGCCGTCAACATGATCGGCACGATTCCCGGCACCGACGTCCATTGGGGCTTTGTATTCGGCATTGCGGCGGCGGTGCTGAGCTACATCCTGATCTATCATACCGTGTTCGGGTTCGCGGCACGGATCGCCGGCGGCAACGTCCGCACCGCAAAACTGGTCGGCCTCGGCGTCGGCCGTCTGATCCTGATCACCTGTTTTCTGGCCGGCGCCGCCGCGGGCCTCGCCGGCATGGTCGAGGTCGCCGCGGTGCAGGGTCGAGCCAACGCCAACCTTGCGGCGGGGTATGGCTTCACCGGTATCCTGGTCGCGTTCCTGGCCAGGCAAAATCCGCTGGCGATCATCCCGGTCGCGATCCTGCTCGGCGGAATCAACGCCAGCGGCGGCCTGCTGCAGCGCCGGCTGGGATTGCCCGATGCGTCGGTGCTCGTCCTGCAGGGCATGATCTTTGTCGCGGTTCTGGCCAGCGACGCGCTCTATGGCCGCATCGGCTTTCTGAAACGGAGATCCTGATATGGCGGACGGATCGATCGGGCTGTGGAGCGTGCCGCTCGAGGTGATCGGCGGCGCGATCCGCGTCAGCACACCGTTCCTGTTCGTCAGCCTCGGTGAATGCATTACGGAACGCAGCGGTCGCATCAATCTCGGCCTCGAAGGCACGCTGGTGATGGGGGCGATGAGCGCCTACGGAATATCCTATCTCACCGGCTCACCCTGGGTCGGCGTCCTCGCCGCGGGCATCGTCGGCTCGATACTTGGCGCTCTCCACGCCGGAATATGTTCGCTGCCGCGCGTCAACGACATCGCGGTCGGCATTGCCCTGATGCTGTTCGGCACGGGCCTCGCTTTCTTTCTCGGCAAGCCGCTGATCGAGCCGACCGCGCCGCATCTGCCGGCGTTCGATTTCGCCTGGTGGAGCGACGTTCCGCAGCTTCGCGCCGCCTTCCGGGTCAACGCCTTGTTCGTCATTGGCGTGGTGCTGGCTCCAATCCTGTTCTGGGCATTTCGCGTGACGCGATGGGGTCTGCTGATCCGCACCGCCGGCGAAAGCGCCGATGCGGCGCGCGCGATGGGCTATTCCGTCAATGCGATCCGGCTGCGGGCCACCATGGTCGGTGGTTTTCTCGCCGGTATCGGCGGTTCCTTCCTGTCCCTGTTCTATCCCGGAAGCTGGAACGAGGGGCTATCCAGCGGCCAGGGCATCACCGCGGTGGCGCTGGTGATCTTCGCACGCTGGGACCCGATGCGGTGTCTATGGGCCTCGCTGGCGTTCGGCGGCGCGGCGGCGCTCGGGCCGGCCCTGCAGTCGGTCGGCGTCACCTCGGGCTATCATTTGTTCAATGCCGCGCCCTACTTCCTGACGCTGGCGATCATGATCATCACCTCTTCGCCGAAGCGCACGCTGACCGGCGCGCCGGCCGAACTGTCGATCACGCGATAAGGACCGCAATTGGAGCGAATGGAATGCCCGAGCGATACGTCCGATCCGAGCCCTATCCATGGCCCTATAATGGCGACCTGCGACCGGACAACACCGCGCTGATCATCATCGACATGCAGACCGATTTCTGCGGCGTCGGCGGCTATGTCGACAAGATGGGCTATGACCTGTCGCTGACGCGCGCGCCGATCGAGCCGATCAAACGGCTGCTGGCGGTGATGCGCGGCCAGGGCTTCCACATCATCCACACCCGCGAAGGCCATCGGCCGGATCTCAGCGACCTCCCCGCCAACAAGCGCTGGCGCTCGCGCCAGATCGGTGCCGGCATCGGCGATCCCGGGCCTTGCGGCCGGGTCCTGGTCCGCGGCGAAGCCGGTTGGGACATCATCCCCGAGCTCGCGCCGCACCCCGGAGAACCGATCATCGACAAGCCCGGCAAGGGATCGTTCTGCGCCACCGACCTCGAACTGATATTGCGCGTGCGCGGCATCGACAACATCATGCTGACCGGCATCACCACCGACGTTTGCGTTCACACCACCATGCGCGAGGCCAACGACCGCGGTTTCGAATGCGTCCTGGTCGAGGATTGCTGCGCAGCGACCGACAAGGCCAACCACGACCATGCCCTCAGGATGATCAAGATGCAGGGCGGCGTGTTCGGCGCAGTCGCTCATTCGTCCACCGTGATCGGAGCGCTGTCGTGATCATCGGCGAAACGCCGCTTCCATCCGGCGCCATCGGCGTCGACGCCCTCGCCATGACCATGCGGTTTGGCGAATTCCTCGCGCTCGACAATGTCGACCTCAAGGTGCGGCCCGGAACGTTTCATGCCTTGCTCGGCGAGAACGGTGCCGGCAAGAGCACGCTGGTGAAATGCATCATGGGCTACTATCGCCAGACCGAGGGCGAGGTGCTGATCGCCGGGCGGCAGCAGGCGATCGCCAATCCAAAGGATGCCCATGCCCTCGGGCTTGGCATGGTCTATCAGCATTTCACGCTGGTGCCGGCGATGACGGTTGCGGAAAATCTGGTGCTGGCGCGCGACGATGTGCCCGGCATCGTGGATTGGCGAAAGGAGACGGCGGAGCTCGAGGCGTTTCTGGCGCGCATGCCCTTCCGGATTCCATTGGACGCGAAAGTCTCGGCCATCTCCGCCGGCGAGCGCCAGAAATGCGAAATCCTCAAGCAGCTCTACCTCAAGCGTCGTTTCCTGATCCTGGACGAACCGACTTCGGTGTTGACGCCGGGCGAAGCCGACGAGGTGCTCGGCATGCTGCGGGCGATGGTCGCGGCTGATAGCCTCACCATCCTGATGATCACGCACAAGTTCCGTGAAGTGATGGCGTTTGCCGACGAGGTCACCATCCTGCGGCGCGGCAAACTGGTGGGTACCGGCAGGGTTTCGGAGCTGACGCCGGACGCGATGGCGCGCACCATGATCGGCGCCGAAGAACTGACGGTGCAGCCGCGGCGCACCGGCGAATTCGGCGCCAAGCGGCTCGAGCTGAACAGGATTGTTGCGCTTGACGATGCCAGTGCGGTCGCCGTGCGTGATTTTTCGCTGTCGATCCGCGCCGGCGAGATCGTCGGCATCGCCGGCGTTTCCGGCAACGGTCAGCGGCAACTGGTCGAAGTTCTCGCCGGCCAGCGCGAAGCGGAAAGCGGCGACATCCGGATTGGCGGCAATGTCTATCATGCATCGCGCGAGGATATCCGGCGCAACAAGGTGTCGCTGCTTCCGGAAGAGCCGTTGAAGAATGCCTGTGTCGGCGCCATGAGCGTCGCCGACAACATCGCCTTCCGCGAGTTCGACCGGGCGCCGTTCGCGCGCGGCGGCTGGTGGCTCAACGGCGCGGCGTTCCGCGACGATGCCGAGCGCAAGATCGCGCAATACAGGATCAAGACGCGTTCGCCCGACACGCCGATTTCGGAGCTTTCGGGCGGCAACGTCCAGCGTGCCGTGCTGGCGCGCGAACTCGGCGACAAGGTCGAGGTCCTGATCGCCGCCAATCCCTGCTTCGGACTCGATTTCGCGGCGGTGGCGCAAATCCATGCCGAGATCACGGCCGCGCGCAACCGCGGCGCCGCCGTGTTGCTGGTGAGCGAAGACCTCGATGAGCTGCTCGAATTGTCCGATACCATCGCCGTGATTTTCCACGGCGCCCTGGTCTATCAGGCAGCCGGCAGCGAGGCCGACCTGACCGAAATCGGACGCTGCATGGCAGGTCATTGACGGCCGCGTCGGCGGCCATGGATTGCTTGGTCGCGCGACGAAGCCATGTCCTCTCCCCGTCATTCCGGGGCGACGCGCAAGCGTCGAGCCCGGAATCCATAACCACAATCGGGAGTATGGATTCCGGGCTCGCGCCAAGTGGCGCGCCCCGGAATGACGGAAAGGGTTTGGATTGCTACGCTCCGAGATATATGACCAATATACCCTTGGGATAAGCGGCGATCAGGCCCGCTTGCGGGCGGCGGCTGTCTGATGCGAGGAACGAATTGAAAGCGAAAGCGCCGCCGAAACGCCGGGCTCGAGCCGTCGAGGCCGACGGTACACTGACCGATCGCGCCTATCGCGAACTGGAAGAGATGATTGTCACCCTGCAATTGGCGCCGGGAACGGTGTTGTCGGAGCAGGCTCTTGCCGTACGCCTCAAGATCGGCCGCACCCCGATCCGCGAGGCGTTGCAGCGCCTCGCCAGGGACGGGCTGGTGGTGATCATGCCGAGACGCGGCATCATGGTCTCCGAGATCAATTTGCGGCTGCAACTGCGCCTGCTCGAGGTGCGGCGCGAGCTGGAGCGGCTGATGGCGAGCCTTGCGGCCGAACGCGCCTCACCGGACGAACGCCGCGAATTCGCCGAGGTGGCGCAGGCCATGCTCGCGGCCGCCGGCAAGTCCGATGACATCGCTTTCATGCGCCTCGATCAGCGCTTCAACATCCTGATCGCGACCGCCGCCCGCAACGAATTCGCCCGGCGTTCGATGGGGCTGATGAACGCCCTGTCGCGCCGCTTCTGGTATCAGCACTATCAGGAAGTCGCCGATCTGCCGCTTGCCGCCAAGCTGCACGCCGCGGTCGCGGAGGCGGTTTCGCAGCGGAAAGTCGAGGCCGCTGCGAGCGCGTCGGACCGGCTGATCGATTACATCGAGGATTTCGCGCGCAAGACGCTCGATACCTGAATCCGGATCAGTCAGGGTCGTTTCAGGCCGCCGTCTTGCCGGAAAGCACGGCCAGCGCCTGGTCGATGTCGGCCGACGTCATCTCCCACTCGTTTCCGAAATTCGCCACCACGGAGCGCATGAAGGGTTCGACCGACGCCATCGCCGCAGCGTCGTCGCCGAGATGGTCGGCGAGCAGCGCCAGCGCGAGCTGGCGCGGCTCCGGGCCCTCGTAGCTCCACTCAAATCCATTCTTGGTGAACTCCCTCACTTGCAGGCGAGGATCGAGTGGGACGCCGTCGACCGTCACCTTGACGCCGTCGATGGTTCGATCTCCCAGATAGCGTTTCATGCGGCTCTCCTGTCTTCACACCTCAATGTCACGCCGCGGCTTCAACCTTGCCGGCAATCACGCGCATCACGTCGCGGTCCCGATACGCTGCTGAGAGACTCGAGAACTGTAGCCCGGATGGAGCGCAGCGCAATCCGGGAAACGCGAGACGGATGGGATGGCCCCGGATTGCGCTGCGCTCCATCCGGGCGCGGGCATTGCAGCCCGCCTATTGCCGATCTAATAGATTAGTGATATATCAGATCGGAGCCGGCGCGATCAGGGAGGCGATCTGATGGAATTATCATCGAGTCAAATGACCGAGCGGCAGCGCAGTTACCGGGCGACCTACCGCCACCGCATCGCCGGATGGTATAATGGCTGGCTCCACGTCTTCGTCATCTACGTGATCGGATTTACCGGCCTGTCGGTGTATTTCGCCAACATTAGCGACCTGCGCTGGTGGGAACTCGGCATCGTGCCGCTGACCTTTCTGTTCGCCAATTTCTTCGAATGGTGGATCCACCGTTTCGTGATGCACCGGCCGTCGCAGATCAAGGCGTTTCGCGCGATCTACAACCGGCACACGCTGATGCATCACCAGTTCTTCACCGAACAGGAGATGCGCTTCGCCAACCACAACGACTGGCGCGTCACGTTCTTTCCGCCCTACGCGCTGGTGACCTTCACGATGATGTCGATCGTCCCCGCGCTCGCCCTCGGCTGGCTGATTTCGCCCAATGTCGGCTGGCTGCTGATCTCGACGACGACGGCGATGTACCTGATCTACGAGTTCATGCATTTCTGCTGTCACGTCGACGACAACTGGTTTGTGCGCAACGCGCCGTTCGTCAACACGCTCCGCCGCCACCATACGGCGCATCACAATCAATCGATCATGATGGAGCGGAACATGAACCTGACGTTCCCGGTGATGGATTGGCTGTTTGGCACCTCGGACCTCGATCGCGGGCTGATCGGTCATCTCCTGAACGGCTATGACACAAGTTACGTAAAGACGGACATGCGCAAGACCTCGCGCACGCCAAAACCCGCAATGGCGCCCCCGGCAGCGCGGTTCATCGCGCCCGCCGAATAGCACAGGCCCGACCGCGCGCGAGCAACCGACTGGAACAGCCATGCAGGCCATCGAACCGCACTGGATCTCGCTGCTCTGGTTTGCCGGTTTCGCGACGGTCGGTACCGTGGTCTTGCTGATCGTGGCGGGCATGATTCCGCTTCGCTCGGCACCGGACGCCGAGCGATCGGGAGCCACGGCGCTGCTCGTTGCCGGCAACGCGGTTTTACTGGTAGTCCTGCTGCTGGGTACGGGACTTTACGGTTATGCCGAACTGAGGGTGAGCAGCTTGATCGTCGTCGCCGGGCTCGTGGTGCTGTTTGCACCGGCACTGTTCGAGGTCTGGCCGACGTCGTTTCGCGACGGAACGACCGGACTGGTCGTGCTGGTCGGGGTGCAGGTGCTGGCGCTCGCGGCGCTTGCCAAGGTTGCAGGGCCTGCCTGGGCCAATATATCGTGACCGCTGGGAGGTGCTGCGATGCCTGTTAGGATCAAGCTCGGCCTCTCGCTGCTGGTCGTCCTGGTGGCGGCGATTGCCGTCTATTATCAGCATTTGCTCGGCCACGGGCGCGTCCAGTACGTGGTCGCCTTTCTCGGATTTTTCATGATCTTTGCGATGTGGCTGTTTCCCGAAGTCAAACGCGACGCACCCGCGACCACGGTTCGCCGCGAAACCCAGCCGCGATAAGGCGCTTGATCCCGCGTTGAATCGAAACTGCCGTCAGGTGCTGCAGTTCGCCGGTCGCTAAACCAGCAGGTCCAATTGGTGGGTATCTTCCGTCCTGGGCCTTCGCTGGTAGGCCGCATTGACGTCGCCGGGAATGATCTGTGGGCCATCAAGGCCGCCGCGCGGGCCCTGTGCCTCGCGTTGCCGATGCTCGATTACGGGACTCGCCAGCTTTTGCAGATCGATCGGCGCGCAACAAGCCTCCGACGTCGTGGTCGATGATCTCACCACGATTGCGATGGATGCCTGCCGCGGGCCTGGCGTGGCCGGCCCGGCTTGGCGACAACCACCAGCGATCGACAATCGGGTCCGCGCATGCGCATGGTCTCGGATGAAAATCTGACATTCTCGCCGGCATCGCGTCGACATGTTGCAGCCGCCAGGGGCAAGCGCCAAGGGGTCTCCTGGCACCGCCTTGTGATGCGTATGATCTCCGCGCTTCGCCCGCTGTCAGCGGCGTCCGCGGTTCACCAGATCGATCTCGGCAGGGAGGATGCCTTGCGGGCATGCAAGGAAAAAGTGGAGAGAGCCGGCCAAGATCCGATCCGATGCTGGTTGCCGAACGGCGCGATCAATTTCCCTTCTCCGCGATGCGCGAGCGATGCTCTCTCCACCAGCAAAGAGTAGCAAAGCTGCCGCCATGCGCGACTAAATTCTCGCTATCGCGGTATTTCGCGTCTGAATAGCTATTGGTGAATGCTCGCGTGGCTTCATCCTTCGAGACGGCGCTTCGCGCCTCCTCAGGATGAGGTCCTGCTAGACCCTCATGGTGAGGAGCGCGGCAACGCCGCGCGTCTCGAACCACGAGGCCCTCGGTGGCCGTACATGATCTGATCCAGCCGCAATATGCGCTAATTGAATCGGACCGCCAGCGCTGGACATCACGAGGCCGGCGGGGGTGAAATGTTCTTCTGAAAATGAACGACGCCGCGAGCGGCACCGGGATCCCAAACACGTTTCTGCGGCCCGCGATGAAATCGCGTGCCGCAGAAGCGCTCGTCCGCCGATCGTTTAGCCGTGAATCATTTGTAGAACATGGACTTCTTGGGCTGCTGCGCCGGCTGATCCGGCGCCCACAACCGGTAGCTCAGACTGGCGAAGATGGAATAGCCCCTGGTGATCGATGCGGAGTCCGCGCCAGGGATCATGGTTCCGCCCGAGGCGGTCGTGGAAAATTCCTGAGTGGCCCAGACGTTCAAGGCGGCAGGCCCGAACTCGTAACCAACCAGAGCACCGGCGGCCAAGACATTGTACCGATTGGTGTTGATGGTGCCGCCATAGTAGGAGGCACTTGCGATATCATTGCTCACCTGCCCGGCATAGTAGGCAATGGGACCGAACGTCCACTTGCCGACCGTTTTGGTCGCGGTGAATTCGGCGTGCAAGACATCGCCCGAGGTATAGCCGGTGATGGAGTTGCTGGTATTGAACTCCTCGAAGATATTGGCCGTCAGATTCCAGCCATCCTTCAGGTAGGAAACCACGAATTCCGGCTGGAATGTCCACCAGGGGTTGCCGATACTGTCCAGTCCGGTGGGCCCGCTGATCGAGCCATCCGGCACATAGATGCCAAGACCGGTCTTGATGAAAAAGCCGCTGTCTCCGAGCTTCCAGCTCAACTCTGCCGGCACGATATAGGTGTTGTGCATCCCGGCCTGCTGCAGATTGATGGGCTGGCCAATGTCAGCCATCACCCATGGCTGCACGATCACGGCATCATAGGTTGCGCCGAGGAACGTCCAGCCCGGCACCCACAGCAACCCCGAGGCCTCGACGGCCGCGTGAACCTGGGTTGCGGCACCGCCGAAATTGGGAGCACCGGGCCCGACGATCTGGGCCTGATAGGTGAAGACCTGATTGAACATGTAAAGACCCGGCGGTGGATCGCCGGCGCTGCCGCCGCCGAGCGTAATCCCCGGCTTTTGCGCATAACCGGGGAAGCCGATTTCATAGGCCTGCGCCGTCGTCCACGCTGTACTCGCGGCCAACCCCGCCACGGTCAGCAAAGCTTTCTTCAACAACATCTGCCCCCTCCAAAATGATGACTGTGAGCATCCCGCGAACGGTTCATCGGAACGCATCGTCATCCGGCGTTCGAAACCACACGGAATCTGATGCCGCATTTGGAGCGCAAACGCGCCATCACAACAATGTCGG
>Ga0182024_10019813_pt1 | contig 12351 bp, 15 predicted proteins | sample P32metaG_FD_120480 | JGI IMG/M metagenome (GOLD analysis project Ga0182024, IMG submission 120480) | Permafrost microbial communities from Stordalen Mire, Sweden - P3-2 metaG (Illumina Assembly) | ecosystem: Environmental > Terrestrial > Soil > Wetlands > Permafrost | place: Sweden: Stordalen...
AGAGCGCCGCCCAGCCCCATGATCACCGCGCCCTCGTTCTGATTCTTTAGCTGATCGGGATTCACCACCGCGCCGCATTCGTAGGCCTGTACCACTCGCACCACGCGCGTGGGCCGGCCCGCCTCGACCCGCACTTCGGCGCACGTAGCTACATAACTGCCTTTCTCGAATCCGCCGGCAATGCCGAAGTTCCCCTTACTCTTGCCCCACCCGAATTTGTCGGCGGCGGCTTGCAACACGGCGCGCAAACGATCGTCCTTCAAATTGCGGAGCCGGAATTCGAGCGGCTCAACTCCGGCCAGCGCCGCCAGTTCATCCATGTGGCACTCGCGGGCGAAGTGATTCGCCGTCCCCGCGAGCCCTCGATAGGAGCCGGATCGCAACGGCGCGTCCACCGGATGAAATTCGATCTTCTTATTGGGAACGTCGTAGAGCGTATTGATCGCCGACGTACCCGAATTGTAGTTGTGAAACTCCCACGCCGTAAGTCGTCCGCTTTTGTCAACCGCGCTGCGCACATCGATCACGCCCGCCGGCCGGAAGTACGCCCACGTAAATTCCTCTTCGCGCGTCCATACCAGCTTCACCGGCTTGCCGGCGGACTTCGCGAGCTTAGCTGCCTCGACCGCCGCTTCGCCCGTATGCTTGCCGCCATATCCGGAACCCGTGTCCGGCATGATGACGCGGATGTTCTCCTCGGGAATGTGGAAGCTCTGCGCGAGCTCGGTTCGTACGCCGAAAGGCCTTTGGGTCCCTGTCCAAACGGTGAGTTTGTCGCCCGACCACGATGCCACCGCGGCGCGCGGTTCCAGAGGCGCATGCGCGATATAAGCGACCGTGTACGTCCGCTCCAGCTTCTTGTCGGCCTCGGCCATCGCCTTCTCGACCGATCCGGTTTCAGTCCCGCCCCGACCCCCTCCGCCGCGACCGCCGCCACGAGTCTGTCTCAAGTCGGAATAGAGCGTCTTCGATGACGTCTGCTGCGGAGCCTTCCATTCTGCTTTGAGAGCGGCCAGAGCGCTCGCCGCCGCCGCTGGGGTGGGCGCGGTAACACCCGTCAAATTCTCGGCCTCGATCACCGTGACGCCCGGCATTGTCCTCGCTGCGCTCGCATCGAGCGAGGCCAGTTTCGCGTTGAACCGCTCCGGCCGCAAAATTCGTCCATATAGCATCCCCGGCAGCTTTATGTCGGATGTGTACTTGTGCGTGCCGGTCACGATCTCGCGCCCGTGAACCTTGTGCGCGGACCACCCGAGCACCCTCCACTCAGCGGTCGGCTTCATCACTCCCGCCGTAGCAACGCCGGTCAGCGACTCATCTATTTTTGAAAAATCGATCGACTTCCAATCGCCCGCGGGCAGCAATTGCCGTGCAGCCGCCGCGGCCTTGCGAAGCTGCGGAATCATTTGCGGCGTCGTCATGCTGCCGAACGTTCCCATGTCGAATGGTGTGCGCTCCGTATCTCCCATCACCATCTCGATTGCGGTCATCGGCGCGCCCAATTCTTCCGCTACCGCCTGCGTCAGCGACGTTCGCGCATTTTGCCCAACCTCGACCTTGCCGGTATACGCAGTCACTGCTCCATTTCGGTCGATATGCAGCCACGCGCTGATTTCTTTCGGAGCGCTCTGTCCCCCGCGCCGTCCGCCGCCCGATTCCTGCGCGTCCGCTTGCGCCAGAAACGAAGCGACCACGATCCCTCCGCCGAGAGATTTAAAAAACTCACGCCTGTCGAGTGGAAAATTGTAGGCAGGACCCGCAAGAAGTTCGTAGCGTTCGGGTTCAAAAGGTGTCATACCTGCGGCCTCATTCTGGATGCCGCCAAACGTACAGCCGCCACGATCCGCGGATATGTCCCGCAACGACACACATTTCCTTGCATCGCTTGCATAACCGCCGCCTCATCGGGATTCGCATTTTTGTGGAGCAGCGCGACGCCCGACAGAATCATGCCCGCTGTGCAGTAACCGCACTGCATCGCCTCCACATCGAGAAACGCTTCCTGAAGCGGATGCAGCCGGCCATGCTCCTCGAGTCCTTCAATCGTCGTGATTTTATGACCGGCAATCTTGCCGGCTCGCGTCTGGCACGATCGCGCGGGCGCTCCGTCGATCAACACCGTGCATGCGCCGCATTGCCCCTCGCCGCATCCGTACTTGGTGCCGGTCAGGTCCAGTTCGTCGCGCAGTACCGTAAGAAGCGTGCGATCCGGTTCCGCGTCAATCTGATGCCGCGTGCCATTGACATCGATCTCAATCGTTCGAGCCATAACTTCTGGTTTACCCGTCCTGAGACGAGTATACCGCCAGACTCGAGCAGCCTTGAAATCGCGCGCCTTACCTGGACGTCTCAACCGCCTTGCTCAGCTCCACCTTCAACAACGGATTCTTGGGAAACTCCTCCGTCAACTCCGTCAGCACCGGGATCGCCTTCTCAGGGCTCTTCTCCCGCAGATACACCGCCGCGAGCAACACCATCGCATCGGCGCGATTGATCCGCCCACCTTCGGCGACCTCGCTCAGCGTGCGTATCCCTCGCTGTTTATCGCCGTGAAATCCGCCAAGAAATCCGAACATCCGCCAATGCAGCGGTAGACTCCCCACGATGTAGTCGTTTATCCCCTGCGTCAGCTTCGCGTCGATGAAATCGGGATCCAGCTCCGTCACCCTCCGGTGAAGCTTGCGCGCTTCCGATACGTCGTGCAGCGCATTCACCCACTCCTTTTTCACGATGAACAGATAGTTCCCCCGCAGCCCATAGCTGACGCCCATCGCATACAAAGCCTCCGTATCGTCGGGCTTCGCCGCGATTCTCTCCTCGCACAAACCGATCGCGTGATTCAGGGAATCGCGGAATAGCTGGTCATCCGCCTCGCTCATCGGCAGCTTCGGCTGATGCACGAACTTCGTGCCGACGAAAAAATCGCTCGAAAGCATTCCCGCGCGATACATTTCCCGATAGAGAATCGTCTGCGCGACGTGATTATAATTGTCCGGAACGGTCGGAGTCCGCGTCGCCTGCGCGGAGAAATCGGCTAGCGCCTCGTCGTACTCCAGGTTATAGAAGTGCGCGAATCCAGTCTGCCCCGCCATGGTCTCGTGCAGCGATGCCGCGAAGCTCAGCGGCAGCGCCAACGCCATTATTGCGAAAGTTTTTTCAAAGCCCATTGCGCGTGCTCGGCAATCGTCTCATCGGGAGACAACGCCATCTCTTCCAAGGGCCCGCGAAAACGACCGAGCCTCGAATTTCCCATAGCGACAGCGACATTACGCAGCATTCCGCCGTGTTTAGCCCTTGCTATAGGGCTTTCACAGGTACTCTGATGAAACTCCGGAGGTGAAAGTTTCGCGATATTTTCCAGCTCCCACGCGGGCCGCGCAAAAAAGGCCGCCTCCCCAGTAACGGGCGAGCGGCTGTTCCAGGGGCAAACGTCCTGGCAGATGTCGCATCCGAAGATGTGCGTGCCCATTACCTCACGATGCTCCTCCGGAATCGGACCGCGCAGTTCGATCGTCAAATAGGAGATGCAGCGCCGCGAATCGAGCGTCCATTGCCCGTCCCCATCGGGCACCAGTGCTTTCGTCGGACAAGCGTCGATACAGCGCGTGCAAGTCCCGCAGCGATCCGGCGGAGGCGCGTCCGGCTCCATCTTGAGCGAGGTAACAATCTCGCCTAGAAAAAACCAAGATCCCAACGGCTCATTGATCAAACACGTATTCTTGCCGATCCATCCCAGCCCTGCCTCCCGCGCATAGCTTCTTTCCAATAACGGCGCCGTATCGACGCATATCTTATGCTCGAACGATCCCTCCTCGCGCTCCAGCAGTTCCACCATGCGAGCCAGGCCGTCTCGCATGACGCGATGATAATCCTCGCCCCACGCATATCGCGATACGCCTCCGTCAGCAGTCCCTGGTGTGTTGTAAAGTTTCCCCACGCAGATTATCGACTGCGCAGAGGAGAGCAGATTTCGAGGATCCCCTCGAACCTCAGCCCGCGGGTCCGTCAGATACCGCATCTCACCGGCGTAGCCTTTTTCGACCCACTCGCGATAGCGCGCAAAATCCCCCGAAGGCTCCGCCGCGGCGATGCCGGCGAGCTCGAATCCGCACTCGCGCGCCAGCCACTTCACCGTTTCGCCCGTCATGCTGTCATGGTAACGTGAGCAATTGCCCAAGACTCGCATCGAAGCCTTCAGATGGCGTTCGATATTAAACTGTCTCCCAACGTAAACGACCTGATGCATCGCTTCCATCGCGATTTCGTTCTATAACCTGCGTTACAGCCGCCGCATCGACGCCCAAACCAGCCCGCCCCCCGAAACCTGACCAACCAGCCAGCGTGCTGCGCTACGGAGCCGCGACCGTCAGGGAGCGGATAGACGTCTCCGCCTAATGAAAACTCCCCATTCCGACGATAAGATTGTTTGATGCCAAACTGGCCAGACGATCTTTCGAGCTGTACCCTTGAGGAGATCTTTACGTCGGAGATCGACAACCGTGCGTGGTACAAGGAGCTGAGGCTTCAGAACACCACGCTGGTAAACAATCGCCTCGCAAAGAACATCAGCCAGGACGAATACACCGTTACTCGCAAGCAAACCTCTGACGCCGCTGCGGAATGCAAGCGCCGGGGAGCGATCCTGGTCCGGGAAATTACGCGCCGCGTTGCGCGCTGATCGCCGTCTTTTCCTGATGCCCCCGTAAAGGCACGGTGGAGCGGTCGAATTCGCTGCGCTCTGCTTCAAACCACGAGCCGCTTTTCAGGAACTTGACGAAAATTCCCGACGGTTCCGTTTCGTCGGTGAATACGTGCTTTGGGCCCGGAGAGATGGAAATCCGACGCTCTGGACGATCCCGGTCTCCCGGGCTCCATGCGCTAAATGAAGATGTAACCGCAAACCCGCTTAGGCTCATCGAAAACTTCTCCATTACACTGCTTTTAAGGATTCTAACTCAGATTGTAAGGATTTGTTGCGTAGAAACCACCTGCCAATTAGCTTATTTTAATCCCTCCTTGCAGACTGTGTTACCCTCGATCCGGATGACTCCTTTTCTTCGCGTCCGCGCAGTCAATACGGCTCCGGATTCCGAGAATCCAATCCATCGTGACAGTGTCGCCGCCGAATACGGATTCCGAGCAGGCCTCGTTCCCGGCGTAACTATATATGGATATTTGGCCGCAGCCGTAATCGACCGTTTCGGAACGGAGTGGCTCACCCGCGGCGCGATGGATGTTCGATTCTTCGAGCCATTCTATGAAGGCGAAGAAGTAGCGGTATCGATCGCCGATTTGCCCGAAAGGCGAATCAAAATCGAAGCCGGTTCCCGAGCCTCTGCAACAGCCTGGTTAGACGACGTGATAGACGACATCCCGCAACCCGCCGATTACCCCGCCAGGCATTCCACTTCTAAACAGCATGCATCGCGCGAAACCATGCAGCCCGGCAAACTCCTGGGAACCCTGGAGAAAACGCTCGACCTGTCGCATCCCGGCGTAAGTGCGCCGCTCGACGCCTTCATCGGACCCGAGCGCTTTGCCCATCCCGCCATAATCCTCGGTCTCGCGAATGAGCTGCTCATGCACAACTATAGTCTCGGTCCCTGGATTCACGCCTCCAGCGAGGTCCGCAACTCGAAGCCGGCGCGCGATGGCGATCGCCTCGAAGTGCGCGGTAAAATTGCAGACGCTTTTGAACGAAAAGGACATGAGTTCGTAATACTCGATGTGGCAATCCTGAGCGCCGGCGAGCTCGTGACCAGGATTCGCCACACCGCTATCTGGAAGCCAGCAAAATGACCGGCCTTAGATTCACCTGCCAACGCGGCTGCATCAACTGTTGCGATCAGTCGGGATTCGTCTACTTAACCGAGGACGATCTGAAGCGCGCCGCAAAATTCATGAACATGACCCCGCGCGCCTTCGAAAAGAAATACGTCTACCGCACCCGCTATCAACTGCGGTTCCGCAAACCCCGCGAAAAACAGTGTCCGTTCCTGCTCGAACACAGTTGCAGCCTCCACCCCGCAAAACCCACCCAGTGCCGGACCTTCCCTTTCTGGCCGGAGCTGGTAGAAAACCGCAAAGAATGGAATCGCACCGGAGAATACTGCCCGGGAATCGGCAAAGGCCCGTTAATCCAAATCGGCACCGCAATGGAAATGGCGGAAGAACACCGCCGGGCCTACCCCAACGACTACCTCTGACTCAACCCGCCATCCACAGCAATCAACTGTCCCGTGACAAAATTCGTAGCCGTCAAAAAATACATCACCGCATCCGCGATCTCTTCCGGAGTCCCCGCCCGGCAAGCCGGCGTAGCCGCAATCAATTTTTTAACCCTCTCATCAGGCTCCCCAAACGGAATCACAACGGGCGCAACCGAATTGACGGAAATCTTTGGAGCCCAAGCCTTCGCCAGCGCCCGCGTCAACATCACCACTCCCGCCTTCGACGCGCAGTAATGCGCATGATGCGCCCAAGCTTTGATCGCTCCCAAAGAACTGATGTTCACAATCTTCCCGCCATCGCCCTTCAACATCTGCTTCGCCGCCTGCTGGCAACAAAAAAATGTCGCCTTCAAATTGATGTCGTGAATAAAATCCCAATCCGCTTCCGTCACTTCCAAAGGATCGATGCGGGTGAACCTCGCCGCGTTATTCACCAATCCGTCAATACGCCCGTAGTCGTGCGAAATAAGGTCAAATAAGGCCTTCACGGCCTCGATATTTGCCAGATTAGCGGCATATAAGGATGCGTTCCCGCAGTCTTTTGCGGTCTGACGAGCCTCTTCTTCCGACTCGTTGTAGTGAATCACCACCCGCGCACCCTCGCTGGCGAGCCGTAACGCGATCACCCGCCCAATCCGCTTCGCCGCCCCGGTCACAACAATTACACGATTATCTAAAGCCGCCACGTCACCATCTTAGACCGTAGGATCGTCGTGAACTTCAATATCGTCTGGGTCGACACCCGAAAGTGCCGGCTCGGGCAGCCGTCCGGTCCAATTCGCCCAGGCCCAGAAGATCGCCGTACTCGAACTAAAAACCCCTGCCCAAGCCCCAATCACTCGCGGACTTACGTGCGATGACGCCAACCCCGCAATCGCCATGGACAGCATCATGGTCATCCAGTTCCAGCTTTCAATGGTCGCGAATACCCGGCCTCGAAACTCATTCGAAACATGGCGCAATTGCTGCGTAATATTTAACACGCTGCTCACAGCCACCGCTGCACGCGACAAACCGATGAAAAATAATGCCCAACCAAACGTCTTCGCCTGGCTGAACAAAACGTACGACCCGCCATGAATCACATAGCAGATCGAAACCGACCGTTTGTAATTCTCAAAACTGATCGTCCTTCCAAGGCGATGCGCCACCAGCGCTCCGATGATTAATCCAATCCCAGCGCAGCCCCATATAATGCCGATCCCGGTCGGGCCCCGATGAAAAACAACTTCGCCGAAAACGCTGAATAAAATCTGCGCCGCCCCACCGCCCGTAGCCCATCCCACTGCAACTAAACCGATTCCAAGTATCAATGGAGACGACTTCATATACCGCAGCCCTTCGGTATATTCGTGCCAGGGCCGCACAACTTTGTCGCCCGCAACGTCCGATCGCTCGGCGCGAAAGCCACTCTCAACATGCAGCCGTGAAATGCACCACGCTGAAAACAGAAACGAAAACGCGTTGAACAGGAACGCCAGCTTATATCCAAACTGCGAAACCGAAGAGCCTCCCAGAAACGATCCGAGAGTGAGCGTGGTCCACTGCGTCAACTGCGTCAATGAGTTGGCGGAATGCAGTTCATGCTTCGTCGCAATGGTCGGTAGAATCGACGCGCGCCCGCTCGAGAAAAATGGCGAAGCAAACATGAGGCCGCCGCTCAAAACATAAAGCACCCAGGTGCGACCTTGCGGGATTCCCAGGATAAAAATAATCGCGATGACAGCGCGCACCAAGTCGCTGATAATCATGATGCGTTTGCGGTCCATGCGATCGAGCAGCACCCCCGCAATCGGCCCCGCGAGCACCGCGCAGATCGCCCGCGAAATCAAAATCCCCGCGACCACCAATCCGGAGCCGGTGTTGGAAAGCGCGAGCGCAAACACCGCGACATTGTTATAGTGGTCGCCAACTTCGCTCACCACCTGTCCCGACCACATGAACTTGTAGTTGCGGTTGTCGCGGAGAAGGCCGAGGAATCCGGTCAACTAACCGTTTCCTCCCTGACAGTTACCGAATTCATGAAGTCGTGATCGATCTCATACCCGAAGCCCGGGCCCGTCGGAACAGTGATGGTCCCTTGCGCCGAAACCTCAACGGCGGGAGTGATGATGTCGCGTGTCCAATAGCGTTTGCTCGCAGAAACATCGCCCGGCAGAACAAAATTCGGCAGCGTCGAAAGCGCGATATTATGCGCGCGCCCGATGCCGGATTCAAGCATGCCTCCGCACCACACCGGAATGCCGTGCTCTTTCGCGCAATCATGAACCCGCTTGGCTTCGTAGAATCCGCCCACGCGGCCAAGCTTGATGTTGATGATTCCGCAAGCTTTCATGCGGATCGCCTGCTCGGCTTGGTGCGCGCTGCGAATGCACTCGTCAAGACATATCGGCGTTTTCAGCTTCGCTTGCAGTTGCACGTGATCGATAATCTCGTCGTGCGCGAGCGGCTGTTCGATCATCATGAGGTCGAACTCGTCAAGCTTCTGCAAACGCCCGGCATCGGCAAGCGTGTACGCCGAATTCGCGTCGGCCATCAGCTTGATGTTCGGAAACGCCGCGCGCACCTCGCGAATCACGTCAACATCCCAGCCCGGCTTGATCTTCATCTTGATGCGCTGATAGCCGGCGTTTACTTCTGTCTCAATCTTCTTAATAAGCTGCGGAACCGAATCCTGAATTCCAATCGACACGCCGCAGCCGATTTCGTTGCGCGCTCCGCCGCCGATCTGCTTCGTCAAGGAAACGCCGTTCTTGCGCGCTTCCAGATCCCACACCGCCGCTTCGAGCCCGCCGCGAGCCATCAAATGTCCGCGAATGTGCGAGGTGCGTGATGCGGTCTCCTCCGGCCCATCCAATTCGTATTTGAGGACGCGCGGCGCGACATAATCGCGAACGATCAGCCATGCCGATTCGGTCCACTCCTCGTTATAGAAAGGATTCTCCCCCGCCGTGACCTCGCCCCATCCGGAAACACCGTCGGCAACCACTTCGACAAGAACAATTTGGCGTTCGTACGTGCGCCCAAAACTAGTTTCGAAGAAATGCACCAGAGGCATCCGGATCTGGCGCAGAGTGACGCGTTCTATTTTGATTCCCATTTTCATTCCAATGACGAGAACAGGTACGTTCCATTTTCCGGCGACCGTTCGAAGCCGGTTACGGCAAGGTTTTTTGCGAAATATTCCAGAAACTGATCGGCCACGCGCATCTGAATTTCGCGGGCGCAAGCGGTATCTGTAGCTTTTATCGAGTAGATATCGTTCGTAACCGGAATGCGCGCGACGACTTCCGGCCGAGGCATCTCACTCCCTTCCAGCAGCGCCATCACGCGATCGCTTTCAAGCCACCATTCCGCGGTGCAGCGATCGGTCGGCAGCCCCGCATTCAAGTGGCTCGACGTAGTTCCGTATTGATTCAAGACAAAGCGGCGAACGATGGCGCCCAGACGCTCGATGTTGAAGAAAGCATTCTTGATTTCGAGCGGATCGAAGGTCCACTCGATCAGATCGACGCCTTGCCGGAGCGCGTCCATGCGTTGCGCGAGCTTCAATTTTCGCCCCAGCCCGGCATCGCGATATTCCTTCATCACACCCAGCATGTGGCTGTGAAGATAACCCTTAGCGCCCTGCTTGATCCCTGGAATCGCGATGCAATATCCAACCATGCGATCGCCATCGTAAGCGCCGAAAGAGTGTCCGCCGATTTTACTCGCGGTGACGAACAAACGCACGGGCAGCAGATCGATTTCATCAAATCCCCAGATCGCTTTCTGAAGCTTCACGGCATCGACAAATTCCTGATTCTGAGTAAGTTCGCGGATCTCGATCATAGCTTCTTCGCAGCCTGCCAGAGCGCCTCCATTTCCGCGACGGTCGCGTCCTGTAGAGGCTTTCCGAGACCTTGTTCAACGTGGCTGAAGCGCGAGCGAAATTTCGCGTTGGTGCGCCGCAAAGCCTGCTCCGGATCGACCTTCAAAAAGCGGGCGATGTTGACGATAACAAACAGCATATCGCCGAGCTCATCTTCTCTTTGGTCCTCGGACGATGCCGCGTGCAGTTCATCCAGCTCTTCTTTGAGCTTGTCAAAAACCTGGTCGACATTCTCCCAATCGAATCCAGCAGTTGCCGCACGCGAAGCGATCTGCTGCGCTTCGACCAAAGCAGGTAATGTGCGTGGAACCCCTGCTAACAGGCCCTGCGGACGAGGTTTCTCCGTCTTTTTAATCTCATCCCATTTGCGTTTAACATCCTCCGAAGTTTTCGCGTTGGCGTCTCCGAACACATGAGGATGCCTGCGAACCAGCTTGCTATTAATGGCTTCCAGAGAATCGCGAATATCGAAATGGCCTTCTTCCGATGCCATCTGCGCGAAGAAAACCGATTGCAGCAGCAAATCGCCAAGCTCTTCCGCGAGCCCCTTCCAATCGCGCGAATCGATCGCGTCCATTACTTCATACGTTTCTTCAAGCAGATAGGGTTTTATGGTGTCGAAATTCTGTTCGCGATCCCAAGGGCATCCACCGGGTGCGCGAAGTCGCGCCATGATCTCGACAAGTCGAGCAAAACCCTCTCCTGGCTCGGATGTTGGCACGGGAAATTTCAGATTAACATGCGTCAGAGCTTCGAATTGCACCCCAGCGGTCCGCACCTTAATATGACCGCGGCGATGATCCCCACTGTGGCGACAACACCGATCCCGACAATGATTAAAACATTTCGCGTGGTGTGCGATTTGTAGAGTTTGACGGAGGCCACGTCGTCAAAAGCAATCTGGCGGTCGGTTCCTGCGCTGACCAGCGTAAAGCCGGCATCGGACACAACCCCTCTTTCGCCGCGGAGCTTCTCTTTGTTCTTCAAACGAAGTTCGATCCAGGCGCCTTGGGGCAAGGCGGTAATTTGCGCCGCCACACTTGATGTGTCGGGACCAGCCTCCGCAAAACGCGTCAGGATCGCCAACGTTAGTATCGCGGACAATGGTTGTCGCATCGGTCTCCTCGCGCTCCCGATTATACATGCCGTCGAGAATCCGCTCACCGTTAAGTAGAGTGGCCTAACTTACCCAGTGCCAGCGCATACGCAATCACGACGACTACCGCCGCGGCGACTACAATCCCCGCACCGATCAGGATATTGCGCCTGACATGCGACTGCGCGCTCAATTGTTTGACGGAAACGATGTCGGCGAAGGCAATCTGACGCTCGGCTGCGTGCGCATCCACCAGCGCAAAACCAGCATCCGACACTGCTCCTCGGGCACCCCGTATTCTTTCTTTATTCTTGAGCCGTAATTCGACGTGGGTGCCGAGCGGCATCCCGACAACCTGTGCGGCTATGCTCGCCGTATCGGGGCCGGCGACCGCAAAGCGGGTTAGGATCGCCAACGTTAGTGTCAAGGACAGTGCTTGCCGCATCGCTCTTGCGAGTCTGTCCGTTACACGATGTCGCACAATGAGCTTCAAAAAATATTAGGCTACCTTCGGGGTTAGCATCCATTGCAACACACCTTGCGGCGCGGCGCCGAAGCTGTGGATGTCGATGCGGACTAATGCGGCTTTGCGGAAGTCGACTATAGCGTTCGTCGAGCCCAAGAGGAATGCAACCGTTGCGGAGAACAGAGGCTCGTGGCCCGCGAGCAGGATTGAGGCTTCGTCGCGATGGTCGCGAATTTCGGACCAGAGGGAGGGCGGGGAAGAGTCCGGGGTTAACGTGCCTACGCGCAGGATTTCGCCTTTGTACTTCAGTTCCGCCGCGGCGATTTCCGCGGTTTCCAGGGCGCGTTTATAGGGGCTGGAAACGATTAGCGACGGCGATACGCCCGCCGACGCCGCGCGCTTCAAAACGCGATGGAGCTTATGGCGGCCCTCCTCCGTCAAAGCACGGTCGGCGTCGCGACCGCTTGCCGAATGGTCCTCGGCGATGCCGTGGCGGAGAAGGTACAGTTCCACTAGTACGAATCCCCTGACTCACGCCAGGGGTTATAACCCCGTCCCGTCAGGGCGGGGAACTGGCGTTTCGTGTGCATCTGATTAGTTGTCCTTATGTGGTACCGTTACCGCGGGGATGTTCGAAGCGCGGACCAGTTTGTTGAACTGCGCGACATCTTCCTTCAGAAGTTTGTCG
>Ga0182024_10019814_pt1 | contig 12351 bp, 11 predicted proteins | sample P32metaG_FD_120480 | JGI IMG/M metagenome (GOLD analysis project Ga0182024, IMG submission 120480) | Permafrost microbial communities from Stordalen Mire, Sweden - P3-2 metaG (Illumina Assembly) | ecosystem: Environmental > Terrestrial > Soil > Wetlands > Permafrost | place: Sweden: Stordalen...
ACCGACGAGGGCCGCGTCCACTCGTAGGACTACTCCGAATCGTCCGGCTCCTGCCAGACCGGCCACGCACGCCGTGCCTGAGCGTCCCGCCACGCTCGCGATCGATATCGGTGGCACTGGCCTCAAGGCTTCCGTGCTCGACGTGCAGGGTCGCTTGTTGGCGGATCGCGTACGCGTGGCGACGACATATCCAGTCACACCGGAACAGATGGTCGATCAGGTTGTGAAACTGGTCCAGCCGCTTCCCGCCGCGGACCGGGTGTCGGTCGGCTTTCCCGGGGTGGTCCGGCGGGGGCACGTACTGACCGCGCCCCACTTCGTCACGAAGTCAGGCCCCGGTTCGGCGATCGTGAAGGAGCTGGTGGGCAAGTGGAAGGGTTTCGATCTCGCCGGGGTGCTCTCGGGACGCCTCGGCCTGGACGTCCGTCTGGCGAACGACGCCGACCTTCAGGGCTGGGCGGTGGTCAGTGGCAACGGCCTCGAGATGGTCGTGACGCTCGGGACCGGAGTCGGTACGGCCCTGTTCGCCGAGGGAAAGCTGGCGCCGCACCTCGAGCTGGCACATCACCCCTTCCGCAAGGGTGACACGTACAACGAACAGCTCGGAGATGCTGCGCTGAAGAAGGTCGGCGCCTCGAAGTGGCGCAAGCGCGTGCTCGAGGCCATCGGGAACTTCGACGTCCTCGTGAACTACGACCACCTCTACCTCGGCGGTGGGAACGCCCGGCACATGGCGGGGCACGTTGCGCCTTCAGTGACGATCGTGGACAACGTCGCCGGCATCGTCGGCGGGATCAAACTCTGGGAGCTTGGCGGGCACTGAGGTGCCGCCGGCGCCGCTGATGCGACCCGTGTAGCGAGAGCGTTGTGAGCGAGCCGAATTGCGACGCTCGCGGCTCACAGTTCAGCCGGACCGCCGAGCGCAAGCGAACCTGCGTCGCAGCCGGCCGGCCGCCTTACTGGCCCAGCCAGCCAGGCGATGCGTCCAAGAGGAATTTGGTGACCGCGAGCGCACGGTCGAAGGTGTCGCACAGCAGTTCCTCGCCCGCGAGCACACGTGCGAGTGAAACCTCTCGGCGCGCAACGATCGTGAGGCGGCGGACGGCGGCCTCGGTTACCGATCCGAAGGAGTCCGTCGCCGAGATTTCGAGCGGGAGCTCCAGTCCGCCGACCCCGGACAGATCCAGCGTAAGCCTCAGCAGATCGGGCGCCTTCGGCAACGGCGGCACACCCCAGTTGAACGTGAGCGGAAAGAACCACTTGTCCGGGGGGTCGGCGTCCTCCGGCAGCGAGACCACGGCATCTTCGAAGTCGAGCAGCACACGGGGCTCCACTTCGAGGGCCAGATGCAGGTCGATCGGGCCGCCGCAGCCTTCCTCAGGATGCAGATCGACCTCCCAGAACTGGCGGAGGGCGTACGTTTCGACGAAGTGCCGTTCGTCGTGCACGTGGAATCCGTGGTCGACCGCATGATCCTTGAGCTCGGCCACGTAGCCAGCCACGTCGATGACCGCCATCCTGGTTTTGAGTGTACGCCCCGTTCGCGGGCTACCGTGCCCGGTCGTGGACGGCGCCTCGATCATCGGTGTGCTCGAGGAGGCGGCGCGGCAGGTCAATGCCGAGCTCAAGCAGTTGGCGGACTGGGGCCTGGCCGGCAGCCGCCCAGGTCAATATCACTCCGACCTGGCCGCGGACAGAGTCGCGGTCGCCGTATTGACGGGAGCGGGTTTCTCGGTGATGAGCGAAGAGTCCGGCCTGACCGAGGTCGATTCTTCACCGTTGCTCGCGGTCCTTGATCCGGTGGACGGTTCGACGAACGCTTCTCGAGGTCTCCCGTGGTTTGCGACAAGCATGTGCGTCCTCGATCCCGACGGCCCGTTGGCGGCGCTGGTCGTGAACCAGGCGACGGGTCGCAGGTACGAGGCAGTGCGGGGCGGCGGGGCGAGGCGCGACGGCATGCCGATCACACCCTCTGGATGCAAGGAGCTCGGCGCCTCGATCATCGGCATCTCGGGGTACCCGAAGAAGTACCTCGGCTGGAAGCAGTATCGAGCGCTCGGAGCGGTCGCGCTTGACCTGTGCGCTGTGGCAGACGGCACGTTCGACGCCTATCTCGATTGCCTCAACAATGCCCACGGGGCCTGGGACTACCTTGGCGGCCTGCTCGTGTGCCAGGAGGCTGGGGCAGTCATCGCCGACGGGCTCGGCCGTGACCTCGTGGTCCGCGGCCATTCCGATCGCCGTGCGCCCGTGTGTGCCGGCACGCCCGAGCTGCTGGAGGCGCTGCTCGTCGCCCGCCGTGGCCTGGCGGCCAGCTGAGCCGCCCGGCCCATTACCCTCAGGTGCCAGTGGACGACGACGCCATCGTGCCGGCCGACGAGGGAAGGATCCGGCTCGATCCGCTACAGCTCCTGCTGGAGGTGCAGGCCCACGACTTGGCGCTTGATCGAATCGCGTACCGGCTGCGCGCCCTTCCGGAGCACCTCCAGCTCAATGAGCTCGACCGCCGGCGCACCGACCTCGAGCGGCGCCTCTCCGAGGTCGAGACACTCCGCGCAGCCCTGACGCAGGAGCAAGAGAAGCTGGAGGAGCACGTGCAGGCGCTCGTGACGCGTGTCGCCACGATCGATGCCCGGTTGCGGGCGGGGGCAGCCGGGTCGTTTCGCGACCAGCAGGCGATGGCGGTCGAAACCGAGTCACTCGACCGGCAACGTCGTGAGGCCGAGGACCAGGAGCTCGAGATCATGGAGCAACTCGAGCCCGTCGAAGCGGAACTGGCGGCTGGCCGGGAGGAATTACAGCAGGTCGACTTGGAGTGGGCGGAGGTGTCGGCGGCAGCCGGGGACACGACAGCCTCGATGGAGGCCGAGCGCCAGGTCGTTGTCGCTGAGCGCGCTCCGCTCGCTGCATCCCTGCCGCTTGCTCTCGCCGCGTCCTACGAGCGGCTGCGATCGAAGCTCGGTGGGATCGGCGCCGCAAAGCTGGTCGACGGCGTGTGCAGCGGATGCCATTTGAGGTTGCCCTCCCGGGAGCGCGATCTGGTCGTGCACTCGCCTTCTGGGACGATCTTCTACTGCGATCAGTGCGGTCGGATCCTCGTTCCGTGAGGCGCCTCGGCGGGCGCCTCACGCCGGCCGGGCTGGGGCGTGGGCGCTCGTTTCCGACCCGTTTGCGCGGCGCCCCCGTGCAATGTTGATCCTCGTTCGTCATGGCCAAAGCGAAGCAAATGCGGCCGGCCTCCTCGTCGGCCGCACGGATTCGGCCCTGACCGAGCTGGGGCGGCGCCAAGCCGCCGCCATCGGAGAGGTGCTGGCGGCAGCGCCTGAGCGGCCGCTCCAACTCCTTACGAGCCCCCTCGTACGAGCCCGCCACACCGCGGAGATCATCGCCCGGAGGCTCGGTTCGCCCCTCACGCCGCAAGTCGAGGATCGACTGATCGAGCTGGACTACGGAGAGCTCGACGGTCAGCGACCGGCAGATCTCAGTCGTGGTGTCTGGGCCGGGTGGCGGTCTGACTCGTCATGGCGGCCACCCGGCGGAGAAACCCTTCCCGAGCTCCACGACCGCCTCGATCCGCTCTGGGCCTCGCTGGCTCCGGAGGCGGCTGCGGGCGATGTCATCGCCGTCACCCACGTGTCGCCCACCAAGGCCGCGGTCGCCTGGGTGCTCGGTGCCGGCCCAGAGCTTTCGTGGCGGTTGTCGCTCGGGGTCGCCTCGATCACCAGGATCTCCTTCAGCGGTCCGTCACCCGCCCTCGTTACCTTCGGCGAAACGGGCCACCTGCTCGGTTGCTGAACCTCTCGAAGTTCCCGAGGCCGCTGATCGGGCGATTCGGTGTCCTCTGTCAGGTGCCTCGCGCATCCGGAGAGCGTCACGTGGGAGAATGCAGACGTGGCGAGTCGGCCGGGTGGCCGCGGCTCGAGGTCGTGCCACATGACGGCCGAGAGCTGAGGAAGGTCGGGGCTCCATAGGGCAGGGTGCTGGCTAACGGCCAGGCGGGGCGACCCGAAGGAAAGTGCCACAGAGAACAGACCGCCGATGGCACGGTTCGCCGTGCACAGGCAAGGGTGAAACGGTGCGGTAAGAGCGCACCAGCGCCCGGGGTGACCCGGGCGGCTAGGTAAACCCCACCCGGAGCAAGGCCAAACGTGGGACGGGCTGCCCGCCCAATGTCCCCAGGTGGGCCGCACAGATGGATGGCCACCACGCCGGCCGGCGTTGCCGGAGCGGCGTACAGAACCCCGCCTACAGGCCGGCTCGCCACAACCACCGGCTTGACCAGGAGTTTTAGGTTCCGACCACCACGGTGTGACACGCAGGTGACACACGAGGTCCGAGCACTTCGTCGACAGCGGCGCGCGTCCGGTCCTCGCTGTCGGGCCAAAGATGCGAGTACGTGTCGAGCGTCTCGGCTGCGCTGGCATGGCCAAGGCGGGCCTGCACAACCTTGACCGACTCCCCGTGTCGGATCAGCAGCGAGGCGTAGAAGTGCCTCAGGGAGTGAAATCCGGTGCCTGCGGGCGCTCCTGAAGCCTTCACCGCAGGACGCCACACGTCCGAGAACCGAGTGCGGCGGATCGGATCGCCGGCGTGATTGGTGAACAGGAATCCATCGGGACCAACCGGGTAGCGGGCGAGGTGAGCGGCCAGAGTGTCGAGCACGACAGCGGGAAGCGGCACGATCCGATAGCTCGCCTGCGTCTTTGGAGCCCCGAACACAGGCCCTGACCCGGGCAAGAGTACGAGTTGACGATCTACAGTGACCTGTCGGCGCAGGAAGTCGACCCGATCCAACGTGAGCCCGAAGCACTCGCCCTGGCGAAGCCCGGTGCCGGCGGCGAGGACTACGAGCGCCCGATAGCGGTCCGGGACAGTATCGATGATCGCTTGAACGACCTCGGCCTCCAGAGGCTCGACCCGTCGCGGTTCGGCCCTCGGTAGCCGGGTCCCGATCGCCGGGTTCTGCGAGATGACCCGGTCAGCGGCCGCGGCCCGGAAGATGGCGACCACGTACCGGTAGACGAGCTCGACTGTGCTCGGCTCGAGGACTTTGGCGAGGCTGCGTACCCAAGCTTGGACCTCGGACGGGCGGATGGCGCCGATCGGGCGATCACCGAGCGTCGGGTAGACATGACGACGCAAATTCGTCTCGAGCTGGACCGCCGTGGACGGGCGGTGCACCTGGACCGCCCGCCACTGCTCGCCATAGGTCCTGAACGTGATCCGGCCGGCGCCGGGGTCGACATAGGCTCCCGTCAGCTTCGCGTGGTCGGTGCCGGTCAGATGCTTCTCGGCGTCGATCTTCCGCACGAACGTCTTCGAGCGGGACTTGCCATCAGGGGTGCGCCAGCGGGCACGCCAGCCGTTGGAAACCTTCGTGACGGAGCTCATGAGTCCTCCTTTGTCGGCAACCGTCAGCGATCACGGCGCGGTGCGCCAACGAGCGGCCTTGCGCGGTCATGTGAAAGAGGCGCCGACGCTCGCCGTCGGCGCGATCTGCCAAAGCAAGCAGCGGACCGACTCCTCGAATCGGTCGGTGGTCACCTGGCGATGTCTCTTCGTATCACAAGGACCTGTGCCGCCACTGTCTGTCAGATGGCGCGGTCCTCGCTTCTACCGGGTCGGCGAGCACCGTCCAGCCAGACGGCGATCTCGGCGGGGTCGAATCTGATGAACCAGCCGACCTTGAGATAAGGCACTCGCCGTTCGGCGATGAGCCTGCGAACGTGGCGGATGCTCACTCCGAGCCGTTCAGCGAGCTGGTCGATGGTCAGAAGCTGCGGCAGAATTTCGATGTTGGCCATTGGGCTCCTCGGTTCTCGTGTTTGTCAGCAGACGAGGCCGGCGCCAGCTGTCGTGACAGATGGCGACGAGCCTCCACTAAGGAGCCATCGGTGTGTCCACGCTAACTGCGCGCACCCAACCCAGCCCGTTGCTCACCATGCGAGCACAAGCCCGCTACGACAGCCATCAACTCAATGATCTTCACCGACCTTCACCCGTTACTTACCTCTATCTACCAAACGCAGGTGCACCCCTAATCCTGCCTATTCTCTCAACTCTGCCCATTCCATCTGCCCACTCCACCAAGCTCCACATTCGCCGTCTGTTACCTTTAATGGCCTTTATCTACCCAATACAAAATCACCGCTTTACTTCGCCAACATACCTGCTATAACCATCGAAGAAGAGCGAACACGATTGCAACCCATGGGGTTGCCAGAGGCCGGGACGATGTACGGAAGCGGGTGACAGAGCAGTGGCGTGGATGCGGATGATGGGGGCCGAGTCGGTGGAGTATCACCGGGCCACGATGCTCGAGCGCGCCGACGACTATCCGAGCATCGCGCTCGAGTACTACGCCTCGCGAGGCGAGACCCCACTTCTGTGGGGCGGGTCGGGAGCGGTGTCGCTCGGTGTGTCCGGGGCGGTGTCGCCGGATGCCTACGAGGCGGTCTACGGCTCAGGCGGTGCTCGCCATCCCGCTACCGCGGAGCGACTGGTGACGACACGCCGTCCGGGCATGGAGCTCGTGATCTCCGCACACAAGAGCGTCGCAGAGCTGGGGGTGATCGGCCGGGCCGAGGACATGCACGCCATCATGGACGCCGAGCGCGACGCCACCCTTGCCTACCTCGATCAGATGACTCGGAAGATGGGCGGCCGGCGAGGAAGAGCCGCAGAAGCCAGCCCGACCGGCGGGCTCCTCTACGCCCACACCCGTCACGCCACCTCGCGGGCAGGCGATCCCTGCCCGCACGATCACGTCCTTTTGGCGAACGTCATCGAGATGAACGACGAACGGGGTGGGTGGAAGGCAGCCGACACGACGTTGTGGCGTGAGCACCTGCATGCCGCCACCATGATCGGACGGGTGGCATCGGCGCGAAGAGCCGTCGAGCTCGGCTACGGCATCGCAGCTGATCCCGGTCCCTCGGGTCGACTCGGGCACTGGCGGATCGCCGGCATCCCCGACGAGGTCCTCGCCCTGCACTCGAAGCGGGCGGCCGAGATCGAGGCCGAATGCAAGCGCCGGGGTGAGACGTCATACCGGGCGAGAGGTGTGGCCGCCCGCACGACCCGGTCGGCCAAAGAGCACGAGGCAGAGGGAGAGCTGGTGGGCCGGTGGCGAGCGGAGCTCGAAGCCGCCGGCTGGCCGGTCGAGCGGTTGGCCGAGTCGATCGAGGCCGCCAAAGGCAGCGCTCGGCCGATGACGTTGAAGGACGCCCGTAGGCTTCTCTCCGTCGTCCTGGGAGACGACAGTGACCTCGCACGGCGCAAGGTGTTCTCCCGCCGTCATGTGATCGTCGCCCTCGCCCCCCATCTGTACGGCCAGGACCCGGCGCTCCTCATCCCACTTGTAGAGCGTGCCCTCGCCGACCCTGAGACCATCCCCTTCGTCGGGGTCAAGGGCGCGAGGGAGAAGGTCCACGCCCTCGCCTCTGTGCTCGCCCGTGAGACAGCCATCGCCGAGAGCCTCGGACGCCAGCTGGTGCGCAGCGACGCCCCCGCCGTCACCCAACCGGCCGTGCAGGAGGCGATCGCCGCCACTGAGGCAGCCCTCAGCGCCCAGCTGTCGGGAGAGCAGCGGTCGGCCGCCGTCGGCATCTGCACTTCCGGGCGCGGTGCGGAGCTGATCGAGGGGGTCGCCGGCGCCGGCAAGACCACGATGCTCAAGGTCGTGGCCGAAGCTTTTGCCACGGCCGGCTATCAGGTGCTCGGAACGGCCACCTCCGGCCAGGCCGTCCGCACCCTCTCGAGCGAAGCCGAGATCGGCGAATCACGCACCTTGGCGAGCTTGATCTGGCGGCTCGACCACCGTCAGCTGAGCTTGAGCGAGCAGACGGCGGTGATCCTCGACGAGGTGGGGATGACTGACGATGTCGACCTCGTCTGCCTGAGCGCCCATGTCGAGGCGGCCGGGGCGAAGCTGATCCTTGTGGGCGATCATCACCAGATCGGCTCGGTCGGCCCCGGCGGCGCCCTCGGGGCTCTCGTTGCTCGGCACCCGAACGCGGTCCATCGCCTCAGGGAGAACCGCCGCCAACGCGACCCTGAGGAGCGCCAGGCCCTGGCGGCTCTTCGCGACGGCGACGTCGCCGAGGCGATCGCCTTCTACCGCGGACACGACCGCATCCACGCCAAGACTCACCGGGCGGACGCCCTGCAGGCAGCAGTGGACGCCTGGAGCGCCGATGTCGCTGCCGGACATGACGCCGGCCTGTACGCCTGGCGCCGGGCGAACGTGGCCGAGCTCAACGCCTTGGCGAGGACCTGGATGGAATCGACGGGCCGCCTGTCCGGGCCCGAACTTGTCTATCCCGGTGGCAACGCCTACCGGGCCGGCGACGAGGTCGTCACCCTCGCCCCCGGCCCGAGTGGCACCCTCGTCACCTCCGAGAGAGCCGTGGTGCAAGCGGTACATCCCGCCACCGGGACCCTCGATCTCCGCACGAGCGACAGCCGAGAGGTCCGGCTTACCGCGGAGCAGGCAAGCACCGATCGTCTCGGGCACGGGTACGCGACAACAGTCCATCGCTGCCAGGGGGCCACGGTGAGCCGAGCACACCTCTTTGCCGACGGCGAGGGGCGCGAGCTCGCCTATGTGGCCATGAGCCGCGCACGCGGCTCAACTCACGCGTGGACCGTTGCCGACGACCTCGACCAAGCCGCAGAGGACCTGAGGCGGGACTGGTCGACACAGCGAACCCCCACCTGGGCGATCGACACCGGCCTGCCCGATCATGAGGAGCTCAGCGCCAACGCCGTCGCCGGCCTGGCGGAAGAGGAGAAGCTCCACCTCGCCGCCATTGTCCACGCCCAGACCAAGGTCGCCGCAAAGGCCATCGCCAGAATCGAGCCGTCCGATCTCGCCCCGGCCGTCGCGGAGGCCCAGGCCGCCTTGCATAAGGCACATCAGGCCAGGGCCGAGCTCGACACCGGACGAGGCGTCTATGAGCACACTGAGGCCGGTCGAGCCGTCGGGGATCTCGTTCAGGCGCGAGCGGCTCGGTACTCCGCCGCCTGGCGAGCAGAGCACGGGACTCGTTGGCGGGACCGCCACGCCGCCAACAAAGAGGCCGTCAGCTGGGCCGAGCAGGAGGCCGATGCCCAACAACGCTGGACGACCCATGTCGCCCCCGAAGCGGCCCGCCTCGACACCGAGCTTGCCCGCCACCAGACGGTCGTCGAGCAGCTCGTTACCCGCCTGGAGCGCCACAGGGCCGCCTCCCGGTTGACCAGGGAGCGGGCCTTGGAGCTACATCGCACTGCCGGTCGACTCGCAGCCGGCCTCGACGCCCACCGAGACCAACTCGACGGAATCCCCCGCGCAACAGCTCGCCGCCCGGCGTCTGGCCAGACTCGTCAGCTACGGCACCCCGATCTGACACCTCATCACGAACCGCCGGAGTTGCAGCTCGGCCCACAGCTGTAGCCGTCCCTCCAGATCGGGCTGCCGAGTGTGAGGCGAACCTCTGGACATGCCGAGGGGACTCGAGGAGCATCGCTAGTGCTAGTGCCGCGACCGGCAACGTTTGCCCGGTCCGGACGGAGTCGGAACCGGTTACCGAGCCGTTCGGGGTCACGGTCGTGACCGGCTGCGCGCTGGAGCTGGTCCGACAGATCATCTGTTGCGTGCCTTCAGCGCCCGTTTGGTGACGACCCTCGTTGGCACACCATAGGGCCGCTTGACGCGCTGGGTTCATGGTGACATATTCATCTAGGTAAGTAGATGAATGGAGGCAGTGTGATCGAGTTCCACCTGGACTCCCGCTCGGGCGTGTCGCCATACCTGCAAGTGGTCCATCAGGTGCGTCATGCCCTCCGACTGGGCCTGCTTCGCGAGGGTGACCAGCTCCCGACGGTAAAGGAGGTGGTGGCGCGTCTCGCGATCAATCCGAACACCGTGCTCAAGGCCTACAAGGAGCTCGAGCACGCCGGTCTCGTCGCAGCTCGGCCCGGCATCGGCACCTTCGTGACGAGGACACTCAGCGATTCCACTCTCGCCGCGCACAGGCCGCTCCGCCAGCAGCTGCAGCGCTGGTTCGGCAACGCGCGCCGCGCCGGGCTCGACGACGAAAGCATCGAGGCGCTGTTTCGAGACTGCTTTCGGTCGACGCTCGACGAAGGCGTAGCGTGACCGCTGTCCTCGACGCGGAGGAGCTCAGCAAGCAATACGGACGGCGCCGAGCGCTGCAGGACTGCACGCTCTCGATCCCACCCGGGCACGTCGTCGGGCTGGTCGGGCCGAACGGTGCGGGCAAGACGACGCTCTTGCACCTCGCTGTCGGTCTCCTGCAACCGACCTCGGGCACGATCGAGGTTCTCGGTAGCCGGCCGGCTGAGACGCCCGCCCAGCTCGGGCGGGTCGGCTTCGTCGCCCAGGAGACGCCGACGTACGCGGCGCTGTCGGTGGCCGACCACCTCAACTTCGGCGCCTGGCTCAACCCCTCCTTCGACGCGACGATGGCCGAGCACCGGATCGACGAGCTCGGCCTCGACCCGCACCAGAAAGCCGGGCACCTCTCCGGTGGGCAGCGCGCCCAGCTGGCGCTCACGCTCGCAATCGCCAAACGGCCCGAGCTCCTCATCCTCGATGAGCCGGTCGCCGGTCTCGACCCACTTGCCCGACGCGAATTCCTGCAATACCTGATGGAGTCCGTGGCTGAGCATGAGCTCAGCGTCATCCTCTCCTCGCACCTAGTCGCCGACTTGGAGCGGGTCTGTGACTACCTTGTCGTGCTCGTCGCCTCACGCCTCCAGTTGGCAGGCGAGGTCGAAGGATTGCTCGCAAGCCACCACCGGCTCAGTGGTCCACGTCGGGACGCGGACTCGATGCCGAGCGATCAGGAGGTCATCGAGGCCAGCCACACCGAACGGCAGTCCACGATCTTCGTACGCAGCGAGAGCCCGATCCTCGATCCCGCCTGGACCGTCGAAGAGGTCAGCCTGGAGGACCTGGTTCTCGCCTATATGGGTCGGGCAACTGATGCAAGAGGCGCTCGCCGATCGTCCATGAGGCCCGTTCAGTGATCCGGTTTGCCTGGCGCCAGTTCCGGGTCCAAGCGGCAGTGGCCGCAGGTGCCTTGGTGGTCATCGCCGTCGTCCTGGCGATCACCGGTTCGCATCTCGTCCACGTCTACGACACGAGCGTCGCGACCTGCAAGGCCAACCGCGGGTCATCAGCAGTTTGCGTAAACGCCGTCACGAATACGTACCGATTCCTGCAGGACGCGCTGCCGGTGCTCGTGATCGTCGTGCCCGCCCTGATCGGGATCTTCTGGGGTGCGCCTCTTGTCGCGCGCGAGCTCGAGACCGGGAGCTGCCGCCTCGCGTGGACCCAGAGCGTCTCCCGCTCGCGCTGGCTCTTTGTGAAGCTCGGCGTCGTCGGCGTCTCGAGCATGGTCGCCGCGGGACTGCTTGCCTTGATGGTGACCGGGTGGTCGAGCCCGATCGAGAAGGTGAGCCCGAACCGGTTCTCGCCATCGCTGTTCAGCGTGCTCGGGATAGCGCCGATCGGCTATGCAGCCTTCGCCTTCGCGTTCGGGGTCACAGCCGGGCTGCTCATCCGTCGGACGCTGCCGGCAATGGCCGCGACGCTTCTCGCCTTCGTCGGTGCCCGGCTGGCCGTGACCTACTGGGTGCGGCCACATCTCATGTCACCAGTCAAGACCGTCATGGCGCTCAAGCAGAGCTACGGCACGGGTATCTCGCAGAGCTCGACCGGCACCGGCCTCACGTTTCTGCCTCCGTCCGTGAACATCCCGAACGCCTGGATCTACTCCAACGAGGTCGTTAACAGGTCTGGACACGCGCCGACAACCCAGTTCCTCCAAAGTGCCTGCCGCGCAGTTCTCTCCGGTTCCGCCGCACCGGTGAACCACCCAGTCCGAAACCCGAACTCGGGCTTTCCCGAGTGCTTCGGTAGGGTCGCCGCCAAGTTCCACGAGGTGTTGACCTACCAACCCGCGAGCCGTTATTGGGCTTTCCAATGGTACGAAACGACGATCTTCGTTGGCGCAGCGCTTGTCCTCGCCGGACTCTGCTTCTGGTGGCTGCGTCATCGGGTCACCTGAACAGTTCGTCGAGGAACGCATCGACGAGAGGAGCGAGTCCCGCGCCGATCGGGTCGTCGGTCTGCCCACGGGTCCGGCCACTGAGAGTGGCGGGCGCCGCGATCAGTTCGCGGCGTGGGCGAGCTCGGCATCGTGCCACCGATGGTGGCGATGGTGGCGATGGTGGCGATGGTCACGAAGAGTTGCCGATCCATGGCCACGGAACTCTGCCGCCAGATCCTCGTATAGCTCCGCCGGTAACAAACGGCGCTGACCATAACTGTGACGAAGGGCA
>Ga0182024_10019815_pt1 | contig 12350 bp, 7 predicted proteins | sample P32metaG_FD_120480 | JGI IMG/M metagenome (GOLD analysis project Ga0182024, IMG submission 120480) | Permafrost microbial communities from Stordalen Mire, Sweden - P3-2 metaG (Illumina Assembly) | ecosystem: Environmental > Terrestrial > Soil > Wetlands > Permafrost | place: Sweden: Stordalen...
AAACACCGGCCGTTGGACTTCGTGGCAAGCGTCGCGGATGACGTCCGCCGTGGTTTTCACATGGCCGGACTGGGTTTTCCGCTTATCGTGGCTCAGGTGGCGGATGATATTCTCCACCATGACCACGGCGCCATCAACCACCATTCCGAAATCGAGGGCGCCCAGCGACAACAGATTGGCGGGAATACCGCTCAAATTGAGCCATATGGAAGCGAAAAGCAACGAAAACGGAATCGTAAGGGCGACGATGAAAGCGGAACGAACATTGAGCAGAAAGAGAAACAGGATCACGGTGACCAGAATCATGCCTTCCGTAAGGTTGTGCTCCACGGTGCTCAGAGTGAAATGAAGAAGATCGCTGCGGTCCAGCATGGGCACTACCGTCACACCGGGAGGCAGAATACCGTGGTTGAGTTCTTCCACCTTCTTGTGAATTGCCGCAAGCGTCGATTCCTCCTCCGCCCCCTTGCGCATCAGTACGATTCCTTGTATGACATCAGGCTCATCGACGATGCGGCCATCCTCCATGTGGTTGGCTCGCGCCATGTGCCCCAGGCGGATTTTCGCGCCTTGCGTGACTTCCGCTATGTCCTTGACCCGCAGAGGCGTCCCGGCTTTTGTCGTGAGCATAGTCTGCTCGATGTCGTGAACAGTACTGTAGAGCCCGAGCGCGCGAACGTTCATTTGCTGCATGCCTTCTTCGACGAAGCTGCCGCCCGCGTTGATGTTGTTGTTGGCAAGCTGCTGTTCCAGCTGGCCGATACTCAGCCCATAGGACACAAGTTTTGCCGGGTCCACGCGCACCTGGTACTCTCGCACCACACCGCCGAAGTCGGAGACATCGACCACATTAGGAACCGATTTGAACTGCTTGAGGAGAACCCAGTCTTCGAGCGATCTCAATTCCATCAGGTCATACCGGGGGTTCGTGCTTCTCACCGTGTACCAATAAATCTGACCGGTCGTGCTCCAGTCGGTGCCGATCTGAGGCTGCAGGTTTTGTCCGCTGGGAAGATTGACCTGCGTCAGCCTTTCCAGCACTTTTTGACGGTTCCAGTCGTTGACGGAACTATCGTCGAAAATCATAATGATGAACGACAGGCCGAAAATGGACTCGGAGCGCAGGAAGGTCATGTGGGGCATTCCAGCCATCTGAATCTCAATCGGAATGGTGACCTGCTGTTCTACTTCTTCGGAGGAACGTCCCGCCCACTGCGTGATGATGGTCACGTAGTTGTCGCCGATATCGGGATAGGCCTCCACCGGCAGGGTATGAAAGGAGACGGCACCCCAGCCGATCAGCAGTATGGCGACAGCTAAGACTACAAATTTGTTGTTTAGAGCGAAATCTACCAGTGCGCGAATCATTTCGTGTCCCCGTTCTGTGTCTGCTGTGCCGGCTCGACCAGGGTCACTGACCGAGCACGTGGTCGAGCACGAGAGCGTTCGTAACCACCTGGTCGCCCGGCCTTAGCCCCGTCTTAACTTCCTGCAGACTCGTGTTGTCGTTCAGGACGTCTCCTCCCACAACTTCCACGCGGCGAAACTGGTTGCCGGGGGCAGGAACGTAGACGTAATCCCGATCATGCATGTGGAGGACGGCGGATGCCGGAACAATAGTGTGCATCTCCGTGGTTTGGCCGCGGAAGGTGGCCGTCACAAACATGGCCACCCTCATGATTCCCGGATTTTGAACTTCTATCCGAACCTTGGCCGTCCGAATGTTCGGATCGAGATTCGGCAGGATATTGCTCACCTTGCCCTTGAACTTCCGATCCGGATAGGCGTTCAGGGTGATGTCCGCCATGTCGCCGATCTTGACACTGGCAAGGTCGTTCTCGTAAACGTCGCAGACCACCCAAACGGACGAAAGGTCGGAAATCGTGAACGGGGTCGGCGACGCGTAAGACTGTACGGCGGACTGGTTCGTGATCTGCTGGTCCGTGATGCTTCCCGCTACCGGAGCATAAACGTTGACGATACCCGTCGGATGGTCGGGGTCGACCCCAAACAGTCCGAGTTGTTCCTTCGCCGTCTCAGTTACGACTTTCGCATTTGCCAGCGCAGCCTGCGTACCAACTACAGCGTTTTCCGCGATTTCCAGATTACTCCTGGGGTATGCCCCGTCTTCGAACAGAATCTTGGCGCGATTGAGCTGAATCTTCGCCAATCGATCGTTGTCGACTGCAAGCTCCTCGCTCTTGACGGCCTGAAGGTAATTGGAATACGCGCCCGCTATGTCTGTGCTCCTCACTTTGAACAAAAGCTGCCCTTTTGTTACCTGATCGCCAAGCCGCGCGTCGATTTCGACAATTCGCCCGGTGGCGAGCGATGGCACCGGCACCTGCTTCGAGACGTCCGGAGTAACTGTCCCCGTGACGACCAGCTCCGAGGTCGTGGGATGCTCGGTCGCCGCTGCCAGCGGAAATTGTTCGGGGTGGTCTACCGAGAAAAGTGCCGGGTCGCCAAAAGGAACGACTTTAGCGGGCGGTGGCACACCGGCTGACGCATCGTCGGCATGAACTTTGGCACAGCCGGTGATTGCCAGAACCCAAGGGATAAAGACAAAAAGCAGAACAATCTCAGGACCTTTGCGTCTCATAGGTGTATCCATCCGTCCATTTCCGTATTCAGAATAATGCGCATCGCCTAAGAAACGTGTAAGGCGGGAATCAAAATTAAGATGCCTCTTATAGAAGGAATTGATTTCCAATCGACAGGGTCAGGAATCTTCCCGAAAACGATAGCCAAAACTGAGCTCCGTAAGCAGATATTGCGGATCGGACGGATCGTCTTCCAGCTTTTTCCGTAACTGGCTGACAAACGTCCGCAAATACTCCGTCTGGAGCGCGCAGTCCTCGCCCCAGACTGCCTGCAGGAGCGCCGCATGCGCGACAGGCCTGCCAGGGTGCCTCATCAGGTAGTGCAACAGCTCGAATTCCTTCGGTGTCAGGCGCAGGAGGGAACCACTTTTGCGCACCGTCCTGCGGGTTGGATCCAGTTCGATGTCGCCTATAGCGATCGGCGTGCCCATGTAGCCGAACTCACCGGCGTCGCTGGGTTCCGTATTAAAGCGCCGGACGGCGGACCTCAAGCGGGCAGCCAGTTCAGGCACCGAAAAAGGTTTTGTAATGTAGTCGTCCGCTCCTGCGTCGAGAGCCTCGATCTTATCCCGTTCCCTGTCCCGCACAGTGAGCATCAAGATAGGAAGAAGGGGAGCTTTTTTTCGGATTCGACGGCACGTTTCGATACCACCCATACCTGGCATGTTGACATCGAGAACGACGGCGTCGAACCGGCGTGTCCCCACTTCCAGAAGCGCCTGCTCGCCGTTGGAAGAAGATACTACTCCAAAACCCAGCGCGCCGAGTGTTGTCCCCAGGACCCACCGGAGGTCCGAGTCGTCGTCCGTGACAAGGATGTTTCCGCTGCAGTTACTCATAAGCCGCAATCGTGGCGCGCGCACTCGTGCGTGCCGCGTCGGCACTCATGCCGACGCTTGTCAGAGCATATTCGCCCACGGTGACCGGCGCCGTCGGGAGAGAAAACGAAACCGCCGTGCCATACCCCGCCTCTCCTTCGGCCCAGACATGCCCCTGATGGGATTCCACGATCTTCTTTACAATCGAAAGCCCCAAACCTGTCCCGGAGGGCAAGTGACGTGTCTCGGGCGCGCGGTAAAATCTCTCAAAAATGCGCTCGTGGTCGGCCCGCGCTACAACAAGGCCTTTACTCCGTACTGTAAGAACTACCCTGGTTTCTTTGACGGTGAACGTTATGTCGATCGGAGAGTCCGGCTCGGAATATTTGACTGCGTTATCGACCAGTTGAGTGATGGACGTCAGGATGAGTTCGCGATCGGCGAATACAGGAAACTCGTCGCTCGGATTGAACACGTGAATTCGCTCGCGGTCCGCCCGCGGCTCCAGTTTCCGGATAGCGGCGTGTGCCAGTGTTGATAAGAGGAGCGCTTCCCGTCTTGGCTTGAATCCCGCGCTCTCGAGATCGGCCGACCTTAGCAAACGCGACGCCAAATCGTCCAGCTTTTTCGCCTGCTGGTCGATAACGGCAACGCACTCGGCCTGTAATTGAGACAAACCACCGAGCGCGAGCAGACCTGAACTGGCAGCCCGCGCGACAGCCAGCGGAGTCTTGAATTCATGCGCGAGCGCATCGAGGACCGACGCTCGCGTTTGTTCGGTCTGGCGATCCGCCTGCGCGCGCAGCTCTTTCTGAAGAACGCGCGCTCGCTCAAGGGCGATAGCGCTCAGAGACGCCAGCGCGGCGGCCGCCGATTTTGTCATCTCGGTCCCGACCAGGGCCAGTCCTCCAATAGGTCTGGCGCCGACGCTCAGCACGCAATACCAGCTTCTCGTGGCAGGATCGAACTCGTCTGAATTGAGAGCATAAGCATCGCGAGTCATGCGATCCGCCTCAGCCGGACACTTGCCGCTGGAGTACACGGCCGCCGGCAGCGCATCGAACAGTTGAACCGCATCGAGTCCGAAAATCTCGCGAATCGACGATGCGACCAGATCGCCCGCCTCGGCCGAACCATCAAGGAGAAGAATTCTTCGGGAAGTCTGATAGAGGCGTTCCATCTCCTCGTAGAGACTCTCGACTTCAACCGTCCGCCGCTGGGCCCGGTGCGACAACTGGCTGATGACCAGGGCTGTGAATTCGAAAGCGCCCAGCGCAACCCAGTTTGCCGGGCTGTTAACAAAGCTGAATATCGGAGGTACAAAAAAGTAGTTCAGGCAGGCAGCGGACACAACCGAGACGAGCGTGGCCGATCGGAACCCGCCGTACATCGCGGCCAGGACCACAAAGACCAGATAGATAAATCCGGTAAACGCAAAACCCTGACCCATCCGGAACGAGGCCCAGGTACAGATTCCGACCCCGGCAAGAGCAAGACAGCAGCAACGCAGACTGCGCAGGGTCGTGTCCCAGGCAAAAAAGGACGAGGAGCGCCTGTCACTAAGTTCATGCGACCTGCGTTCCTCTGTATTCATCTGCGCCTGCTGTTCGATCAACCTTATATCCGCGGCGAACAAGATTCGCGCGCGCCCATATCAAAGCTCCAGCTTGCCAAAAAACTCCATTTCCTTGAGGTTGTAAGTGTGCTCGACCGAAATGCGGCCGATCAGCGCCTCAAACTGGACGTGCCCGTCTCTTTTACTGATTTCCGCGGACAACGGAAACAGGTAGACAACGGCCAATCCATCCTGCCGCTGAAACACCTCGACCCTGGTGGGCTTTACGTCCTTCTTTCCTTCCCGTTTCAATGCGGCCGTGTTCTTCAACGGATCCCCCAGTTTCTTCGGGTCTCCCTTGAAAAAGGGGCCGGGTATACCGTAGACGGCGATCTGATAGCCGTCGCCTTCCAGCGTCGGAGGTTCAACTACGTGCACCTTCAACTCAGCCAGGCGGACCGGCAGAGCGCTTTCCCAACACAGCCTCAGCGTGAGAGGACGGGCATAAGACCGCGGGCTGCGATCGTCGCCTCCGCCCCCGGTAAACACATTCAACATTTCGGGGGATATCTTGTACCCGCTGCCTTTAGGATCCACTCCGGCATTGCCGACGGTTTGAGGCTGTCCCATCTGACCGGCTTCCCTGAGTTGTTCTTCGGTAAGACGGCGGGTGATCACGGCGCCGGTTTCGTGCGCCCATGGGGAAGAGGTGAGAATCTGCTGTGCGTCTTGCTCAGTCCACTGGGACGGCTGTTTACCGATCCAGGCCGGATCCCCGGCGGTGAGCAGGGCGGTGAACACGGCCGACGCAAAGATCGGCCATAACACCGCCCGGTAATTCCGCTCACTTACCATGGGTCACGCTAGAACTTCACCATCACGCCGATGGAAAGCTTCGTTTCGGTCTTCCGAAGGTCCGGGAACCAGACCCTGCCGGGTCCGCCGCAGGCGGTTGTTGCAGCGCCCAAGTCATTGGTCATGGCTGAAGCCCCGCTATTGCAGGTGTAGTACTGAGGCAAGCCGTTGTTACCTCCAGGAGGCGTTACACCACCGCGGCCCGCGAAGTACGGTATATCCGAGTGACGATAGCCCCACTCCGCCCACCAGGTGATGTACTGCTTGGGCATGTATTGGAACGTTATTGTTCCGTCCTGCATCGCAGCCCCCTGGCCTGGGCTTTCCGTGAAGTAAGCCGAACCAGACGCGGACCATGCCCCATCGATCGGCGGCAGCAGCGTCAGATAACGCCCCGGATTCCACATCTGGCCGCCGCCAAGGGTGATCGCGAAGAGATCGTGGTCGAACCAGATTCGGTCGTACGCCATCCATCCCAGGAAGTTCGACTTGTTGGCGCCGTTGTGACAGGTGATTCCACCGCCATACTGGCATCCCGCATCTCCCGTGAGGGAGAACGCCATCTTGGAGATACCATGGCCGTTCGGGTTGTTGTAGTACCTCACCTCAATACTGTCGTCTGTGTGGATGCGTTGTGTATGAGGGAGCCCGAGATTATCTTCGCCGTAACCGTATTGGTTCGCCACAAGCTTGAACCATTCTTTCGGCTCCCACAAAAGCTGCCCTCCCAGACCGACATGGCCGTTGAATTTGGCGTAGGACTGCCATCCGTTGATGACCCACGGCTCAATCTTCAGTTTGGCGCTCGGGAACCACTGTATTCGAAGTCCGTTGAAAAACCACGGAGTATTGGATGACACGTAGGACGGCTGGTAAGTCCAGTTGTCGTAATTGTAGTAGCTGAACAGGCCGATGTAGGAAACGAAGATTCCCGCATCGACGTTGAGGCCGTGCTGTACGTTGAAGTGGTACCCGCCATACGCTTCCGAAACGTACTTATAGGCGTTCTGGAGATCCCACTGGCCGACTCCGCCGGTATTTCCCGCGTTGGAGCCGGTTGCCGAGCTTGCGTCGTTGCGTGTCGTAGTGGTGGAAAACAGGCCTTCCATGAAAAGAATTCTGCCGCGCACGTTTTCCCAATGGAAATCACCACCGACACTGGCCTGCTCGATCTGAACCTCACCAGAGCGGAACGATTCGGTCGCCCCGACGATGGTGTGGTCGTGCGGTTGGTTGAAGTCTTCCATGAAGTGCGTGTCGAAACGGATCTCAGGCGTGAAAAATTTCGTGTCCAGCACCGTGTCTTTGTTGCGGGGCGCGCCGTTGAGCCACGTGAAATCGCCGTACGCAAACGGAGTAACGGTGTCCACGCCCGCGGGACCGGGGTCGGGGGCAGAGAGGGCTTCGGGAATTACCAGGGGAGGTTTCGCCGGAGCGGCGGGGTCCGATGCCTGTGGCGCTGGATTTGGCGGAATCGGCGCATCCGGACTAGCTGTCGCCGGTATGTCGAATGCTGTTGCCGGCGGGGTCTTCAGTGAAGCGGTATTCGTCGGCGCGGGTTGTGGCTTTACTGGCGCCGCCATCTGTTTGAGCCATTTCGGCCACACGCTTTGCGCCGCATTACCGGGCGCCGGTGTTGATTGGGCCAATGGCGGTTGTGCCCCGCGCGCCACGGAAGTATTGGCAGCGGGAGCAGTGGAATTGGAAGAGACAACCGCGGGTTGAGCGGGGACGCTCGTGGCCATTGCGATATCCGTCCTCGTGGCGCGGCCCGCGGTCACCTGCAGAGTATAAACGGCGGTGTCGGGATAGCCGACAGCCTGCGTCGCGACCCGGTATTCGCCCGGAGAGATATTGGAAATCGAGTATATGCCGTCGCTGCCCGAGATCGTTGTCCAGATGCCCTGGCCATCGGTCCTGGTAGCGGTTACCATTGCGCCGACGACAGGAGTCTTTGCCGAACTTCGGACGATGCCGGCGATGGCTCCGAACACCGGCTGTACCGGCGCCTGGGCTGTCGTCGGTGAAGCGGTCGCTGCAGCGGCAGAATCCTCCGCCAGAGCCGGCTGCGGGCCGCTGATCCCGGTTAAGGCCGTAAGTATACAAAGCGCCGGGACAGTTCGCGCCATACTTGACGAAAAGTATCTCTTCATATTTTTTTCTAACCTCGTTATCAGAGTGAACTGCAAACAACTGCTTTCCAGCCTTGCTTTAGCAGCTGGCCGGAACAAATTTTAGGACGGGAGTTCGACGAAGAAACGTCCGCGAACCACGGAAAGCAGTCGGTAAGTCAATCACGGTTTTTCGAGTATAGAAATCGTGAAATGATGGATGCATAAGTGACTCGTGATAACAGCGTTCATCCGTGGTGAATATTTCGATGGGACCGATAAACAACTTAATGCACCGTGCCCCGCCCCGGAGCCGATATACGGTGGGAGACGGTATACCCCTCGCAACACTTATCTGCAGAAAAGGCGTGCCTTACGCTGATCCGAACATGATCGCCGCCGACTGAGCTCCGCCAACTGAGCATCAGGTAAGCTGGCCTTGAATGAATAGCGGTGCGCTCCCGCGCGATATATATGTCGAACGGCTGGCCGAGCGAAGTCAGCGTCTCAAAAACTTCGCACGCCGGCGCGACAGAATCGGCAACGTACGGCTGCTCGTCGCCCTCGCCGCCGCAGCCGTCGTCTGGTATGCGTTCCACGGCCTCTTCATCTGGTGGATCGCCGCTCCGATCGCTGTCTTCATCGCCCTGGTCTGGTGGCAGTCGCGAATCGAGCGCGAAGCGGAATGCATCGGGCGCGCGGTTCGCTTCTATGAACAGGGAATCGCAAGGCTCGATAATCGCTGGCACGGAAATGGAGAAAGCGGCGAACGATTTGCCGATCCTCATCATCCCTATGCCGCCGACCTCGATCTCTTTGGACGCGCCAGCCTCTTCGAATTACTCTCCACTGCGCGCACGCGAGGAGGCGAAGCAAGGCTCGCCGCATGGTTGAAATCGGCATCTTCGGTCGCCGACCTTCGGGCGCGCCACGAGGCAGTCGAGGAACTGGACCCCAGGCTCGACATGCGGGAACAACTTGCGGTACTCGGATCCGATTTCCGTACCGGCGTGAATCCCGATCGGCTCGCCCACTGGGCCGGGGAGCCGGCGAAACCGTTTGCGGCGTGGCGGCGGATATTGGCGCTGTTGTTATCTCTGGCGGGCGCAGGCACGCTGCTCTGGTGGTTGGCAACCGATTTCGCCGATCCCAACGCGCGGTTGGCCTTGATCGTCGTCGGAGCGGTCGAAGTTGTATTCGGGTTTGGGATGCGGGCACCGGTCGTCCCCATCGTCTCCGCGGTGGAAGAGCCCGCGCACGATCTCGATCTGCTGTCCGGCATTCTCGCGACTTTGGAAAAGCAGCAATTCGATTCTCCGCGCCTGAAAACGCTCAGCGATTTCATCAAGGTGGAAACGCATACCGCATCCCATCGGATCGCACACCTGCGGCGTCTCATAGAACTCCTCGACTCACGAGATAACCCCCTGGTGCGGGCGCTGGGGCCGCTGGTGCTCTGGAGCAGCCAGGTAGCGATGGCGATCGAGGCGTGGCGCGCGCAAAACGGTCCGCAAGTCGCGGCATGGCTGGACGCGGTAAGCGAGATCGAGGCGATCTCCTCTTTCGCGAATTATGCGTGGGAGCATCCGGACGACCCGTTCCCTGAATATGCGGAAAACGCCTGCCCCGGCGTGTTCGAAGGGGACGAAATGGGGCATCCGCTGCTCGCCGAAGATCGTTGCGTCAGAAACAGCGTCAAGCTATTGGACCCGTTGCGGTTGCTGGTCGTAAGCGGCTCCAACATGTCCGGCAAGAGCACGCTGTTACGGACGATCGGAGTCAATACCGTTCTCGCGCTTGCAGGTGCGCCCGTGCGGGCAAAACGGCTGCGCATTTCGCACCTTTCTTTAGGGGCGTCCATAAGAACGACCGATTCGCTCGAAGAAGGGCATTCGCGATTCATGGCGGAGATCCTGCGATTGAAACAGGTGCTGGAATTGCCGCCGCCCGCGCTATTCCTGCTCGACGAATTACTGCACGGAACCAACTCGCACGACAGGGCGCTCGGATCGGAAGGGCTGATTCGCGCGTTGCTGGGGAGAGGCGCGATCGGCCTGGTCACAACCCACGATCTTTCGCTCGCGCGCGTTGCGAACGAATTGGGGCCGGTGGCGGCCAACGTCCATTTCGAAGATCGCCTGGAATCGGGGCGTCTGGTCTTCGATTACCGGATGCGGCCCGGGGTGGTCGAACGCAGCAATGCGCTGGATTTAATGCGCGCCGTCGGTTTGGATGTCTAGCCGGTCACGCCGCGTAAAAATTATTTTTGCCGCTCAGAATCAATCACTTACAAGGGCTTTTGGCCTCCCGCCGTCCTGACTTGCAGGACGCGGTGTTACCGTCCAATCGAGAACCGGATCGTACCCATGACGCATCTGGTCGCTAAGCCGTACAGTCCTCGAGGCTCTGGTCGCGGTGAATGCAGAAACAATGGGCGGCAGGCGCTCCCGTTATTGGTGCGGCCCCGGTTTCTTCCGGGAGACCAAAAAGGCCCCGATCCGAGGGTTTATCGGATAGTGGAGCGCTCCGCATTTTTTTGGTACACGCGACTTCAAGTCGCGTTTCTGGAAAAGTAAGACAAATTAAGAACGCAGAAGACTTCGCGCAAACAGGGGTACCAGGCCGCCGCTGCATGTCCCTGTGGACCAGGTTGTATTCTTGGAGTTGATGTCGTCCTTCCCGGCAACGCTCGCCACGCGTATCGCGCCGGGGAAACTCCGGCAAATTGAAGCGGCGATCGAACTAAGCATTCGCGGCAAAGCCGAAGCCGTACGCATGGCACTGGTGTGTCTGCTCGCGCGCGGCCATTTGCTGATCGAAGACGTTCCGGGGGTGGGAAAGACAACCCTGGCACAATCCCTCGCGAGGGCTGTTCACGGCTCATTCCACCGGCTGCAGTTCACCAGCGATATGCTGCCGTCGGACGTGCTGGGCGTGACCGTTTACAACGCGCATACCGAAGCCTTCGAGTTCAAGTCCGGGCCCGTTTTCACGAACTTTCTTCTCGCTGACGAGATCAACCGGACCACGCCGAAGACCCAATCGGCGCTCCTCGAAGCCATGAACGAGCAGCAGGTTTCGGTGGAAGGCCGCACCCTTCCTTTACCGGAACCCTTCATGGTGATCGCCACGCAAAATCCGTCGGATCACCACGGCACTTATCCACTGCCGGAGTCGCAGCTCGACCGTTTTTTGATGCGGCTGCGCATCGGCTACCCCGACATGCATAATGAGCGCGACATCATCCGCCAGCCGGAAGCGCACCACGGCGAAACAACCCCTCACGTGCTCAGCCGCGAGGAGTTGCTCGAGCTGCAGTGCGCGGTGAAACAGGTCGCGGTGGATGAAGCGATCGTGGATTACATGCTGGCCCTGATCGAGCGAACGCGTACTCACGAGGGCCTTGCGCTCGGGGTCAGTCCGCGTGGCTCCCAGGCGCTTTATCGCGCTGTACAGGCGAACGCGCTGGTCGAAGGCCGCGCTTACGCGCTGCCGGACGACGTCAAGCTCCTCGCGCCGAAGGTCCTGGGCCATCGTGTCATGCCCGCGGCAAAGTCTTCTCTCGCCCTGCGGCGCAATGCGGGCGGCGCGGCAACGGGTGAGCGTATCATCGAAGAGATTCTCGCCCAGATCGACGTTCCGCTTTAAATATCGAAAATGAAAACTGCAATCATCGGCCTGCCCATGGTGGGCAAGACATCCCTGTTCACGATTCTGACCGGGGTTACTCAGGAAACGCGCATGGGTTCGACAGCCGTGCGGACGGGCGTGGCGAAAGTTCCCGACCCCCGTGTCGAGGCTCTCGCGGAGTTATATCAACCCCCGAAGATCACTTACGCGACCGTAGAATACGTCGATGCGCCCGCCATTTCGAAGGAAAATCTGCGTGATCCAGCCTATCTGGCAAGCCTGCGCGTGGCCGACGCTTTCGCGCACGTGCACCGCGTTTTTCAGGATGAAACGGTCCCCCACGAGCATGGGTCGGTGGACCCGGCTCGAGACTTCGACGACGTCGAGACGGAGTTGATTCTGAGCGATCTGGTAGTGGTCGAAAAGCGCCTGGACCGCGTGGACCGGGATCGCAAGAAAACCAGAAATCCGGAGCTGGATAAAGAATACGAGTTACTGATTCGCTGCAAAGAAGCGCTCGAAGCCAATACGCCGTTGCGCAATCTGGAATTCGATGGCGAGGACGAGAAGCGCATACGGGGCTTCCAGTTTCTTTCCCAGAAGCCAATGCTGCTGGTTCTGAATCTGGGCGAGGAGGATGCCGCGCGGCTGCACGAAGTGGAAGAAAAATACCGCAACGGTCCTCTGGCCGGGAAAGCGAATACGGCGGTGAGCGCGGTGTGCGGCAAAATCGAAGCCGAACTGGCGGAACTTCCCGCGGCGGAAGCGCGCGAGTATC
>Ga0182024_10019816_pt1 | contig 12350 bp, 9 predicted proteins | sample P32metaG_FD_120480 | JGI IMG/M metagenome (GOLD analysis project Ga0182024, IMG submission 120480) | Permafrost microbial communities from Stordalen Mire, Sweden - P3-2 metaG (Illumina Assembly) | ecosystem: Environmental > Terrestrial > Soil > Wetlands > Permafrost | place: Sweden: Stordalen...
CGCCTTCGCCGTCAATGAGAATTCCATGGCGGCGCATGCGCTCGATAGGCTCGGCGTGGCCTGTCACCCGCTGCGAACTCTTCTCGTAATAGGCTTCCGGAGGCCCGGGCATGAATTGCAGCCCATTGGCTGCAAGCGCGTCGGCCGCGTCGTAGATCGCGTCGGTGCCGACGGCGATGTGCTGAATGCCTTCGCCCCTATAGTCACGCAGATATTCCTCGATCTGAGATTTCTCGTCGGCCGATTCATTGATCGGGATGCGAACGCGCCCGCAGGGACTGGTCAGCGCGCGGGAGAACAGGCCGGTATGCTTGCCTTCGATATCGAAGAAACGGATCTGCCGGAAGTTGAACAGCTTCACATAGAAGCTGAACCACGTGTCCATGTTGCCGCGTTTCACATTGTGGGTGAGATGATCGAGATAATAAAATCCCACCCCCTTCGGCTTCGGGTCCGCCGCGCCGATCCAGTTGAATTCTTGCGTATAGGGCGAGCCGCCGGCGCCGTAGCGATCGACGAAATACAGCAGCGACCCGCCGATTCCCTTGATGGCGGGAACCGCGAGCGTCTTGTCGGCGCCCTCGTAGGGCTCGGCGCCGAGTTTCACCGCGTGTTCGAAGGCCTGCTGGGCATCGACGACGCGCCACGCCATCGATGCGGCGCAGGGGCCGTGCTCGGCAACGAAACGGGACGCAAACGAGCCCGGCTCGGCATTGAGGATGTAATTGATATCGCCCTGGCGATAGACCGTGATATTTTTGGTCGTGTGCCGGGCGACGGGCATGTAGCCCATGCGCACGAACAGCCTCGCCAACTCCTCCGGCTGCGGATGGGCAAACTCGACGAATTCGAAACCATCGGTGCCGATCGGATTGTGCGCGCTGATTCGGGCGGGCGGTGCATCGTGTGGAAACGGGCCCATGGATCCTCCAGTCTCCTACCGTCTTAAGAATTTTACTGCGTCATCGGCGCAAATATCGTGAGAAATATGGTCCTATTCGTTTAATCTCGCACGATAGCTTCATTTTCATGACGTTTTATGCGATAACGATGCATGGACGGCTTTGACCTCAAATTGCTGGCGGCCCTGCAACAGGACGGCAGGTTGACCAACAACGAACTGGCCGAGCGCATCGGTCTATCGCCGTCGCAATGTTCGCGCCGCCGCACCGCGCTTGAACAATCCGGCGTGATCGAGGGCTATCACGCCGCGCTTGCAAACGAAGCCGTCGGCCTCGGCGTCGTGGTTTTCGTCCAGGTCAGCCTGGCGGCGCAATCGCCGGACAGTGCGCAGGCCTTCGGCAAGCTGATCCGCGGCATGCCCGAAGTTCAGGAGGCTTATGCGCTGACCGGCGAGGCGGACTATCTGATCAGAATGGTGGTGCCGGACCTCAAGGCGCTGTCGCGCATTCTCAATGATGTTTTATTGCCGCACCGGAGCGTCGGGCACGTACGGACATCCGTCGTCCTCGATCGCATCAAGCAGACGATGCAATTGCCGCTTGGCCATCTGGCGGGCGAAAGGTAAGGCCCACAAAATCATGAAGCGCGCGGAAACCGCGGCGGCGCCTTCTTGGATTATTCTTCTCAGGTATCCCGCGTACGATCCACCGTTGATGCGAGAGCAAGAATGCGCTCCGCTCGCTTTACGTTGGCATAATCAATCATCATCCCCTCGAACTGAACTGCACCATGACCCTTGGCTTCAGCGGCGCGGAACGCATCCACCAGCTTTCGGGACCTATCGATTTCCAGTGCAGTTGGTGAAAACGATCTGTTTATCACTGGCACTTGCCGCGGATGGATCGCCACTTTGCCGTTGAAGCCATGAATACGCGCGAGCCTGCATTCTTTTTCTAAGGCACCCTCGTCCCGCAGATTCATGAAAGCTCCATCAAACAGCCAAATGGTATTTGCAGACCTGGCATCGCAAACAAATTTTCCTCGCGCATAGGCGAGTGCTTCTCCGGTCGGCGTCCATTGGCCGCCCATGTCTAGTATGAGATCGCCTTCCTCCGCGGTCGCCAACGCAGCGCCATGGACGCGCGGTGTACTGCCGAGCGCATCAAATAGGTTGCGCAATCCAATATTGTTTTCGATAACGACCATGAGAGCAATCGCGTAGCGCTTGAGCCCAGCGGCATTTTCGAAATCCGTTAAGCGCCGATCAATTTCGGTGAGATCATTCGGGCCCTCAACTTTAGGCACCATAATGGCCTGCGAGGAATGCGGCGCGAGTACCGAAAGATCCTTCTCGAGCCAGCCGGCGCTTGGATGATTTATGCGAATGAAAGTCAGCCGTTCGACCGATTTGTGCAATTCGGCGGACACCAAAGAGCGTGCTTTGTCCTTGGCGGCGGGAGCAACGGCGTCCTCCAAATCCAACACCAGGGCGTCAGCGCCGGAAGCCCAGGCCTTCGGTATGAATTCCGGCCGGATACCGGGTACGAACAGAATACTGCGCAAACCATCGAGCGATGACATCTTAGGTCCTGAGGCTAAGCCCGTGTTGCACATCGAAGCTCGGGCTTCGATAAGGTGCCGGCGCGACGGCACGTTGCTACGCGCAGAATCACGGTCGCCCTCTTTGAGGTTGTCGCCTTATGTCCATTCAACTGTATATGCAAAGGAATAGCTATTCATGATCTCCGATATGCGTGCAGTATGTTTCGCCTGCTCCGCCGCTGGCACGCCTGTCGCCACAATTGATACAACAAGGCCCCAAGTCGGGTGCGGGTTGACGGCTATCTCCAATTGTCCATTCTTGCAAGAAAGGGCCGTCGTCTCCGACAGCACTGATCGAAAGGTGCGCTCTGCAATATCTTTGCGCAGAGCCGCCTTGATCGGTTTGCCGACGTCGGTGAGCGGAAGCTTCTCCACAATAATGATTTCTTTCGGAATTGCCGCTCGCTCGGCTATGCAGCCTGTCAGAAATCTCATCAAATCAGCTTCTGTGGTTTGCGCACCCGAAACGAGCTGGACATACGCAATAGGAATTTCGCCTGCATAGCTGTCCGGCTTGCCCACTGCGGCGGCGTGAAGGACCTCCGGGAATCGCAACAACGGTTCTTCGATCAGCGCAGGATCGATGTTGTGTCCGCCCCGGATTATGATGTCTTTGGCGCGCCCAGTCACGAACACGTAGCCATCGCTGTCGATACGACCGAGATCGCCGGTAATCAGCCAGCCGTCTTCCGTAAGTGCCCCGACTTGGTGCGCCGGATTGAGATATCCGGATGCAATCCCCGGGCCTCTTACTTGCAGCATGCCAATTTCTTCTGGGCCACATAAGCGGACATGTTGGCTCTGCGCGTTGATCAAAACGACGCGGATCTCGGTATAAGGCAGGCGAATCCCGGAGCTTCCCTCCCTGCTGACGCCGTCGCGTGGATCAATAGCGACACTCGCTGTGTTCTCGGTCATGCCATAGGAATTAAGCACGCGAACGCCTGAAACGTGCTCAAACGCCTGCCGAACGGATGTCGGCAGCGCAGTCGAGCCAGTGATGAAATATGGTTCGAGCGAGGACAAGTCGGATTGTTGCGGCGACGATTTCGCCAATACGGCAAGTGTTGTCGGAACGCCTGAGAGCCGCGTTACTCGATACTTCTCGACAAACTTCCAATAGTTGGAAATGTAGCGTTTGTCGCGTGCACCCATGGTGCTTGGAATCAATATGCTTGCTCCGCTTGCAAGTGGAGGTAAGCAACGTCCAATCAAGCCGCCGACGTGGAACATCGGTGTGTCATGCAGAATGACCTCGCCCAGGAATAACCTCGTAGCAAGCTGCAGCGTCCAATGACGGTACGACATGTTCCGATGCGAGAGTTTCACTATTTTCGGCAATCCAGTGGTGCCCCCGGAGTGAACGTAGGCGCCGATAGTGGCACCATGGATATCGTCTCCCGGGACCGGACGATCCATCGGCTTGCTCAAATCAATGTCCAGATCAGTCTCTCCGAGAACATTTCCTTCGGGTCCTGCGACCGACCAAATGCGCGTGCCCGCCGGCAGATCGCCGGCAATCGACATGATCGATTCCCAAATCTTGAAGCCAGGCGTCGGGCCAAGCGAAATAACAGCTTTGGCGGCGGATTCCATTAGCAAACGATGCAAGGAATGCGGCTCCATCATCCAGTTGATGGGGAAAACGATGCCCGCCGCCATCGCACCGAGGATTGACCAGTAAATCTGCGGCACGTTTGGAAGAACGATCGCAACTACATCATTACGTCCAATTCCATGCGCACGCAGAAGGCAAGCGGTTCGGTCGATGTTTCTGCGCAAGTCTCGGAAAGACACGCGTGCCGCCGTGCGGGTCACATCCCCGTCCGGCACGTAGAATATTGCCGTATCGTCGGCGCCGCGCGCCGCCAGGGCAAGGTCTATCCGGCGCGAGAAATTTGAAATCCTCAATCGTTCATCGAGAGGTGTGCGCTCTATCGCCTCTATGTCTGCAACGGACTTCAAAGCGCGCTCGAGAAGGGCGGCATCGGCCGTCTCGGGTACTACGGGCAACTGCACAGTGGAGTCCGGTCGGATTGCCGTCATTTTCCATTTCCACATTTCCGACGAGGCTCTCCTTATTCCTCGACATGCGCTTGGAGAGCGGTTTTGAACTCACCTTCCAACTCGTGATCGAAATCGCCATCGATCAGAACGAATGCAATAATGCACGGTTCTTTCGAGCGGTTGCTCCAGGCGTGATTCGTGCCGCACTGAATCAGCACATCCCCTGCCTTGAGATGCACATCCTGGTCGTCCATGACCATGGTGATTTCGCCGGAGAGAATGAGCGCGTAGTCGATCGTTTCCGTACGATGCATCAACGGGTGACGGCCGCCTTTGTTGAAAGTTGCCGCGGATTGGTTGCCAAGCCCTTCGAAAACCCGAAGTGAATCAGCCGGCGTCATGACCCGCACGGTTTCAGATTCGGGCGAAAAGTGGTTAATCCGCAAGACGGTGCCGTTCTTCGTCGGCATCTGGCGGCGTGGTCCAGAAGTCGGCTCTTCCGCCCGCGCTACGATCTTCGCGGGCGTTTCGTGGGTCCGCCAGAGGTCGATCGAATACCAATCCGGGTCGAGCTTGTTCACGTGCACGAAAGGCGCAGGTCCGTCGGAGAGCACCACAGCACGCCCGCGCTCATCGTGTCCGGTCACCACGCGGCGGATTTCCTTCGTCATGGTCCCTCCAAAGCCCCGGCTTCAAGCTTGATCGCCGCTCTTGACATTTATGCGATCTGCCGCGATCCAAAACAGTTCCGAGAAAAAATCAAGTTCACGCGAGATCTGCAAGCACTTTTCCTAACGCTCCCTGCCGAACGCCTTAACAAGAAAGCGGACTCACCTCAGTTCACGGCATACTCAGGCTTGCGGATTGCGACGAGCTCATTCAGCAACTCGGATTTATTCCTTACCGTGCGCGCCAGCAGATCGCAACGCGCGAATTGCCGGGATTCCTTGCACTGGCCGGTAGCATTCCATCCTGAAAATCAAAAGGCAGCGCAACTTCAGACTTGACCTCCTTCAAGATGATGTGCGATCCCGCGAAAGGGAAACCAATGATCGTCGTCGCTTGTTGTTGTAATTGCGCGCGGACGCTTGCCGCACGCGCAGCAGGGCGGCGACGTCATTCGCATCGGCCAACAGTCGAAGGAACATAGGCTGGCAACCAGCCGGGGGGAAAATTCAATGATCGAAAGCCCAAGGATCGATGTCGCCGCCGTCATCAACAACAGCGCCATTAGCCGCTTTCAGTACATAATCTTCGTGCTGTGCTTCCTGATCATCGTTTGCGACGGCTTCGATACTCAAGCCATCGCTTACGTGGCGCCAAGCATCGTCTCAGAATGGAAGTTGACGCCTGCCAGCTTCGGCCCGGTATTCGCGGCCGTCATTCTTGGTGCCATGATCGGATCATTCACGTTTGGGCGTCTCGCCGACCGATTCGGCCGCATCCGAACCCTGGCCCTGTGTGTCATCTGGTTTGGCATACTTAATATTGCGTCGGCCTACGCCACCTCGATCATGCCTTTCACTATTCTTCGGTTTCTTTGCGGCATTGGACTGGGCGGTGCGATACCGAACGTGATGGCTCTGGTCGCGGAGTATGCTCCGGCGCGAAAACGCTCGACGGCGATTGCCTCGACATGGTGCGGCTTCGCGCTTGGCGCGGTCCTGGGCGGGATGATCAGCGTTCCGCTGATCGCCAACTTCGGCTGGGCATCGGTTTTCGTCGCGGGCGGAATTCTGCCGTTTTGCCTTATCCCATTCGTCATTTTTGCGCTGCCAGAGTCGATCAAATTTCTAATCGTCGCGCACGACAAGACAGCGCGGGTCGCCGCGATCTTGCGAAGAATCGATCCGCGTCAGGTTTTCGCCGATACCAGCGTCTTCGTGCTCGACGAGCCGCAACCGGGCCGCGGCCAAGTATCGGCGCTCTTCAAGGACGGCTTGGCCGCAGGCAGCATCTTGCTTTGTCTTGCGTTCTTTCTGAGCCTGATGCTCGTTTATCTGTTCATAAATTGGATTCCGTTGCTGTTGCGCGAGGCAGGATTCCCCCTGAGGGACGCGTTGATGGGCACGGTTATCTTTAACTTCGCCGGCATTATCGGCAGCATCTTCTGCACGCAACTCATCGACCGCAAGGTCGCGCCGCCCATCGGCATCATCATAGCCGCCTATTTTGCCGGCGCCGTGGCGGTGTTTTCGATCGGCTATGCCGGAACCAGTTTCGCGGCAATCATGAGTGCAATCTTTCCAAGCGGGTTTTTCGTCATCGGCGTACAGCTTTCGCTGAACGCCTACATCACCAATTTCTTTCCAACATCGATCCGCGGCACCGGGGTCGGTTGGTCGCAGGTCGTCGGCCGATCGGGATCATTGATCGGACCTTTGGTAGGCGGAGCATTGGTTGCGCGAGGGATGGCACCGAACCAATTATTTCAGATCAGCAGCATAGTCCCGCTCCTCGCTTGCCTAGCGTTGCTCGTATTCGCCAAGATCTCGGTGCGTGGCGCTTCATGATGAGAGCCAGCGACGCCGACGATGCCCGGCGGCGCAAGAGGGACATCGTGGCGCGAAGAGCGAACACCGGTCTTCCCGGCAGCGTTGTCGCCGGAGATGACGGTGAGCGAGGGAGCGCAATGACGGCGGACTAGAAAAATCCAAGGGACTCGCAGCCGGTGCCGGCCTGGAAGCTCGACTTGTGCCGCTTGCCCGGGATGTCGATGACGTGCACCGAGCCGTCGCCCTGGCAGGCGACGAACAGTTCGCCGTTGCGGAACGCCATGTCCATCGGCTGCGAGCCAACCTTGATCGCAGTCTGCTCTTTGAACATCGGATCGATCAGGCTGACGGTGTCGCTGTTGAGGCTCGATACGGCAAGAAGTGAATTGTCCGGCGCGAAGCGCGCGATCTGCGCCGCCTTCGGGACGTCCTTAAGCACAAGCTCCTCGCGCACTTTGCCGGCCTCGGTGTCGATCAAAAACAGCGTCGGCTGCGCATCGTCGACCGCAACCACGGTGCGACCGTCCGGCGTGATGGTGATGCCGGCAAGCGGCCGCGGCGTTGCGATCTTGCCGAGGAGCTTGCGCGCCGGCAGATCGATGACCGAGACAGTCGCGTCCTCCTCGTTCTCGGTATAGAGGCGCTCCCCGTCCGGCGCGATGATCAGGCGGTGGCCGTTGGTCGAGCCGGAATCGATGGCGCCGATCACTTTGTTCGCCGCCCGGTCGATCACCGCGACCTTCGCCGAGTTCTCGCAGGTGATGTAGATCAATCCGTCCGGCCCGAGCTTGAGCGTATGCGGCGCGATATAGGGCGACAGATCGATGGTGGTGACGTGCGCGCGCTTATGCAGATCGAAGACGCAGAGGTGATGTTGCGGATTGGGATTGCGGCCATGGATGCCGTCGCCAAAGATCGGCACATAGGCCATGCCGGTTTCCGGTACGATCAGCAATTCATGCACGGTCTTGGCAAAGCCGTCGATCACGACCTCGGTCGCAAAAGTCTCAGGATTGAGAAACAGGACTCTGGTCCCGATCTTGTCGACAGCGATCATGCCGTGTTCAACATTGGCCATCGTTTTCTATCCTCTGCACGCGAATCCGTGATCCCGCGCCGCAAGCGACCGCAGGCGCCTTGCCAATTTATAGCGGCGCCGACAAGATGGCGCAAAAGCCGGCAAACAAAGCGCTCGCGACGCGCGCGCGAGGAGGATGATAATGCGTGCCTGCCCCACAAGCTTATTGCGCCGACTGCAAATAGCCTCGCTGATAGCCGGCGCCGCCATGGCGGTTGCCGCGGTCATGCCGGCGCGGGCCGCCGAGCCGATCACCATCGGCTTCTCCATGGCGCAAAGCGGGCCGCTCGCCGTCAACGGCAAATCGGCGCTGCTGGCGATGCAGATTTGGGAGGACGACGTCAACGCCAAGGGCGGACTGCTCGGCCGCCCGGTGAAGCTCGTGTTCTATGACGATCAGAGCAATCCGGCGACCGTGCCCGGCATCTACACCAAGCTGCTCGATGTCGACAAAGTCGATCTGGTGGTCTCGGGCTACGCGACCAATATCGTGGCGCCGGCGATTCCGGTGGTCATGCAGCACGGCAAGGCTTTCATCGGCCTGTTCGCGCTCGCCGCCAACAGCGAGTTTCATTACCCGCGCTACATATCGATGACGCCGAACGGACCGGACGCCAAATCGACCATCAGCTCCGGTTTCTTCGACGCCGCGATGGCGCAAAATCCCAAACCGCAAACCATCGCCATCGTCGGCGCCGACGCGGAATTCTCCAAGAACGCCATGGAAGGCGCGCGCGCCAACGCCAAGGCCGCCGGACTGAATATCGTCTACGATCACTCCTATCCGCCGGCGACGACCGATTTCTCGCCGATCGTGCGGGCGATTCAGGCCGCCAATCCGGACGTGGTGCTGATCGCGTCGTTCCCGCTGGATTCGGCGGGCATGGTGCGCGCCTTTAACGAAGTCGGCTACACGCCGAAAATGGTCGGCGGCGCCATGGTCGGCCCGCAATCGCCGTCGATGCAGGTGCAGCTCGGCCCCCTGCTCAACGGCTTTGTGGATTTCACCTTCTGGCTGCCGGTGAAGACCATGCAGTTCCCCGGCGCGCTCGAATTCATCAAACGCTACCAGGCCAAGGCCGGCGCCGCCGGCGTCGACCCGTTCGGCTATTACATCGCGCCGTGGGCCTATGCCGATCTGCAGGTGCTTGGGCAGGCGATCAACGACACCAAGAGCATCGACGACGCCAAGATCGCCGAGGATTTTCACAGCGCCACCTTTCACACCGTGGTCGGCGACGTGAAATTCGGCAAGGATGGGGAATGGGCGGTGCCGCGCGTCATCCAGACCCAGTTCCACAACATCCTCGGCAACAGCGTCGAGCAATTCCGCGACGTCGACAAGACGCAAGCCGTCGTGACGCCGTCGGACTACAAGACCGGCGACCTGATCTATCCGTACAGCGCCGCGAAAAAATAAAGAGCGCGGTACAGGCAGCGGCGGCGGCGCTCGGCTCACACGCCGTGTATGATAGAGCCACTCAATTGCAGAGGATTCATCATGACCGCCGTCGCAGCGCATAACATCAAATTCCTCAGCCATTCCGACCAGGGTGGCCGCGGCGACGGCGTGCAGGTCATGGTCAATAAGGGCCACGCCTATATCGGCCACGGCTTTTCCAACGGCATCACCGTCATCGATGTACGCGATGCGAAAAATCCGAAGACGGTCAATTTCCTGCCCTGCGCGCCGAACACGCGCGCGCATCATCTGCAAACCCACGGCGAGCTGTTGCTGGCGGTCAACGGCCCCAGCGTGTGGACCATGCAGGTGAGCCAGGAGGCTTATTTTGCTGGCAACTCCGGCGACGCGCTCCTCGGCCAGAAATTCACAAGCGGGCTGCGCGTCTACGATCTGGCGAAGCCGGAGGCGCCGCGCGAGATCGCGTTCCTGCCGCTCGGCGGCCTCGGCCCGCACCGCATCTGGTATGTCGGCGAGCGCTACGCTTACGTCTCGGTGCATCTGCCGGAATTTTCCGACCACATATTGGTCATCGTCGACATGAAGGAACCGACCAGGCCGGAAGTGGTCGGCAAATTCTGGTTGCCCGGCATGTGGACCGGCGGCGGCGAGACACCGACTTGGCCGAAGGGCCGGCGCTACGCGCTGCACCACGCGCTGGTCGCCGGCAATCTCGCATTCAGCGCCTGGCGCGACGGCGGCCTCGCCATCGTCGACGTCGGCGACCCGGCCAAGCCGAAAATGGTGTCGCACCGCAACTGGGACCCGCCGTTCGGCGGCGGCACCCATTCGCCGCTGCCGCTGCCCGACCGCAATCTGCTGGTGGTCGCCGACGAAGCAAATTTCGCCGATTGCAGCAAGGGGCTCCGTTACATCTGGGTGTTCGACGTGCGCGAGCCTTCGAACCCGGTGAGCATCGCCACCATGCCGATTCCGGACGAAGCCGACTATTGCAAGAAGGGCGGCAATTTCGGCCCGCATAATCTGTGGGAGAACCGGCCCGGCGCCTTCGTCAGCTCGCGCTACATTTTTGCCACGCTGCACAATGCCGGCGTGCGCGCTTACGACATCCAAAATCCGTTCCAGCCGCGCGAGGTCGGCTATTTCGTGCCGCCCAATCCGGCCCGCATGTTCGATCCGCGGCCGAACCGGCCGCAGGTGATCCAGTCCTGCGATTGCTACGTCGACGCCGAGGCGCGGATATATGTCACCGATTCCAACGCCGGACTTTATATCTTGCAGTTCGAGGGCGACTGAACCGACGGCAATTGTCCCGTGCGGACGATGTGTCTCGGCCACCTGCATTGACAGTGGGCGCTCGCCCTTCCACACTCGCGCAAAACAAGGGCCGCGCCAGCGGCCCGGATGTCGCCACTTCGGGCGATCTCAAATAATTGGGCTCATGGGGGAGGATCACATGGCGGCAACCGTAACCGCGACGCAAATGGGCGGCGTTGCCCAGACCATCGAACAATTCGTCGGCAGCGCACTCGACGACGCGAAGATTTCGCCGCTGCATCGGAGAGTCGTCGCGCTCATCGCCGCCGGCTATTTCTTCGACGTCATCGACTTCACGGTCTTCGGTTCGCTGGTTCCTTTCTTGCTGCAGTCCAAGTTTGCGACTGGACCCGAAGTTGCGGCCATCGGCAGCGCTACCATCTTTGGCCTGTTCGTCGGCACCGCCGGCCAGGGCGAGTTCTCGGATCGGTTCGGACGCCGCTTCATCTACCAGTTCAATCTGCTGTTATTCGGCGTCTTCACCCTCCTCGGTGCGTTCGCTCCGAGCGTGACCACGCTGATCATCTGCCGCTTCATCGCCGGCGTCGGGCTCGGCGCCGAGCAACCGCTCTGCTTCGTCTATGCCGGCGAATATTCGCCCAAGCGCATTCGTGGCCGCATCCTGGCGATCATTCATTTCATCGGCGGCGCCTGCGTGTGGCCGATCGGCACCGCGCTCGTGCTTCTTCTCGGCAGTACCGTGTCGGTACCCGAAAACGTCTGGCGCAGCGTCTGGGTGATCGTCGGCGTCGGCGCGCTGATCGTCTGGCTGCTTCGTTTTTCGCTGCCGGAATCGCCACGTTATCTGGCGACGCACGGCCGCGGCGACGAGGCGATCAAGGTCCTCGGCCGTCTCGGCATTGCCGGGCCGACGCAACCGCTGTCGACCGATGCCGCAAGCAATACCAAGAGCGACCCCTTCGCGGTGGTGTTCAGTCAGTTCCCGACCCGCGTCATCGCCGGCATGATCTGCTTCACCGCGTTTTTCGGCGTTGCCATCGGGCTCGGCGCCTGGCTGCCGAATATCATGGCGTCGAAGGGTTTCTCCATCACCCATTCGCTGCAATACACGCTGGCCATGAACTTCGCGGTGCCGTGCGCCAGCATCTTCATGATGTACGCGCTCGACAAATTCGGCCGCAAGATCACCTCGGTCTGCGCCTTCGTCGCGGCCGGCGTGATGGCGATCGCGTTCGCCAATGCCGTGACCGCGATCGAGCTCATGGTGGTCGGCTTCATCATGATCTTCTTCGTCCAGGTCGCCGGCAATTCGATGCAGATCTTCGCCTCCGAGGTATTCCCGACCAATGCACGCACGTCGGGCTTCGGCTGGGCGGCGGGCGTCGGCCGGCTGGCGACGGCCTTCATCATGCCGACGATTCTGTGGGTGCAGAATGGCTACGGCCTGATGACGGTGTTCGTGTCGCTGGCGATCCTGCTCTTGATCGCGGCCGTGTCGGTGACCCAATTGGGACCCGAAGCGCGGCAAAAGAGCCTCGACGAGATCGCGCCGCCGACGGGGTGA
>Ga0182024_10019817_pt1 | contig 12350 bp, 14 predicted proteins | sample P32metaG_FD_120480 | JGI IMG/M metagenome (GOLD analysis project Ga0182024, IMG submission 120480) | Permafrost microbial communities from Stordalen Mire, Sweden - P3-2 metaG (Illumina Assembly) | ecosystem: Environmental > Terrestrial > Soil > Wetlands > Permafrost | place: Sweden: Stordalen...
AATTGCCTGTTGAGAGCCGTTCACAATGATGATCCGATCGGCTGAACAGGTCAGGGCTCGGGCACTGTTCAAGTATTGCGCCAGAGCCTCGCGCAAAGGACGGAAGCCTTTTGCCCGCCCGGGACAGTCAAGCAGCTCAAGGTCCTTTTTCGCCGCATGTTTGGTCAGCAGTTGGCTCCACAGGCGCATGGGGAAATGCTCCAGATCGGGGCGGCCAAAAGAGAAACTGATGCGCGGGTCTTCCTTTGAAAAGTCCATCCAATCGCCTGCCGTAAGGCTGCGCCCGTAACCAGAGAGCCGCTTATGCCTGACGTTGACAAGTTGTGGGGCGTTGGCGCTGAGCTGCTCATCCTCCAGGATATCCGTGTCAACCCGCAAAAGGTCCTCAGGCAACTCTGAGCTGACAAAAGTGCCTGAACCCGTGTACGCCTCCAGGTAACCTTCACTTAGAAGATACTCATAGCTTACGGTTACCGTAGCCCTGGAAATGCCCAACGAAGTCGAAAGAGCCCTCGTAGAAGGCATCTTGTGCGCAGCTGGCAAGCGCCCTGAAAGTATTGCGCCCCTTATTTCTTCATAGATTTGCCGGTGCATGGGCATTTCCAGCGCCGGGTTGAGGTTTAGCAGCAGTTCCATAGAATAATTCCAAGTGGACTGGTATCAAATCATGTAAGTGGCACTTTTGCAAGTCCATTTTCAGGAGTAGGCTGGAGTCATCCTGAAAAAGGAGACAGGACTATGAAAAACACAACAAAAACGGGATTTCTCAAGACCATCGTGGTCAGTGCTCTAGTCGCTACCACGATCAACACAACGATCGGAACAGCCGCTCAAGCAGTAGTTTCAGATCCTGTAACTTACAGCAGATTGATGCAGCAACGTCGCGCCCTTATGTCTAAGGAGTTCGATTTGTTAAAAGACAAAGACGAGCTTCTTCGTCAAATGGATGACTTGAAAAAGCAAGACGATTACGCCACTGCTGGTGTACTGAATGAAGTATCTGAAAGTTTGGATCAAACCAACGCTAGTTTGCAGCGCACGCGAATGGACATTCGCGATGTTAACCGTCGATTGATGTAGTTGATGTAGGGCTGTAAGCATGTAGCCCTCAGGGTTAATCCCCTGTCATTAGCCTCGGCAGAATAAGACAATCTCGGCATGTTCTTCAGTGAAGAATGCAGTGAACTTATCTGCCGAGGTTTCTATAAAATGATCGCCCACAACATGGTTTCAGCGCCCCCGCTCGGGTTATGGCAAACGTTCTGCTCGAAAGAAAGCGGAGCATCAAATATGGTGACGCCGATGAATTTGGCCAGTGCCACCACTCGCAGCCGCTGGGGACACAAAGAGTTGGCTAAGGAAGCTCTGCGCCGCGGCGATTATGCCCGAGCCAAGTTGCACTTGACGAACATCAAAGTGAATGCGGAAGTGCGGGGAGATTACAGATCCGCTGCCATTGCCTTAAACGATCTGGCCTGGATTCAACTGCTACTGGGCCATACGGACAGAGCAGGCCAATGCTATAAAAAAACTCTGGAGTTTTGGAAGAATCAAAGACATGATTTCAAACTCTCAGCCATTAACGAGTACATCTTTTTCATTTGGGATTACGCCGTCTTCCTGCGCACGCAGGGCGAATTCACATTGGCTTACCAACTGGAGCAGCGACTGGAAGTGATGACGACGGGAATGTCCAATCGCCAGATCGCTGTAAATAAAGCGGATCGGCTCAGTGAGAGAGGTCAATATTTTCTCGCCGAACAGATCTACGAAGACGCCTTCATTGATGCCGGTGTGCGCAGCGACCTTTCGCTGCAGTTAAAAATTGCCGACAAGTTGGTGCCCCTTTATGAGGCATCAGGCAGATTTCAGCTGGCTGCGTCTCTGCTGGCTGAGAAGCAACGAATCGAGGAAAGCCGGGCGCAGAGCTAGCAATGACTTTCTAACTCGCACGTACAATTGATACGCAGGAGAGTCTCCTTTGTCGAGATGTCCGCAGCGAAACCAACCCGATTTATTAGCGATCACAATATACTCCGCATTTTAATACATTCATCCACTGCGTATTTCCCCCACTGCCAACGCGTGGATTTTCTGTCATTGTCCTGGAATAGCCTCAGCAAAAAAGACCGCTCGGAAGTTTCTCAAGACTTCCATCACCCATCACCCCCGATTTTCCAGGAGCGACACACTATGAATCCAAAAGCAGTAATTGAATTGGGTGGCGAATTGGCTGCAGAATTCGCACCGGGAGCAGCTGCGGAGGCAAAAGAGCTTGGCTTAAAACTCCTCGGCAGCACAGGTCTGCTACCTGAGATTAAGACCGTTGTCGTGGATGGTGCGGTAAGAGCGGGGGCAGAGGACGATCTGCTTTTGTATCCATTAGCAATTGGAAAAGGTGCTGCAAATACTGCCGAGACGGGATTTCTGAGTCTTGGTGAGAGCGTAGATCGGCCCATATCAGTTTCAAGGGGACCATGGGTGGAGAGTACCTTTGATGCTCCCGGATACGTTCTATCCTGGCCGGACATGTCGTTCGACCGTGCGATGGCCAATCTGGGTAGCATGACAGAAAATGAGGCCGCATTGGCGCGCATGTCTCGCTCAATTGGTTATGTTGGACCAGAGACCGTTCAGTCATTGTCCATGTCGAGAGCGGCTCTTGCCAAGGCACTCAAGGGCGTCACTGAAGTTTAAGAGCGGCGCCACTCACTCAAAATCGTAGACGATCGGGGTACGGTCGTAAGGGCGGAGTCCATTGCCTGCGCTTATTTGCTCATCTGTCTGTTGCTCATTTCACCTGAAACGGTTGTACGCCGCGTCGGCAATTTTGGCGATAGTGCCCTCTCGATCTGCTTCACTCGCTCTTGAATCAGCAACGAATACAGAAATAGCCATGTGATTTCCGTTGGGCAATACCATTATGCCAACATCGTTGGTTGCTGCAGTAAACCCACTCGTAGTGCCCGATGAACCGGATTTGTGGTAGACCTCCACGGTGCGGGGCACTCCTGCTTTAAGCCTGTTTGGACAGACAGTCGTATTTTTCATCCATGCCAACAAAAGTGCACGACTTGCGTCGGTCAAAACTTTCTTTTTCACTAAAGCGCACAGGAGCTCATTCATAGCTTGGGGCTGTGCCCAGTTTCGATATTGCACACGCTCGCTTTTTCGCATTTGCTTTTCAGAAGCAACTTCGACAATGCCTCTGATGCCATTTTTATGCAAATACTTTTGCACAGCAGTTGTTCTGCCAATCAAACGGAGAGTGACATCACAGGCGGTGTTATCGCTGTCTTCAATCATTCGCCGCAGCACCTCGCGCACCGTCAAATCCCTTTTGTCGATTGGATATTTCTCTTTGGATGAGATAAGGCCGGGCGCCAGCTCTTGCTCTTGAACGTGCACCACTGTGTCCAAATTCAAAGTGCCTTTATCGATCTGATCTAGCGCCGTTACCGCAATCGGAAGTTTGAACACGCTCTGCATGGGGAACCGATCTGCGGCATGGAAGTCGATTTGTTTTCCGGTTTCGACCATGGTGGCGCACATGCCCACTCGCCCATGTGCCTGGGAAGCGATGTTCCTGATAACATCGTCTTTGTCGGTGGCGGTAGCAGCACGAGAAGTTTCGCGACGATTATGATGCGCTTGATCGACTGCTGCTGCCGGCGTCACATCTGGGGTGCCTGATTGATATGTCAAGGCGCTGCTGGTGTAACTGCTGCTGGTGACCAGAGCCAATCCCAACGCCGAAGCTAGGACAAGAGTGTGTTGATGCAGGCGGGACGCCTGCGCTGCCCGGCAAGTGCGTAGTAATCGGGACGCCTGCGCTGCCGGGGAATTGCGTAGACGGAAATGATGGAAACAGAAATGAAGCACGATTATCCCCAGGCTGATCGGCACCAATTCTAACAGGCGCAGCGAAAGTTATTGGCCGCCGAAATCTTGGATCATTTCCTTCTCTTCCTCTGAGTACCAAATTTCAGTGTCTTTGACAGCCGGCTTATATCCCTTTAAATCAAAGATGGGCCTAGCCTTAGTTCTCGACCACTTTAGCGTTGTAACAAGATCGGGGGTTCTGTCCTGAACATGAATTCGATAAGGAACATACACTTGAGCATTAGTCCTGTACGTTCTTAGCTGTATTCCTGGAGTGTTCCATCTTTCCATAAGGGCGTCCAGAATCTTCCCGGCTTTGTCAGATGATTCTGGTCCCTGATAGACCAGAGCGTACCCCTCGTTGCCCACGGACAGTGGTGCTGGCTTTCCAGAATCCTTATACTTGCGGGGAAAAACGTAACGGGTGACCGGTAAGTTTTTATATGTCTCAGGGCCCGCCTTTATGGAGTTCCACTGGTCCAACTTTCGCTGCGCCCGACTGACCGAAAAAGTGGGACCATTCGTAATCCAAACATCGTAAGGAGTAATTGAATACTGGTGGCGACTGGAGTTCCTGCATATCACCTTCCACTGCGGCCCCTTCGCAAATAACTCTATCCGCCTGGATGGCAGCTGCACCAGCAGGGAGCTTTTGTTTAGATATACGGTGAAAGTGTTGTACAAGCAGTGCCGCTGCTCAAGAATCAAAGTTTGATCGCTAGCAGCACCGCCATTAGTGGCAAGTGCCGGCGACATGCAGCCCAAAATGATAGCCGCCATATTGAAAATCTTTTCAAACCCAAGTGCGCGCATCATAATCTATGTCTTGAATCCAGGCTGACTGCGTCTATCATAAAACAATATCTTGAAAGCCGACTTCTACCATGTTCCCATGCTCGTATTTCACTGCCACGTTCTTCCCAGGAACGTAATCTCTAGCGGACGCTGCCAAAGATCAGCTACGACTCTGGTCAGATTCCCGAAAACCGGATCAACTCTTGTTTTTTGTTTACCATTCGTTTTCACAATCCAGCGCTCCTGTTCGCTGCGATCCTTGTCCATATTTACCCGTCACTTCAGGTCGTTCATGCCATCCAACCACAACAAATATGTCAAAATGGGAAAGTCTGTTTTAGACAGGGAGCAAGCGATGCTCAAACTTGCGGCGTTCCTCATCCTCGGTTCATTTGTGTCGGGATTAAGCTTCGGCTTTGTTTCGGCGAACAAGATTCGCCCAGAACCTGCAGACGTTCAAGTTGCAGCCTGCGCCTATCGCACTGCAGACGATGGCTTCTGGGGCTGGCGGGAACTCACGCCTGGCGTGAAAACCTTTCCCCAATTGTTTGACATTGAGAGAAGGCAGTATGAGGAATAGCAGCCTTTTCTGCAAGCAAGTGCATATCTCTTCCAGGGGAAAATATGATAACTGTCCCGGTTAATTGAACTGCAGGGTCAGCTGCACGTGCTCTTCCTCTTCTCTTTCGCAATCCAGGTTTGAGAGTGACAGTCCGAGCAGTCTTACGCGCTTCAGCTGCGCTTCAGTGGAGTCGAGCAGGCTCATCGCCGTTTCCATGATCACATGGCGATCGTGCAAAGATTCCAAAAACGTGCGACTGCGGGTTACTTGCTGATAGTCGGCATACTTCACCTTGAGCGTCAGCGTACGCCCACTTGTCTCACTCTCTTCAACCCTCTTTTGCAAGCATGTGCATATCTCTTCCAGAGCGTTGAACATCTGGTGCCGATCGACCAGGTCGTCAGCGTAACTTTCCTCTGCCCCAATTGATTTGCGCACGCGGTTAGGCTCTACAGCTCGATCATCTTGTCCACGCACAATGCCAAAGTAGAAGCTGCCCACCTTGCCAAATTTGCGCAACAAATCCGTTTCCGTCCATTTCTTCAGATCTGCGCCTGTAAAAACGCCTGCCTCGTGCATCTTTTTGGCGGTCGCTTGACCGATGCCGTAGAACTTCTCTATCGGCAGCTGTTCCACGAATGATTCTGCATTTTCAGGTGGTATCAAATACAGACCATCGGGTTTGTTGATGGCAGAAGCTGTTTTGGCCAGAAACTTATTGATCGAGATGCCTGCCGAGGCTGTGAGGTTCGTTTCAGCAAAGATCTTAGCTTTGATCTCTCTGGCGATTAAAGTGGCAGAAGGCAAGCCCCGTTTGTTTTGAGTGACATCCAGGTAAGCTTCGTCCAGAGACAGTGGCTCCACCAGATCAGTGAAACTATAGAATATCTGTCGCACCACATCTGATACCTGCCGGTAGACCTCAAAACGCGGTCTGACAAAAATCAGATGGGGGCATTTTTGGATGGCCGTCCGCGAAGGCATGGCCGAGTGAATGCCAAATCGTCGCGCTTCGTAACTGGCCGCTGCTACCACTCCCCGTCTGTCCGGCGAACCGCCAACTACCAGCGGCTTTCCTTTATACTCTGGTTGATCGCGCTGCTCTACGGATGCGAAAAACGCATCCATGTCAACGTGGATTATTTTGCGAATTGGCTGTGCGCTGCTAGATTGCAATCGTCAGGCCTGCACTCCCGGTCAATTACGATTACGGGGCGAAACTGCTTCCACCGTTCACGACTCTGCGTGAGCGCACAGCTTGCGCCAATGTCTCCAACACCTGCGCGCTTTCTTCCCAGCCGATGCAACCATCTGTGATGCTCTGCCCGTAGGTGAGGGGAATGCCGGGAAGCAACTCCTGTTGCCCGGGCAGGAGATGACTTTCGATCATTATGCCGATAATGCGCGCATCACCGCCACTGATTTGGGCGGCGATGTCTGCCGAAACGGGAATTTGCCGCTCCGGTTTCTTCAGGCTGTTGGCATGGCTGGCGTCGATCATGAGGCGCTGCTTCAGCTCAGCCTTCGCCATCTGTTGGCAGGCATCGTTGACGCTGGCAGCGTCATAGTTTGGTGCCGATTTGCCACCACGAAGAATGATATGACAATCATCATTTCCCTTCGTGGAAACAATGGCAGAGTGACCGCCCTTAGTAACAGATAAGAAGTGGTGCGGTTGCGATGCCGCTTTAATAGCATCAGTGGCGATACTGATATTACCGTCGGTGCCATTTTTGAATCCGACCGGGCAAGACAACCCTGATGCCAGCTCGCGATGGGTTTGAGATTCGGTAGTGCGCGCACCGATAGCGCCCCAGGCAACCAGGTCAGCGATATATTGGGGGGTAATCATATCCAGAAATTCGCTGCCCGCCGGAAGTCCTAACTCGTTAATATCGAGAAGCAGCTCTCTGGCGATGCGCAGTCCTTTATTGATCTGGAAACTTCCATCGAGATCAGGGTCGTTAATCAATCCCTTCCAACCGACCGTGGTGCGTGGCTTTTCAAAGTACACACGCATAACCACTTCCAGATCAGCCCAGTGCTGGTGGCGTAAAACGTTAAGACGATTGGCATATTCCATTGCCGCTTTGGCGTCGTGAATGGAGCAGGGTCCAATCACAACCAGCAGCCGGTCATCTTCACCGTGCAAAATGCCGTGAATTGATTCGCGCGCTTCGTGAACAGTGGTCGATGCGCGATCGCCGCAGGGAAATTCGCGAACGAGGTGAGCTGGTGGCGCGAGCTCCTTGATCTCGGCGATTCGAAGGTCATCTGTGTTATGACTCATCACAATCTCCATCGGTCCAAAATTACTAATCGCCCGCATTAAATTGCTCCTTCTGGAAGATGAGTCAGAAAGTGGACAAGCCGTTCAGCCCGCAGCTGAATCTGCTTTGTAGCTTCGCCCAGATTTGAAATTGAGTAATGCCTTGCGATCAACGACCCCTTCAGCGGGTTCGATTCTTTCGACTCTCTATTTATCGCTGCGTTTACGGATTCCTTCGTCATCAGGTTACCCTGTCAAGTCGTGACGTTCTCAAGTCTAACAGTGAAAAGCTCAATTTCTTGGAGTATGACTATTTTTTCGGATAGTGCTAAACATTGACTGGCGCTCATGTTTGCAATCGGCATCCTGAACGCCCTGTCGCCAGATCAAGAAGCCTCAACCAAGATTGATGATGAACATTCACTAATTAATCAGGTCCACGATCATCGTTACATGCAACATCGGGTGAGACCCCGCGACATGTCCGGGGCATATAATCTGTAGCTGTATCTCTTTTCGATTAGGAAGCCTTATTGTGACCTGGCAGCAGCAAATGAAATTGGCTGAAAAGGCCTTTGAGAAGGGAGAGTTTGTCATTGCCGAAAATTGTTTATGGGAAGCCCTCAAAGACGCTGAGCTGTTTGGATCCACTTCAATTCAGATGGTGGAGACGGCAGAACGCCTGGCCGAGGCGATGATTGCTCAACACAAGACCCAGGACGCTGAAGACTTATTGTTGCGATTGGCAGAACTGAAAACACAAGCGCTCGGTCCTAACTCGAGAAGCATGGCCGATACGTTGATGAAGCTGGCAGAGCTTTACTATGGATTAGCTAAATACTCGCAGGCTGAGCCTTTTGCCCTGCGATCGTTGCGCATATACGAATCAATCTACGGTAGAGAGCACGAAGAATCCGCCAAGATCGGCGCCAATGTAGCTTTCATTTTTCATGCTGCCGGAAAATTTCCTCAGGCCGAGGAAATCTACAAGCGCCTTTTGGATTTTAGAAAGACACTTCCTCACGCTGAAAACGATCCGGAAATCCCGATTTTACTGCGCAGCTATGCCAGTTTGTTGCAAGCTACCGATCGCAATGATGAAGCTGAGAAGATGGTGCAAAGCGCAGACCAGCTGGCTTCACGCAGCCAGTGAGCGGATTTGTGCTATTTGAGCCGGTCGGCAGCATTGCCAAATTCGTAACTGATACCCGGTCCTAAATCGTATTACGTCATACGTATAACGTTATACGATCGGAGGTACGGACTGATGCGCATCACTGATATTGACCTTGGCTCAGTGTACAATTCTGGTTATTAGCTCCTCATCGATGCCGGTGAACAGTGACGCCCCTAGCTAGAAACACCGCGCTTGTGCTCATTGATGTGCAAAAGGGTTTCGACGATTGTCATCATTTTGGGGCAAATCGAAACAACCCGGAAGCAGAAAAAAATATCGAACGCCTGTTACAAAGCTGGCGCCAGGTGGTTCTGCCCGTGGTGCACATCAAGCATATGTCCACTGAAGCCCATTCGCCACTGCGTCCTGATTCGCCCGGAAATGATTTTAAAGATGAAGTCGCCCCCCGAGGCGGCGAGCACGTGGTGGAAAAATGGGTAAACAGCGGTTTCATCGGCACTGATCTGGAAGAACATCTGAAGAAGCACAACATTGATACTCTTGTGCTGGTTGGTTTGACCACCGACCATTGCGTCTCTACGACTACCAGAATGGCGGGTAATGTAGGTTTCCACGCTTTCATCGTGGCAGACGCCACCGCCACCTTCGATCGCCAATGCGATGGCAAGACTTATCCCGCCCAAATCGTGCACGAGGTCAGTTTGGCAAGCTTGAACAACGAATTTGCCACCGTCGTTAATACCAATGAAATCTTGCTGCTGCTAAAACAACTGCAAGCTGAGAAGTCTGTGCAGCTACCCGGGTAAGCCGAAATCACTGCCCGGGCGCAGAAGCTGGGCTTGCGACGGCTCTGCCTTAGCCAGCTGGATCGAGTGCCACAGACTGACGATATCTTCTCGGCATTGAGAAATGCCGATCGCTAAATCGACACCATAATCTTTGCTGTAATGCTTTTGCTGGCGTTTGCGTCTTTGATACCACTCTTCATATGAGGGCAAAAGGGATTTGTCATGTGGCGGTTCGCTTCGATGCAGCTCCTGATCAGGAATGGCAAGCATGATGGAGATCACCGGCATGTTGGCGGAAGTCATCAGACTGGCTAAGGAGATCTCGTGCCAGCGATAAAGTATCCAGCCTGTTTTGTGCAATTCGATCAAACCTTCTTGGCTGGCAACGAACGACGAGAGCGCGCCTTGCAACTGCTTAACTCGCATGATCGTGTTTATGACGCCCAGAAACGCAAGGCAGATGCCGATCGCCAGAGCGTAGTTCCTGTCGGCTCCAGTTGTGACAACGGCGCGGCAAACTAGCCCCAATCCGGCCACTCCCCAGATGGTGGCAATTAGATCCAGAGCCCGCACTTTTTGAGGCTTCTTCAGGGCCGGTTTCGAATTCAGTTGCCTGTGCAACCAAAAGGCATGGGCTAAAATCGCAAAGCCGGCGCTGAAGAACATGAGCACGCTGTCAGTCATCAACTCTTGCTTATCGGGTTCACGCAACCAGACATAGAAACCGGCGCCGGTGAAAAGAGCGGACAGTATAACGACAGTAGTGAGATTTACTATCGGAGCATTCGAGCGACTGATCCTGTCTTTATCAGTGAGCGCAAGCCCGCAGTCTGCGATCACTATAACCGCAGCCAGCCCGCCAAGCATTGACACCACCAGCATGACAAGGCTGCTTAGAGTCTGATTTTGCGCATAGAAATAAGCGGCAATAATGATGTAAGAAATATAGATGCCGGAGCCGACGATCTGGAAAATGGTGCCCAGTTTCTGGCGAGAATCAGTGGCGGAATCTTCCAGCACCTCGCCGGATATCGTTACCACCAGCGGTATCAAAAGCATCGACACCGCCGCCAGCGGCGCCACAGTTTGAGTGACATCCGACAGTAAGGCAGTCAGTGTAAAAAATCCGCAAACCCAAATTAAACGAAGAATGGTGTATGAGCTAAGCATGCTGTCAATGTAGCAGAAGCAAAAAAAGACCGCATGCCGTGAGCGGCATACTACAATCGCTTGTCATCGATACTCGGCGTCCTATCTCAATCCGTAACGCAGCTGAGTTCTATAAGATCTGAACGGCGTCATTGATTCAAGCGTCATCCAACTCAGGCGAATAGAGTGGCGCAGATTTTGCCACCAGAAGTTTTTGGATTCAAGCCGTCGTAGTCTTGAGACGCAGCGTTTTCTTGGACCCGCGGGCTTTTTCGTCTGATCGAACGGATTGAGAAAGAACCAGGGCCGCTTGGCACCACTAAAGTCATGAACCACATAGCGCCTGCGCTCCGTGTCCATCAATCTTTCGGCATAGCCTCTAAGCATGCCGCCATCCCTTCCGAAATTGGACTTATTGGTAGATCTCTGTTGCCCAACACCTAAGGCAACGCCGATACGAGCACTCGTTGTTAGAGCCATTCGGAACCCTTTCTTTAGAATCGAGAAGTATTTGTTTGGGCGGATCTCAACTGCTCCCTAGTGTGCACCAACCTGGCAAAAAGTCAAATTATTCTGCCATCGCGGGTGACACTATATCCAAAAATGCCACCATCCTATATATCATCACCTGTGGTATCGTGACATTGTCATCACTGCTGGTGCACTGCTGGTGCTTTTCGGGGACGATTCCGGGCCAGGCGAACTGCTGAGCCTGTGAAATCACCCATAAAGTGCGAAACTGTGATAGGCCAGTCTCAGGTAGTTGTGATTTAGACTAAGTGGAGGTATTTCCCATGGTCATCTGCCCCATAGCTCGAGCGGTGCACTGCACTGGATGTGCATTGGTCAAGTTCTGCCCTGCCAAGACTATTCTGGGCGATTACGGCAAGGAAAATGTCGACCCAAAGAAGAAAGACGACAGCGAACCAAAAGACAAGCCTGACGATTCCAAACAGCAGTAAACTTTCTCTGTCATGGATGTCACGTGATTCATGACAGAGATTCGCAGACTACTACTAGAACGAGGTAGCATGACCTCCGCCACCTCCGCCGCCAAAGACGTTGTAGTCGAACGTGAATTGGATGTCGACATTCTCGTCTGCCCCCTCAGGTAGTGGCGCAAATGGTGCCGAATTTTCGATCGCTCTAAGCGCTGCTTGATCTACGCTGGCCGAACCGGACGAGCTGCTGATCGCCAAGCCGCTCAAGGCACCGGCTCTGGATATGACGAATTTAGCGACCACTCGTTTTGACAGTGGGACTCTGGGCGGAGCCCAACTGCGTTTGATGCGCCGTTCCAGTTCAGCCATATAGGCACCGAAGTCCACAGCCTTTCTGCGATTGGCTGAATCACCCTTACCTTTTTCGGCGCCCTGGGAGGTGTTATCCTCTTTCACTGGCCCGCCACGATCGCTGGCTCTGGGCACTATATTCGAAAAGCCCAGACCTGGTATCGCTGATGCCACCCTGGTTGGCACCGGGGCACCGGAGGAAGGACCAGTTGTGCTTGAATGACTAGGTCCAGCGGCAGATGGCGATGGCGCGGCTGGCGCACCTTGTGAGCCAGATCCCCCGGGTCCAGGATTGCTGACTGGCATGGGTCGCGGTGCACCATTTTGGGCACCTTGTGATCCGCTGTTCGAACGTAAGTATTCGGCCTACCCGTGTTGTGGTAAGGGAATTCTCATTTCCAGAGCGGTCGTCAAGGATGGCCTTTAGTCTGAAATAAGATCATGATGGTGCCGTGACTAAGACACGTGCACCACT
>Ga0182024_10019818_pt1 | contig 12349 bp, 13 predicted proteins | sample P32metaG_FD_120480 | JGI IMG/M metagenome (GOLD analysis project Ga0182024, IMG submission 120480) | Permafrost microbial communities from Stordalen Mire, Sweden - P3-2 metaG (Illumina Assembly) | ecosystem: Environmental > Terrestrial > Soil > Wetlands > Permafrost | place: Sweden: Stordalen...
AGTCTCGATGCCCGGACATCGGGCGTTCGGCGGACAATTCCTTCTCCGTGTACCGGTAGAAAATGAGATGCACCTCGAGCGGCCGTCGCACGCGAAAAGAATGCAGGCCCTCAAGAGAGGGATGTCGAAAACGTCGGCGCCGTCCCCGGCCGGGTTGGGCGGCAAGTTCTTCCAGAGTCCGCCAGACGGCATCAAGGTATCGCCGCGCTACAGCTTCACCCGCTTGGATGGCATACCAACGGTATTGGAGGTCGAAGTCGGCCAGAAAGCCGTCCGCTCGACGAAGCGTAAGACTCATGCACTCCGGCGTGCTTGAATCTCGCCGAGCGCCTTCTTCGCCACGGCCTCAAGCTCGGCTTTCGCCAGTGGCGAGTGCGGCCCCAACACAGCCTTGAGCAGTTCCGCTTCCAATTCCGGGCTGTCCTCCTCCAAGTCGAGCGGCGCCTCGTACATCCAAATCCGCAGCTTTTGCTGCTCGTCGGCATCAAGCTGCTGGATGGCCTCCTGGATTTCGACAAGCTTTGTCATCGCATCCAAATTAGCCCAAAAATCTGGGCCGGCAACCGGAAAATCTGGTTCAGGCACCCCTGGTAAATTGACTCATTCCCAGCTTTACCTGGGCAATTTTCTTTCTACAGGTGTTTTCTACACCTCAGCCCGATTTTTGGGCATTTTTGAGGAAAATTGGGAGACAGCCAAAAACGTTCCTGGGGCCTTTTTCACTCTGAAAATGCACTTGGGGCGAGGTGGGGGAAATTCCGAAAAACAGCCTCCGAGTAGTGACAGGCAGACGCTCTAACCAGCTGAGCTACCACCCCGTTGTCAGGGAAACGGTCAAACGTAAAATCCGCATGGGGCAAGTCAAGAGCGGTGTTGTGTCTTGACGATCGACGAATCGCCGGGGATTTCTGACCCAATGGAAGTTTCTGCAATCGCGGCCGAGGTCGACAGGCTCGGTCCATGGATCACCGGATTCACAGCCGGCGGCCGGAATTTCGGGGGGCAGTATTTCGCGGAATACGACACGAGGGTTCGCGCATTTCTAAATTGGCTCGGACCCCGTCGGACCGATATCCGACGCCTCCTGGAGTGCGGCTGCCTGGAAGGCGGCCACACCGCGGCACTGGCGACCGCATTGCCGGATGCGCAAATCTTCGCGACCGAAATCAGGAAGGAGAACCTGGACCGGGCCTCCTTGCTGGCGCGCGTAAGGGACCTCTCCAACGTCCATTTCCGGATCGATGACCTCGAGGAGCCGGCAGCCAGCCTCGAAGAGAACTACGATGCGGTGGTTTGCATCGGCCTGCTCTACCATCTGCGCGATCCGGCAAGATTCCTGGCCCGGTGCGGGCGTTCCGCGCCGATCCTTTGGCTTTGGACGATTTATTGCGCCGAGGCCGAAGCGATCGTGACCGAGGGAAGTTATCGCGGTAGAATTTACACCGAGCCCACGGCGCACCCTTTGAGCGGAGTGCGGGCCGAATCATTTTTCCCATCCCTTGGGAGCCTGTTGGAAATGGCTTTGGCCGGGGGATACCAGCGGATTGAAGTCATCGAGCGCGAAATGACCAAGAACGGCAACGGTCCGGCGGTGCTTCTGTGCGCGACCCGATCTTGACGCGGCGTCCTGCATTGGAACCGTAAGTGTGGCGTAGCCACCCTTGCAAGAGTGTTCGGGAAAACTAGTCATAAGGGACGGTCGAAGAATGTCCGAAGCTGGTCCGAAGTCTCGTAGATCAATTTGGCCCCATCCACGTCCCCAAGCATGAGGACGCTCTTGGGAATCGGAAAGCGAGAAGGCAGGATGCCCGCATCCGAGAAATTCATGTGTTTGGCTCCAGGCAAATCATGGAATCTTGATCCTGGGCCGCTCTGCTCGCACAAAGCCCTTTCCCTTGATCCAAGATCGCCTTCCCCGGCAAGGATTAGGATGGGATTGGTCAAATGCCCGAGCGTCTGGCCGAAGAATGCTCCATCAATATCCGCCGCCCTTGTAATTCGTCGATCGGACGCAAGTAAATGAACGGCCACATTCCCGCCAAATGAGTGCCCAAACACACCGATCTGCTTTGGAAGAATATGACTGGCGAATATCGGATCCGCCATCAGTTGGTCGAAGGCAAATGATGCGTCTTCACTCCATTGATCGATGTAATGCTGCGCAATCTGCGCATCATCCGTCCGCGGGTTAAATTGCCGTCCAGGACTTACGATACCGTCTGAAAAAACTACTGCCGTACTGCCCGTTGGAGTGACTCCCATGACCAGATTGCCAAAACTCGCCAGATCCTCGGCCAATGTCGTGTAGTTCGCCGGGTTGCGGCCCATGCCCGGAAGCATGATCAGAACCGGCATTCGATCGGTGACAATCGGTGGGCTCTCCTTGGCATTCACAATGATCTCGCGCAAACGCCTGGCGGGGATCGGCAACATGCCTTGCGCATTCATTTCGCCCCATTTGCCGGGAATGTACTCGCAACGCGCGCTCTTGGCACTCGCGACTGCCGGATACCATATGAATATCATGAGGTCCCGATTGCGGGCTCTATCGTGCCATTGAATCAAACTTCGACCGACGGGATAAGGTCCGCGTGGGGGCGGCAGTGAAATGACGCGGTCATCGAGCCGATACATTACAAGGATGATCAGCGCGACGAAAGCAGCCAAGGCTAGCGCAAGGCCCCCCACAGTTAACGCTAAAAGCAGACAAAATCGGCGTAATTGCTGAATCATACCAGTTCGATCCGATCCTAATCATCTGAAGCGCACGAAGCAAATGCTAGGCACCCCCGTTTGCGGCGCGCGGTTTTCAGGCCTCTCTTGGCGCTTGCGAATCCTGCGATTTCTTGCAAAAGATCGGGTTCTTCCAACGGCGCTGGTTTTGGGCGGACACGCGACGATAGCTCAGCCGGACAGAGCATCGGTTTTCTAAATCAGACCGGGCATTTCGGCCTGAATTCGCCTGAGTCATCTAGTGTGATCAAATGTCGGTCCCGGGACGGATTGCGTGATTCTCCTTGTATGCTGGAGTCATCCAGAATAGGCCCAAATTTTGAAATCGGGTGACAAAAAAGGTGCAACGGACCCGATGAGTTAACGGCTTTCCCGGCGCCCTCGAACTAGATCGCGGATTAGCCTTGGATTTCGTCGCGCGTCGACCACCGCAACGATTACCGACCGTTCGGGCTCCTGGAAGTAATAGACCGCTTGATAGCTTCTTGGCACGAATGCCCGGTGATAGTCGTCGAACTTCACCGGAAACGACCACGGATTCAATGCGATCTGGTCTGTGGTTTTGAAATATGCAGCAAAAAATCGCTCACCTGCACCAGAGAGCCGACCCTCGAAGTAATCATAAACGAGCTGGACGTCCTCGCTTACGGCGTCGAGCGCGACAACCGGCTTTGAATTCACTTCCGGCGATGGATCGACTTGGCAAGCTCGCCCATCGTCAGCGTCCGCATCCGGCCGCTTTCGTAGGCCGCGCGTCGAGAGCGAATCAGCTTCTTGTGGCTCTCGGGAACCGGCAGAGTATCGCTGGCGGCCGAATCCCAGAGTTCTTGTGCCAAGCTCATGCGTTGACGCGCCGGAAGCCTCTTCAGGGCGGGGAAATCAGCCAATCTCATGCCGAAAACTCTGTGCCGGTTTTTCTCTCCGTCAACCGTTTCTTCGCCGGCCTAGTGAGGCCGATTCCCTCGGGGATGTTCCCAGGCTAATCGCACTTGCCACGAATCGCAGGCCCAAGATAATTGGACTGATGGTTTATATTCGTCCTATAGGTCGGAGAATTGACCGGCAGCCATGGGATAGAGTCCAGGTGGCGGTGGCAGCTGGCGACCTTTTGGCCATTCTTCTGCTCCTTGGGGCACTCTTAAAGCGCATACCCGAGGCTACAATCGGCAACATGCCTTTGTTAATGTATGGGATCGGCATTGGCTGTCTGGGCATAGCGCCGTGGGTAATCCGCGTCATGGTCCGATCTCAAACCTGGCGTAAAATGGACCGCCCTAATCCAAGTGAAAGAATGAGCGGCATAAAAGTGGGTGGCACGCGGATTGCAGGCATCTCTTGGCGCTTGCGATTCCTGCGAATTCTTGGCAGAGACTGAGTCCTTCCAACGCCGCTGGTTTTGGGCGGACACGCGACGGTAGCTCAGCCGGACAGAGCATCGGTTTTCTAATTCGATGCGGGCAAATCAGCCCATCCTGTCCTGAGTCGTCTGGTGTCGCATTTTCCCGGCTCCGCAGCGGGTTGCATCGGAAACAGATCATCCCGAGTCATCCAGAGAACGCTGAAATTTCGAAGCCGGGTGACAAAAAAGGTGCAACCAAGCCCCCTTGACTCACTGTGACGCCGGACGCATCCTCGTACCATGAATCTGATCAAGCGCATAACCCTCAACCCGGCCCGAATGGGTGGTAAGCCTTGCATCCGCAATCTCCGGGTGACGGTTGGTGCCATTACAGGCCTGCTAGCCGCCGGGAAAACGCAGGAAGACGTTTTGAAGCTTTACCCGTACCTTGAACCCGAGGACATCGCGGCGGCGCTGACCTATGCCACATGGCTTGCCGAGGGTCAGGAGGTTGAGCTGCAGCACGGATGAAGCTGCTGGTGGACATGAACTTTTCGCCGGCTTGGATTCCCTACCTGGCCGAGCAAGGGTTCGAGGCTGTCCACTGGTCCGCAGTCGGAGCCGCTGACGCCTTGGATGAAACGATTGCCACGTACGCCATCGCAAACCAGCAGGTCATCTTCACACACGATCTGGATTTTGGCGCAATCCTGGCCCATACCCGCGACCACCGGCCAAGCGTCATTCAAGCCCGGGTCGAGGACATTACCCCTGATGCGCTGGGGCCGACTCTAACCGGTGTCCTTCGGCAATTTGAAGCCGAGATTGATAGCGGGGCCATCGTCACCATTCTTCCGGGTCGAAACAAAGTGCGGGTGCTGCCGATATGATGGGGCGTCCTGAAATGAATAAGCCGAACTTAAAAACCACGCTCGCGTCGATTCGCGATCAGCGCGCCACCCTGGCCAAGGTTCGCGCCGAAGCCGAAGATCTGGATGACTACCTGGCAGCCATCGAGGCGCGAGCGCGCGACACTGGCGAGCGGATTCCGATGGCGGTTGTCCATGATCGCAGTCGCGGGGCGCGTAAGACGGCATACGTACACAGCTAGAGGACGGGGTATCCCAAGCGACGGCACGCGGATTGGGGGCATGTCTTGGCGCTTGCGAATCCTGCGATTTCTTGCAAAACATCGGGTCCTTCCAACGGCGCTGGTTTTGGGGCGGACACGCGACGGTAGCTCAGCCGGACAGAGCATCGGTTTTCTAAACCGACGGTCGGGAGTTCGAGTCTCCCCCGTCGCGCCAATTTTCGCCGATCGGAATGGTGATTACTGCGCCTCGGCCGGCGTCTGCGGCACCGGGGGGACGTGAGGCTTGAACCATTTGTACAAAATCTCGTCGATCAGCCTGACCGGGGCATTGCCCAAGAACGACGGATGGAAAGACCGGCCTTCGGCGAGCAGCCTTCCGCTGCGCGCGGTCTGCAACTGCATGTCGATTTCGATCATGTAGGTAGTAAAATCGGAGTTCCAGTGATCCTGGTATAGAAGGACCACCTCCGTATTCTGTGGCATGAGCGTGAGAGGGCCCGCTGAAGCGTCGTAGCCGAGCCCGCGAAGCTCCCGCGCAATGAGCTCGTCGATCCCGCGGCTGTCGGTCAGCAAGTGCTGGACGTAGATATGCTTGTATTCGCTGAGGTTGGATTTCTGCGCGACGCGGGTGCTCACCTGGGCGCAGCCGGCCAGCAGCAAAGCGACTGCAAGCCAGAGTAAAAGTTTATTCATTTGTCGACGCGTGCCTCAGCCATAAGGCAGCAGAACAGAGCCGGCGCCAATTGTCAAAACACGCAGGGGGACGAAGGGCCGATTGAACGCCGCCCTTTGACCGGGCGGCGTCCCAACGTCCCACGACGCAATCTCGCAGCAAGCTGCGAGGAATGTCTGTTTGTGTTCAGCTTGCGCCTGTCTTTTTTCCCCGGAGCAACGCAACAAAATCGTCCCTGCCCTCTATCCGCAAAAGCCAAAGCGTCTCCGCGTACAGGCCGATTGCCAGCGGAATGATCGCGAAGATCGCAATCAGGCCCGCGGCAAAAGGCGTGACCGGAAGGCGCTGGACATAGTCCCAGCCGAGCCAGACCGCAGTCCCCATTACGGAGGTGGCGATGGCCACTTTGCCCAGGCTGGGCCACAGAGGCCGGAAACTCATGCCCGGAAGCCGCCGCACAAGCGCGCGCTGAAGCAGAATAGTCTGCACGATTATCGCGGCAGTCCCGGCTATCACCAACCCTGCGACACCCAGCCACCGCATTAGAGAAAGGCAGACAATCACGTTCACGATAAAGTCGATCGCCGCGATCTTGACCGGAGTCGCGGTGTCTTTGATCGAGTAAAACGCGCGGATCGTCAGGTTCACGACCGAGAAGAAAGGCATCCCTAGGCAAAACAGGGCGACAAGTCTGGCTTGTTCATTCGCGAGTTGCGACGTGAAGTGCCCGTGCCTGTATATGACGTTCACAATGGGGTGGCTGAGCAGGATCAGCCCGACCGCCGCGGGAACGTTGATCACGAGGATGAGCCGAAGGCCCTTCCTGAAATCCTCGGCCATGGCCTCGAGATTGCCCAAGACCGCGTGGCGGGAGAGAAGCGGGTAGACAACGGTGGATACAGCGATTGCAAATACGCCAATTGGAAATTCCATCAGCCGGTTGCCATTGAAATACAGGGTTGCGCTGGAGTCGTCCAATTTGAAGGCAAGCAGGCGCGACACCGAAAAATTTATCTGGTAAATGGCCGTGCCAAAGATCCCCGGAGTCATCAGAAGCGCGATCTCCCTGACCCGCGGCGAAAGTCCGAGATCGAAGCGCGGGCTCCAGCCCTCGTACAAGAGGACTGCCGCGGGAACCGCCATCTGCAGGAACCCGCCGACTAGCACTCCCGCGCAAAGCCAATGGATCTCGCCCATCGCCGTGTGGGCGTAGTGGAGTCCGGCGCCTCCCAGCGAGGCGATCATCGCGATATTCAGCCAAATCGGGGAGAGCGCAGGCTCGGTGAATCGCTCCATTACGTTAAGGGCCGCATTGAATGCGGCCGCCAGTGCGATCAGGCCAAGATACGGGAAAAGCAGGACCGACAGGTCCGCCGCGATATACCACTTCCCCTCATGACCGGCTATCAGCCGCGATTGGCTGAGTACCAGGCATGCCAGAATCGTGAGACCGCCTGTGACGACAAAAAGCCACGACACGACGTTTGAAAGAAGGGAAAACGCGCCGGGTTGGCCTTTGTGATGAAGCTCGCTCTGGAGCGTCGGCACGAATGCGGCGTTTAGCGACCCCTCGGCCAGAAGCCGCCGAAAGAGGTTCGGAACTATAAACGCGGTCAAGAATGAGGAATACAAAACGCCGGCGCCGAAGATCGCCGATGCGAGGGAATCGCGAAACAGGCCCAGAAACCGCGACACCACCGTCAAGAGCGAGACGACGCCGATATTCTTGAGTCTTTTCGACACGGAAGCGGAGAGGAGGAATATGGGAGATTCTGGCTAAAAGCGGACTTTATGTTTTTGGCGGGCTCTTATCCGCCGGCTTCACGGCGCTTTCCGCCGGCTTCCCACCGCCGGCCGATGGCGCGGTCGAAGTCCCGTCCGAAGCGGGCTTTGATTCCCCGCCCTCTTTCGGCGGCGCTGACTTCTTGTAGTCGGTGACGTAAAAACCGCTGCCTTTGAAAATGAGTCCGGCGCCGCGGCCCACGAGGCGCTTGAGGCCTGCCTTCTTGCACTTGGGGCACTTCTTCAGCGGCTCATCGCTCATCGGTTGAAACTGCTCGAAGCGATGGCCGCATTTGGAACAAACATACTCGTAAGTCGGCATGGCTTTATGAAAGGGTTAAGTACAATGGCACGGCTCATCCTCTTGCAACCTGAACTTCGACCCAGTGTAGTCCTGGGATAAGATGAATGTTTCCGACGAGATCGCCCGCCGCGTGTCGCGCATCGAGGCCGGAATCGACCGGCACCTGCCGCCCGCCGGCACCCGGCCCGAGCGGCTTCATGCGGCGATGCGGTACGCCGTCCAAGGAGGGGGGAAACGACTGCGCCCGATGCTCGTCGTCGCCGCTTCGGAGCTCTTTGAGGGGAACTTTGCGGCGGGCGGGCCCGCCCGGGGCAAACTCGATCCCTTGCCCGCGGCCGTCGCGGTCGAATGCGCGCACACCTACTCCCTCGTTCATGACGATCTCCCCTGCATGGACGACGACGACCTGCGCCGCGGCCGGCCGACTGTGCACAAGGCCTACGATGAGGCGACGGCGCTCCTGGCGGGCGATGCCCTTCTGACCTTCGCGTTCGAATTGATCGGCCGCGGATACCCTTCCGACCCCGGGCACGCCATCGGGCTCGAACTGGCCGATGCGGCCGGAAGCCGGCGCCTGATCGGCGGCCAGATGGAGGATCTGCTGGCGGAAAGGAAGGCCGATGCCACGGCTTCGGATCTCGAGTTTATTCACGAAAACAAAACTGCGGCGATGATCGAAGCCAGCCTGGTCATCGGCGCAATGATCGGACTCGGACCGAAAGGCTCATCCGCGCAAAACGAAGGCATTGCGATTCTTCGCCGCGCAGGCCGCGACCTCGGCCTGGCTTTTCAGATCGTGGACGACATTCTGGACGCCACATCGGACACGGCGACATTGGGAAAGACCGCCGGAAAGGACGCCAAGGCCGGAAAGAAAACCTTTGCGACCCTGCACGGAGTCGAGGCGTCGCGGAAGTTTGCGAATGATTTCTCCGATGCGGCGGCAGCCGAGTTCGAAAAGCTCCCTGGCGCCGCACCCTTTCTCGTGGCGCTTGCAGGCACCCTGGGCCAGCGGATTAGGTAGCGGAACGCGCCAGCGTTTCGCGGTTCTGCGAAACGCTGGCGCGTTCCGCTACGGTCAAACGGCGTGGGCCGCCACGAACGCCTTGACGGAGTCCGAATCGGCCTTGATCGGAATCTTCACCACCGGGCGCCCCTTCAGCATCTCCAAGGCGGGGTCGGTCGGCTCGACTCCGATCGCTGCGCGGATCGTGTCCGGAAATTTTGCGGGGCTCGCCGTCGCCAAAACGATGCTGGTTCGCGCGGGGTTTAAGTCTTTGAATCCGCAGGCCGTGTGCGGATCGACGATGTAGCCGTACCGCCGGTGAACCTCGCGGATGATCCCCGGGATCTCCGCATCGGTGCAACGTGAGGCGGAGAACTCCCCCGGCTCGCTCCCGTGCGGGGCCAACTCGGGGAATGCGCGCCGGCCCTCCGTCTTGAATTCGTGCATGGCCGCACGTACTCGGTCCGGATCCTCGCCCAAAATGTAATACAAAAAGCGCTCAAAATTGGAGGCCACCTGAATGTCCATCGATGGAGCCAGGCTCGGATGGACCGGAGCGATCCAATATTCGCCTGTCGTGAACAGGCGGTAGAGGATGTCGTTCTGGTTAGTGGCCACCCTGAATCTCCCGATCGGCACGCCCATTCTCCTGAGCATCCAGCCGGCAAGAACATTGCCGAAATTGCCGGTCGGAACGCAGAATTCAGCCTCCTCCCGAGCCCGGGCGGGCAGCCGCAGCCAGGCGAAAAGATAATAGACGCACTGGGCGAGGACGCGCGCGAGATTGATCGAATTCACGGCGGAAAGATGGTGACGGCTGCGGAATGCCTGATCGCCAAAAACCTCCTTGAGAACGGCTTGGGCGTCGTCAAAGGTGCCGTCCACGGCCAGGGCGAAGACGTTTTCCGCAGCGGTGCAAGCCATCTGGCGCTCCTGCAGCGGCGAGACGCGCCCGTCGGGATAGAGGATGAAAATCGCAGTTCCGGGCCGGCCCAAAAGTCCGTGAATTGCGGCGGCACCCGTGTCGCCGGAGGTGGCGCCAAGCGCGTTGATCGACTCCCGGCGCACAAGGCATTGGTGCGCGTAGAGATTTCCGAGGAGCTGAAGCGCGAAGTCCTTGAACGCCAGAGTGGGCCCGTGGAACAATTCAAGGACGTACAAGCGTTCGTCGAGCCTGCGGAGCGGAGCGATCGCCGGATCGGAAAACCGGACATAGGCCTGCGCAACCAACGGGCGGAGCGTCTCGGCGGGAATGTCCTCGGCAAAGATCCGCATGAATTCGAAGCAGAGATCGCCATAGCCCAGCCCGGACCAGCGCGCAATTTGGCCGCTCAGGTCGGGCAGCTTGTCCGGCAGAAACAGCCCGCCGTCGGGGGCGAGTCCGACCGCCACCGCGTCGGAAAACGAATGGGGTTCGGTGTTTCCCCGGGTGGAAATGAAGCGCATCAATCGGCGCCGAGGTCGAACGCCGCATGCGCGACGCGCGCCGCCTCATCGGCGCGGTCGAGGGAGATAACAACCGAAATCTTGATCTCCGAGGTGCTGATAAGATCGATATTGATGCCCACGCCGGCCAGCGCCTGGAACAGGGTCGCGGCGACGCCGCTATGGGTCTTCATCCCGACTCCCACGACCGACAGCTTCGCGATCTGCTCGTGGAGCGCCACCTCGCCGCCGCCGATCTCCTTAAGGACCGGTTCCAGGGCCTTGACGGCCTTTCGCGTGTCTCCCTTGGGGACAGTGAAGGTGAGGTTCGCAACGCCGTGGCGGCCGACATTCTGAACGATCATGTCCACAATGATGTTCGCGTCCGCAAGAGACCGGAACACTTTCGCAGCCGAACCGGGCTTGTCGGCGATGTTGCTGACGACGACCTTGGCCTGATCCTTGTCCACGGCGACGCCGCGGACAACGACCTTTTCCATATAGGTGACTTCTTCTTTCACGATAGTGCCTGGATTGTGGTTAAAGGATGAGCGGACTTCAAAGACCACGTTGTATTTCTTCGCGAACTCGACCGAGCGGGATTGCATGACCTTCGAGCCGGACGAGGCGAGCTCAAGCATTTCGTCATACGAGATTTCATCCAGCTTGCGCGCGGATTTCACGACCCGCGGATCGGCGGTGTAGACACCGTCGACATCCGTATAGATCTCGCAGACGCCGGCCTTCAGGGCGGCGGCGAGCGCGATTGCCGTCAGATCCGATCCGCCGCGCCCCAGGGTCGTCGTCTGGCCGTCCTCGTCGATCCCCTGGAATCCGGCAACGATGACGACGCGGCCCGCGTTCAAATCCTTGGCGATTGCGTGCGCGTCGATCGTCTTGATCCTCGCTTTCGTGTGCGCGGCATCCGTGAAGATGCCGGCCTGGGCGCCGGTAAAGCTCACGGCGCCGACTCCGATCCCGTGGAGCGCCATCGCCATGAGCGCGATCGACTCCTGCTCCCCGATCGACAGAAGCTGGTCGAGCTCCCGCTCGCTCGGCTGATCGCAGACGGCGCGGGCGCGGGCGATCAGATCGTTGGTCACGCCGGCGCGTGCCGACACGACGACAACCAGCTGATTTCCCTTGTCCCGCGTGGCCTTGACCCTTTGGGCGACATTCTTGATCCGTTCGACGTCACCCACGGAGGACCCGCCGTATTTTTGAACGATTATGGGCATGGGCGACGGGGCCTATTCGGAAAAGTCGCCGATCCGCAGAAGAAGCGGCGCCTCGAGCACGCTCCCGAGGCGGCCCAGCCGCCTTAGGGCGCCGCCCAGCGAGCGTTCGTCGCTGTCATGAGTCGTCAGGACGAGGGAGGCCGCCCCCGCCCTCTCGGACGGGTTTTGAATGACCGTGGCGATGCTCACCCGCTGGCGCGCCATGACCGAGGCGACCCGGGCGAGGACACCGGGCTCGTCCTTCACGGTCAGACGCAAATAATAGCGGCATCGGATGCGCTGCGGGGGCGCAATCCGGCATTTATGCCTCGGCAGGAGGCCGGCTTCATTGGTCAGATGCGCTCCCCGGCCGTGCCCGATCAGGGCGACTGCGTCCCCGATGTCGCCTATGACCGCGCTCGCCGTCGCGTCCTGGCCCGCGCCCCGTCCGATGTAAAGGGTAGTCCCGACCACATCGCCTGTGACGGCGATCGCGTTGAAAACACCGCCGACACTCGCGACCACGCTGCTTTGGGGAAGCAGGGTCGGATGCACGCGCACGCACAGCTCGTTCGCCGAAAAATCGCGGGTTATGACCGCAAGGAGCTTTATCCTGTAACCGAGTGTCGCGGCGTTTTGGAGGTCGGCCGGCGTCAAGCGGTCTATCCCCTCCACGATCATTTCCTCCGGACGGACCCAGATCCCGTGCGCAAGCCAGGCGAGCACCGAAGCCTTGTGCGCGGTGTCCCAGCCCTCCACATCGAGCGACTCGTCCGC
>Ga0182024_10019819_pt1 | contig 12349 bp, 6 predicted proteins | sample P32metaG_FD_120480 | JGI IMG/M metagenome (GOLD analysis project Ga0182024, IMG submission 120480) | Permafrost microbial communities from Stordalen Mire, Sweden - P3-2 metaG (Illumina Assembly) | ecosystem: Environmental > Terrestrial > Soil > Wetlands > Permafrost | place: Sweden: Stordalen...
ATTACCCGGATGTTGGGATTCGCACTGGTCGCGGAGAACGTAATCGAGCGCAGCGCCGCCTGGTAATTGGCGACGGTCGAGCTGCCGCTCAGCGACAGCACTCCCACGGAGTAGGTGGCGCTGATACCGTTTTGAGTGGCGAAGTGCAGCGTGTCGCCCGACTGATAACCGTTCCCGATCGTCAAAACGGCCCGGCTGAGATTCGTGTCGGTGGAACTTACCGTCACGCCCGGGTCGACGGCCACTGCCGCGCCACCGACGACGAACGTGGCGGTCGTGCCCGACGCTGTCACCACCGGCACGACGAGCGCCACATTGAGATTCTCATTGGCCGTATTACTGGTCAACGCGCCGTCGTCGGCAACGATCGAAAGTGTCCGGGTGCTGCTGCTCGTGCTGGTCGTGGAGAAGGTGACCGACCGCAAGGCCGCCTGGTATTGGGCCGGGGTAGCGCTGCCGGTCAGGGTGAGTACACCGCCGGAGTAGCTGCCGCTGATGCCGTTCTGATTGGTGAAAACGAGGGTGTCACCTGACTCGAGTGTGCCGGCCGAGATCGTCACGGTGGCCCCCGTGAGATCTGTATCGGAGGACGTCACCGTCACGCCAAAATCGATCACCGCCGCCGGGCCGCTGACGGTGAACGTATTGGTCGTGCCCGACGGAGTGACCACCGGCGCGGCGATCGCCAAGTTGACGCTCTCGGCTGCCGGCGTGCTGGAATACGAGCCGTCGATGGCGACCATCGCAATCGCCCGGGTGGTGGTGCTCGTGCTGGTCGTGGAGAACGTAATCGAGCGTAGCGCCGTCTGGTAATTGGCGACCGTCGAGCTGCCGCTCAGCGTCAGCACGCCCGCGGAGTAGCTGCCGCTGATACCGTTTTGAGTGGTGAAGTGCAGGGTGTCGGCCGACTGATAGCCGGTCCCGATCGTCACCGTGGCCCCGCTGAGAATCGTGTCGCTGGAACTTACCGTCACTCCCGAGTCGACGGCCACCGCCGAGCCGCCGATGGTGAATGAGTTCGTGGCGCCTGACGGAGTCAGCACCGTGAGAAGGGATTCCGCATAGACGCTTTCCGCTGCCGTGTTGCTAGCCGTCGCACCGTTGTTGGCGACAATTGAAAGTGACCGAGTGGTGGCGTTCGTACTGGTGGTGGAAAACGTGACCGACTGCAAGGCCGTCTGGTATTGAGACGGCGTGGCGCTGCCGCTCAGTGTCAGCACGCCACCGGAGTAGCTGCCCGTGATGCCGTTCTGATTCGTGAAATTGAGCGAGTCGCCCGACTGGAGCGTGCCGGCCGAGACCGTCACCGTGGCACCCGTCAGGTCCGTGGCTGTGGAAGATACTTCAATTCCTTGGTCGACGTTTACGGCCGATCCGCCGACGAAGTATTGGCTCGCGCCGTTGGAAGCAGTCACGGTGAAGGTGGACGCCGCGCCCGAAACCGAAAAGACTGATCCATCGCCGCTAGTCCCGCCACCTGCCGTCCCAAAAAGGGTCGAGCCGACGAGCGCCAAATTTGATTCGGGATCGTACGCCTGGCTTTCCACAAAGGATTGCACAACTTGAAAGCCAGTGCCGTCCGGATTCATGGAAAACACTGTCCCAACACCTCCACTGCCTCCATTTTCTGACGTTCCAAACAGGGTCGAGCCGACAAGCGTCAAAGTGTCGCCCGGAATAGCGCCATCGCTGGGAGAACCGGCGAAAGTGTGTAGGACTTGGAAGCCCGTGTCGGCGGTACTGATGGAAAAGAGCGTTCCGTCGTTGCCGCCGCCGCCGCCTGCCGTGGTTCCTCCAAACAGAGTCGAGCCGACGAGGGCCAAACCGGAAGACGGATTCGTGCCATCCGTCCCGGAAAACGCATGCACAACCTGGTAGCCATTTCCATTGCTATTGATCGAGAACAAAACGCCGCCGGTGCCGCTGCCTCCGAGGTACGTCGTTCCAAAGAGGGTCGAGCCGACCGCCGTCAATCCCGCTTGAGGGTTCTTGCCGTCGGTGCCAGTGAATGCGTGCAGAATCTGGAAGCCAGTCCCATTGGTGTTGATCGAGAAGACGGTGCCATCGTTGCCGCTGCCTCCGGATCCGGTCGTCCCAAACAGGGTCGAGCCGATGAGTGTCAAACCGGCAACCGGGGCAATCCCGTCAGAGAAGGCAAACGAATGCAGAATCTGAAAGTTACTCCCGTTCGTGTTAATCGAGAAAACGGTGCCATCGCTGTTTACACCCCCACCCTCCGTCGTTCCAAACAGCGTCGAACCGACGAGTGTCAAACCGGCAGCCGGGTCCCCACCGCCTGTGTTTGAACCCGTGAACGAATGCAAGAGCTGGAAGCCACTGCCGTCCGGATTGATCGAGTAGATCGTGCCAGCGTTGGCAGTGCCGCCGTAAGGCGTCGTTCCAATCAACACGGAACCGACGGGTGTCAAAGGTGCCGGAGCGGGCGTGGGGAGAGAGCCGTCGGTGGACCCGCCCGCAAAATTATGCAGCGTCTGATACGTCACCGTTAACAGCCGGCGGTCTTCGAGCTGCTCGAATCGCGATGATCGGGCGGAGGGCGCGGCGGCCCGGCGCCGCGCGGAGAGATGCCGCCGCTGATTGCGCAGCGTATGAAAAAGCCAACGCCTCATGTATCCGTACCTTTCCGCCTAAGGGGGCAACCCGCGACGTGAGCAGGTATCCGGCTGCCATCGGATACGCGAACGGCAGGACTTTTTCATTCAACTACAATCTGCTCGAATCGGTCAATTATTGTCTTGCCGACCCACCCTGTCGAGTGGGTACATGCAACCCTAATCGAAATGCCGGACCGTGCCCGAGCCAAGCCAAGAGCAGGAAATCGCTAAGAAGCGAACGGAATCGACGTTGACCTCGTTCAGAATCGGCGGTCATGCCTGGGGGTCGTGCCCGACGATCCCGTGCCCGACGGGCCGCTCGTGCTGGTCGAAGTGGCGGTGCCCGAAGTCGTGCTGGCGCAAAGGGCGCCGGCCGAGACGACGTTGCTGCAAACGCCGACGGATACCCGGCAGAGGGCGATGCAATCGAAACTCGTCTGTCGGCTTATCGCGCGCTAGCCGTCTTAGTGATCGCGGACGATTTCCGACAGAAACCAGGTCCGGCGCTCGGCCTCGTCGATCCAGACCTCGATCATGCTGGCCGTGGCGACGTCGTTGTGCCGGTCGCAAACCTCGTGCGTAGCGCGCAGGGATCGCGTCAGATGCTGATTGTCTTCGGAGAGCTCTTTGAGCATGGCGCGCGGCGTCACGAACTCGTCGTTGTTGTCTTCCAAACGCTGGTGGCTCGTAATTTCGCCAATGGAATGGAGCGTGGTGCCGCCGATCTTGCGCGCCCGTTCGGCAACGTCGTCGGTAATGGCAAAGATCTGATCGGCGTGCTCGTCCAACAGCAGATGATAATCGCGGAAGTGCTGCCCGCTCATGTGCCAATGGAAATTCTTCGTCTTGAGATAAAGCGCAAAGACGTCGGCCAGCAGCTTGCGCAATTCGCTCGAAATTTCCTCCACGCCATCGTGGCCAAGATCGGTTGGCGTTGCCAAAGCCTGGGCGACCTTATAGTGATTGGTTTCATGCTTTGCCATGACGATGTTCTCCTTCAAATCGATGGAATGGTTCTGCCCGAATGATTCTGATCTGGTAACGGTCTCGATCTCCGCTGCTACTTTCTGTGCGACTACTTCGCCTTCAGCTTTCCGGCGATCTGTGCCACGTGGCGACCCTGCGCGCGGGCGATGGTCAACTCGTTGGCGGTGGGCCGTCGATCCCCCTTGGTTCCGGCAATGGTCGAGGCGCCATAGGGCGTGCCGCCGCTGATTTCCGCGAGGTTGGAAAGTTCCTGGACACTGTAGGGGACGCCAACGATCACCATTCCCTGGTGGAAGAAAAACGTCGACGCGGCCAGGAGCGTAGTTTCCTGACCACCGTGCTGAGTGCCGGTGGAGGTGAACGCGCTGCCGACTTTGCCGATCAGGGCGCCGGTGGCCCACAGTTGGCCGGTCGCGTCGAGAAACGCCCGCATCTGGGCCGTGAACGAGCCGTAGCGCGTGGGCGATCCCAGCACGATCGCGTCGGCCTCGCCGAGCCGTTTTGGATCGGCGACGGGAATGGCGGCGAACGCCTTTCGCGCGTCGACGGCGTGCATCTTTTCCAGCACTTCCGCAGGCAGCGTTTCAGCGACCTGCAACAGCTCGACCTCCGTGCCGGCCACTTCGCGGGCACCGGCGGTGATTGCCTCGGCCAGAGCGTAGACATGTCCGTAGGTGCTGTAAAAGATGACTTGAACTTTGACGGCCATGTCTTGATCTCCGCAATCCAGCGATCTCGCGCCGGCCAGTTTTTCGAGGGACGAAAGCGCCGCGTCACCCCGGCCCGCTATCGCGAATCATACCGCGCACGGGTCGGTTTGGCGAACCATCGGATCTCGTCTGAAAGCGCCGGGTTTTACGATTGCCGTGCTACCTCTTCAGGGCGGCGGCGAGCTGGCGGTCTCTCGATTAAACGGTGGCAGCGGAGGACGCGTCGCCATGGTCTTTCTCCGGTACAGTGTCTCGCCGCTTTACTTGACCCCCTCCGGCCCGACAAGCTGGCCAAATAGGGCGGAGGCGTGAACACGATGGCCAAAATCGTTGGGATGATTCACGCCGTTGCCGGTCAAATCGGCGTTGCTCTTTCGGCTGCGCATGTCGCCCCAAAGCGAAGTCAGATCGGCCAGGGCAACTTGCGGCCCCACCAGCGAAGCGATGGCATCGCGATGCGGCTGAAACTGGTCGGCCGGCGTGTGAATCCAATCGGGGTTGCCCCACATCGGCGCCACCAATAGGACTTCGGCCTGTGGCTCGGCAGCCTTGATCCGCTCGAGCATCGTGGCCAGTCCTTTGCGAAACGCCTCCGGGTCGCGGCCGCCGAAATGGTTCATCCCATAGGCGACAATCACCAGGTCGGGATGCGACTCGAGCAATTTGTCCAGATCGCCGAGTCCTTGTCCCACCCCCCAACCGCCGACGGCGCGATTGACCAACGTCACCTTGCCGCCGAAGCTGGCCGCGAGTTGATCCGCCAAAAGTTCGGGATAGGCCGGCATGTGCGGCGCGGCGCCGGTCACGCCCGAGGCGTTCAAACCGGCGGAGATGCTGTCGCCACTCACGCCGATCGTGACTGGCTCGCGGCGCGACAGTTTGCCGAGCACGCGATGCAGCGAACCACCGCCGGCGGCCGGCTGAAATCCGCTCCAGGGCTGGGCGGCCTCGTACGTGATTTCGACCTGTTGGTCATGAAACCAATGGCCGTTGTCGAAAAGGACCGCGCGCGTAGGATCGCCGGCCTTATCGCCAATGCTGCGCGGCGCTCCTTTGAGTGGGAACAAATCGGCCGGTTCCAAAAAAGGAATGCGTGAACCGGGCGGTGCCGTGAGTCGCCCCTCGGCGTCGACGTGAAAATCCTTTCCCTCATCGAAGGTTTCCGCGCCGTCGGCGCGGGCCACCTTCACGATCCGCTTTGGTACTCGCAGGAGGCGCGAGGTGGGAACGTGCGCATCGCCTTCGGAGACAAAGAGCGAGCTCTCGTTGTAAACGATCGGCGAGCTCCAAAAAGGTTCGAGTAGCCGCCAGTCGGCAACCGGCACGGCGGTCGCCTGTGGCGCGGCCGCTTCTTCCGCATCGGCGCAATTCCATTGCGACAGCAGCGCGACGGAAACCAATGGGATGATCGCGATGCCCGCCTGGATGAATCGTTTCAAAAGGATAACCCTCCGTTGAATTGTCACTCGTCCCAAGTTCGCCAGATTATACAACACCGGCGGATCGGACGGCAGTTCGCGGGAAGACGCATGGTTTTCCGCTGTTATTTTGCGGGTAAAGCCAGAATCCTGCCTATCGGCGAGACGGCCGGTTCGACGGGCGTGCCGACTGACTTTTGCCAGGCGCGATGTTGACAGACGACGGCTGCCGGTTTGAATTGCGGTTATTCGCCGTTGGGAGTATTGGCCTATAAACGACTGCGCAGCGATTTGACTGTGCAGCGATTTGGTGAACGAAATCCAGACGCTCTTGGAGGCGTCCCATGACCGACGAACTTCAACCTCTGCTACGCAAGCACTTTGGCTTCGATCATTTTCTGCCCGGGCAACGCGAAGTGATCGAACACCTGGTAACGAAGAAATCGGCCGCGGCTGTCTTTCCGACAGGAGGTGGCAAATCGCTCTGTTATCAATTGCCGGCACTGATGTTCGAAGGCGTAACGCTCGTGGTTTCGCCGTTGATTGCGTTGATGAAAGATCAGATCGACGCCCTGACGCGGCGCGGCATCTCCGCTGCACGTCTCGACTCGACGCTGTCGGCGGATCAATATCGAGACGTCATGCAGCGCGTGCGTGAAGGGGCCCTGCGGCTGCTCTACGTGGCACCGGAACGGTTCCAGAATGAGCGGTTTCGCCGCGCGATTGAACAGGTGCGAGTGGCCTTGTTCGCCGTGGACGAGGCGCACTGCATTTCGGAATGGGGGCACAACTTTCGGCCCGATTACCTGAAGCTGGTCGAGTTCGCGCGTCGCTGCCAGGCCGAGCGCTTATTGGCGCTGACCGCAACGGCTACGCCCAAAGTGCTCGACGACATCTGTCGCAGTTTCGAAATCGAACCTCGCTGCGCGGTACGCAACAGTAGTTATCGGCCGAATCTGACCCTGCTCACCACGCCCGTCAGTTTCTCCGAACGTGACTCGCTGCTGATCGAGCGTCTGCGCCAGCGTCCGGCGGGTCCGACCATCATCTATGTGACGCTGCAGCGAACGGCCGAGGCAGTGGCGGCGAAACTCAGCGCGAGCGGAATCGGTGCCGCTGCCTATCATGCCGGCATGGAGGACCAGGAGCGATCGAATATCCAAGAGCAATTCATGCAATCGAAAGCCGGCATCGTCGTCGCCACGATCGCCTTCGGCATGGGGATCGACAAGTCCGACATCCGCTATGTCTATCACTACAATTTGCCGAAGAGCCTGGAGAACTACTCGCAAGAGATCGGTCGGGCCGGACGTGACGGGCAACCGGCCATTTGCGAGATGTTCGTCTGCGCGGATGACCTCAACCAATTGGAGAATTTCGCTTATGGCGACACGCCAACGCTCGCGGCTGTCGAGCGTTTGGTGGAAAACCTATTCTCGCAAGAAGCACAGTTCGACGTCAGCTACTATGAACTCTCGACGCAATGCGACATCCGCGTGTTGGTGATTCGCACGCTGTTGACATACCTGGAACTGGAAGGTTACCTGTCGGGCGGAACGCCATTTTATTCCACGTACAAATTCCGGCCGTTGATTCCGTCCAGCGAAATTCTCGTTCGGTTTCAAGGCGAGCGTCGCCAGTTTCTGGAGCGACTCTTTCGTCAAGTCAAGAAGGGCAAGACCTGGTTTCAGATCGATGTCGACGGCGCGGCACAGGCGCTCGAGGTGCCGCGAGACCGCATCGTGCGCGCGCTCGACTATTTGAGCGAGCAGGGTTGGCTCGAATTGCAAGTTGCCGGCACGCGCAATCGCTTTCAGCGACTGAAGGCGCCGACCGATCCGCGCGCTGTGGCCGAAAGACTTCACGCGCGCACTATCGAACGCGAGCGGCAAGAGATCGCACGGCTTGGACAGGTGCTGGAACTGACACGGCAATCGGGTTGCCAGGCGGAGTCCCTCTGCCGCCATTTTGGCGAAACGCGAGCCAAACCCTGTGGTCACTGTACGCGGTGTCTTGGCGCGGGTCGGTCCGCGGAAACGCCGCCGCATGAATCGTTGCCAATCGGCCCGGCAGTCATCGGCCCGGCAGTCATCGATCCGGCAGTCATCGATCCGGCAGTCATCGATCCGGCGGTCATCGAGCAGGCGTTGACCGTGCGGGCCGAACATCCGGAGATTCTTTCCGACCCCGTGATTGCGACCCGTTGGTTGTGCGGCATTACGTCTCCGACTCTGACGCGAGCCAAACTCACCGCGCACCGTCTGTTTGGTGCACTGGAGCACCAGCCCTTCGCAACGGTCCGCGCGCGATTGGAAAGAGAGTTCAAAACCCAACTATCGGAAAAGGGCAGGGGGGTGGGCCGCCTGCGTTGACCAGTGGGCGGCCCAAAAACGCCGGTTGCTTTCGGACAATTAAATTGGCGGAAACGAGGAGTAAAAGGGCGCAAGCTGCGTCGTGTGCGTAGGGATCGACCAGGCATTGAGATTGACGGCCCGGCATGCTCGCCGGTATATGTTGCGACCAAATCCGTCGGGACCCCTGCGCTCCCCGAGCGTCGAGAAAGCACGATGCAAAAAATAAAAGCTGCTGTCAGGCGAAAATATCAGCGGTTGGTGCTGCGCCTGTTCCGGAAACTGTTTCATCGCGAGAATCTGCGGCCCGCCTACGCCCAGTTTGGCGAAGACCAGGTGCTGGACGAACTGGTGGGGACCCAATCGCATGGTTTTTATGTCGACGTCGGCGCCCATCATCCTCACCGGCTCTCGAACACCCATCTGCTTTATTTGCGCGGCTGGTGGGGGATCAACATCGACCCCAATCGCGCGGCGATCGATGCCTTCGAAACCGAGCGGCCAAGCGATGTGAATCTCTGCTGTGCCGTCGGCACGGCCAATGGGACCGCACGTCTCTATGCCTACGACGAGTCGGCTTTGAACACGCTCTCCGACGCCCGGGCCGCGGTCGTGGGCCTGCCGGCTCATGAAATCGATGTGCCGGTGCGGACCCTCAACGACATTCTGACCGAACACCTGCCGCCGCGACAAACGATCGATCTGTTGTCGATCGACGTCGAAGGGCTCGATCTGGCGATTCTCGAATCGCTCGACTTCGAGCGTTATCGGCCGCGGCTGATCTGCGTCGAGATTCACGATCTCGACTTCGAGCGGTTGACCGAAGAACCCGTCTATCGGCTGTTGCGGTCGCATGGCTACCGGATGGTTTCGATGTGCTTGTTGACCGGGATCTTTCGTCTCGAAGCGGCCGTCCAGTCGGGCGGCAAGTCGGGCGCGGCTGCGTAGAACCGGCAAGCCGCCCGGGGCAATACGCCGCTCTGCCCGTCACGGCGGCATCTATTGCGCGCGGCGCCGATTCAGGCGTTTTTGGCCAACTGCGGCGTCGCGTCGGCGGGTTCCCCGGCAGCGGCCGGATCGAGGATTCGATAGGCGAGCAGCTTCACACGGTCGTTCAAGAGGAACCAGGCGAGAGCGTAGCCCCAGACGAAAAGCGTCCAACCCCAGCCGATGGGTGTCATAAACAATCCATAGGCCGCGATCAAAGTCGCCAGGATTTGCGTGCCGAATACCGCCACGCACAAAATCCGCGCGGGGCGTATCGACCAGAACGGGCCGCGCGTGCGCGTCAGGAAGATCGTCAGATGTCCGGCCACGGACAGCTTCAAATACATCAGCGTCTGGATATGCGCACGGTCAAGATGAAAGACCCGCTCCCCCAAGTAAAACAGTCCAAACGCGGAAACGACCCCAATCACGCCCAGCACCGTGGCGACGCCCAGCACGACGCGCATGTTCCAAGCCTCGGGCCGATCCTTGTAACGAACGTTGTCGTAGGCGATGGACAGGATGGCGCCGTCGTTCAGCAATGCCAGTATCACGATCATCACCGCGGTCAGCGGGTAAAAATTAAAGACCAGGATTGCCAGCGTCATGAACAACAACACGCGCAGTGTTTCGGCGATCCGATAGATGGCATAGCTGTTCATCCGCTGAAAGATGCGGCGGCTCTCCTTGATCGCGTCGATGATCACCGACAGGCCGGGCGTCATCAGCACGATGTCGGCCGCCGCGCGAGCCGCGTCGGTCGCGCCCGATACGGCGATGCCGCAGTCGGCTTTCTTCAGCGCGGGGGCGTCGTTCACCCCGTCGCCGGTCATGCCGACGATGTGGCCGCGCTGCTGGAGGACATCGACGATATGGAACTTGTGTTCGGGAAAGACCTGGGCAAAACCGTCCGCCCGTTCGATTCCCTCGGCCGATTCGGCCGTCTCTTGACGCTTCGAGTCGCCCAATCCGCTGGCGTCGAGAATGTTGGTGCCCAGCCCTAATTTCTTGGCGGTTTCCTTGGCGATTGCCAGTTGATCGCCGGTCACCATCTTGATCTTCACGCCCATTTCACCGGCGGTCGCGATGGTCGCCTTGGCGTCATCCCGTGGCGGATCGAACAGGGGGAGTACGCCCAGAAACCGCCACTGGCCATCCTGATCGGCCCGGGCCACGCCCAAGGAGCGGAAACCGCGTGCCGCAAACTCGTTGACGGCTTTCTCGACGGCGGGCCTTACCTCGGCGGCGTTGGTCGACAGGTCGAGAATCACCTGCGGCGCTCCCTTGGCCACAGTGAACTGTTTTCCATCCGCGGCTTTGACGGTGGCCTCGGTCCGCTTATGGACCGGATCGAACGGCTGGAAGTGGACCACCTGATATCCCTGCAAGTCCCGCTCGCTTTTCAGGCCGCCGATCACCGCCAGGTCGATGGGATCATTGTCTTCGGCGCGCGAAGCCAACGCGGCGCAGAGGATGACCTGGTCGACGGCGGTATCGGCGCTGAACGGGTCGCCCAGCGTCAGTTTATTTTGGGTCAGTGTGCCTGTCTTGTCCGCGCACAGCACGTCGACGCCGGCAAGTTCTTCGATGGCCACCAGGCGGCTCACAATCACTTGCTTACGGGCGAGCAGACGTGCTCCGACCGCCATCGTCACCGACAGCACCGTCGGCATGGCGACTGGAATCGCGGCAACGGTCAACACCAGGGCGAACTGCAGCGTGGTGAGGATCGGATCGCCGCGGAAAATCGCGACGGCAATAATCACCGTCACCAGCGCTACGGCGAGGACGATCAGATAATTGCCGATCTTCAGCACGGCGCGCTGAAAATGGCTGACCAGGTGGACGTCCTGCACGAGCTGCGCCGTCTTGCCGAAATAGGTATTCGCGCCCGTGCCATAGACCAGAGCGCCGATTTCGCCTTGGCGAATGATCGAACCGGAGAAGACCGCCTCGCCCGAGTTGCGCGTGGCGGGCAACGACTCGCCCGTCAGCGCGGACTGATCGACTTCCACCGAATCGCCGGCCAGCAAGCGTGCATCGGCCGGTACAATGTCTCCCAGACTCAGGCGAATGACGTCGCCCGGCACCAGTTCACGCGCCGCCGGGTTGATCCACTTGCCATCGCGTTTCACCCGGGCCTTGATCGCCAACTGGGCTTTGAGGGCGGCGATGGCGTTGCCGGCCTGGCGTTCTTCCCAAAATCCGACCACGGCATTGCAGACCAGCAACAGCAGGATGATGCCAAAATCTGGCCAGTGCCGGGCGACCGCCGACAGAATCACGGCCGCTTCGATCATCCACGGGATGGGACCCCAAAAGTAACTGAGGAATTTCAGCAGGGCATTGGTTTTCTTTTCCGCGATCTCGTTCGGCCCATATTGTGCCAGCCGTTTCTCGGCTTCGGCCTGAGTCAGGCCCTCCGGCGACGACGCCAATGCTTTCTCGACTTCCGGCAGGGGCAGGGATCGCAAATCGTCCTTTGCCGCGGGCTTTGGCCCCGGCTTCGTCGCGCGAGCCTTGGCTGGGTCGGCGTCGAGTTTCAGCATGGGTAACCCTCTCGCAGCATGAAGATGGTGTCCGCGAAGCACCACCGTGATGAAAAAACCAGACGCGACGGAACGCCCAAAAGGCTATCCATAACGGCCGAAAAACAACGATCCAAGGAGCCGGGCGGTGTCCTAACCGTGCGTGGGTCGATTCGTGGGCGACGAGCGGCCGGTCAAACCGATCCGCCTGACGGTGGCGTCTGGTGATATTCGGCATGGTGCTTTCGCACCTCCTCCTCTGCACACTTAACTGCTTCCATTTGGGTCTTGGTGCTGTGCCAGCAGCCCTGCCTTCGCTCGCAGACAGGGCACCGCCAAGCGGTGACAAATTTGTCGACACTAGGAAAAACGGCGATCGAGTAAGCAATGTTCCCCAGCCGTAATTCGCTCAATTCGATTTGAGGAGTGTCGTCTGCCTCAGCGTCCAAAGCGGCACCTCGCCAATTGACCGATCAAGGTTTTGTGATTCGCTCATGGCGCCAACTGGGCCGGGTCGCGCAGTGACCGTCGGTCGAAACTGCCCCTAGCTCTGCGCCCCGACGATCTTGAACAGTTCGAGTAGTTTCGTCAGGGGGACTGGCTTGACAAAATAATGGTCGAAGCCTGTTTCCTGCTGACGCTGGCGGTCGGCTTCGCTGGGGGTATAACCGGTCAATGCGCACATCACCACGTCCTTGAAATTCGGCATCGCGCGCAAATGCCCGGCAACCTGATAACCATCCATGCCCGGCA
>Ga0182024_10019820_pt1 | contig 12348 bp, 11 predicted proteins | sample P32metaG_FD_120480 | JGI IMG/M metagenome (GOLD analysis project Ga0182024, IMG submission 120480) | Permafrost microbial communities from Stordalen Mire, Sweden - P3-2 metaG (Illumina Assembly) | ecosystem: Environmental > Terrestrial > Soil > Wetlands > Permafrost | place: Sweden: Stordalen...
CGAACGAAGCCCACGAGGTGCTCGGCCGCTGGACGCGAGAGCGCGCCGGCTTCACGCTCGTGACGCAGAACGTCGATGGACTGCACGAGCGCGCGGGCGCAGACCAACTCGTCCGCCTCCACGGGTCGATTTGGCATGTCCGGTGCTCGGAGCCCTGCGCGGCCGGCCGAGTCGATTGGCTGGACACGACCGTGCCGCAGCCCAGGCTACCTCCGACGTGCCCTTACTGCGGAGGCCTCGTTCGGCCCGCGGTGGTGTGGTTCGGCGAGGCCCTCGACCCTCAGGTCCTCGTGCAGGCATCGCGCGCAGCGGCAACAGCCGACGTCTTCATGGCCATCGGCACCTCGTCGGTCGTCTATCCGGCGGCTGGGTTGGTCCACCACGCCAAGCACCACGGGGCCTTCACCGTTGAGCTGAACACCGAGGCCACGGCCATTTCGACCGATGTCGATGCGACGTTGATCGGACCGGCGGCCGACACGCTGTCGCGGCTCGACGCCGCCATGCGACGTTAGGCGAGGCCTCGGTTACACCTTCGGCAGGGTCACGCCCCGCTGCTTGAGGTACTTGCCGGCTTTGTCGGCGTACGAGCGCTCGCACGGCTCGTCGCTCTGGAAGAAGAGCACTTGAGCGATCCCCTCGTTCGCGTAGATCTTCGCCGGCAGCGGCGTCGTGTTCGAGATCTCGAGCGTCACCGTGCCTTCCCACTCGGGCTCGAACGGCGTGACGTTCACGATGATTCCGCAGCGCGCATACGTCGACTTGCCGAGGCAGATCGTCAGTACGTCGCGCGGGATCCGGAAGTACTCGATGGTGCGCGCCAGCGCGAAGGAGTTCGGCGGCACGATGCAGACATCGGCGCGGACGTCGACGAACGATCGGGGATCGAAGCTCTTCGGATCGATGACCGTGTTGTTGATGTTCGTAAAGATCTTGAACTCATCCGCAACGCGGATGTCGTAGCCGTACGACGACAGCCCGAACGAGACCACCCCGCTCCGGACCTGCTCGTCGACGAAGGGCTCGATCATCTTGTGCTCGAGCGCCATGCGGCGAATCCACTTGTCGGCCTTGATGGACACAATAGCTCCTGGTCCTTGCGATCGACACTGCCCTTCCTGCCTACCGCCGCAGCACCGCGGCCACGATCGACAGCACGACGCTCACGACGACGCAGGTCACGATGGGCAGATAGACCGTCGTGTTGCCGCGCCGAATGACAATGTCGCCCGGCAGGCGACCGAGGGGCACGCCCAACTCGACGGCCACGCCGACCATCGCCACAAGGACGCCGACGACGATCAGCAGCCGGCCCATAGAGAGTTGCTAGAGCTCGATGCCGCGGAAGAAGTATCCCAACTCGAACGCGGCCGTCTCGGGCGCGTCGGATCCGTGCGTCGCATTGTGCTCGATCGACGCGCCGAATTCCTTGCGGATCGTGCCCGCGTCGGCCTTGGCCGGGTCAGTCGCCCCCATGAGCGTGCGCCATTTCTTGATCGCGTCCTGCGCCTCGAGCGCCATGACGATGCACGGGCCGGAGGACATGAACTCGGTCAGGCTGCCGAAAAACGACCGCGAGCGATGCACGGCGTAGAAGCCCTCGGCTTCCTGGCGCGTGAGATGTGTCAGGCGCAGGGCGCGAATCGCGAAGCCGGCCTCTTCCACCTTCGCCAGAATCCGGCCGGCGTGGCGCGCCCGAATGGCGTCGGGCTTGATGATGGCAAATGTCCGCTCGGTCATATCCGGTCGATCTTATTACAGAGCGACCTGACTCCCGCGCGACGCCTGCCTCCGGAGAGCCCCACCCGGTGCGGTCTTAGCGCAACCCGTCCATGATCTGGTCGAGCACGGCCTTGGGTGGCCGGGTCCGCTCAGTCGGCAGGAACGCGAGGGGCTCGTCGGCCAGGTTGAGGAGGTCGACGAAATCCTCCTTGTCCGGCTCGATGTAGAGAATACCGGTCGCGAACTCGCCGCGCCGAGCCGTCTCGTGCAGGAGCCGCGTTGCGGCCATCTTGTCGGACGGGTTGTAGTCCTCGGCGACTTTGCGGAGGAAGAGCTGCGAGCCGTCGTGCATCTTCACCGACGTCGTGGCGCCGGCCTCGTACTCGACGTTGATATCTTCGAAGTACGGCACGAAGCTGATCTCGCCGAGCGGCTCGTCGTGATCCTTGACATACGAGTAGCTCTTCGTCGAGCCGTCATGGTCGTTGAACGTCACGCAGGGGGAAATGACGTCGATCATCGACGTGCCCCGATGCGCGATGGCCGTCTTGAGGACCGACAGGAGCTGCTTCTTGTCGCCGGAAAACGACCGCGCCACGAACGACGCGCCCAGCTCGATCGCTAGCGCACACGTGTCAATCGGCGGCAAGTCGTTCACGACGCCGTTCTTCGCCTTCGAACCGAGGTCCGCCGTCGGCGAGAACTGGCCCTTGGTAAGGCCGTAGCAGCCGTTATCTTCGATGATGTAGATCAGGGGCAGGTTCCGGCGCATCAAGTGCACGAACTGCCCGATCCCGATGGCGCCCGTGTCGCCGTCGCCGCTGACGCCGATCGCCAACATGGTCTTGTTGGCGAGCACGGCGCCGGTCGCGACCGAGGGCATCCGGCCGTGCACAGAATTGAAGCCATGAGACGGATTCAGGAAATACGCCGGGCTCTTGCTCGAACAGCCGATTCCTGAGAGCTTCAAGACACGCTTCGGATCCACGCCCATCTCGAAGAACGCGTCGATGATCCGTTCCGAGATGGCGTTGTGGCCGCACCCGGCACAGAGCGTCGTCTTCGAGCCCCGGTAGCTCGTCATGTCGAGGTTCAGCCGGTTCGTGCGTTTTCCTGGCGCCGCAGTCGTCCCGTCGCTCATGATCGGGCCTCCTCCTCTTGGCCTTTGCTACTCTCCGCCCCTCTCGCTCGAACGACAGGATCCCCTCGGTGACACTGCGCGCGTCGATTGGCAACCCGCTGTAGTGGCGCACGCTGCGCATCTTGACGGCGAGCGCCGGGTCCAAATCCATGCGTAGCAGGCTCAACATCTGGGCGTCGCGGTTCTGTTCGACGACGTAGATGCGATCGTACCGGCGCACGAACGCCTCGACGTCGGCTGTGAAGGGATACGCCCGCAGGCGGAGGTAGGCCGTCGTGAGGTGCGCTTCGGCCGTCAGCTGGTCGCGGCACTCGACGACCGCGCTGTCACTCGAGCCAAACGCGATGATGCCGACCGTGGCCCCCGTCGGCGCATCGAGCACCGGCCGTGGCACCAGAGTCTTCGCGGTGTCGAATTTCCTCGCGAGGCGGTCGAGGTTCTTGACGTAGTCCTCCGCCCGCTCGGTGTAGAGGGCCTGTTCGTTGTGTCCGGACCCACGCGTGAAGAACCCCGGCGCGTTCGTACCGGGGAGCGACCGCCACGGAATGCCATCGCCGTCCACGTCCTTGTAGCGGCCCCAGGACGCGCCGAACTCACGAACCTTGGCCTCGTCGAGGACTTTGCCACGGTCGAGCGGCTTGTCACGATACGTGAACGTCGGCGACATCCACGTGTTCATGGCCAAATCGAGGTCGCTCATCACGTAAACGAGCGTCTGCAGGCGCTCCGCGAGATCGAAGGCGTCCATGGCCATCTCGTAGCACTCCTCGACCGATCCCGGAATGAGCAGGACCTGGCGCGTATCGCCATGCGAGTTGAGGGCGGCGAACAGGAGGTCTCCTTGCGAAGTACGCGTCGGCAGGCCGGTCGACGGCCCGACACGCTGGATGTCGAACACCACGGCGGGCAGCTCGGCGTAATACGCGAGGCCGGCGAATTCGGACATGAGGGAGATGCCGGGCCCCGACGTCGACGTCATCGAGCGAGCACCGGCCCAACTAGCGCCCACGACCATGCCGAGCGCCGCAATCTCGTCCTCGGCCTGCACGATGGCAAATGTCGCCTTGCCGTCCTTGTCCATCCGATACTTCCGCATGTACCCGATCAACGTCTCGGGCAAGGACGACGACGGCGTAATGGGATACCAAGCCACGACGGTGCAGCCGGCGAACATGCAGCCCATGGCGGCTGCGGCGTTGCCCTCGACGAGCACCTGGCCCTCGGTCTTGTTCATCCGCCGCACACGGTAGGGGTGCGTCAGGTCGAGGTGGTCGGCCGCGTACTTTCTCCCCGCCTCGAGGGCGCCCATGTTGAGCTGCATCGCCTTGGGCTTCTTGCCCAGCTGCTTCGACAGCGCCTTCTCCATCTCGCCCAGATCGATCTCGAGCAGGTACGCCAAGACCCCGTCGTAAATCATGTTCTTGACGAGGCGGCGCAGCTTCGCGTCCGTACATACATCGGCGACGATCTTGTCGAACGGCACCGGATAGAAGATCAGGTCCTGTCGAAGCTGATTCAGCTTCAGCGGCTCGTCGTAGACGACCGTTCGGCCCGGTTCGAGCGTCGCGACGTCTTCCCGCGCCGTCTCCGGGTTCATTGCGACGAGGAAATCGATCTCTCTCTTCCGGGCGACGTAGCCCTGGTGGCTCGCCCGAATCGTGAACCAGGTCGGTAGGCCCGCGATGTTGGAGGGAAAGAGGTTCTTGCCAGACACCGGCACGCCCATCTGAAAGATCGAGCGCAGCAGCACCAGGTTCGCGGTCTGGCTACCCGAGCCGTTGACCGTGGCGACCTGAATGGTGAAATCGTTGACGACCTCGTGGTGGGCCGCGACGGTCGCCGGCTCGGCCGTCGAAAGCGTTGAACTCATCGCACTGAAATTATATCGCGGTTCTACGGGCGCCGAGGGCGCTCGCGACGGCGTGGCCGATGTCTGCCGGGCTCTTCACGACGTGCACGCCCGCGGCGCTGAGCGCCGCCATTTTCTCCGCTGCCGTACCTTTTCCACCCGCGACGATCGCACCGGCATGACCCATGCGCCGTCCGGCGGGCGCGGTTTGCCCGGCGATGAAGCCGACGACGGGCTTCTTGAACGAGGCTTTGATGAACGCCGCGGCCTCTTCTTCCGCGCTCCCGCCGATCTCGCCGATGAGCACGACGGCCTCGGTTTCCGGATCGGCCGCAAACAGCGTCAAGGCGTCGACAAACGAGGTTCCGATCAGCGGATCCCCGCCGATCCCGATGCACGTCGTCTGACCCAACCCGAGGTGTGTCAGTTGATGGATCGCCTCGTAGGTCAGCGTGCCGCTCTTCGACACGATGCCGACGCGCCCTTCCTTGCAGATATGGCCAGGGATGATCCCGGCCTTCGCGCGCCCGGCGGAAATGAGACCGGGACAGTTCGGCCCGATGAGCCGCGTCGACCGGGCCCCGAGAAACGACAGGGCGCGCATCATGTCGATCGTCGGAATGCCTTCGGTGATGCACACGGCGAGCGGCAGGCCGGCATCAGCGGCCTCCATGATGGCGTCTGCGCCTCCGGGCGGCGGCACGAAAATCACGGACGCGTTAGCACCCGTCTCTCGGACGGCCACTGCCACGCTGTCGAAGACGGGCCAGCCCTCGTGGATCGTGCCGCCCTTGCCCGGCGTCACACCGCCGACGACCGTCGTGCCGTAGGCCTGGGCCTGCTTGGCGTGAAAGGTGCCCTCGCGTCCGGTGATCCCCTGGACGAGCAGACGTGTCGATTTGTCAATCAGAACGGCCATGCGTGATGGATTCCCTCAGTGGCGGCTCGCGGCGACGACTTTCGTTGCGGCATCGCCCATGCCGTCGGCCGTCGTGAAGTTCAGGCCGCTGTCATTGAGCATCTGCTTGCCCAGTTCGACGTTGGTGCCTTCCATCCGAATGACGATGGGGACGCGCACGCCGAGGTCTTTCACGGCGGCGATGACGCCCTGCGCCAAGATGTCGCAGCGCAGGATGCCGCCAAAGATATTGATGAGGACGGCCCTGACGTTGGGGTCGGACGTCAGGATGCGAAACGCGTTCTTGATCTGCTCGGCGTTGGCCCCGCCGCCCACGTCGAGGAAGTTCGCCGGCTCCCCGCCGGCCAGCTTGATGATGTCCATCGTGGCCATCGCCAGGCCGGCGCCGTTCACCATGCACCCGATGGTCCCGTCGAGCTTGATGTAGTTCAACGAGAACTTCGAGGCCTCGATCTCGAGCGGATCCTCTTCGCCGAGGTCGCGCAGCTCCTTGAGATCGGCATGGCGATAGAGCGCGTTGTCGTCGAACGTCATCTTCGCGTCGAGCGCCAGCACGTCGCCACTCCCAGTGACGACGAGCGGATTGATCTCGACGAGCGACGCGTCGGTGCCGATGAACGCCTGATAGACGGCCATCATCAGCCGCACGGCGCGTCCCACCTGGTCGCCGCTGAGACCGAGCGCGAACGCCAGCCGCCGCGCTTGAAACGCCTGGAGGCCGAGGGCCGGGTCGATGAACGCCTTGAAGATGCGATCCGGGGTCTCTTCGGCGACCTTTTCGATCTCGACGCCGCCGTCCGGACTCGCCATGAGCACGGGCTTCTTCGAGGACCGATCGATGACCAGCCCGAGATACAGCTCGCGGCTGATCTCGAGGCCCTGCTCGACGAGGAGGCGCTTCACAACACGGCCGTCAGGCCCCGTCTGATGCGTCACGAGCGTCATGCCGAGCATGGCCGAGGCGGCGGTCCGAGCCTCGTTGGCGTTCTTGACGACCTTGACGCCGCCGCCCTTCCCCCGACCGCCCGCGTGAATCTGCGCTTTGACGACCACGACGCCACCGCCGAGTCGCTGAGCTACGGCCTGCGCCTCGTCGGCGCTCGACACCGGCTCGCCCTTCGGGACGGGCACGCCGTATCGCGACAGGATGGCCTTGCCCTGGAACTCATGAATCTTCATGCGGACGGAGATCCTATCAAATTGATCTACTGGCCGCCGCCACGGGCGACCGGCGAGCCCGTGCCGTACTTCTCGACGTTGCGCGTCTTCATGTTGTAGACGTCGCCGGTCGAGAGCACGTAGTACGGCTTTTCCCACGGCTGATAGACCCGCGTGTTGTCGTGCACGGCGACCTTCCATTTGCCAAGCGCCTCGAACCGATCGCCCGTGACGATGATGCCCGTGTCTTCAGAGAGGCCGATGCCGAGCAAGTTGGGATACGCCGCGATGACGGGATCGAGATCGTCCCACCGCAGCCGCGTGTTGATGTGCTGGTCGATGGCCGACCGGCGAAGGAACGCAAAGCCGTGCTGGTGATTGGGTTCCTTGGTCATCATCACGTTGGGACCAGACGTGTCGCCACGCACGAGGTAATCGCCCTGAATCGTCGCGCCCGCCGAGCTGCCGGCAATCACGCCGCCCCGATCGAGCACGTGTCGGAACTCGTCGAGGGCGCGCGTGCCCATATAGGAGTCCACGCAGTTCCACTGCCGGCCGCCGTCGAACCAGACGCCGTCGGCATCGAGGAGCGGTTTGACGAACTCCTCCGTGTCGGCCACCTTGGGGTCGGCCGTGTGCAGCATCACGACATTCGTGAGGCCCCGCTTCTTCCAGGGCGCGAGCGTCTGTTCCTCGTTGTAAACCTTGATCGAGCCGTCCGCGTTCCTGTTGCCGTTGTTGGTCGGGACGATCACGAACTTCTTGTTCGGGCCGCCGGCAAGCTGGATGAACTTCTGGAGCAAGCCCGAGGTCTCCGAGACGTTGCCGCCGATGATGACGAGCGCGCCCTTTGCCGGGCCGTATTCCGGCGGCCCGTCAGCCTGGTGGTCCGGCGGCGGCATCGCGGGCTGGGCGACGCCTCGACCGGCCGCACGTCCTTGGGCCGCTTGGGCGGCCTGGGCGCCCTGAACCGCCTGGCCGCCCTGCCCGGCTTGGGCGACCACCGCCGATGGCCGGTCCGCGAATACCAGAAGGATGAAGATGGACGCGGCAAAGGCCGACAGCAGGCGGGCACGCATAAAAGGAGTCCTCCGACCGGCCAGGCGGATCGCCGGACCAGCTCACGAAATCGGCCGAATTCTAACGTACGTGTAAGAGCCGCTTCGTTGATGCGGAGCGCGGGCCAGCACTCGTCCAGGCGGGTCCTGCTACCGAACAGCCCCATCCGGTGCTCGCCGAAAGCCGCTTGCCACGGGTGTCGGCTCCGCGCCGGGCGGGGTGACCCCGTTCGGCGTCACGCGCCTGGACGAGTGCTAGCACGCGGTCTTCGTTGGCACGCCTGGCTCCGGCCACGATGGCCCGAAAGACCAAACGAAGCCGATCTTGAGGCCCGGCTCGGGGTGGTGGACGGCTGCTAAAAGCGGCGGTCGATTCGACCAGTCAGATCGCGGATCGAGCCCACCACTCCGAGAGCAATGAGGAGCGGCCCGAGGATGGTAAGCAGGTGCAACATAGCAAGCTCAAGGGCTATCCCCCAGTAGTGCAACTCCCGTGCCGGCCAACGGCGTCAGGCCCCAGCCCGGCCCTCATTCTACCGGCGCGCGTGCGTGGCCAGGATCGACGCGAGGAGGTCGGCGCGGCCGGGCACCTGCTCGAGGTGCGGCTCACGAGGGCCATCACGGTACTCGACGGTCACGGTCGTCACAGTGCCCTCGTTGTCGACCTGCAGGAAGATCGGCGGCCCGGGCCGAGCCGCGAGGCTGAGAGCGGCGCGAAGGCCGTCGGGCGAGAAAGGCTTGCCTCCGACTGCGAGGATTCTCATGCCCGGGCCAAGCCCGGCGGTAAACGCGGGCGATCCCACGATCGCATCGATGATCGAGCCGTCCGCCTGGAGGCGGAGGCCAAGGGAGTAGGCCACATCCGTCGTGTGCTCCTCACCCTGTTCGACGGTCTTCAGGTAGTCGTTGCGAACGTCGCTGTAGGCCAGGCGCCAGCCGGCACGTTCGATGCCGCCAAGCGGCGCCCCAGACCCGGTGGCATTGACGCGCGTGAGCAAGAAGGTCTTCCAATCGAATGGCGCGACCTGGTTCAGCGTGACCACCACGTCGTCGAGCGTGTAGGGACTAACGGCCGGGGAGCCGCTGGCGCCGCCGTAAAAGCGGTGGCAGAAATCGTCGATGGCCTTGTCACCGTTCGTGAGCTGCCGAATCTCGGTGTCGACGTCCAACCAAATCAGCCAGCCCTCGTCGTAGAAGTCGGTGCCGCGACGCAGGGACGCCCATTCGGGTGGCGCCGCATAGAGCAATTGCGCGGCCGTCGTCGTGTCGCTGAGCGGACGCCAGTCGCGGCCGGGCGTGTGATCCAACGAGGCAGCGACCCCGGCGAGGCGCTCGCGATAGTAATGCTCGGTCCAGAGGCCGCTCCGGACCGCCAGCACGTAGCCGAGGTACTGCGTCAGTCCCTCGTACACCCACAGCAGGTCCCCACGCATTGGCTCCTGGAAGTTCGGCGTGGCCAGGCCGGACGGTCTGCGGAACTTCCCGTTCCAGGAGTGCACGAACTCATGCGCGAGCACGCCTAGGCTCGGCGATTCGTCGACCGCCGCACGCTCGTAGACGCGTGAGTCGTTCGACTGATGGTGCTCCAAGCCAAAGTGCGCCACGTGATCGCTGAGGCTCAGCAGAAAATGATAGGTGTCGAAATGCCGCGCGCCGAAGAGCGCGCCGGCCTCGACGACGAGCTGCTTGGCCTTGTCGATGAGCGCCGGGCTGAACGCGAGCGCCTGGTCGCTGTCGGCAGCCACGTCGAGTTCGACCGGCCGGTCGGAAGCGTCGAGCGGCACCGCTTTGAAGAACTCGCCCATCAGGACCGGCGAATCCACAAGGGTGGTCAGCGACACCTGGCCGAACGTGATCTCCTCGGCGCTCTTCGACAAGGTGTGGAGCGCGGTGCCGTACTGCCACCCAGCCGGCATCGTAAGGCGCGGCTGGATGCTCAGCTGATCGGTGTTGGCCCCGTCCGGATAGAGCAGGAGCTGATTCCAGGTCACGACAGCCAAATGCGGCGTGGCAGATGCCGCGGAGCTGAATCCCGAGGTCGAACTGGCGGACAGGAACTCGAGCGTGACATTGACGGCGGTCGAACCGGGCGGCACGTCGAGATGGAACGCGTACATGTCCACCGGGTCGCGCTGCCATCCCACCGGTTTGCCGCTAGCGGAGAACGAGAGGCCAACCGCATCCGTGATCGGCCCCGTCGGCGCGTGTTCTCCCGGCAGCCACTTCGGGTAGACCAGGGTCATCGGTCCTGGCGTCGCGGGCACGGACTCGTGCGCGCGGTAGAGCTTGCGGCCGACGTCGGTCGCGTCGACCACGAGCGTCAGCGGGCCGGACGAAGGTGGCGGTGGGGCGGCGGCTTGCTCGTGCACGCCACCGCCAGGACCGCGCCGACCACTGCCGCGCCGAGCCGACCGATCGTGCGCGGCATCGCCCCTCCTCGTCTGATCGGCGGGGACCCCTCGCCTCCGCATGATGCTTCGGCGAGCCGCCGAAGCCTTGGCGAAGGCGGCTGCACCCCGCCTGGCCCGGGTCGCTCGTGGGGCCCCATCGCCCCACGCCGCTTCCTGACGTCCTCAGACGCCGATGACGGACGTCAACTCGCGAACAGCCGCAGCCGACTTCATCAGCGCCGCCTGCTCGTCGGCGGTCAGCGTGATCTCGATGACCTGCTCGACCCCGGCCTTACCAAGTTTGACGGGTACGCCGAGGAACTGGTCGCGAACGCCGTACTCGCCCTGCAGGTACACCGAGCACGGGAGGATGGCCTTCTTGTCCTTGAGGATCGCCTCGACCATCTCGGCTGCGGCGGCGCCTGGCGCGTACCAGGCGCTCGTACCGACCAGCTTCGTGATCTCGGCTCCGCCACTCGCGGTCCGGGCGCAGATCGCGTCAATTTTCTCTTTCGACAGGAGTTCGGTGATCGGAATGCCGGCGACGGTCGAGTAGCGCGGCAACGAGACCATCGTGTCGCCGTGTCCGCCAAGGACGAACGCATGCACGTTCTCGACCGACACGTTCAGCTCCATCGCGATGAAGGTGCGCATCCGGGCCGAGTCGAGCACGCCGGCCATGCCGATCACGCGCTCGCGCGGGAACTTGCTGAGCCGGTAGACCGCCTGACACATCGCATCGAGTGGGTTCGCCACTGGCACGATGATCGCGTTCGGCGAGTACTTGATCACCTGCTCGGTGACCGCCTGCATGATTTTGTAATTGACCTGCAGGAGGTCGTCGCGGCTCATCCCTGGCTTCCGCGGCACGCCGGACGTGACGACGACGACGTCGGAGTTGGCGCTGTGGGCGAAGTCGCTCGTGCCGATGAGCCGCGCGTCCGAGCCGTCAATCGGGCATGCCTGAAAGATGTCGAGGGCAATGCCGGCGGCCTTCTCGGCCGCGATATCGATGATGACAACATCCGCCAATTCCCTGACGGCTATGGCGCGCGCCACTGTGGCACCCACGTTGCCGGCGCCGCCTACGACTGTCACCTTACGATTCATGGAGGGGTCCTCGTGGTTAGGGCATGTTCTCGATCATCGCCGTGGCGAACTCCGACGTCTTCAACTCGGTGGAGCCGTCGATGAGTCGCGCCAGGTCGTACGTCACACGCTTCGAGGCAATCGTGGCCTCGACCGCGTGAATCACCAAGTCGGCGGCTTCGGTCCAGCCAAGGTACCGGAGCATCATCTCGCCAGAGAGGACCACAGACCCGGGATTCACCTTGTCTTGATCGGCGTATTTCGGCGCCGTGCCGTGCGTGGCCTCGAACACCGCGTGGCCCGTGACGTAATTGATGTTGCCGCCCGGGGCGATGCCGATCCCCCCGACCTGCGCCGCAAGCGCATCCGACACGTAGTCGCCGTTCAAGTTCAGAGTGGCGATGACGTCATAGTCGGCCGGACGCGTCAAAATCTGCTGCAGAAACGCGTCAGCGATCACGTCTTTCACCACCAGGCCGCCCGGCAACCGACACCAGGGTCCGCCGTCGATCTCCTGCGCGCCGAATTCCCGCTTGGCCAGTTCGTAACCCCAATCACGGAACCCGCCTTCCGTGAACTTCATGATGTTGCCCTTGTGGACGAGCGTGAGGCTCTTGCGCTTGTGTTGAATCGCGTGACGCAAGGCCGCGCGGACCAGGCGCTCGGTGCCCTCTCTCGAGACGGGCTTGATGCCAAACGCACTCGTGTTCGGGAACCGGACCTTCTTGTAGCGCGCGGGAAAGGCTTCCGCGAGGAAGGCCTGGAGCCTGGCGGCGTCCGGCGTCTCGGCCTGGAACTCGATGCCGGCATAAATGTCTTCGGTGTTCTCCCGGAAGATCGCCATGTCGACCAAGTCCGGGCGTTTCACGGGCGTCTCCATGCCTTTGAAGTAGCGCACGGGTCGAAGGCACACGTAAAGATCGAGTTCCTGACGAAGCGCGACATTGAGCGACCGGATGCCGCCGCCGACAGGAGTCGTGAGCGGACCCTTGATGCCGACTAGATACGTCCGGAAGGCGGCA
>Ga0182024_10019821_pt1 | contig 12347 bp, 16 predicted proteins | sample P32metaG_FD_120480 | JGI IMG/M metagenome (GOLD analysis project Ga0182024, IMG submission 120480) | Permafrost microbial communities from Stordalen Mire, Sweden - P3-2 metaG (Illumina Assembly) | ecosystem: Environmental > Terrestrial > Soil > Wetlands > Permafrost | place: Sweden: Stordalen...
ACCAACTGGATTTCGAGCACCTGGCTGTCGTCGAGTGTGCGCACGATGGCCGGAATGGTGTCGAGTCCGGCTTCGCGGCTGGCGCGCCAGCGCCGCTCGCCGGCAACGATTTCGAATCGCTCGGCGTCTTTGCCACCGTTCTTTGGCCGCACGATGATCGGTTCGATTACTTGGACCGCCTTGATGTTTGCCGCCAACTCCTTGAGCGCGGCCGGGTCATAGTGCGTTCGCCGCCGCTCTTGAACCGGAGTCCCCGAGGGTTCAATGCTCTTGAGCGCCAGATTTCGGATGGCGAACGCCACGGATGCGATGCTTGCGGGACTGCTGACTTCGGGATTCATGGGAAATATCCTTGTAGGTTGAAGTTGTGTCGGCGGCTTGCCGACAACTCCCACCCCCTGCCGCAGCGGAGCAGTCAAGACCGCGCCGCGCGCTTGCGAGCGCGGGCACAGCCCGCGCGAGGTCTTGACGGCGAGAACGGCGGGATACCCTGCCCTTCTCCAGGCAAGCCCTACCCGTTCTAGATTTCCGCCATCACAAATGTCACAGCGGCGCAGGCCACCCGATCTTGGGCGATTACGGAGGCGAGGGCTCAGCGACCGGGGGTGTAATCGTCCGGTGCGTCCTTGGCGGCTGCTTCTTGAGTGCGCGGCCGAATGATGTCGCCGGTACTTAAGCGCTCGAACAGTTGCGCCTGGACCTTCGCGAGGAACAGGCGCGCGGTGCCCGCGTCGTACTCGGTATCGCCCTTGCGCTTCGCGGCGGCGAGCGCATCGGCGGCGCCTTGCAGCTCCGGGAAGCGTCGCACGGCATCGAGGATGTGTTCGTCCCGAAACGCGATGGCGCGACTCGGCGTCGTGATCTTGTTGAAAACCTCCAGGGCCAGGCGCGGATCGGCCCCGCTCGCTTGCCGCTCCGCGGCGCTATTCCAGGCCTTCGCGCCGACCCGGTGGAACTCCAATTCATACCCCGCCTCTTTGCCGAGCTGATACAGGAACTCTTTGGTCGCGCGGCCATTACCCTCCCGCATCGGGTGCCAGAAATTGATCTCGCCATAATGGTGGGTGAGCCGCTCGACGAACGGGGCTTTCCTCAATCCCTGCAGGTGATTTTCCGCGGCGAGATCACCGAGAATTTTCTCTCCCCAGGTCTCGAGCGTATGCGCGGGAGTTTTCAGCGGCGCGAAGGCCGAACTGCCTTTCGAAAACTCAACCGTGCGGTACTCGCCTGCCCACTCGTAGACATCTTGAAAGAGGTATCGATGGATTTCGCGATAGTGCGCGGTATCAAATTGGCCGGGGATCGGCTTCCTGTCCAGCTCGTCGCTGCGCTGCCGTGTCGCGGCGTATTCAAATCTGCGAAGTTCTTGGTGGGTCGTGAATCCGGGGATGTTTCTTAGAACATCCGATCCCGGCCAGAAATACGCGTCCCACTCGTCCACCGTCGCGACGGAGACTACGCGATTTGCGGACGCTTGCGCGCCAGTGCCTTTTGTTCTCGCTTAAGGCCGCGCTCTCGAAAAATCGCGATCGCTTCTTCGCTGGTGATTTCGCCCCGCAGAGCCTGTTGATGAATGGCTTCATCCTCGGCGTTTGGAACATAGCCCTCGTGTTTGAGGCTTCCGACAATCCGCGCCGTGGCCGCGGCCTTTTCGGCTGGCGTGCGATGGTCTTTGGAGGGCTTGCTCATAACCGCGATTATATACCGACGACCAAAGCGCGTCATTGCCCTGCCAAATCCCGTTTTCATAGTAATTCTCCTCGTAAAGTGTGACTGCCTCGGCACATTCGAGCCATTAGGCGGCCGATACCGTGAGCCCGAACAAGCCCGTGCCAGCACGCGGATAAAAAAGCGCTCGAGCGCCAAGTTCCGGTTTTGACGCCCGAGCAAAGGCACCGAGGCGCAGATTAAGGATCGTGTGCCGAGCGATCCGCGGTCGGGAGTACATATCCACGACTCATCCAGGTCTCCGGTCGGATGCGGGACAACCAGTCGGAAACCGATGGCACGATTCCGCCGCAATCTTCTTTGATGTGTTGTTCAGCGATGTAGCGAGTGGGGATCAATTTCCCTTCGCAGTTGCGGATCGTGGCACCAAACACCCGCTCCGCCTCAAAGACACCTTGAGCGTGATGTCGCAGTGCGCGATGGCGAAAATCGCAAAAAGTCTCTTTGGTGGCATCCAGCCAATCATGAATCGGTTGGTAGTCCTCAACGCGTCCGCCGAAACGACGCACCGAGGACTCCGCGTGAAAGATGGGGTGCGTCATAGTCCTTCATGCTCCGTGGTGTCGTAGTCGGTGAATCGGTCGTTGTGAGTGTGCTTGAGCGCATCGTCACTGAGATTCCAGTCGAATTCGCCGTAGGCGCCGTCGTTATTCTCCCAGCCGGGATGACGTGCTTGGGTCAGGTCATAGAAGAGATCCATGAGTTGCTCCTCCGTCATCGCGAGCTTTCCGGCGGGATCGACGGTGCTTCCCTGCCCGTCCGTATAGGTGATGCTCTCGATGCAACCTGAATCTCCACACCCGTCATAAAGGATCTGGACACGGTCGATTCCCGCTGCTTGAAGTTGCCGGCGCGCCTCCGGCAAGTGCCGCCGGACATTATCGAGCCGCTCTCGCTCGTATTGCGCCAGCGAGTCGCTGGATGTGGAAATCACGCTCAAGTTGGGTGGACCCTCTGATACTCGGTTCGATTGCGTCATGAATATTCTCCGCTGCTGATTTGGGCGGGGTTTGCCCGCGTTTGACGAAGCACGCCGCAGCGGAGCCGTCAGGACCGCGCGTCAGCGCGCTTGCGAGCGCGGCCCCGGCCGCGCGCAGGTCTTGACGGCGAGAACGGCGTGGTAGCCTCGCAGTCACAGCAAAGCCCCTCCCCCAATCCAATCAGCGTGTACTCAACGGAGGAGTTCAAATCCAGCGGTTTGCGGCAGAAATCGGCGTTGGGCCGCGAGGGAGAGGCGCGTTAAATGGGCAGGCAAACCCACGAGGACTCGACCGTGCAGGAACCCATCTTCCACATCGATCTTCATCACGACACGTCGTCGGTATTTCTGACGGTTCTCATCCCGAAATCCACCGACGAGATTTTCGTCGCTGAGTTTTTACGGATGGTGAGCCAGGCCTTTGCTGAAACCGAAGGCGTGTCGGTGGAGTGGATGCACGCGGTACTCGAGAAAGAGGTGCGAGGCTTCGAGGATCCCACGCATTTTAAGTTTGTTTGGGAGCGAAGTTTTAAGGGTAAGAGTCCCTCTTATCCCAAGGAGCTGGGTGAGAATCTTGCCAAGCAGAAACCGTCCCGCACGCTGAATTAAAACGGGATCTCAGCTCGTGCGAAAGAGCGCGTTATTTTCGTCGACGCCTCACCAATGCCGGCCGCCAATAAGTTTTGTAAGCGAAGTGGGTGACGTCGATTAGCACAAAGTAGGCCGCCGCGCCGATTGAAATCTGAACCAGAAGAGCAATGCCGCGATTATCAAAACCAACGAGTGTCTCGTAGAAATAGGGCAGCGAGAGCGCAAAAACGGCGACCCCTAACGCGCCAACGAGTCTTCCACGGCTGCGGGCCTTGAGACTCGAGAAATATTCTTGATAGACCTGCCGCGGTACGAGCAGAAAAGCGATCACAAAGAACACCAAAAACATCAGCATGCCGAGACCGAGTTTGTCTTGCGCACTCATCAGGGCCGTCTCCTTTCAAATCTCCTTGAATTCACGATGCCGCGAACTGGGCGATCAAACTTGCGGCCAGGTCCCACTTCTGAGATTTGAGTCTACACCGCTCATGGGCCAGGGCCCTCCCCCGCCGCTGGCGCGCCAGCGAGCCCCGCACGGAGGGCCGCGAGTTCCACGGTCAGACGGGTCACCGTGCTTTGCAGCGTGCGCACTTCGCGTGCGTAGTTTGGTTGGGCGCGCAGTTGCTCCCGGAGCTGGTCTATTTCGAGGAACCAGCGATCCTGATGCGCCTGCTCTCGAAGTTCGGCCACTTCCGCTCGTGCGCTCTGCTCGGCCGCATGCGCTTCGGCTTGTTTGAGCCGGTCCTGAAGCTCTTGGACATCTGTCGGCAGCGCTGGCACCGGTGGAGGTCGTTCGTTCGGCGGCTTCGTGGCCGCGGCGAGGAGCGCCGACTCTTCGCGCCACACCCTCAAGACACGTGCCGTCTTGCCGGTCGCGCCGAAGCGCTCGTGCAGCACTTGCCGCAAAGCGCGATGACTCACCGGCCTGCCGGCCCGGATAAGCTCGCGGCACACACCGCGCAGGTGTCCTTCGCTGATTCGGCAGTTCACGCGCGAAGGGTAACACCGTTGCCCTTGGACGTCGATGGGCTGATTTTGGGTTGTCTCCAGGGCTTCGTAGCGAGATAAACAATTGATTGATATAGTAAAGATGCGCTCAATTGTTCCACGGCAATGTTCCACGGGATGAGAGCTCTGGTCCTTTCCGGCTCCCATTTTTAGATCACCCCATCGGGCGAGAGCCCGTCCTTCTGTTCTTTGATTTAAATCTCTTCGGCATAAATCCTTATTCCTCATGCAGCGCTGCACGTCTCGGCGCGTGCGCTGGCGAGCCAGTTCGGCGGCAGCCGGTTGGGTTTCGTCCAAGCGCCGTCGCGAATCTTTTTCAGGGCAATGTTGAGCGCTAATCGAGTGTCGAATCGACGCAGCGCCCCTTCCTCCATCGACCAGAGCACCTGACGGAACAACTCAGCGGCGCCGTCGGGTGCAGCAAGGTTCAGTACGCCCGAGCGAACGCGAGCCGCTTCCAGGGCCGACAACCGCCGCGGCTTCGCGTAGTTGGCGATCTGCTGGGGAGCCGCTTTTGAGGGAGGGGGGGTCGCGACGCACGGGCTCGCGTTGGCCAGGCTCGTCAAGACGTCAAGCACCCTGCCCCGTTCCTCTGGGGTGAGCTTGGTTTCGGCATCGAAGGACATCGACGTGCGACGATCGCGCGAGGCGGCGAAATAACCCTGTTTTTCTGACTCAGAGAGCTTCTCAAGGATCGCCTTGGTTTCGCCACGGCCCGGAACCGGGGCCTTCGGCGCCTGGGCTTGTGGCGATGTCGGCTTGGGTGCGGAAATCACCAGCCGGTCAGCTGCGATGCTGCGGTTCCGGTTGGGGAAGCGACTGAGATTCACCAACAGGTCGCGGGGAATGAGCACCTCCGTGATGGCGATGGATTGACGGAAGGGATTCGCAGGATCGCGCCCCGGGTCCTCGCGGCGCACGAGCCCCAGCTGCCTTAAGGCCTGATACGCGCGTGTGACGGTTGAGGAATCGACCGCGCACTCGCGCGCGACCTGCCGCAGCGAAAGCTCGCTGCACCAGTCACCGCGGCGCATGCCCTCTTCCCAGTGAACCCAAAATACCCGCTCCGCAGCCTGCGGAATCCCCCGCTCCCAAATCCAGCGCTCCAGTGGCTTCGGGCGCAAGGAAAAATACTTCTCCCGGCTCAGCTGTGTGCGCGCATCTCGTTCGTTTCTAATCGACATGACTATCCCCTCGCCTCTACCGACGATTTGCTTAAAACAGTCGATTCGCAGGGGAAACCGCTTGACCCGAAGGGGTCGGCTCACTAACCTTGATTTACCAGGTCGAGGTCAGTTTTGCGGTTTAGCCGCGAATCGGTCCTTGAAATGACAAGGCCCCGAAAGGGGCCTTTTTATTGGGTGCCTGTCATGGGCGTACCTCCCTCGAATTTCTCTGACTGCCAAAATGCCGAAGGGCCGCAGAGCGGCCCTTCGAGAGTTCAAAATTGCATGCCAAATTTGGCGGTGGCCTGAAACTAGGACGCGTCCTAGTTTGAGAAGCCGGCAGAACTAGGACGCGTCCTAGTTGGGGAATCACGCCATTCATGAGGACGCCCTCCCCTTATCTTTAAGCCATTTATGGGCGTAGGCCTTCAGGTCCTCGTAGAGCTCAGGCAACTGCGCTTCCTTGATCTGCTTCGGGTTCAATGTGAACCGCCCGCCTTTGAGCGCAATGGTGAAAAGCACCTTGTTATCGACCTTCACGGATTCCGATAACTTCGAGCCCCGTGGTTTGCTGTCCCCACTCGATGGGATCGCCGTGAGCGCTCGATAGACGGCTTCTGCGTCGGGTGCTGGATCAACCTTGGCAAGCTTTGTTGCCCGCGCAATCACTACTTTCAGTCGATCGCGACACGCCTTGGCCAGTTCTTTGCTCCATCGCACGGCAATGGTTCGCGGGTCCCGAAACGCGGCTACAACCTCTGCAGGCAGTTCGGCAATGGCCACGTATTGTCCGACCGTGGTCTCATGCAAATGGGTCGCGGCACTGATCTCCCGCTGCGTCTTGTACAGGCCATTTCGCAGCCACTGGGCAAACATGCCGCCGATCTCGAACGCGGATAGGTCTTCACGTTCCGCGTTCTCGCGGTACATCTTTAGGACTAAATCCTTGGCATCGGCAGCCTTCGCATCCAAGCGCGCCAGGATCGGAAAGCCGCCCTCGACTTCCTTGTTGAGCTGGCGGATCGCGGCGTGACGCCGGTGACCTTCGACGAGTTCGTATTCGATTTTCCCGGTGGTTGCGGCGGGTCGCACCCGCACCGGGGTGTCCTGGCCATGCAGGCGAATGTTTTCTTTGAAGGCTTTGAAGGTCTCGTCTTTGTTCGACAGGCTGAGCTCGTGCCGGTTGGCAAACTCGGTCAAGCCGATGGCCTCCGGGTCGAGCCTTAAGATCACAAAGCCGGCACCGCGCTCGGCCTTCAATCGCTCAATCTCGGCGGCGAGTCCGCCGGCGGCTTGTTGACCCGCACGGGCGACGAACGACATCGGGCCCGACGGCCGCGGCGCGCTCGGGGCCATGGAACTCGAGGGTTCCATGAGGGCCCGAGTGATGTCGTCGCGCTTGCTCACGAGGCGGCCGCTCGATAGGCGGGTTCGCCCTTGGCCTGGCGCGCGCGACGCCACACGTTTTGAATGGCACCTTCGATTTCGGCATTGACCGAGTTCATGGCCTGCATGGCGCGCTCGAAGGTGCGCGAATCGCCCTCGTAGGATTTCACTTCGTAGGCGGTGAGGATGTCCGGACCGATTTTCTGCAGCACTGCGGTTTCGAGCATCGGAGCCGAGATCGTGAATTTTGGAAATCGCGTACGAATCCAGCTGCTGATGGTCTGGTGGACATCGTCATTGGCCTTCATGCGGGTCATCAGGATCGCGAGAAAGTCATAGACTTTCTCCGGTCCCACCTGGTTGAAGAGTTGGACGAGTTCAACGAGCCACCGGAAGAAGAGGCCGGCGGACTGCAGATCCATCATCGCGGGCGGCATGGTGATGACGATGCCATCGACGGCATACAGCGCATTGCTGTTCACGAAAGACAAGGAGGGCGCGGTATCCATGATCACGACGTCATAGTCCCGCTTGACGGTTTCCAGGCCGTTGGCGAGGACCGTGAAGAAGTTGAAGCCTTCTTCGCTTGCGAGGCGCGAGGCAATCGAGAACTCCGCGCCGTAGAAAGCGAGGTTCGAGGCCAGGAGGTCAAGATCGTGCCAATGGGTCTTGCGGATCGCGCTGCGCAACGTGCCGGTCCAATTTTCGGAGCCTAGCCGTTCGCCCTCGAAGTAGGGCAGCGCCGTCTCAGTCTCCGGGACTTCGGTGTGCGGCAAGATGCCGAAGAGCTGGGTCAGGGAGGCCTGGGCGTCCAAGTCGATGAGCAGCACCCTATAGCCACGCAAGCAAAGATATTGGGCCAGATGCACAGAGCTGGTGGTTTTGGCGACGCCGCCTTTGAAGTTCGCCAAGGCCAGTACGATCGATTTGTCGATCGCCGGATCACGACGGGGCCGCAGGCCCAAGATCGCCTGCAGATTGTGGATGTCTTCCAGGGTAAAGAGCCGCCGGCCGTTAACGGTCTCGCCTTGCGGAAAATCCGGTAGCTTCTTGTTGAGTCGGCGCCGGAACGAGTCGTCGGACATGCCGAGGAGGGCGGCTACTTCAGCCGCATTCCACTTGCGCAGTTCCTTGGCATGACTCGGTTCGAGCGCCACATTGCGGGCTCGCTCGAGTAAATCCTCGGCCAGTTCCGCGAGTTGGGTAATCTCGGCAATCCCGACTGGCGGGAAGCGATTCGGGTCGCTGATGGTCTCGGTGGCGGTCGAATCGCGGTTTGCGGCGGGGGTTTGTGCCATGGTAGGTTCCATGGGGAGAAGATTATAAGGCCGCGCACGGAGTTATGGCAAGTCGCGGAGATTTATTCGACAATCCGTGTATAAGCCCGCGCCGCTTATATTATTCCGCGCACGGCGATTCAGACCTGCGAATGAGTGTAGGACGAGTCGCGGGCGAGGGCTAGGGGTTGTCTCTGTGGCCAATTGCGCAGATAATATGCGCACTTGCCGCCGGAGTTAGCATGAACACTGCCACCGTTGATCGACGCCTGACTCTCGAATCCGACGAGGAGTCACTGTACGCGCTGACCGCTCGGCTGCTGGGCCTGAAAGCCGCGCACTCGGAGGTGGACCTGATCGACCGTCTGGAGAAGGGCCTCACGGTTGCCGCCGTGCACTGCCTTCAGACCAAGGCCAATCTGACGGACCAGGAGACCTATCAGCTCATCGCGCCCCGACGCACCTTGAGTCGACGCGAGAGCGCCGGTCAACTGCTGTCTTCCGAAGAAGCCGACAAGGCGGTCCGCATCGCCCGCGTGTCGGCACGGGCCCAACAGGTCTTTGCGGGACAACCGGAGTATGCGGCTGCGTGGCTGCGCGAACCGAAGTCCGAGTTGGGCGAGCGTACACCGCTGCAGTTGCTGGCCACCGAGTCCGGTGCCCGTGCCGTCGAGGAGCAGCTGATCGGGATCGAACACGGCATGTTCGCCTAGGTGATCGCTTGGCGCTTCTCCCGTTACGAGACGCTCGACGGGCGAGGGGGCTTGCTCGCCTCGGCGCGCTGGCATACCCGGGGTCAGGAGGTCTTGTATTGCGCGCCGAACCCCGCGACCGCCGTCCTCGAGATCTTGGTGCATGCCCAAATCCGAGAACCGGCGGCGCTCTCGCGCCACCGCTTCATCAAGCTTGAAATCCCCGATGACGTGTCGCGCGACTCGGTCGATGAGGCACAGCTCCCAACCGACTGGTCTCGACGACAATCGGTCACCCGCGCCTGGGGAGATCGATGGCTTCGTGAGGGCCGTGCCGCAGTGTTGACCGTGCGCTCGGTGCTCGTGCCCGAGACCTACAACCACATCATCAATCCGCGACACGCCCATGCGGCGCGCATCAAACGCCTGGCGAGCTTCCCCTATCCGCTCGATGCAAGGCTGCTGTAGGCCCAAGCTGGGCGGGTAGGGCGCTTGAGAAGGGCGCACAATTATGCGCGTGCCCACGAAGAAAAAGACTGCCCCAGCGCCCGTAAAAATAGCCTTCATCGAGTCGATGGAATGCCTGCCGGTCGCGACGCTGCCCGAAGGCGAAGACTGGAGCTTTGAGATCAAGCTCGATGGATTTCGCCTTGAGGCGGTGAAGAAGAAGGGCGAGACCACGCTTTTCTCTCGGCGCGGGAATATCTTGAATCGCAAATTCCCCTACGTTGCGACTGCATTGAAGGGTCTGCCGGACGACACCATCCTCGACGGAGAAGTCGTCGCGCTCGATAGCCAAGGCCGATCAGACTTCAATCTGCTGCAGAACTTTCGCTCCGCCGAGTCTAAGATTCACTACTACGTGTTCGATATCCTGGCCTTGAAGGGAAAAGATGTCTCGACACTACCCTTAGCCGAGCGACGCAAGATTCTCGCGAAAACGCTCAAACCCAATGATCACATCAGCAGCTCGCCGGCGGAGGAGGGCACGTCCACCAAGATTTTGACCTTCGTGAAGGAGCACGGTCTTGAGGGAGTGGTCGCGAAGCGTCTGGACAGTCATTACGAGCCGGGCAAACGCTCCGGAGCGTGGTGCAAGTACCGCATCAATTTGGGCCAGGAGTTCGTCGTGGGCGGCTATACGCTGGGCGGCAATGGATTCGATGCGCTGATCCTGGGTTTCTATCGCGGGAAGGATCTGATCTTTGCCGCGCGCGTGCGCGCGGGCTTCGTTCCCGCGACCCGCCGTCAAGTCTTCGCCAAGATCAAGGAGCTCGAGACGGACAAATGCCCGTTCACGAATTTGCCGGAGAAATCTGAGGGACGATGGGGCCAAGGCTTAACTGCCGAAAAAATGAAATCATGCACGTGGGTGAAACCCAAGGTCGTAGTTCGAATCGATTTCGCGGAATGGACCAGCGCTGATAAGCTGCGGCACACGAAATTCGTGGGCTTACGCGAGGACAAAGATCCTAAGAAGGTCGTGAGAGAGACATAGGGCTGGAGGTCACAAATGTCCAGTAGCATCGTCGCGTTCAAAGATTCCGCCCTATCAGCTGTCGGACGCACGGTCGTCAACTTCCAGAGACTTGAACACAATTTAAAAATTGCAGCGCGTCTCGGGCCACTAGAGGGAGTATTCGCCAAGGTTCAACGCGATCTTGAGCGGCGAATCGACAAGGCATCTTCCTTTACCCTTGGCCAGGCGATAGATGCTTGGCTCAGAGCGATGAAAGGTGAGGGCTCACCCGTTTGCCCGACACCTGATTTATTTGATCCTACGATGCGGTTAGAATTTTCTTTGGTTGAGGATTCTGAATCATCCGCTACACGCGCTGAATCCCTCAAGAGACTCCTGGAATTGAGAAACCGATTGATTCACGGAGGCCTGGTCAATTTTGAATGGGAGTCTCAAGTCGAGTGTGACCGACTGGTGGAAGAGCTGACTCACCTTAACGAAGAAATAGCGTCACAGATTGACTTTGTCGCAGCGGCGGTTAGAAGCCTGCGATCGGATTTCGCCGCGATCAATGAATCTACTGCAGACGATAAAAGCATATTTGTGACGCGACTAAGTCGCGACTCCCAAGAATAAGCGTCTCGTCAAGCGCCGCCCATTTCCGCCTTCCCGGGCGATCCTAAGGGCCGCGCATCAGTTCGCAAAGCCGAAGTCGGTAACTTCTTGCACGCTGACCGCATCGGGCGTGCGACCCAGTGCCCGCGCTGTTTGAAGCACCGCGTTGAGCGCTTGCGGATGGGACGTGAGCCGGCGCCGGGTCAGCTCGAGCTCCCGCTCGGAGGCGATGGCGGTTCCGTTGCCATTGGATATTTGCGATTCCAACTGCGCCTGCTTGCGCAGCAGAGCGACGATTTCAGCGACGTTTTCCATGACCTTTCCTTTGTGTGTTAAGTGGCTGTCGTTTGACCTTAGGGCGCTTTGCCTTCGCTGCAACCCGTCCTGTGGGCTTTGTCCGAATTAAGGGTCGGGGCTTAGCGGAGACGCTTACCCGGCTCTTTGATACCGCTCGTGCGATGACGGTGACTAGCTGACGACGGTTTTCCTCCAGCTGATTTTCCAGATCGGCGATCCGGACATCACGAGCGCGAAGCTCAGCCCGGTCGAGGGAGAGCTCCTTCATGAGGGTATTGATCTGCTCTCTCGCGTCAGCCAACGCGCGTTCTCGGACGCGGGCGGCCATGTCCCATTCCTTCTCGCGCAGCTCCACCGAGCGCACCTTGGCGTCAGTGTCGCGACGCAGCTGCTCAAGTTGACTGCGAGCCTGGTTGTCCTCGAATTTGGCTGTCTGCATTGAGAGCCGAAGGGCCTGTTCCCATTGTGCGACCGCCGCATCGGCGAGTTCCGGCGGTAGACGCGAGAGGGCCAAGGGATCTCCAGCGTTTAAGGCCGCCTGATCCTTCCAGAACCGTTTCATGGAATCGGCGATGTGGTTGGGAGACCCGCGGCCGAGGTGCGCGAGGACTGCGTTGCCGGTCGGCCGCGAGCCCTGGGCCATGACGGCGCGCGCGGCGCGCTCGATCTCTGCGTATGAGACGGTCGGCCCGCGCTCGCGGGTGGCTCCGTACGAGGTTGTTTGCTCGGTCATGTGGTGAATTATATCTAACTGATATGATATTAAATGCAATGTTTAATACAGTTGATAATTAAAGTTATCATGACTAGGCGGTTTTTTATTTCCTTTGAAATTCGGTGTATAAGGTGAAAATGACCCAGTGGCGCTCTGAATTCAGGCCCATGCCGATCGCCCCGCAACCGGTGCTTCACGGCCCGTTGGCGGACTTGCTCGAATGGCAGGCGATGGCGCAGGGCGCGTACTCCGTCAATACGCTGCGCGCACAGAAAGCGCACGGGGCGATTTTCCAGGCGTACTGCGAATCGGTGGGCGAGCCGTTTCTGCCGGCGAATCCGCACACCGTGCGCGCGTTTATCGGTGCCCAAGTGAAGGCCGGCAAGAAGCCCGCAACTATCCAGCGCTACATCGCGACGATCTCACGAGTACAC
>Ga0182024_10019822_pt1 | contig 12347 bp, 11 predicted proteins | sample P32metaG_FD_120480 | JGI IMG/M metagenome (GOLD analysis project Ga0182024, IMG submission 120480) | Permafrost microbial communities from Stordalen Mire, Sweden - P3-2 metaG (Illumina Assembly) | ecosystem: Environmental > Terrestrial > Soil > Wetlands > Permafrost | place: Sweden: Stordalen...
AGACCGAGCGCATACGTCGGCAGCGCGCGCGGCTCGTAGCCGGGCAGTTCGAGCCCCTTGGCGTGCATCGCGAAGCGCTCGGCGCCACCCCCGATGCGCGCAGCGGCGGCACGCACGCCGAGCGCCAGCAGATCGCCGAGTCCCCGGCGTGCGGCGATCCCATCGATTGCGGGCAAGAGCACCGCGGCATTACCGAAGGCGAGCGGCGGCCCGAACGCGTCGCGCGGCACCAGACCGTGTTCGGCGCATTCCATCGCGAACGCGATCGTCGAACCGGTCGAAATCGTATCGAGCCCGAGTTCATCGCAGCGGGCGATCGCGTCGAGCACCGCATCGAGGTCGTCGACGCCGCAGTTCGGCCCGAAAGCCCACACCGATTCGTACTCGCTCGCGGCCGCAGAGCGCTTGTCGCGGTCCTTGCGCACGTACAGGTGCTCGCACTGTACGGGGCAGCCCGCGCAGCCGGCCCGCAGCTCGAGGTACGTGCCGCTCGATTCGCGGGCGCGTTCGGGCGTCACGTTCTCCGCCCCGGCGAAGGTGGCGGCGGTAAAGTTGCGAGTCGGCAACTGTCCCATGCGCTGCAGCACGCGCAAGTTCGCGCCGGTGCCAAGCACGCGATACTTTGCCGTCTTCGGACCGAGCGCGCGTTCGCGCAGGGTCGCGGAGAGTGCGGCCGTGGCGGCGCGGTCGGCGATGCGCACCTCGCCGCGGCCGCGCAGCACGATCGCTTTGAGCCGCTTGGCGCCGAACACGGCTCCGGTGCCGCCGCGGCCGGCCTGACGGCCGTCGTTCTCGACCGACGCGTAGCGCACACCGCGTTCGCCCGCGGGCCCGATCGCACAGACCCGCAGCGAACGGTCGCCGGCCCGGTCGCGCAGCGCCTTGGTCGTCTCGTGCGCGGAGAGCCCGGCGAGCACCGACGCATCCTCGAAGCGGACGGCGTCGCCTTCGATCGCGATCGTCGTCCACTGCTGCGCTTCGCCGGTGATCACGATCGCCGCTAAGCCGCAGCGCCGCAAGACGGCCGAGAAATGGCTCGACGACAGGCCTTCATTGAGCAGGCCCGTCAGCGGCGAGATCGTCGCCAGCGCGTGTTTGTTGGCGGCCGGTACGGGCGTCGATGCGAACGGTCCGGCCGCGAACACGATCGGATTCGACGGGCCGAGCGGATCCAGCGGCCCGCGCACGCGCTCATCGATCAAGCGCACGGCGAGCCCGACGCCGCCCAGGGTGTCGGCGAAGATCGCATCGGGGAGTTCGCTGCGCTGCGCGGTCTGCGCGGTGAGATCGATCTCGAGCAGGCCGCGCGGCCCGACGTAGCCGGCCATCAGCCGCCGCTCGCAAGGAACAGCACGCAGGGATGATCGTCAGAGGAAAAGCGCTCGCCGTCGCGCACGGCGCGCCGCCCGTCGAGCAGGATCAGGTTCGGTTCGACGAGCTCGTCGCGCGTCGCCGCGATCACTTGCGGAACCAGGGCCGGTACCGCCTCGGCGAGCGCGCGTAAGAAGCCCGCATAATCGATCGCGCCGTCGATCGGCAGGTCGATGGTTGGACGGCCCGCCAGCGCGCGCGACATGCCGAACAGTTCAACCGTCATCGCGCCGCCACGGCTGCAGGCGTCACGATCCGCACCCTGCCGGCGTTCGCGGTGTCGTACCCGCCCAGCGCTTCGACCTCGGCGCGGAACGCCGAATCACGCAAGGTTTCGACCAGCAGCCGGATGCGCGGCTCGTCGAGCGCGGCGGCCGGCAGGGCAAGTTCGTACGGTTCCCACGCAATGGAAACGAAATCCAGGCCGAAGGCGTGCGCCGCCGCGCGGATGGCGAGGCCCGCGTCGGCGCTTCCGTTGGCGACCAGCTGGCCCACCGCAAGATGCGAGAACTCCAGCCGCTCGTAGCCGACGATCGCGGCCGGCGCGATGCCGGCGGCAGCCAGCAGGCTGTCGAACAGAATCCGCGTGCCGGCGTCGCGCTGGCGGTTGACGTAGCGCGCGCCCGTGCCCGCAATATCGGCGAGCGTCCGCAAACCCAGCGGGTTGCCGGGCGCCGCCAAGATGCCTTGTTCGCGTTCGGCCAGGCGAATCAGCGCCACCGGGACCGCGGGGCCATACCGCCGCACGGCTTCGTCGTTGTAGATGCCGGTCGCCGGATCGAGGACGTGTGTACCGGCGAGATGACAAGCGCGTTCCCGCAGCGCGACCAGCCCGGCGATGCTGCCGACATGCGCCGAGACGAGTTCGATCTCCGATGCGGCCAGACGGCCGGCCAGGAGATCGAGCGCGACGTCGTGAGAACCGACGGCGAGCAGCGTGCGTTCGATCTGCGCCAGCGGACGCAAGGCGCGCGCAGGGATCTGCGCGCCGGCGCGCACGCCTTCGCTGAACCGCGGGATCGTCAGCAGCACGTTGGCGCGCGAGAGCGACGTGATGACGCCGGCGCCGCGCTGCAGCGGCGTCGCGACGAGCCGGCCCTCCACGCGAGCAGCGACGGCACGCACGTATTCGTCCTCGCCCAGCGGCGAGAACAGTTTGCGACTGAGCTCGACCACGATCTCGCGCGGCTCCGGCGCTTCGGTGCGGCCGAGCTGCTCGAGCAGCGGTCGCAGGAACAAGTCGGCGCAGATCGCCGCGCTCACCGGATAACCCGGGATTCCAAGCAGCGGCACGCGGGCCGCGGCTGCCACGCCGAGCACGAGCGGGTGGCCGGGCCGGATCGCGACGCCGTGCACCACCACGTCGCCGAAGCGCCGGAACACGCGCGCGGTATGGTCGTCACGCCCCGCCGACGAGCCCGCATTGACGACGACGACGTCGCAGGCGCCCAGTGCCTGCTCGACCGCGCGCGCCAACGGCTCTTCGTCGTCGACGACGCGCGACGCGATCGTGACCACACCGCCATATTGGCGCACGCAGGCCGCGAGCAGCACCGCATTCGAGTCGACGATCGCGCCCGGCGGCGGGACGGCGACCGTCACGTCGACCAGCTCGTCGCCCGTCGTGATCAGCGCCACGCGCGGCCGCCGCACGACATCGATGGAGGCCACGCCGGCTGCCGCGCAGGCAGCGAGGTCGGCCGGACGCAGTTGGCGATACGCCGGCACGACCACTTCGGTCGCGACGACGTCTTCGCCGATCGCGCGCACGTGTTCGAACGGCGCGACGGCGGCGCGGATCGCGACTCGGCCGTTCGCGCGCGGCTCGATCAGTTCGATCGGGATCACGGCGTCGAAACCATCGGGAAGCGGATCGCCGGTGTCGACCACCGGTGCTTCTTCAGCCGATAACTCGAGCGGCGCGGTTTCGAGCGCGCCGGCCGTCCGCGCAGCCACCACGGCGATCCCATCCATCGCGCACGCGTGATAGTGGGGCGACGACAGGCGCGCGGCGACCGGTCGCGCCGTCACCCGATCGAACGCGTCTCCGAGTGCGAGCGTCTCGATCGCATCGTTCCGCACGCCCGCCTGCGCGAGCGCGTCAGCAAACCGCGCCCGCGCCGCTTCGAGCGGCACGTCGTGCAAGAACACGTTGCGCTCCGCCGCATTCATCGCGACCGCGGAGGTCCTGCGGGGGCGGGAAAAGCCGTCTCCACGTCGAGCGGATAAGTCGGCTGCGTCGCTGCGCCTCGAGCTTTCGGTACCACCGGCGGAGAGAGTTGCTCCAGCAGACGCTTCAGGGCGCTCCGGTATTCGTCGTTGAGCACTGCTGGACTCGTGTTCGGCACGACCGCCGTACTCGACTGCGCGACGTTGACGAACAAGTTGTTGACGCAGTCGTAGACCGAAACGCTGAGCACGATCGCTGACGAGTTCGGGCCGTTGGGACGCGTCGTCACCGCGTTTGCGGCGACAACGCGCGGCAAGTGCGTGTCGTGGCAGACGTCTTGGAAGATCTCGGTCGGAAGGTACAGCTGCGTACGGTCGAACGTCGACGCCCTCGTCACCACGAACTCGACTTTGAGCCGCTCGGCGATCGCCTTTTCGAGATCAGGCTGGAAAGTGGGCAGGCCGAGCGGCGTCATGTAGACCGCGTGCATGCGCGGCTCGGGCGCCGGCGCGGACGCCTGCCCGAGCATGAGTACCAGCAGCAGCATCATCATGGCACGATCACCGTGACCCTTTCGCCGGCGGCGAGGCCGCTGCGGTCGAGCGGGATCGCAATGAGCGCGTCCGAGCGGACGAGCGTGAAGATCAAATTGGAGCTGCCGAAGATCGGCGTCGCGTGCAGGTCGCCGGCAGCGTCGCGCGCCAGCGTGCAGGGCACGTAATCCTCGCGGCCCGGGCGCGAGGGCACCGGCAGATCCAACGTCGCGTTGAACGATTCGTCGCCGAGGGCATCGTCGGTCAGCTGTTCGCCGCCGAGCAGGCGCACCAGCGGACGCACGATGCGCCACGCGACGACGAGCGCGCTGGCGGGATTTCCCGGCAGTCCGATGACCGGCTTGCCGTCGCACAGCGCGAGCACCGTCGGTTTGCCGGGTTTGATCGCGATACCGTGCGCGAGAATCCCCGGGCGTCCGAGCGCGTCGACGACTTCGGCGGTGAGGTCGCGCACCGACACCGACGATCCGGCCGAGAGCACGAGCGCATCGGCGACCGCGAGCCCGCCCCGCGCTTCCAGCAGCAGTTCGTCGCGTCGGTCGGGCGCGATGCCGCGACGCACGGGAATGCCGCCGGCCCGTTCGACCGTCGCCGCGATGGTGAACGCATTGACGTCACGGACCTGCGCGGGACCCGGAGTGGCCGTGGCCGCCACGACTTCGTCGCCCGTCGACAGGATCGCGATGCGCGGCCGGGCGATCGCCGCAAACGACGTGACCCCAAGCGCCGCCAGGCCGCCGAGGTCGGCGGCGCGCAGCCGGCGTCCCGCCCGCACCGCAACGGCGCCCTCGCGCAGGTCCTCGCCGATCGTGAGCACGTTCTCGCCCGGCGCGGCCGCGGCGAGCACTTCGACGTCGTGGCCGTGCAGGTTGGTGTCCTCGACCATGACGACCGCATCGGCACCGGGCGGCAGCATCGAGCCGGTATGAATGCGCACCGCTTCGCGCTCGCTCACGTGCGCTTTCGGCACGACCCCGGTCGGGACGTCGCCCGCCAAGCGCAGGTAGGCGGGGGACTGTTCCGAGGCACCGTGCGTGTCGGAGGCGCGGACGGCATACCCGTCCATGGTGGAGCGCGCGAAGGCCGGCAGCGTTTCGGCCGCCAGGATGTCGGCCGCGGCCACCCGGCCCAGGCCGGCGTCGAGGCCCACGGTTTCCGTCCGCGCGATCGGGGAACAACCGCGGGCAAGCCGGGCCAGCGCCTCGGCCGGGGCCAGCACGGTGAACAGTTCGTGCATCGTCATGCCGCCGCCGGAGGACGCAGAGAAACGAGGCGAGCCCTGCTCGCCGCGCGAATCTGCCCTCTTTCCCCCGGCTCGCAGCCTAGGAGCACGCCCATCCTCACGCTACCGAACCCTTCGCAATCGTTCGAGAAACATCTGGCTTCCCTCGGACTGGGCGGCGTCGGCACGGTGTACCGCAACCTCAGCGTCCCTCAGTTGTATGAACACGCCCTGGCGCGAAACGAGGCAGTGCTGGGCAACGACGGGCAGATGCTCGTAGAGACCGGGAAGCATACCGGGCGCTCACCGCAGGACAAGTTCCTGGTCCGCGAGCCGGGCAGCGAAACGCACATCGACTGGGAAGCCAACAAACCGATCGCGCCGGCCGCCTTCGACGCGCTGCTGGCCCGGGTCGGCCGCTACCTCGACGGCAAGGACGTCTTCTCGATGGACTGCCACGTGGGGGCTGACCCACGCTACCGGCTGCCGGTGCGGATCATCACCGAGTACGCCTGGCACAGCCTCTTCTCGCGCGACTTGTTCATCGACGACGCCGACGATGCGGCCGAGAACTTCACACCGGAGTTCACCGTGATCGACGCCGCGCTGTTCGAGGCCGATCCAGCTCGCGACGGCGTGCGCACCTCCACCGTCGTGCTGGTGAACTTCGCGCGCAAGATCATCCTGATCGGCGGCAGCCGCTATGCCGGCGAGATCAAGAAGTCGGTCTTCTCGGTCATGAACTACCTGATGCCGCTGCGTCAGGTCCTCTCGATGCATTGCTCGGCGAACGTCGGGGCCCGGAAAGACGTGGCGATCTTCTTCGGCCTCTCGGGGACCGGCAAGACGACGCTGTCGTCGGATCCGCATCGGCCGCTGATCGGCGACGATGAACACGGCTGGTCGGCCGACGGCATCTTCAACTTCGAAGGCGGATGCTACGCGAAGATGATCAAGCTCTCGCAGGAAGCGGAGCCGGAGATCTGGGCAGCCTCGCACCGCTTCGGCGCCGTGCTCGAGAACGTGATGTACGATGAGCAGACGCGCGTCCTCGATCTCGATTCCGCGGCCAAGACCGAGAACTCGCGCTCCGCGTATCCGGTCGACTTTCTGCCCAACTTCGTGAAGAGCGGGTTGGTCAACGCGCATCCCACGACGATCGTGATGCTCACCGCCGATGCATTCGGTGTACTGCCGCCGATCGCGAAGCTGACGCCCGCGCAGGCGATGTACCACTTCCTTTCCGGTTACACGGCCAAAGTTGCCGGTACCGAACGCGGTGTGACCGAGCCGACCGCAACCTTCTCGGCCTGCTTCGGTGCGCCGTTCATGGTGCACCATCCGACCGTCTACGCGAACCTCCTCGGTGAGCGCATCGCCAAGCACGAAGCAACCTGCTGGCTCGTGAATACGGGCTGGACCGGCGGCGGTTACGGCGTGGGGCAGCGGATGAAGATCGCCTACACGCGCGCGATGGTCAACGCCGCGATCGACGGCAAGCTGAATCACATCGCATACGAACCGGAGCCCTTCTTCGGCCTGGCGATTCCGAAGGCCGTCCCCGACGTACCGAGCGACGTGCTCAACCCGCGCAACGCCTGGAGCGACACCGCCGCCTACGACGCGCAGGCCCGTAAACTCGCCGGACTCTTCGAAGAGAACTTCCGCCGTTTCGAAGCCCACGCGGCGCCCGACATTCTCGCCGTCGCGATCCGCGCCTAGGCGCTTTTTCCCGAGCGCGGCCCGGCGGCCGCGAGGGGGCTTGGACTGTAGTGCATAACGGGCCCTCACCCTAGCGTTCCGTGAGGTGTCGTTATGCTTCGTTCTATCGTCCGTGTTCTGCCGGTCGCCGTTTTTGCCGTGCTGGCAAGCGGGTGCGGGGGCGGCGGCTCGCGCAGCGTGCCGGCCCCGCCGGGAAACCCGCAGCAGCAGCCGGCGTCCATCGCCGGCGCCGTCATTGACGGCGTCCCAGCATCGGCGGCGCGCGGGATCCGCGTCAGCGTCCACCTCCCGTTGCGCAACAGCGCCCAGTTGGACACGCTGGTCCAAAGCCAGTCCGACAAGAACTCGCCGGAGTATCACCACTTCCTGACAGCCGAGCAGTTCCGCGCGTCGTACGGGCCGACGAGCGCGGATCTCACGGCCGCCGCGGCGAGCCTCACCGCGCTCGGCTTCACGACCCACCTCTCGTCGCAAAACATCATCGCCGACGCTCCGCAGACCGTCGTCGAGCGCGGCCTCGGGGTGCGCCTGACGCAGAGTCTCGTGCGCGGAAAGTCCGTCCTCGCGGCCGACCGCGCGCCCACGCTTCCCGCCGCGCTCGCGAAGGCCGGCGCGACGATCTCGTTCTCGCCGCTCGTGATGCACGTCAATTCGCGCCGCGCGCAGCAGGCCGCGTTCGTACCGGACAATCGCTACTCGCCCGAAGGACCGTATTGGTTCGACGATCTCAAGCAGGCTTACGGCTATCCCTCGTATCAGCGACTCAACGGCGCGGGCCGAACGATCGGCATCGTGATGAGTTCCGACGTGCTGGATTCGGATCTCGCGCTCTATTTCGGCCACGAGAAGCTCGCGCCGCCGAGCGTCGGGCGCCGGCCGGTCGACGGCGGGCCGCCGCCCTTCGATCCGAACAACGGCGCCTCGGACGAAGCCAGCCTCGACGTGCAGATGTCATTCGGCAGCGCGCCGGGCTCGCGCATTCTGCTCTACGACATCCCCGATCTGAGCGACCAGAGCATTCTCGACGCCTACGCGGCGGCGATCGATGAGAACAAGGTCGACATCATCAGTTCCTCGTTCGGACTGTGCGAACTCTATTACACGAAGGCCTACAACGGCGGCACGGATTTCACGTTCATCCTGCAGCAGTATCACGATCTGTTCCAACAAGGAAATGCGCAGGGTATCACCTTCGTCGCGTCATCGGGCGACAACGGCGCTTACGACTGCGAGAACATCGCCGGCACCAAGTTCATCAAAGGCGTCGAGAGCCCGGCCGATGATACCGACGTGACCGGCGTCGGCGGAACGAACCTCATCACCGCCTCGGTCGCGAACTCGCTCCGCTCGACGTACGTCAGAGAGAACGCGTACTTCGATCCCTTCGACCCGGCGCAGGGCGCGCTGCCGAACGAGATATGGGGATCGGGTGGCGGGATCAGCGTGATCTTTCCCAAGCCCTGGTACCAGCGGCTCGTCAATACGCGCGCGGATACGCGCACCGTGCCCGACATCGCGATGCACATGGGCGGTTGCCCGATCGGTTCGATTTCGCCGTGCGCCGTCGACCGTTCGAGCGTCATTACCGCGATCGGCGGCTCGTTCTATCTCCTGATCGGCACCAGCGCGTCGGCACCCGAACTGGCCGGACTGCTGGCGGTGCAAGAACAGCGCCTGGGCAGCCGCCTGGGCAATGCGAACGGCGACATCTATCTGCTCAATGCGCTGGGCGGTTCGTCGATCTATCGTCATCCCCCAGGCGACAACGGCTACGCGACGCATCCCGATTACGACTACGTGCTCGGCAACGGAACGCCGCACGCCGCCGACTTTGCGCTCGATCCGTTCGGGCCGCTCGCCGGCAACCCGCAAACACCCTCGAATCCCTAGCGCCGCAGCATCGGCACGCAGTAGGCAAGGACACGCGGCATCGCCGCGTGAACCTTGCCGCTGCACTCATCGAAAGGAGGACCGCCTTATGAAGACATCTGTCTCCGCGCTTTCCGGCGCGGCGGTTCTCAGGCACGCGACCGCAGCTTAACCGCCCTCGCGTGTAGCGGGCATCGCGCCCGCACCCGTCGCGCCATCCGAACCAGCACACTAACGCTGCTCGAGAGAGGCACGACTTTGTCATTCGATCATCGGATCGCTAGCGATCACGGTATCTCGTTTCTTGCACTCGACGCCGACGGCACCGAATGTGTCGTCACGGCGTCGCCCACACTTGACCGTCCCGTGGTGGGCGACTACGTCGCGATTGACGCCGGCGCGCGCGTGACCGCGATCGCACCGCGTCGCGGGGTGCTGGCGCGTGCGCGCGGCGACCGGGGCAACACGCCCCAGATCGTCGCCGCGCACCTCGACGTCGTCTTCATCGTGACGTCGCCTGGCCGCGACTTCTCGCCGCCCCGCGTCGAGCGCTATCTCGCTGCGGTGCACGCCGGCGGCATCGCGCCGGTCGTCATTCTAAACAAGAGCGACCTCGCCGACGACCCGACGAGCCTTCGCATCGAACTCGCCGTCGTGGCCGGCGACGCCCCGGTGCACGCGGTTTCCGCGGTAACCGGCGACGGCTTTGGAGCGCTCATCCCATATCCCGAGTCCGGCACAACCATCGCGGTCGTGGGTTCGTCGGGTGTCGGGAAATCAACGATCGCGAACCGCCTCCTCGGCGACACCCGACGCGCGACCGGCGCGATACGCGAGTCGGACGGCCGCGGCAAGCACACCACGACGGCGCGTGAACTCATCGCGCTGCCGTCGGGCGGCTGGCTCATCGACACGCCGGGAATGCGCGCCTTTGCGCCCTGGGCCGACGAGGCTGCGCTCGCGGAGACGTTCGCCGACGTCGACGACGCGGCGGCGCGCTGCCGTTTTCGCGATTGCCGGCACGAGACCGAACCCAGTTGCGCGGTCATCGCGGAGGTCGGCGACGCGCGCCTCACACGCTGGCGCGCCCTTCGCGCTGAGGTGGCGCACCTGGAGCGACGCGACGACCCCGCTCTCACTGCCGCAAACAAGCAGCGTTGGAAGGCGATTGCCAAAGGCCAGCGTCAACTCGCGCGAGCGCGGGGCCGGCTCTAGGAAACGTTGGCAGCACCGTGGAACGCCGGAGTTCGGAAGATTGCTTCTTGGACCACCCCGGGGGTGGCACGAATGTGGCATTCGCGATCGCGAAGCACTCGTACTACCAAGCATGCGGCTCGATGGTCGCAGCGCGCAAGAGATCAAAGTGATACCAGATGGCCCCCAAGATCGCTCCCTGCCTGTGGTTCGACGGGAACGCCGAGGACGCTGCCAGATTCTATGCGCGCACCTTCCCCGATAGCCGCATTGGCGCCATAAACCGGTCGCCGTCCGACTATCCGGCTGGGAAAGAGGGCGCTGTGTTGACCGTCGAGTTTACGGTCCTCGGCTTGCCGTTTCTCGGGCTTAACGGTGGTCCGCAGTTCAGTTTCGACGAGGCAATCTCGTTTCAAATCTACACCGACGACCAAGCCGAAACCGATCGCTATTGGCATTCGATCGTCGACGATGGCGGTTCGGAAGGCGACTGCGGCTGGTGCAAAGACCGGTTCGGGCTTTCCTGGCAAGTCGTTCCGCGTGCGCTGATGGATGCGATAAAAAGCTCGGACCGCGCGGCAGCCAAGCGTGCGATGGATGCGATGATGCAGATGAAGAAAATCGACATCGCGACGATTGAAGCCGCCGTGAAGGGCTGACGCGGCATGTCAACTCGGAACCCAAGAGCATGAGGTTCGCATGAATACTTCCAGTACCACCGATCGGGCGCACGCCGGCGCCGACGCCGCAGCGATGCCCGAAGTTGTCGATCGGGCAACGTGGCAAGCGCAGATCGATGCGCTTCGGATCATCGAGAAGGCGCATACGCGCGAGGGCGACGCGATCGCCGCAGCGCGAAGGCGCCTGCCCGCCGTCGAGGTCGATGCCGCCGCCACGCTCATCGGCGAAAACGGGCGCGTGACCCTGCTCGACGCTTTCGAAGGGCGTCAGCAGCTCATCGCTTACTACCACATGTGGTTCACGGGCGAACCCGCCGCGGAACAGTGCGAGGGCTGCACCTTCGTCAACGGGCAAGTGCGCGAGTTATCGTACCTGCACGCGCGTGACATTACGTACGCGACCCTCTGCTGGGGGCCGTACGACGAAAGCGTTCGTTACCGCGACTTCATGGGCTGGGACGTGCCGTGGTATTCGGTAGCAGAGTCAGCCGACGTCTTACGCGCGGGCCGCACGCTTAACCGGTTCATGCTCGTGTGTTATCTGCGGCAAGGCGATCGAGTATTCGAAACCTACTGGACGTCAGGCCGCGGCGTCGAGGGCGTGACTCCGACCTTGGGATTGCTTGATATGACCGCGTACGGCCGGCAAGAATTGTGGGAGAACTCTCCCGCCGGCTGGCCTCAACCCGACCCGAGCTGGCGCGCGAACGGCCGCCCCACTGCACAGTGGTCTCGCATTGAAGCGGGACGTTCGGACGACCTCCGGCCCTAGGCGGCCTGGTACGCCGCTAAGAGTTCGGTCTGGGTCGCGTTTTCTTCCGGGACTTTTACCGTGATCGAGACGACGGCGTTGCCTTGGGTGACTGTTTCGTAGACGACGGTCGGGTATTGCGCGCGCAAGACGTCGATCTTGCGGACGACCTCGTCGAACTTTTCCTGGGTGTTTGTATCTTCGACGGTGATGGATGCAGGCACGGGTTCTCCTCTGCGCCGGGCGAGCGATAGACGCTGATCCTTACCCAACTTCCGAACCCGCTATTCCGGACCACGCGCACAGAGCGGTCACGGACGATGGCGGCTTGACACGGCGCTTCGATCGTGATACTTAAGTTACGACTTCACTATGTCGAGTGCATCGATCGAGCTTGTGTTTCAGGCGTTGGCCGACCCCACCCGACGGCTCATGGTCGAACGCCTTAGCCGCGGACCGGCGACGGTCAGCGATCTGGCCGAGCCGTTCGCAATGTCGCTGTCGGCAGTCGTGCAGCATTTGAACTTCCTCGAAGCGAGCGGGCTCGTACACACCCGGAAGGTCGGACGGGTGCGGACCTGCCGCATCAAACCCACGGCCCTGCGCGGCGCCGAACAGTGGTTCGCCGCGCGCCGCACGAGCTGGGAGCGCCGGCTCGATCGCCTCGGGGACTATCTCGCCGAAACGGGCGACCCGGAACGCAAAGGAAACGCATGATGACCAAATCCCGCACCGCCAACACCACCTTCACGCTGGAGCGCATCTACGATGCGCCGCCGGCGCGCGTTTTCGCCGCCTGGGCTGATCCGGCAGC
>Ga0182024_10019823_pt1 | contig 12346 bp, 14 predicted proteins | sample P32metaG_FD_120480 | JGI IMG/M metagenome (GOLD analysis project Ga0182024, IMG submission 120480) | Permafrost microbial communities from Stordalen Mire, Sweden - P3-2 metaG (Illumina Assembly) | ecosystem: Environmental > Terrestrial > Soil > Wetlands > Permafrost | place: Sweden: Stordalen...
CGGGCGCACGCGGGTGGGACCACGACATATGCCTCGCCAACGGCAGCCGCCAGTGGCAGGATGCCCGGGACCCGGCGGAGGGACCCATCGAGGCCAAGCTCGCCGACGAAAGCCAAGCCTTCCAACGCGCTTGCAGACAACTGCCCGTCGGCGGCCAGCACGCCCAGAGCCACAGCCAGATCGAGGCCTGAGCCGGCCTTTCGCACTCCCGACGGCGCCAAGTTGACGGTCACCCGCTGTTGCGGCCACCGGAGCCCGCTCGAAAGGATGGCGGCCCGTACCCGGTCCCGCGACTCTCGGCACGAAGCGTCGGGAAGCCCTACGACACGGAAACCTGGTAACCCGTTGCTCGCATGAACCTCAACCGAAACGGGATGACCGTCCACACCTACGAGCGTGGCTGAAGAGACCGTGGCCAACATTGGGCACCCCCTGGAAGGTCTGGGACCGCACCTGCGGAGAGGCCGGCTGCCGGCCACGAGCAAACGGCACGTTAACAGGCGCCACTGACCGTTCCGGTGGGCCGGCAGACGAGGACCGCCAGCACCGGGCGGGAGTGGCTAGCTTGTGTGGCGTGACCCGCCCTGCCCCAAGACGTCGTGGGGGGCGCCAGAAGCCCGAGCGTTCGCCGCTCAAGTTGGAGCAGCTCCAAGAGATCGCCGACCTGGCCGCCACCGGCGAAGCGCTCGGCCTCGACATCCGGCGGATCCATCCCACCCAGGCGCGCAAGGCCTACATCTGCCCAGGCTGCCAGCAGGTAGTCACCATCGGCACGGGCCACGTGGTCGTGGTGCCCCGCGATGCGCCTGACCTGCGCCGTCACTGGCATACCTCCTGCTGGCTACTGAGAGAGCGGCGCCGCCCGGGCAACTAACGAGCACTCGCCGGCCGCGGTGTTGGGCCGACCCGCCAGACCGTCTGGTCCAATTAGCTGCGGACGACAACGGATGAAGGGCGCACCCGGCGCGACGCCACCGCAGCAAGCCTTTGAGCCGGCCCCGATCTCAACTCCAGCCGCAAGGGGTCGATACTACGGCTGGGACCCCACGCGGGAGTTGCGTTGGTCAATGCCCAGCTGCACCGACGGTTGACGCAAGACATTGCGACGGCGCGCGACCGCAAGCTCACGTGCATGGACAACCTGCTGCTGGCTACCGATGCCATCGTCTACTTCAAAGACGAGCACAGCCGGTTCCTCCACGTCAGCGCTGGTTGGGTCGCGAACGTGGTCCCGGGCCTGACGGCGGAGCAGATCATCGGGAAGACGGACTTCGACTTCTTCAAAAAGGAGTTTGCCGCTGCCACACTTGAGGACGAGCAGCGGATCATGCGCAGCGGCGAGCCGGTCATAGCCAAGTTGGAGCAGGACGACCGAACCGGCGACTGGTACTCGTCCACGAAGATGCCGCTGCGCGACGCGAGCGGCCAGGTGGTCGGCACGTTCGGGATCGCCCGTAACGTCACGGGGCTCGTCGAAGCGGAAAGGGCCCTCGCTTACCGGGCCCTGCACGACCCCGTGACCGGCTTGCCGAACCGGACCGCTTTCATGGACCGGCTATCCCAGGCCCTGGTCGCCCTCGAGCGCCAACCCTCAGCGATCGCGGTTCTGTTCATCGACCTGGACCACTTCAAAGAGATCAACGACTCGTTCGGCCACGACGCCGGCGACCAGGTCCTTAGCCAAGTGGGGCGGCGCCTGCTGCTGCTCGCCCGGAGCGTCGATACCGTGGCCCGCCTCGGTGGTGACGAGTTCGTCGTACTGTGTACGGGCCTTGGCCATGACGATGACGTCGGCCTCATAGCCGACCGGATCGTGCGCGGGCTCCGTACCCCCTACGGGGACGATGGGCGCGACCAGCCGGTCACCGCCAGCGTCGGCATCGTCGTCACCCGCGACCCGCTGGCCGAGCCGGAGAACTTGGTCCGCGAAGCGGACGCGGCGATGTACGAGGCGAAGAAGGCGGGACGTGACTGTTACCGGGCCGATGACTCGGCTCAGTCCAGCGGCGCGGGGACGAGCAACCTTCGCGTTGAGCTGCGCTCCGCACTTGCCGGCTCGGAACTCTTCGTGGTCTACCAGCCCCTGTTCGCGCTGGGGCAACGGGGGCAGCGATCGCTGCTCGGCGTTGAAGCTCTGGTGCGCTGGGAACATCCCAAACGCGGCGTCCTGTTGCCCAATGACTTCATCACCTTCGCTGAACAACACGGTTTGATAGCCGGCATCGGCTCGTTCGTCCTGGACGAGGCCTGCCGCCAACTGGCGGCCTGGACCTCGCGCCCCGGCTGGCCCGAATCCTTCACGATGGCGGTCAACATCTCGGCCCGGGAGCTGTCGGACTTCGGTTTGGTCGGGCGTGTCGCCGAGGCCGTCCGCCGCCACGGCATCAACCCGGAACGGCTTTGCCTGGAGATCCCCGAGACGGCGCTCATCGTGGATGTCGCCCATGTCCAACAGACACTGGGCGCCCTGTCGAACCTGGGCGTGCGGATCGCCCTCAACGACTTCGGCACCGGCTACTCGCTCGTCCGCTTGAGGCAGATGAACGTGGACATTCTGAAGATCGACAGCAGTTTCGTGGCGCAGGTCAGCAAGAACCCCCGCGACCGCGAGATCGTCGCCGCGGTGACGGCAATGTCCCACGCTCTCGGCATAACGGTCGTCGGTGGCGGGATCGAAACAACTGACCAGCTCGACACGCTCACGGCGTTGGAGTGCGACGGCGGCCAAGGGTTCCTTTTCGCCCGCCCTATGTCAGCGGACGCGGTCGTCACCCTGGTGGGCGGGTAGTGCTTTGCCGGGACCATCTTTGGTGTGCCGAGTAAGTCGGTGCCGTCCCGGCTATTGAGCGATTGGCTCCATATCGCTACTTATGCCGATAACAAACGATTGTTTCGGGCTTGTGACAGACGAGACGCCTATCACTCCCAGGGCACCGGAGCGTCCCACCGGTTGAGATAAGTCGTTGCCGAGGTCGGGTGGCGAGTGTTCGGGCCGAAGTTACCCTGCGGATAGCCGAGCGGCACACAGAAATGGAAGCCGACATCGTCGGGAATGGCGAACATAACGTGGAAACGAGCCATGACAGATGGGTGGAGCGTCGTCGGCACCGAGCCGATCCCGATGGCCCGCGCGGCGAGCATCAAATTCTGAACTGCAGGAATGACAGAATTGGCCGGACCGTTTTGATGCGCCAACGCGAACACAATGCAGGGTGCCTCGGCCATGGTGTCGGCCAGTCCGGCTGCGGCATGAAAGCGCGGGGGGAGATCTTGTCGCTGCTCGAACCCTTCGTCGCGACGCTTCGCCCACCACGCCTCGTGGTATAGCGTCCCGAACTCCCGGATGGTGGCACGATCGTTGACGACGAGAAACCGCGCGACCTGTTGGTTGCCGCCGTTCGGTGCTCTCACCGCCGCTTCGAGGATCAGACGGACGTCCGTTACAGCGATCGGGTCGGGGCGGAACCGCCGGATCGAGCGCTGCGTGAATATCGCCTCGCCGAGCGGCATCGACAGCCGGCTGTAGTCCATTTGGTCTGCCTCCTATTTTGAGCGGTCGTTAGCTGCGGTCACGGCCCCACAGCTCAAGCTCCAGTGTCGCAGGGTCGTACTCGACATGAGGGGGATGTCGAAGACCCTGGTGGCGTGCTCGCCGGCGTGGTACTCGGGCCAGCCAGGGGAGCTCTAGTGCCCGCGCTCGAACCGGCTTGGCTGGTCCACCAGTGGCGCGGCCGCGTAAGGTGCGCGTAGTGAGGACGTGGTGTTAGGCGGCGCACCCCGGCTGCGCCGCAACGAGTTGAAAGCGTAGGTGGAGGTGCCGATGGCCAACAGTTATGTGTTCGACTTCACCGAGGGTGGGATGGAGCAGTTAGACCTTCTGGGCGGTAAGGGGGCGAACCTGGCTGAGATGACCCGCCTCGGCCTGCCGGTGCCACCAGGGTTCACCATCACCACTGAAGCTTGCCGGGAGTACCTCGCGAGCGGCAATGCGCCAGCGGGACTGCGTTTCCAGGTGACCCTAGCGTTGCGCCGGCTGGAGGACGTCGTAGGGCGGCGCCTCGGAGACGTGCACGACCCATTGCTGGTAAGTGTGCGTTCGGGCGCGAAGTTCTCGATGCCCGGCATGATGGACACGGTCCTCAACGTCGGGCTCAACGATTTGTCGGTCTCCGCGCTAGCCGAAGCTTCGGGGGACGAGCGCTTTGCCTGGGACTCGTACCGTCGTCTGGTCCAGATGTTCGCCAAGACGGTGCTGGGAGTGGACGGCGCCCTTTTTTCCGCCGCCCTCGATAAGGCCAAGGACCTGGGGGGCGCGCTGAGCGACGGGGACCTTAGCGCGGCGGACCTGCAGAAGCTGGTCGAGGAGTTCAAGGCTCTCGTGGTGGCTCATACGGGACGGGATTTCCCCCAGGACCCGCGCGAGCAGCTGGACATGGCCACCAGTGCCGTGTTCGGCTCATGGAACAGCTCCCGCGCCCGCCTGTACCGCAGGCGTGAGCGCATCCCTGATGATTTGGGCACCGCTGTCAACGTGTGCACCATGGTCTTTGGGAACCTCGGGGACAGCTCGGGGACGGGGGTTTGCTTCACACGTGACCCAGCGACCGGTCGCCCTGGGATCTACGGGGACTACCTGGCTAACGCGCAGGGAGAGGACGTTGTGGCTGGGATCCGCAATACCGTGACCCTTGAGGATTTCTCGGAGCTCGACCCGGTTTCCTACGGCGACCTGCGCCGCGCCATGCGCAGGCTCGAGACTCATTACCGCGACCTGTGCGACATCGAGTTCACGGTGGAGCGGGGCACGCTGTGGTTGCTCCAGACCCGGGTGGGCAAGCGCACTGCCGCGGCGGCTTTCAGGATCGCAACGCAGCTGGTCAACGAGGGGCTCATCACCCTTGACGAGGCACTGCAACGAGTGAGCGGTGCCCAGTTGGCGCAGCTCAGTGTTCCCCAGTTCGACCCGGGGGCCGTGCGCAGGATTCTCGTGAGGGGCACGCCTGCCTCTCCGGGCGCAGCGGTGGGCAGGGCGGCGTTCGATCCGGCGACGGCAGTCGCCTGGGCGTCGCAAGGCGAGCGAGCGGTCCTGGTACGCCGGGAGACGAGCCCTGAGGACTTAGAGGGCATGGTCGCCTCCGTGGGTGTGCTCACCAGCCGAGGAGGCCGGACCTCGCATGCTGCGGTGGTCGCCCGCGGCATGGGCCGGCCTTGCGTGTCAGGGGCTGAGGGCCTTGAGGTCGACTTGGTGGCCAGGACCGCTCGAGCGGGAGAGGTCGAAGTCCGGGAGGGGGACGTAATCTCGCTCGACGGCTCCACCGGCGAAGTCTTCGTCGGGCCGGTGCCGGTCGTCCCCCCGCCGGTACTGCGCTACCTGGAGCATGGCGTCAACGTGGCACTGTCCGAGCTCGGGGGGGACGAGGACGCGGCAGAGCTGGTGGGGGCGGTGGACCGGATGCTGGGTCATGCCGACTCGGTGCGCCGGCTCGAGGTGCGAGCGAATGCCGATGCTGGCGGCGACGCCGCCCTGGCCCGGCGGCTCGGGGCTCAGGGTGTCGGGCTTTGCCGCACCGAGCATATGTTCCTGGGGGACCGCCGGGTGCTGATCGAGCGGGTCATCCTGGCCGACAGTGCGGCCGAGCGTGACGAGGCGATGGACGCCCTCCGGCCCTTACAGAGTGCGGACTTCGTCGACCTGCTCGAGGCCATGGACGGGCTGCCGGTGACGGTGCGGCTGCTGGACCCACCGCTGCATGAGTTTTTACCTGACCGAGCGGAGCTGATGGTGCGGGTGGCGCTGGCCGAGGAGCGCGATCAAGTGGTCGAGGACGATGTACGCCTGCTGGCTGCGGTAACGCGGCTGTCGGAGTCGAACCCCATGCTCGGTTTGCGCGGGGTCCGCCTAGGGCTCGTGGTCCCCGGGTTGTTCGCTCTTCAAGTGCGTGCGCTGGCCGAGGCGGTGGCGGCCCGGGTCAAGGCGGGCGGCTCACCGCGCGCCGAGATCATGGTCCCGCTGGTCGGTTCTGTCATGGAGCTGCAGCTCGTACGGGACGAGACTGACGCCATCCTGGCCGAAGTGGCCGCCGCCGAGGGTGTGCGGCTGTCCATACCCGTCGGCACGATGATCGAGCTGCCACGCGCCGCGCTCACTGCGTTCCGGATCGCCGAGGTTGCAGAGTTCTTTTCCTTCGGCACCAACGACTTGACGCAAACGACGTGGGGCTTTTCCCGCGATGACGTGGAGGCGGCCTTCTTCGCTGCCTACCTGAGCAAAGGCATCTTCACCGTCTCTCCTTTTGAGAGCCTCGATGTCGACGGCGTGGGGCGCCTGGTACGCATCGCCGTGGAGGAAGGACGGCGCACGCGCCCCCAACTGCATTTGGGGGTCTGTGGCGAGCATGGCGGAGATCCCGAGTCCATCCACTTCTTCCACCACATCGGCATCGATTACGTGTCGTGCTCGCCCTTCCGGGTCCCTATCGCCCGGCTTGAGGCCGGTAGGGCCGCGCTCCGGGGCAAGCCTCCCGAGCTCCGCAACATCCGCGTGGCCGCCGACATATGAGCGCGCGAACGTTCCTGGAGGTAGCACTCAGGAGGTAGCACTAGAAGGCCCCCTCGATAATCTCCACCTCGCCCTCGAGCACGCTTGCCACGTCGAATCGTACGGGCCCACCCGCGGTGGCTCCCTGACCCTGCTTACCGCCCCGGGAGAGCTCGGCGAACCACAGCGCCGCGAGCCGCCGGACCCGCGCCTGCTTGAGCGGCCCGACGGCTTCTGCCGGCAGCCCGAACGCACCCGAACTACGCGCCTTGACCTCGCAGAAGACGTGGAGCCGGCCGTGCCGGAGGACGATGTCCAGCTCACCATCACGGCAGGACCAGTTGCGGGCTAATACTTCGTAACCGCGGGCCTCGTACCACGCCATAGCCGAGTCCTCGCCCGCCTTGCCGACGGCCCTTCTTGCAGAGCCGCCAGCTTTGCCCAGGACCGGCCTCGTCACGCTGCCTATGGTCTCAGGCGCCTGTGACGGTGACCGTGACGGGCTTAGATCTCCTTGTCCGGGAGCTCCTCGACGTTGACGTCCTTGAACGTGACGACCCGCACGCTCGAAACGAAGCGCGCCGGGCGGTACATGTCCCACACCCAGGCGTCGGCGAGCTTTACCTCGAAGTACGTGCGGGGAGCCTCGCCGTGGGCTTCCATCTGGACGTCGTTCGCCAAGTAGAAGCGACGCTCGGTCTCTACGACATAGCGGAACATCGGCAGGACGGCCCGGTACTCCTGAAAGAGCGCCAGCTCGATCTCGGTCTCATAACGCTCGAGGTCCTCAGCGCTCATAGAACTCCTCCTCGACGCTCACCCAAAACACCCTCATATCAGCATGGTACGGCCTGTTTGGCCCTCAGTTAAGGCACCTGGGGCCACGCCAATCGGACCGGCCCGGACAGCTCAGTGAGCGACGCGCTTCTCTTTGATCTTGGCCGCTTTGCCGATCCGGTCGCGCAGGTAGTAGAGCTTGGCCCGCCGCACGTCGCCCAAGGTGACAACCTCGACTCGGGCGATCGAAGGCGAGTGGACCGGCCAGGTCCGCTCGACGCCCACGCCTGAGCTCACCTTGCGTACGGTGAAGGTCTCCCGGACCCCTGAGCCCTTACGGGCGATCACAGCACCCTGGAACGCCTGTACGCGCTCCCGGTTGCCCTCCACCACTCTTACATGCACCCTTACCGTGTCCCCAGGGGAAAAGTCCGGGACATCGTCGCGCAAATTTTCACGGTCGATCAGATCGGTCGGGACCATAACTAAGAGAGATTAGAGCATCGAACCCCCACTGCGCGAGCAGTGCCTCCTCTTCCGCAGAAATTCCGCCCCGCGCGGCTATCAAATCTGGCCGGCGCTCCATCGTGCGGGCGAGTGCCGAGGCCTTCCTCCACTCGGCCACACGGGAGTGGTGACCAGACAAGAGCACCTCTGGGACGGGCCAGCCGCGGAACTCTGCGGGCCTCGTGTACTGCGGGTACTCGAGCAGCCCTTCGGTGAAGCTCTCCTCGTCGGTCGAGGCCACATTGCCCATGACGCCGGGTACCAAACGCGCCACCGCCTCGACCACGACAGCGGCCGCTGCCTCCCCGCCGGCGAGCACAAAATCGCCAATCGACAGCTCGCCGTCGACAAGATGTTCAGCGACCCGCTCGTCGACACCTTCGTAGCGCCCGCAAAGAAGCGAGAAACCCGGGCCGGCCGCGAGCTCACGGGCCATCGCCTGGTCGAAGCGCAGACCTCCGGGGCCCAGTAGGTAGAGCGGCCTCACGGGTTGCGCCGCCTCCACCGAGGCGAACAGCGGCTCGGGGGCCAGGACCATACCGGCCCCCCCGCCGAAAGGGCTGTCGTCGACGCTGCGGCGTGGGTCGTTAGCACCGGCACGCAAGTCGTGGACCACGATTTCGATCGCCCCGCTCCGCCAGGCCTTCCCGATAAGGCTCGCCCCTGCCCAGGTCGACACGAGCTCGGGGAAGATCGTGAAGATCTCGGCCCTCATTTGTCGGTCCTCATGTGTTGGCCGTCATAATTCGAACAAGCCGTCAGGCACGTCTACGGTCAGCTTGCCAGGCTCCGCCGCAACGACGAACCGCAAGGGGACCAGCGCCCCGCTGTCCAGGACGAGCAGGTCGCTCGCGGGGTTCGCCTCGACCGCGGTGACCGTGCCGTGGCCCTCGCCGGCAGTACCGACGACCTCAGCACCGACCAGTTCGTGGACCCAGAGGCCCTCGGCGTCGGCCTCGGCTAACGGCTCCGCCCGCAACGTCGCCCCGGCAAGGGCTTCTGCGGCCTCGCGGGTCTTGACGCCTTCAAAGCACACCAACCATTGGCCCCCTCGGGGGCCCGCCTTACCGGGCAAGGCCTGTGAGCGTTCGACCACGAGCTGGCGTCCCTGGCAATCAAACGCGCTACCCGCTGCCAACCGGCCCTCTACGGACGTGACCAGGCCGACTACGACCTCACCCTTGAGCCCGTGGGGTCGGGTTACGTGGCCAATTTCGAGCAGCACTGAAACGGGCTCAGTCCACTATGTCTACGAAGACCTCTTCACCGTCCCTGGCCGCCGCGGCTCGCGTGACAGCGCGCATCGCTTGCGCCGTGCGGCCGCACCGCCCGATCACCCTGCCGACGTCACCCGGGCTGACCTTCAAGCTGAGCCGCACCGCTTGGGCATCGGAGCCGCTGCTGGTTTCGACCTCAACAGCGTCCGGCTCGTCGACGAGATGGCGCGCCAGGTACTCGAGGACGGCCCGCGCCGTGCCTCCGGGCACACGGTTGAAGGGGTCGCTCACTTGGCCTTTTTGGCGGGACCTGCGACTGCGGCCACAGGGGCTTCCCGCACCGGAGCGCCTTCGAGTATCCCAGCACCTACCAGCAGCCGCCGGACCCTGTCCGTAGGCTGTGCACCCTCGCCGAGCCAGTGAGCCACCCGCTCGGCCTTCAGGACGACCTTGTTCTCCTCTTGGCGGGGCGCGTAGCTACCGACAATCTCGATGAAACGCCCGTCGCGCGGCGAGCGGCTGTCTGCCGCGACCACTCGGTAGGTCGGTTGCTTCGTCTTGCCCATTCGCATCAGGCGGAGCTTGACCATATCCTCTGCTTTCGTTCCTTGTTTGGACCTGCTAAGTGTAGGCGCGATGCACTGGCCTTAGTGACCGCCGCCACAGCCCTTACCGCCCGGAGGTCAGCGGCGCTTCTTTTTCTTGGCGGCTGCCTTTTTTCCCGAGCTTCGCCGCTGCATCGCCCCGAGCCCGGGTACCTGGCGCATGTAGGCCTGGACCTGCTTGAAACGCTCGAGAAGCTCGTTCACCTCCTGCACGGTGGTGCCCGAGCCGTTGGCAATGCGGGTACGTCTGGACCCGTTGATCAGAGAAGGGTCCGCCCTTTCGTCCGGGGTCATCGAGCGGATAACGGCCTCCACGGGCTTCAGCATCGCGTCGTCGAGCTCCATATTGCGGACTTCTTTGGGGACAGGGAGCATCCCCATCAGGCCCGACAAAGGCCCCATCTTCTTGACCGCTTGCAGCTGCTCCAGGAAATCGTCGAGGGTGAAACGCCCAGCGGCGATTTTTGCGACGGCCTTTTCGGCGTCCTCACGGTTCATCGCCTGCTCGGCGCGGTCTATCAACGTGAGCACATCGCCCATTCCGAGGATCCGCCCCGCCATACGGTCAGGGTGGAAAAGCTCGAAATCCTCTAGCTTTTCGCCGGTGGACGCGAATGCAATGGGCTTGCCAACCACTTCTTTTACCGATAATGCTGCTCCACCTCGCGCGTCGCCGTCGACCTTGGTCAATATGACCCCGTCGAGCTCCAGCGTTTTATGGAAAGCCTCCGCCGTAGTTACGGCGTCCTGGCCCGTCATCGCATCGATAACGAGGAACGTGTAACGCGGTTGGACTGTCGCCGAAATCTGGCGGACCTGCTCCATCAGCTCTGTGTCAATGGACAACCGGCCGGCGGTGTCGACGATCAGCACATCACGCCCAACGCGGACGGCTTCAGCCAAGCCCTTTTTGGCGACGGTCACGGGGTCCGACGCCTCTGAGAACACCGGGACGTTGACCTGCCGACCGAGGACCCGCAGTTGCTCAACAGCCGCGGGGCGCTGAAGGTCGGTCCCGACCAGGAGCGGGTTGCGACCTTGCTGCTTGAACCAGCGTGCGAGCTTGGCGGCGGTAGTCGTCTTGCCGGCACCCTGCAGGCCCGCGAGGAGCACGACCGTCGGGGGCCTCGAGGCGTAGGTGATCTTCAGAGCGGTCCCGCCGAGGATCCTTACGAGCTCACCGTTGACCGCCTTGATCACCTGCTGGCCCGGGGAGAGGCTACGTGAGAGCTCTGCTCCTACCAGTTCCTCGCGGAGGCGCCCGATAACGTCGCGAACTACCAGCAGGTTTACGTCTGCCTGCAACAGCGCCATGCGGATCTCCCGCAGCGCCTCGTCCACGTCCTCCTGGTTCAGCCGGCCGCGGCCGCGCAGGCGCGTGAAAATGCCTTCGAACCGGTCGGAGAGCGCCTCGAACATTTAGCGGGCCATGCTACCGCGCCCGCCGGTCCAGACCTTGTGAGCCAGACCTTGCGACGTGGGACCGCTTGTGATGTAGTTTCATGTCATTCCGCCTCTCCATCTTTTCGACCAGCAATTCGGCGTAACCGGCTATGACCAGCTTCGCGAGCTCGGGCTCAGCCGTCACCGGATCGCGCTGGCGGTCGAGAGCGGTTGGCTCGTTCGCCAGGGTCGTTGGCTCGTGGTCAGTGCGCAATGGACTGCCGGAGCGACCGGGCTGGAACAGCGGGAAGCCCAGTGGCGCCATGTCCTGCACGCGGCCATTTTTTCCTGTTCGCCGCGGGTGCGGGCGACTGTCGTGTGCTTCCGCCGCACTGCCGCGGCCCTCTGGGGCCTCGACGGCGTGGAGCCTGGGATTGTTGAGCTCGCAGCCACCTCCGGACGTGCGAGCTCGCCGAGCTTGTACCGACCAAGGAGCTTCGAGCCGGCCGAGATCGGTCAAGTCGATGGCCTACGCGTCACCTCGGTAACACGCACTCTTGTTGATCTTGGTCAGGTTGTCGGCCGCGAAATAATCGAGCGCGCGCTCGAGTCGGCCCTCCGCAAGAGGCTCGTCTCGGTTGACGCCCTCGTCGAGGCGGTTGCCGCCGTCCCGCGGCTGCGAGGGGCAGGCGCGCTCCGCTCGGTTCTTGCCAGTCGTCCGTCCGGGGCGCCGCCTACGGAGAGCGACGCCGAGACCTTGTTCCTGCAGCTCGCTCGCCGGTCGGGCATGCCCGAACCGCTCCGACAGTTCTCGGTCCCCACCAGCGAAGGGGCGTTCCGGCTCGACTTTGCTTGGCCGCTTCGTCGCGTCGCCGTGGAGATTGATGGAGGGGCCGCCCACGCCTCTCGCGAGGCACTCAGCCGGGATCTGCGCCGGCAAAACCGGCTTCTCCTGTCGATGGTGCCAGCTGGTTGGGCGCTCTTACGCTTCACCTGGGACGACCTCGTCGACCCGCGCTTCGCCGCTCAGGTGGTCGACAAGTTGCGCGAGGCATGGGTCATCGGCCTCAACCAGGCCTCCTCCGCGCCCTTTTGAGCCCCAACTTTTCATGGCGGTGACCGATCTGGTCCGCAGGAGCGCGGATCACTGAGGCTGGTGCAAAGAAATCGCCGTTTCGGTGCCCGATCGGACCATCGCGAGGTGAGTGGCGGGAGGGATCCTCCCCCTCCCGCTCTCGCAGAACCGTACGTGACCGTCTCCAGTCATACGGCTCCCACGAGCCGAGTGTTGGTGGTCCGGGCAAGCCGCCAGTGGGCGA
>Ga0182024_10019824_pt1 | contig 12346 bp, 6 predicted proteins | sample P32metaG_FD_120480 | JGI IMG/M metagenome (GOLD analysis project Ga0182024, IMG submission 120480) | Permafrost microbial communities from Stordalen Mire, Sweden - P3-2 metaG (Illumina Assembly) | ecosystem: Environmental > Terrestrial > Soil > Wetlands > Permafrost | place: Sweden: Stordalen...
CGCGTCAAGTCCGGGGAGTGGCTGTTTCAGTGGGCAGGGAATGGCGTGAAGAGATTGCTCGATTTTTCTTACGACGGTTCTGCCTTCGTCTTCGGCGAGCTGGGGAAGCAGCAATCTTCGCTGGGCTTGATCTTTGCCTTCCAGGTGCTGCCGACCATCATTTTCATCGCTGCGTTTTTTGCCGTGCTCTACCACTTGGGCGTGATGCAGCTCGTCATTCGTGTCGGTGCGTGGGTCATGACGAAGGTCATGGGTGCGAGTGGCGCAGAATCACTCAATATTGCCGCGAGCATCTTTATGGGGCAGACCGAGGCCCCTCTCACGATCCGGCCCTTCCTGCCTGACCTCACTCAATCTGAGCTGATGTGCGTGATGACCAGCGGCATGGCCCACATTTCCGGAGGCATGATGGCCGCCTATATTCACGTGGGCGGTGCGGACGCAAAACATCTTCTGACAGCGGTGATCATGACGGCTCCGGGGACATTGTTGATGGCCAAGATGCTGGTTCCCGAGACCGGAAAGCCGCTCACTGCCGGCCACGTCGAAATGCCCCCAATGGAGAAGGAATCGAATATCCTCGGCGCGATTGCTCGCGGCACCATCGATGGCCTGCACCTGGCCCTCAACGTGGGCGCGATGCTCATCACATTCCTCGCTTTGCTTGCTCTAGTCAACGCCATGATGGGATGGATGCACCTGCACATTGGGTGGTTTCCCCACAACCTGCAAGAAGTCTTGGGCTGGATTTTCTCCCCGGTGGCGTGGCTCATCGGGGTTCCGTGGCATGACGCCGCCAAAATTGGAGGCCTGCTGGGCACGCGTATGACCATCAACGAGTTCGTTGCCTTCGCACAACTCGGCACTATGAAAAGCGCGCTTGATCCGCGCACGTTTACCATCGCCACGTTCGCCCTGTGCGGCTTCGCTAACTTCAGTTCGATTGGGATTCAGATCGGCGGGATCGGTGCTCTGGCACCTAACAGGCGAGGAGACGTGGCCCGTCTCGGCTTCCGTGCAATGTTGGCGGGGACCATGGCGAATCTGATGTCGGCTTCCATCGCGGGTATGCTTATCTCATAGAGTTTATGGCTGGTTCCGACGCGAAGTGACAAAACAGGGATCGCAATCATTGCGCGGTATAGAGCGATCGTTTGAGAAACTCGCCCTCGCCAGGGCGTCCCACGAATTTCTCCGCTTCTATGACAACGCGGCCGCGAGAGAGGACAACGTCGGGCATGCCCGTGACTTGTATGCCTTCAAACATCGAATAGTCGACTCGCATGTGATGGGTCTTCGCGCTGATGGTGTGCTTGCGTTTGGGATCAAAGATCACGAGGTCGGCGTCACTGCCGACTGCAACCGTGCCCTTACGCGGATAAAGGCCGAAAAGTTTAGCCGGAGTAGTGGAAACCAACTCCACAAAGCGGTTCACGCTGAAGCGGCCCTGGGCAACTCCGCCGGAATAAATCAGGCTCATGCGGTGCTCGATCCCCGGCCCCCCGTTGGGGATCTTGGTGAAATCATCGCGCCCTAGTTCTTTCTGTTCCTTGAAACAGAACGGGCAATGATCCGTCGACACCACCTGCAGGTGGTCCCGCTTCAATCCATTCCAGAGTTTTTCCTGGTGCCACTTCTCGCGCAAGGGAGGTGTGAAAACATATTTCGCTCCTTCGAAGTCTGGGACGTCCATGTTTTCTAGCGAAAGATACAGATATTGCGGGCAGGTCTCGGCATAGACGGGAAGGCCGCGATCGCGGGCTTCGCGAACTTTTTCGAGAGCGTCATTGCAGCTCAAGTGCACAATGTAGACAGGTGCCCCGGCCATCTCCGCCAGAGCTATGGCGCGCGACGTGGCTTCTGCTTCCGCCGTCGTCGGCCGGGTCAGGGCGTGATACTTCGGAGCCTTTTTCCCTTCGGCCAGCGCCTGCTGCACGATCACGTCAATGGCGCTGCCGTTTTCGGCATGCATGCAGACGAGGCCACCATTCTTCGCCGTTGCCCGCAGCGCTTTGAAGATGCTAGCGTCGTCCAGCATGAATACGCCGGGATAGGCCATAAACAGTTTGAAGCTGGAAACACCTTCGCGCACCAGGGCATTCATCTCCTCGAGTTGCGCGTCCGCCAAATCGGTGATGATGCAATGAAACGAATAATCGCAGACCGCTTTGCCGGAAGCTTTTTCCAACCAGGTGTCGAAAGCTGTGCGCAATGTCTGGCCCTTGCGTTGAATCGCGAAGTCGATCAGGGTCGTGGTCCCGCCGAAAGCCGCAGCCCGCGTGCCGGTTTCGAAATCATCCGAACTTTTTGTACCTCCGAAGGGCATGTCGAGATGGGTATGCACGTCAATACCGCCAGGGAATACATACTTTCCGGTGGCATCGATAATTCTCGCCGCGTTCTCGTGAGGAAGGTTTTGTGCGAGCGCTGTAATCTTGCCTCCGCTGATTGCGACGTCGCTGGCGTAGGTGTCCGTGGCGGTGACCACGCGTCCGTTTACGATGATGGTGTCAAAGCCCATGCCTGTGTCCCTCCGTCTGGTAGAGCAGGCATTTTATGCTAAACTGCGACACCTTCGAGCGTCGATTTGCGCGCGACAAGAAGGAGGCCACATGCAGTTCGGTTTCACCATCAAGCCTGACATGCCGGAGATGCCCGTCGAACGCATCGTCACGCTCACCCGTCAGGCTGAAGCCGCTGGCTTTCAATACGGCTGGATTTTCGACTCGCATGTCCTTTGGCTGGAGCCTTATCCGCTGCTCACGCTGATGGCCAGCAACACCAAGAAAATGCGTCTCGGCACGTGCGTTACCAATCCCGCAGTCCGCGACATCACGGTAACCTCCAGCTTGTACGCCACCCTGAACCTGATTTCGGGAGGACGAATGCAGCTTGGCATCGGTCGCGGGGACAGCTCACGGCGAGTGTTGGGCAAGAAACCTGTTGGGGCCGGCGATCTGGAACGGGCTGTCAAGATTTTTCGCGAGCTCACTGCGGGGCATGAGATCGAATATGAAGAGCAGCCTACGCGGATTGCCTGGGCGAATGGCTCGCCTCCGATCTGGATCGCCGGATATGGACCCAAGGTTCTGGACCTCGCTGGCAGGATCGCGGACGGTGTGATTCTGCAGTTCGCCGATCCTGATTTGATCGCGTGGTGTATCGGTTTCGTCAAGAAAGGTGCAGAGGCCGCGGGCCGGGACCCAAGGAACATCCAGATCATGTCGGCGGCGCCAGTGTGGATTTCCGATGATCTCAAGCTTGCGCGGGAACGAGTGCGCTGGTTTCCCGCGTTGGTTTCAAACCACGTTGTGGATCTTATCTCGCGTTACAGACCGGAGGATCTCCCGCCCGCACTGACCTCTTATGTGAGCAATCGAGGCAAGTACGACTACCAGGAACACTGCGAAGTGGAAAGCGACAATTCAAAATTCGTGTCGGATGAAGTCGTGGATCGTTTTTGCCTCGTGGGGCCCGCCGAGGCACATCGGCAAAAGCTCCGCAAGTTAGCCAGCGTTGGAGTTACGCAGTTCAATGTGTACCTGATGTGCGGCGACGAGGAAGAGACACTGGAGAAGTATAGGAAGGAAGTGTTGCCGGTTTTTCAAGGTTAAGCCGCAAGGTTCTACCGCGGAACGCGGCGTGCCCCAAGTCCGAGAAGACGAAGCAGGAGCCAAAGACAACCTGAATAGAGCAGCGCGGGAATCCACAGCATGACTGCACCGTCGATCAAGAGCTGCATCCATCGGCCGTGGGCACCGCCGAACCCATCACGTCCTAGGAGCCAACCGCAGGGCGCTCCAAATAGAAAGCAATATCCGGCAATGCGCTGAAGATTCAAGTGCACTCGGTCAGCAAATCTGCTGAGCACAGTCAACACAGCCGCAACCACGAAAGGCGATGCAAGCAAGATTCGCCTGATCCAAGTCATGCGGGGTTCGTCCTCGCCCCCTTTTGGAAAGCCACCAGCTCGTAATAACTAACAAACGAAACCGCGAAGCCCACGAACCAGGAGTAGTCATACAGCGAACGCAGCGAAGGCACCACCAACCCGATCAAAGCCGTTCCCGCCCCTGTTGCTAGTGCGGCCATCGCCAGCCAGTTGAAGCCGCGCGAATATTCGTAGGCGCCGTTGCGCAGGTAGAGGTCGTCGACGAGCAACACTCGCCGTCGTATGACAAAGTAGTCGCAGATCATGATGCCGGCCACCGGCCCCAAGAACGCGGCGTAACCGCCCAGCCATCCGAAGATCATGGTCTGGTAGCTTCCCAGCAGTTTCCATGGCATCATCGCGATTCCCATAAAGCAGGTGATCACTCCCCCAGTCCGGAAACTGATCTTCCGCGGCCACAAGTTGGAAAAGTCGTTGGCGGGAGAAACTACGTTCGCGCCAATATTCACATTCAGCGTCGCCAGCAAAATCGCCAATAACGAGATCACTACGGCAACCGGCGAATGAAACCGGCTGAGCAGTTGTACGGGGTCCCAGATGGCAGTCCCGTAGATGACCACGGTTGCCGAGGTCACCAGGATTCCGATCAACGAATAGAGCGTCATGGTGGTCGGGAGAGCCAGGGCCTGCCCAATCATCTGTTGCCGCTGGCTGCGGGCGAAGCGGGTAAAGTCTGGAATATTTAGCGAAACCGTCGCCCAGAAACCCACCGTCGCGTTCAACGCGGGAACCAGAAATTTGAGGAAATCGGGGAAGTTGGTGAACCGCGATGGGGCTGCGAGCATGGGCCCGAACCCGCCCGCACTGTGGTATGCCCATACCAACAGCAGGAGTCCAACTGCTAGTAGCACCGGCGCGCTGATCCCCTGAAGGACGCGGATGTATTCCACGCCCTTGAGAATGACGGCGACGTTGATGAGCCAGAAAGCCAGAAAACAAATTGCGGTGCGGTACGGAAAATCTCTCCAGGCGGGAACCAGGGTTGCGATCAGCGTACTCACGGCCTCACCGCCAATCCATGTCTGAATACCAAACCAGCCGCATGCCACTAGCGCGCGCAAAACTGCGGCCACATTTGCCCCTAGAACTCCGAACGACGCGCGCGCCAGCACGGGAAAAGGTATTCCATAACGCGCGCCGGGATGCGAGTTCAACAACATCGGAACGAGGACGATGGTGTTGCCCAAGAACACCGTTGCCACCGCCTGCTTCCAGTTCATCCCTCCTTCAATGAGGCTTGCGGCCAGCATGTAGGTCAGAATATTGACCGACATTGACACCCAGAGAGCCGCGTAATTGTAGGTCCCCCAATGACGGCGCTCAGTGGTGGCGGGCGCCAGGTCGGCGTTGTAAAGCGGACTGGATTCGATTCCGGGACGAAGAGACTCTCGGGGTGTGGTCATTTGGGGTTCTTGCTGTGTCACTCAGCGGCCGCTGATCGTCCCGTCTGCGCGGTCATCGGGCCGTATGTTTCTGGGCGCCGGTCGCGGAAAAATTGCCAGACCTTCCTAACCTCGGCAATCATATCGAAGTCGAGATCGGCGACCAGGACCTCGTCTTTACCACGGCTCGCCTGAGCGACAATCTTGCCGCGAGGATTGCAAAAGTAACTCTTGCCATAAAACTCGCCGATGCTCCAGGGTTTCTCCGTACCCACGCGGTTGATGGCACCCACGAAATAACCATTCGCCACAGCATGCGCGGGTTGCTCCAGCTCCCACAAATACTCGGAGAGCCCTGCGACCGTGGCAGAAGGATTGAACACGATCTCTGCCCCGTTCAATCCCAGGATGCGTGCGCCTTCCGGAAAATGACGGTCATAGCAGATGTACACGCCGACAAGACAATATTGAGTCTCAAAAACGGGATAGCCCATGTCACCCGGAGTGAAGTAAAACTTCTCCCAGAATCCGGGATGCAAGTGAGGGATGTGGTGCTTGCGGTATTTGCCCAGATATTTGCCATCTGCATCGATGACTGCAGCGGTATTGAAATAAACGCCCGGCATCTGCTCCTCGTACACCGGAACTACAATCACCATGCGATGCTTAGCCGCAAGTTGCTGCATCAGCTTGGTGGTGGGCCCATCCGGGACTCGTTCAGTGAGCTCGTACCAGCGAATGTCCTGCTCCGCGCAGAAATATGGGCCATAAAAGAGCTCCTGGAGGCAAAGTACTTTCACCTTCTTCTTTGCAGCCTGCTCGATCAGCTTGAGGTGCTTGTCAATCATGGCTTTCTTAATTGCTGACAATGAGTGGCCGCTGTCCAGCACGTTACCGGCCTGAATGAGGCCACAACGCACGATCCGAGACATGAGAGCACCTCCGCGAGAGGCAAATAATAGCAGACCCCAAGAGTTATTTTCTGGGTGTGTTTGACCTTCTCCGGTTATCGCTTTGTAGTCGCGGATTCGCGGACCTTGGCGTATCCAGGTTTGATTACGGAATAGATGATGTCGCAGCGCTGGTCGTACAGGAGGAAAGCGCTCTTCATCGCATTGATGGTAATTTTTTCAAAGTCGTCCAGAGTCAGACCGAATGTCTCCGCGGCCACCTCGAATTCACGGGTCATGGTGGTATTGCTCATTAAGCGGTTGTCCGTGTTCAGGGTGACGCGAAACTTTTCCTGATGAAAAATCTTAAAGGGATGCTCGGCCACGCTGGGTGTGGCGCCGGTATGCACATTGCTGATCAGGCAAATCTCCAGTGGGATTCGCTTATCGAGAACATACTGAGCCAGGTCGCCCAATTTCACTGCTTTGCCATCCACGACTGCAATGTCGTCAATCAACCGTGTTCCATGGCCAATGCGGTGCGCCCCACAATACTGAATGGCTTGCCAGATCGATTCCTTCCCGTAGCCTTCTCCGGCATGGATGGTGATGTTGAAATTTTGCCGCTGAATGTAGTGAAAAGCGTCCACGTGCTTTTTGGGCGGATGACCGCCCTCTTCACCAGCAAGATCGAATCCAACCACTCCCCGCTCGCGAAAATCTACGGCAAGCTCAGCCATTTCCAGCGACACATCCATATTGCGCATGGCGCAAACAATCAATCCCGAAGGTACACCAAAGTCTTTTCGACCGCGCTCCAGACCTTTCAGCACTGCCGACATAACCTGTTGGTGGGTCAATCCCTTTTGAGTGTGGAAAACTGGCGCAAAGCGGGTTTCAAAGTAAACCACGCCATCTTTGCTCAAATCCTCGGCCTGTTCGTAGGCGACCCGCTCCAGCGCCTCCTCCGTCTGCATGACCGCGATGGTGTGCGCGAATCCCTCCAAATACTTGGCGAGACTGCCCTTGTTGGCGCCCTGATGGAACCATTGTGCCAATGCCTGGGGATCCTGAGTTGGCAATTCCAGGTACTTTGCTTCAGCAGCCAAGTCGATCACGGTTTGCGGTCTCAGTACACCGTCCAGGTGCTCGTGCAAAAGGACTTTGGGCAAGGTTTTGAGGGTAGCTTGATCAAGCTTCATGCGGAAGGCTCCGTGGTTTTCTGCCGCCAGCAACAAGTGAAAAGAATAAATCAATCATAGAATACGCCGTGCATGCCAAGAGGAGTAGGGAACGGCACACGAGCGCAGTGTTGTACACTACCGCCACTCAATCCGGTTTGGTGGAAGGGAAGGTCGATCCTGCATGGAACGCGCAGCTCTGGAGAATCCGCAAACGGCAGGCTACGGGCTGCGACGGGAAGTTCTTTCCCCGATGGAGACTCTCGCACAATCGATCTCCACCATTGCTCCTACCACCACTCCCGTAGCGACCATTCCTCTGGTTTGTGCGCTGGCCGGCAACGGCACCTGGCTGGCCTACGTTCTGGCGACCGGCGCGGTATTGCTGGTGGCGTTGTGTATTGCACGCTTTGCCCGTTATTCATCCTCACCCGGCTCGCTGTATACCTACGCTGCCATGATCCTGCCACCCTGGCTTGGTGCAGTGGTGGCGTGGAGCCTGCTGTTGGCCTATGTAGCCACGGGATCGAGCGTCATTGGGGGCTTCTATCACTATGGGAATCTTTTGTTGCATGACGCCGCCGGCCATATCTTGTCCACGGCAGTATTGGCGGTGCTGCTGTCGCTGATGGTTACCGCGATTTCCATGTGGATCGCTTGGCGTGATGTAAAAATCTCCGCGCAACTCATGCTCTGGATCGAAGCCACCTCGATGACCGCAATTATTATTGTGGTCGCGCTGTTGTTAATAAGGCATGGCTGGCATTGGGACGGTGACCAATTGCGCCTGCGTGGTATGACTGGAAGCGGTCTGCGGCTTGGCTTGGTGCTTGCACTTTTCAGTTTTGTCGGTTTTGAGAGCGCGACCACGCTGGCGGCCGAGGCGCGCAATCCGCTGAAAACAATTCCGCGGGCCGTGATTCAAAGCGCCGTTGTTGCGGGCGCGTTCTTTATCGTTTGCGCCTACGCGGAAGTGCTCGGTTTCCATGCCGCTGGACAGGACCTGGGAACCAGTCCGGCGCCGATGCGTGTGCTTGCCGTCGTCGGGGGCGTTCCGCCCCTGGGAGTGCTGATTGACATTGGCGCACTGGTAAGTTTATTTGCCTGCACGCTGGGCTGCGTCACAGCCGCAGCGCGCGTGCTGTTGCTCATGGCCCACAACGGGCTGGCGCATGCTTCGTTGCGCAACACGCATGTCCGTAATCAAACTCCGGGTCGCGCAGTCATTGTGACCGGCCTGGCTGCCGTACTGCCCACGGCAATCCTGGCAGCTCGCGGCGCCAGCGGGTTAGACGTCTATGGCTGGATGGGTTCGCTTGCCACCTACGGATTCATTGTGGCGTATGCGCTGGTGTGCCTGGCTCTGCCGCGTTACTTGCGCAATCACGGAGCGTTCCGCGCCGGAGCCCAGATCATTCCCTGGCTGGCTGGCGCCGCCATGGTGCTAGCGCTGATTGGCAACCTTTATCCGGTTCCCGAAGGACCTTACGGTAAGCTGCCTTACATTTATCTCGCCTACTTGAGCGCAGGGTTGGTCTGGTTCCGGCTGCATAGCCGCAAAAAAGCTCGGGACCAAAGCTGACGTAAATGGAATTGCCAATTGCACCGGGGATGGTGCATTTTGTGACGATTCGAGCGAATAAGAATAACTTATCCATGCCAAAAAAAAATTGATTGCGGTTCAGCTTTCGTTTGTCACGAAATTGGCGTACATTCAGTCGAATATTCTGGAACCTGACGAGCAGGGGAGAAGTATGCACCATCTGTGCCGCGAAAATCGCACAGAATCACAGCTGGTTTGACATCAGGATAGTGATTTCGAAGAAGCGATCTACATAGCCCTTTTTGAGGTGCACAACGATGCTTAAACGAAACATATTCTTGGTCTTCTTGCTCGCAGTCGTCCTTGGGATGCCATTAGCCTTCGCACCCCGCGCACTCGCCCAACAGACTCTTGGCGGCATCACCGGCACAGTCGTGGACACGACTGGCAGCGTGTTGCCGGGCGCTGCTGTGACCATCGTGGGGGACCAAACCCAACTGACCCGCAGTCAGAAAAGCAACGACAACGGAAGCTATGATTTCGTAAATCTACCCATCAGCACCTATACACTCACCTTCACTCACGACGGCTTTGAGACGCAGAGAATACCTTCGATCCAGGTCCAGGCCAACCGTACAGCCACGGTGAACGTGACCTTAAAAGTTGGCCAAGTCGGCACGACCATCACGGTCTCGGAAAGCCCGCTGATGAATGCCGTTGATACCACCAACGGCTACGTATTGGAGAAAGACCAAATTGAGTCCATCCCACTGCCCACCGGCAGTTTCACGGGAGTGGCCATTCTTTCCCCGGGCGTCAATGCGGAGCTTCCGGGAGGGACCGGCGCCAACAGCGGCTTGGGAAACCAACCCATCTGGGCCAACGGTCAGCGCGACACCAGCAACAGCTTTCTGCTGAACGGCGTGGACGCCAGCAACCTGTTCAATGGCAAGAGCACCAGCCAGGTCGCATCATCCCGCATTGTGAATAACACCGGCGTGGCCAACGCAGCCAGCACCAGCGCAGCTCCCATCCAGAGTACGGCGTCAGTCTATCTCGCAATTGGCCAGGCATTGCCGACGCCCGCGCCGGAGACCATCCAGGAAGTTCGCGTCAACACTTCCATGTACGATGCGCAGCAAGGCTCGACCAGCGGCGCGCATATTGACATGAGTACTTCGTCGGGCACCAACCGTCTTCACGGGAGCGGTTATGTTCATCGCGGAACCGACTGGCTAAACGCCGCGCCATTCTTCGACAAGCAGGACCCAAATATTCCCGCGGACGATAAAACTCCGCAGTTGCATCGCTACACCGCAGGTGGAACGCTGGGCGGCGCCATTATCAAGAACAAGCTGTTCGGATTCGTCGGCTATCAGCATCTGCACGATTCCGACCAGGAAACCGGTCTCTCGCGGCTGCTGGTTCCGCACGATTTCACGCCTTCGTTTTGCGGTACGTCCAATCGCCAGAGCTCACAGTTTGCTACGTGTTTGTCCAACATTTCCATCGATGAATGGGGCACAACTCCTAGCCAAATCAGCCCGGTCGCCCTTGCTCTCTTTCAGTACCAGTTTCCCAATGGTCAATATCTAATCCCATGGGCCGACGGTCAGACTCCAACCCCGAATTTCCCGGAAAACGCTATCGTTCCAGGCACCGCCGTTTTCAAATCCGACCAGGTTGTTAGCGATCTTGACTGGAACGCAAGTGCCAAGGACACACTGTCGGCAAAATATTATTATCAGCACGACCCCACCGTCGCTCCCTACGCTTACTCCAGCGTCGCGGGATTCTCCCAATTTCTGGACGCTGGTAGCCAGGTGGCCTCGCTCACCAATACCCAGTCGCTGAGATCCAATCTGAGTGTGGCGGAAGTGCTCGGTATTCTTCGGGAGAAGGTCTACAGCACCATCGCACAGCCTTTTAGCCCGCAGCAGATGGGGATCACTACTACGTTCGGTTCTACATATTTTCCCGGCATCACTATCGCGGACCCATTTGGACTATTTAGCCAGTACAACACCGCTGGCATTACCAACCAACAATTTCTGACCGTCGGGCAAGGCGCCGCCTCGCAGGGGCCTTTCACTGGTGTGTTTCAGAACCGGATCATGCCATCGGCCAACGCTATTTGGTTGCATGGCAAGCATACGGTTACTTTTGGAGGCAGTTACGCTTACACCCAGCTCAACACGCGCGACGAGAGAACGAACCAGGGGATCATCGCCACCGCGGACTTCTCCCAGTTCCTTCAGGGCTTTGTCACCACCAACGATGATTTCACGACAACCAAGTTTTTACAGGGCAATGCCAACCGCTACTACCGCGCCGGCCAGATGGGAGAGTATGTCCAGGACAAATTTCAGTTCCGGCCCAACCTTAGCTTGACAGCGGGTCTGCGCTTCGATTGGGATGGGGGTCTCACCGAGAAATACGGCCGCATCTTTAACTTCGACCCCTCGCAGTACTCCTACGACGGCACCACTGACACCATTACCTCGAACGGATTCATCATAGCCGGGAATAACAACCTGTTCCCGACCAAAGGCGTCAGCAACACGACCCTCACTGGAAGGCAATGGGGTTTTGCGCCGCGCCTGGGAGTGGCCTGGAGTCCGAGAAAGTTCAACGATAAGGTGGTGGTGCGCGCCGGAACCGGCATCTACTACGACCGCGGCGAACTCTTTTCGTATCTTTCCCCCGGCTTCGCCGAGGGGGTCATCAATGGCGGTCCATTTGGCGTGAACCAGACTCCGCCTTACGTGAATGCAACGTCTTGCCCTCCCAGCTCGACCAGCCTCTATTTGTTCTATATTCCCACCTGCCCTTACCCTGCATATTCGCTCGCCAGTCCTTGGGGTCCCTCGCCTGCGCCGTATCCCAGTGGCAACCCGGCGGACATCACTCAGTACCTGCCCAACGAGACCGCAATTGCGAATGGGGCGCAACTGTTCTCCTTTGCCACCTATAACCGCGCCAACAAGCTGCCTTACACCATTAACGACACACTCGATATTCAATGGCAGCCGCGGAATGATCTGGCCATCGATATCGGCTATGTGGGTAACTTCGGGCGCCATGAGGTCATTCCCATCCCCTTCAACCAGCCGGGTATTGCCACCCCGACCCACGTGATCCACGCTAATTCTCTGTACCCTCAGCAATACACCTACGGCTACACGGTGCAGGGCCCCTCAGGGTGCCAGACAACCTTTACGTGCGCAACCATCAATTTGCCTAACGGAACCATCTGCCCGACGGCGAGCACCACAGGGTGCCCTTTCCTTGCCAACTACGAAGGCGGCAACGTCGACCTGCGTGTCCCCTACATTGGGTATTCGGCGGAATCAGAGAGTTACACAGCGGCCGGGGTCTCTGCCTACAATGCGCTGCAG
>Ga0182024_10019825_pt1 | contig 12346 bp, 7 predicted proteins | sample P32metaG_FD_120480 | JGI IMG/M metagenome (GOLD analysis project Ga0182024, IMG submission 120480) | Permafrost microbial communities from Stordalen Mire, Sweden - P3-2 metaG (Illumina Assembly) | ecosystem: Environmental > Terrestrial > Soil > Wetlands > Permafrost | place: Sweden: Stordalen...
CGATGTCGGTCATCATGTTCAGTAACGGCACCAAACCAGCGATGGGCAGAAGGCTGTCGTGAGTGTTATTCACCGCACCGGTACTCGTGTCGGTGGTGATGGTGGTGAACAGAGCGGAGTTCGCAACTCCAAATCGGACTTCCTTGCCCTCCATGTTGCCGCCGGCCTGCGTGGCGGTTGCCGTGGTTTGAATTCCGAACTTGGCAAGATTGGGATTTCCCGCCTGCTCGAAGCCGTAACAGATGAACACGCCGGCTAGAAACATTACGGTGAAAGCGGCGAAGATAGCCCAGCCCTGGCGCGTGTCCTTCACCATCTTTCCAAACGTGTACGTAAAGGCCGCCGGGATTACCAGAATCAGCCACATCTCGAATAAATTGGTGATCGGCGTCGGATTCTCAAAAGGATCCGCAGCGTTGGCGTTGAAGAATCCCCCGCCATTGGTGCCCAACTCCTTAATAGCTTCCTCGGACGCCACCGGTCCCTGCGCGATCACCTGCTTGGCGCCTTCCACCGTGGTGACGGTGGTATTGGGCTTCAGATTTTGAATCGCGCCCTGCGAGCAGAGAAACAGCGCGCCAATAAACGAAATCGGCAGCAACACGTATAGAGTTGCCCGCGTCATGTCCACCCAGAAATTGCCCAGCGTGCGGACTTCGTGCCGCGCGAAGCCGCGGATCACGGCGACCGCAATCGCCATACCCGCCGCTGCCGAAATGAAATTCTGCACCGTGAGGGCGGCCATCTGTACGAAGTAGCTCAGGGTGGCTTCTGGGACGTAGGACTGCCAGTTGGTGTTGGTCAGGAAGCTCACCGCGGTGTTAAACGCCAGGTCGGGAGTGACATTGGGCGTCCCAAAATTCTGCGGATTGAACGGCAGATAGGCTTGAGCGCGCTGCAGTACGTACACCAACAGAAAACCGAAGATGCTGAACGCCAGTATCGACGCAGTGTATTGTGTCCAACGCTGCTCGACGTCTTCCCGCACACCGGACACTTTATAGGTCAGCACTTCCAACCAGCGCAGCACGGGATGCAAGAATGTACGCCTGCCTTCAAACACGTTCGCCATGAACGCGCCTAGCGGCTTTACACACACCAGGATCAGCGCGAAAAACAGCAGAATCTGTAAAACTCCAGCGCTTGTCATAGAACTCTCCTAAAACTTCTCGTCTCTTCTTTAGAACTTCTCGGGACGGAGAAGCGCGTAAACTAGATAAATGAACAAACCGAGCGACGTGATGCCGGCAATGATATAGTCCATGGAATCTTCCTCCTACAGCTTGTCGCAGGCCTTAGTGAAGGCCCAGCAGATAAACAAAAACAGACAACCGATTGCAACGTAGAACAAGTCGAGCATGACTCAGTTCCTTTCTGTAACCATCACTTCATGACCGGCACGCCGCAGTTTGGCTGCCAATCTTTTTTCAGCGGTTGGCCACCATCTCTTGCGGCTTCCCACCACCACCAGAGAATGGGGCTTCAAAACAGACTTCAGCGTCTCCAAAGGATCGCGGCACAAATAGATGGCCACGCGAGTTTCCACGCGGCAGTGGCCAGCCAGCACGCGCAGCCGCCGTTCGTTGAAGTCCACCAGAACAGGCGGGCTGGTGAGCGGCAGCGGATAGGGAACAACCTGCGGCACGATCAGCGTGATCCGGCCACCCAGGCTGCTCGCCAGCTCCCCAGCTTCCTTCAGTGCCATTAGCGTGGCATCCACCGACGTAAAGACCACCGAAATGTCGAGTTTGGAGCCGGTTTCTTCGGTGAACGGCCGTGCCGGGACTCCCGTAACGGGCGCTATCATTTTTTCCAATGCGAGTGCCATGGATTTCGCCCTCCCAGTTACGAGGTTAGAATCTGGGGCCTGAAGAAGTCCTTAGAAAGGGATAAAGAATTAGTGAAGACTACGCTAGCGGACTGCGATGTCCAGCTACCTGATTCCGTTGACTAAGTACAACGTCGATAGATCGCGCTGGAAGGTAAAAGCGTAGGACTTGCCGTCGGAAGAAAGCTTGGCCGAGCCGTAATAGAACGCCGCGCGATCGGGAAGCTTGAGATCGCGCCAGGTTTCCATGTGGCCGGAACGCGCGTCCATTCGCAGGATCGATGCGTTGCGATGGCTGGCGTCGGTGCGCTGAAGGAAAATGTGGGCCCCATCGCCACTCCATCGAATTACAGAGGTGTCAGGCCCAACCGCACCCAGAGGAGTCTCATTGCCATCGGCAAGCGAGATAAGGGTGGCCTGGCCATCGCGAATGACGATCGCCGTCTGATCATTGGGCGACACCGCGGAAGCTCGTACGGCGGCTGGCGTCACAGGTTTGATGTGGCCGTTCGCCAAATCGTAACTGTAGGTTCGTGGCGGCTGGCCCGCTTCCTTTCCGGTGAATAGTACATGTTTGCCGTCAGAAAACCACTCGGCCGTTTCGGGCTGAATGCTTCCAGTGTGCAGGATCGTCTCTTCCCCCGCTCCAGTGGGCAGCAGAACAATCTGCGAGCTTTCGCGATTCTTCCGCACGCACGCTACCCATTTGTTGTCGGGCGACAAGACGGGCCGGTTACCATAGCCCAGCCGCACCGCAGGCGATCCATCCGTTGGACGCAGATAAATGGCGGGATTCCGGCCTTCTCCCGAGGAGACTTCCACCAGCAGAATCTCGCGGCCGTCATTAGAGAGGTCTGAGAGCGCCGAGGCATCCAGCCACGCCAGATCGCTCTCCTCTTTGGCCCCGGGAGTGAGACAGCGGATTCCGAGGCGCGAATCGGAATTTACCACCAGCAGCCGGCCATCGCGCGCGACGTCTTGAAGCAAGGGCCATCCCGCGATTTGGGTCAACAGGCGCTCCCGCCCAGCGAGATTCACGGCATAGATACTGGGATCACTCCCCGGTCGCCCGGCGCCAAACCATACTTCCTTGCCATCGGGCGACCAACCCACGCCTCCGACGGCGCGCCATCCCTTGGAAAGTATCCAGGTGCGGCGCTGCGTATCGATCACCCGCAGTGAGTAATCTCCATCGGTAGTGAAATCGAAGAGCGCCACTTTGTCGCCGCGCGGAGAGATGCGCAAGAACACAGGCGGCCGTAATGACGGGGTCTGATAGAGAACGTTGCCGATCGGATATTCGATTCGGTGCTGTCCACGGTCGTCCCGGATGACGGCCAGGGAATCGCCGTCGGGCGCCCAATCGGCGCTGGAAACATTTTCCAAAATCGCACGAGGTGCGCCGCCACCAAGCGGGACGCGCGCCAGAGTGCCGAGCGAGCCGGTGTCGCCGGTGCCAACCAGGATTGCCATTTCGCCCGATGCTGCTAGGGACTGGATCGAACCAGGCGGAAGTTCCAAGGGCCGGGCTTCGCGGCTGCCGGGGTGCGCCACGAAGAAGGCTGCCGGCGCGCCATCCCATTCGGCCGAGTAGACGATATTTCCGTCAGGTCCAAATTTGGAAGCCGTTACGTCGCCATGGCGGAATGTGAGGCGTTGAAAGGTGACGGGAACTTTGTGAAAGATCCGCAGGCTAAACCAGGCTCCGCCGGCCAAGCCCAATAAGGCTGCGGCGGCTAGTGCGGGCGCGATCCAGCGACGGCGGGCGCGGACCGCGGGCACAGGGCTGGAAGGCGACTCGAGCCGCTCTAAAACTTCTTCCAGCGCAATCTTCACATCCACCATGTATTGGATCCGGCGGTTCGGGTCCTTCTTTAAGCATCGCTCGATCACCCATTCCAGCTCGCGCGGCACGTTCGGCACCACGGTTGTCACAGACGGCGGCTGGTAGTTCATCACCGCGGCGAGTATCGTGATCACGTTCTGGCCCGGAAATGCGCGCGCGCCGGTGACCATCTGATACAGCAGCGCGCCGAATGAAAAGATATCGGAGCGCGCATCCGCTCGTTTGCCCTCGGCTTGTTCGGGCGACATGTACGCGGCGGTTCCAAACACCATACCCGCTTTCGTGGTGAGCGGCTCCCCCTGTTCCGGTTCGGAACCCTGCTCCGGCTCGGCCAGCTTCGCCAGGCCAAAATCGAGCACCTTTACCCGGCCCTCTTCGGTAATCATGATGTTCGAGGGTTTGATGTCGCGGTGAACGATGCCTGCGGCGTGCGCCGCTGCCAGAGCGTCCGCGATTTCCAGGCCGTATCGCACGGCCCGTTTCAGCGCCAGGCCCTTCGCCGGGATCACCCGGTCAAGCGTCTTGCCGGAGACGAACTCCATGACGATGAAGTCGGTATCGCGCTCGTGAGTGATCCCGTGGACCGTAACAATATTGGGATGATTGAGCACCGAGGCTGCTTTGGCCTCTTGCAGGAAACGGCGCTTGCGCTCGGGATCGCTAAGACGGTCGGATTGGAGAACCTTGATGGCCACCGATCGATTGAGCTGCGTATCGCGAGCCTTGAAGACCAACCCCATGCCGCCCTCGCCGATTAATCCATTCACAAGATAAGGGCCGACGCGTTGCCCCACCAGTTCTTCGCGCGGGGCCGGCGGCTCTTCCGGAAGTTTGCCTGCAGCCTGTGAAACGGCCGCTTCGATCAGGTTATCTTTAGAGCCGGAGTCGTCGTTGGCCAGCAGCGATTCCACTTGACGCCGCAGGTCGTAGTCCCCGGCGCAAGCGCTGTTAAGGAAGGCTTCACGCTGGGAAGGCGCGAGATCGGCGACGTGATGAAACACCTCTTCAATTCGCCGCCACCGATCGTCGCTCATGTCGGATTTTCACCAGTGGCATCCAGACTGTCGCCGCGCCCGGGGGTGTCACCTAGAAGATATCGTCGAAGCCACGCTTCGCCCAGTCGAAGATCGCGTTTGACCGTTGGAACCGTAAGCTGCAGCGCGGTTGCGATTTCCTCCCGGTCCATGCCGCCGAAGTAGCGCAGCTCAATGACATTGGCCTTACGTTTATCTACCTTTTCCAGGTGATCCAGGGCTTCATTGATCTCGAGAATGTCGGGTGCGCGCGCCGGGGAAAGAACCAGCGCTTCTTCCAGAGTGACCGGGTCCGCCGACCCGCCTCGTTTGGCGGCATTCCTGGAGCGGGAATAATCCACCAAGACCATGCGCATGAGGCGGGCGGCGATCCCGAAGAAGTGCGCTCGGTTTTCCCATTGAACCGGCTCAGTCTGGCCCAAAAGCCGGAGGCAGGCTTCGTTAATGAGCGCGGTTGGCTGGAGCGTCTGATTGGGACGGCCCCGCCGCAAATAGCTCTTGGCCAGCGAATGCAGTTCGCGATAAACGTGGGGCGTTAGTTCATCCAGCGCCGCGCGATCGCCCTGGCTCCAGGCGACCAGCAGTTGCGTGACCGGCGTCCCCTCTTCCATAAGAACGTATTCTGTCACACGCTGGACCCGCGTTATCCGAGCCGAAAAAAAAGTTGTCCGGGTGTTAGCCGTTTCGCCAACCGTTTACGAACGTATCAGGTGAAGGGAGACGAGGCAATGAAAACCAAGACGAATGTAAAAGCTGGCACCGCCGTTTGGGGCAGCTAGGCACAGCCTGCCAACGGTCAACAAGGCATTTAAGGGAATCCAAGAAAGGAGATCGGACAATGAAGACCAAGACGAATGTGAAAGCAGGCACCGCCGTTTGGGGCAGCTAGGCACAGCCTGCCAACGGTAAACAAGGCATTTAAGGGAATCCGAGAAAGGAGACCGGACAATGAAGAGCAAGACGAACGTGAAAGCAGGCAGCGCCGTTTGGGGCAGCTAATCGAACACATGCCTAACATCGGCAACAAGATATTCAACCACCAGCCCTAGAGCCCCGACAGTCCACCGCCTGCCGGGGCTTTTGGCTTTGTTAACGAACTCCCTGCGACGCGGTTTCGAGCACAGCCTGCAGGGCTTGCTCCCGAACGTCCTGCGCCGAACGGGTAAGATATTCGAGCGCTGCGGCCACGCCTCCTCTGGAGTGTGGAACACCCGCCAGCGTGAGACCCATCTCCACTCCCGAGAGTGTTCCGGCCAGCATGAGATCGTTGAAATCCCCCAGGTGTCCGATGCGGAAAGCTTTGCCGGCCAACTTCCCAAGACCGCTGCCGAGCGACATGTTGAAGTTCTCGAGCACCACTTTGCGAAACTCGTCGGCGTTAGACGTGGGAGGGACAAAGACTGCCGTCACGGAACTGCTATAACGCTCCGGATCGGCGCACACCGTCTCTAATCCCCAGGTGCGCACAGCCAGGCGGGTGGCTTCTCCGTGCCGGTTATGCCGCTCAAATACATTTTCCAGACCTTCCTCATGCAGCATCTGGAGCGACTCGCGCAGTCCATAAAGCAGGTTGGTGGCGGGCGTGTAGGGGAAGAAGCCGCTCTTGTTCTGGGTGAGCATGGATTGCCAATCCCAATAAGATTTGGGCATGCGCGCCGATTTGGACGCGGCCAGCGCCTTGTCGCTCACGGCGTTGAATCCGAGCCCGGGCGGCAACATCAGTCCCTTTTGCGACCCTGCGATGGCCACGTCCACGCCCCATTCATCGTGACGATAATCCATCGATGCGAGCGAAGAAATGGTATCCACCATCAGAAGGGCAGGATGCTTGGCGCGATCCATCGCCTTGCGCATCGATGGCACCGAGTTAGTTACGGCGCTCGAAGTCTCGTTGTGCACCACGCAGACGGCCTTGATCTGGTGGTTGCGATCTTCGCGGAGGATCGATTCCACATTGTCCTGGTCCGCTCCGTGCCGCCAGTCGCTAGCGACAAAATGCACTTCCAGTCCGAGGCTGACGGCCATTTCCTTCCACAAGGTGGCGAACTGGCCGGTCTCAAACATCAGAACCTTGTCGCCCGGTGAAAGCGTGTTGACGATGCCAGCTTCCCAAGCTCCAGTGCCGGAAGAGGGAAAGATCATTACTTTTCCCGAGGTCTTGAAAATCGGTTTAAGATTTTCCAAAAGCTCCAGCCCGAGCCGGCTGAACTCTGGACCACGGTGATCGATGGTAGGCCGCGCAATCGCGCGCAGGATGCGGTCCGGAACGTTGCTGGGTCCGGGAACCTGAAGGAAGTGACGTCCGCTTGTGTTTGCCATATTGACTCTCCCTAGTCTCTCGCAAAACGCGCCGCTGCACAAAAGGCAATCTCAAATTGCCGCCCCCTTCATTTCTATTACCTGGCGCCAAATCCTGGCGCCACCACCGGATATGCGCCAGCCTGTCTCGCGGCCATGGGACAAGTTGGCCCAAAACAAAAGGTGATCGGGATGTAACCGCTTCATTCCCAGTAACTTATGTTTTGGCGGATGTCGTGCTTTTCCAGCTGCCATCATGCCAGGTTACTCATTGCAGTATTCCAGACGTGCGGCGCGAACGGCTTTTCTTGCCTTCTTTCTTCTCATCGCCGGACGGGCGTTCGCAGACGACTCCAAGATCTCGCCGGATCTGCGGCCCTTGCTCGGGAATGCGTCGAATCAGATTAACGTCATCGTCCAATACAATACGCCGCCGCAGCAGCAATCGGGCGGTCTTCTAGGTGGCTTGCTGGGTGGAGTAGTGAATCTGCTGGATGGGGTATTAAAAACCGTCTTTTCACTCATTCCAGCCGTATCGGCGACCCTGCATCCGGCCGATATATTAGCTGTGTCGAATCAGTCGAACGTGACCTACATCTCGCTCGACCGGCAGTTGGGCGCTTCGCTCGATTATACGGCTGCGGCTGTCAGCGCCCCCACGGCCTGGAGCTACGGTCTGGAAGGCGATGGCATCGGCGTCGCGGTGATCGATAGCGGCGTGTACAATCATCCGGACCTGAATGCGGCCGGCTCGTCGAAAAGCCGCATCGTGTACCGGCAGAGCTTCATTGGAGGAGTGCTCAACGACGATTTCGGCCATGGAACACACGTGGCCGGGATCCTCGCCGGTAACGGCAGTTCTTCCGATCAACAAGGCGCCTTCCGCACATTCAAAGGCATCGCTCCGCATACCAATATTTTGGATCTGCGAGTTCTAGACCAGAACGGCGCCAGCAACGACAGCGTGGTAATCGCGGCCATCGAAAAAGCGGTGCAGCTCAAGAATCAATACAACGTGCGGGTGATCAATCTTTCGCTGGGCCGCCAGAGCTTCGAAAGCTGCACTCAAGATCCGTTGTGTCAGGCAGTAGAAGCGGCCTGGAAGAGCGGAATTGTGGTGGTGGTGGCCGCCGGCAATGAAGGCCGGAATGGTTACGCGACAATTCTGTCGCCTGGTTCGGCTCCGCACGCGATCACCGTGGGAGCGATGAAGACCGAAGCAACCATGAACACCAGTGACGACCGTATCGCCAGCTATAGCTCGCGCGGTCCAACCAATATCGATCTGATCGCAAAGCCCGACGTAGTGGCTCCCGGCAATCTGGTGGATTCGCTGCTCGCGCCCGGTTCCACATTGGTAAACGATTATCCGGGGAACATTGTTCCCGCCTCCAGCTACACCCACGCCAGAGTTTCAGGCGGCCCGCTCTACCTTCAACTAAGCGGCACGAGCATGGCTACCCCGGTGGTTTCGGGCGCTGTCGCTCTAATGATCGAGAAAGACCCCACTTTGACGCCGGATACCGTCAAGGCTCGCTTGATGAAGACGGCGTCGAAGACTTTCCCGGTGATGAGCACGGCCACCGATCCAACCACCGGCCAAACTTATACGGACTTTTACGACATGTTCACCGTTGGCGCCGGATACATTGACATCGCCGCGGCGCTGACCAACTACGATCGCGTGAACGGCTCCGCAGCTTCGCCGCAAATCCTCTACAACTCGCTGCTCGGCGCAGCTTTTCTGGTGCCGAACCGAGCCGAGACCTGGTGGAGCACCCCGAGTTGGTTCACCTCCGCTGTCTGGGGTCCGGTTGTGCTGGTCCCAGGCACCGCGGAAGCCAGCACCATCTGGGGTAGCAACGTAACTTGGGGCACGAACGTTACCTGGGGCACGAACGTCACTTGGGGCACCAACGTAACGTGGGGGACGAATGTCACCTGGGGAACCAGCACCCAAGGAGAACAGTAAAACAAGTCACCGGTACCGATGTCGAAGGCGGAATCCCAAGTAGCGCGGCGTCTGGCCAGTCAAATCCATGTATTCGGATGCATTTGTCTGGGCGTCGCCACTTTGATCCTAGCCTTAGCGAACTGGCAGTCCGGAGATCCGGTGCGCCTGGCTGCTTTCGCGCTTGCCGCAGCGTTCGGTTCCATGCTCAGGCTTCGCCTGCCTGGCCTAGGCAGCATGGTCTCTGTAAGCGCCCTGTTCGTCTTGATCGGCATTGTGAACTTGAGCCTTCCCGAAGCGCTCGTCGTGGGAGCATTGTCCGTCTTAGTGCAGTGTACCTGGCGCACCTCAACGCCGCCGAAATTGGTGCAAACAGCTTTTAATATCAGCGTTCTCTCCATTGCAGTCTTCATCTCCGGCCAGGTGTTTGATTACTCGCATCGCCACTTCCTGGAACCGGTAAGCCTGGCACTTCTCGCGCTCGCATACTTTTGCGTCAACACGTTTCCCATCGCGATAATCATTGGGCTCACCGAGGCGCGGCCCATCTTCAAAGTCTGGAGCGAGCAGCGCTGGTTGTTGCCGTACTATGTGGCGGGCGCGTCAATGGCGTGGCTCATCAGCACGGTTCCGCGCGGCATCCAGTGGGAATTTCCGATCATTTGCTTGCCCCTGGTCTATCTGGTCCATCGCTCCAACCGCACTCAAGTGGATCAGATGGAGCGTGAACGAACGCACATGCAGGCGCTGAACGGATTGCACCTGCGCACCATCGAGGCCCTGGCGCTCGCCATCGACGCTAAGGATCATACGACGCACGATCATCTGCAGCGTGTTCGCCTCTATGCCACCGAGATCGGCAAGGATTTGGGACTCTCCGAAAAAGAAATGGAGGCGCTCACCGTGGCGGCCGTGCTGCATGACATCGGAAAGCTGGCGGTGCCGGAATCGATTATCTCCAAACCAGGAAAGCTGACGCGCTCCGAGTTCGAGAAGATGAAGATTCATCCGGTTGTCGGCGCCGAAATTCTAGAGCGTGTTGAATTTCCCTATCCCGTGGTTCCCATTGTTCGCTCGCACCACGAGAAATGGGACGGCAGCGGGTATCCGTACGGTCTGCGCGGAGACGAGATTCCGATCGGCGCTCGAATTCTGTCCGCCGTGGATTGTCTGGATGCCCTGGCGTCAGACCGGCAGTATCGCCGGGCCCTGCCGCTGGACGAGGCTATGGCCAAAGTAGCCTCCGATTCTGGAACGGCGTTTGACCCCAGGGTTGTTCAAGCTTTGCAAGCCCGCTACCAGGAATTAGAGGAGCGCGCCAGAGCCATGGGCGATGCTTTCCAGCAGCCACTTTCGGTGGATATCAAAATCACTCATGGCAGCGCGCCTGCTGCCGGTTTTGAAGCCGAATCCCCGGCGGGGAGTTCTTCAAAAACGAATCCGGTGGCACAAGCTCGCGCCAATCGTCGCAAGCACGAGGAATCGATCCCCGACATCCCGGCTGTGGGTCAATGCTCCTTGCAGTGGGAAGAAGCCGTGACCGTGGCGTCGCTTCGCATCCGGCGCATCATTTCGTACGATGCCATTGCGCTTTGGGCGTGCGACGACGATTGGGTGCGAGTGAAGTTCGCCGGTGGCGAAGATAGATCCGGGTTAGAATCGCTCGTGGTCCCTCAAGGCAAGGGTCTGGTCGGGTGGGTGGCTGAAGTGGGTAAGCCGATACTCAATGGCAATCCGGCGGTGGAGCCAGGCTACGCCAGAAGAGATGGAACGCCCGGATTGTTGTCCGCGCTGGCATTGCCTCTGGTCAACGCCGGCCGTGTGGTGGGAGTCGTCGCACTGTATCGCAAAGAAAGAGATGCCTTCGCTGCCGATGAGTTGGTCGTGATTTTGGAAATGTGTCCGGCGCTGGCAACCCTGGTCCTGGATGCCGAAGAACCCGCCAACAATCTTCTGGAAATGGCGAACGCCCTTCGCCGCGACGGCACCCGCTTGATTGGCGCCTAGTCCCCTAGCCTCTCCGCCGCAACATTCGTTTGCTGTAACATCACCTCTGAGGATGAAAAACGAAATTGCTTTCGAAATGGCCGCGTCCAACATCCGTTTCGGACCCGGCGTTACGCGCGAAGTGGGAATGGATCTGGCGGATCTGGGCGCGCGCAAAGTCCTGGTAATCACCGACCCTGCGCTATCGGATTCGACGCCCGTCCAGACGGTATTGGAATCGCTGGATGGCGCGGGCGTTCGCTTTGTCCTCTACGATCGCGTGCGGATAGAGCCCACCGACGAGTCATTCCTGGATGCCATCGCTTTCGCCAGGCAGTCGGAATACGACGCATACGTGGCAGTGGGCGGGGGGTCCACTATCGACACCGCCAAGGCCGTCAACCTCTATGTCACCTATCCTCCGTCGGACTTTTTGGACTATGTGAATGCGCCCATCGGCAAAGGCATTCCGATTCCCGGCCCTCTGAAACCGCTGTTCGCAATTCCCACCACAGCAGGCACCGGCAGCGAAACCACAGGCGTCAGCATTTTCGATCTGATTCGCATGCACGCCAAAACCGGCATCGCCAGCCGCCGGCTGAAGCCCACCCTCGGACTGCTCGATCCAGAAAACACTCGCAGCATGCCGTCGCAGGTTGCGGCCTCGAGCGGCCTGGATATTCTGAGCCACGCCATAGAGTCATACACCGCGTTGCCCTACACTGGAAGGCCGTATCCAGATCGGCCGCTGGTACGGCCGGCGTATCAAGGGTCGAATCCCATCAGCGATGTTTGGTCGCTGCAGGCGCTGCGGATGGTGGCGCAATACATCGTGCGCGCCGTGGAAGATCCTTCGGACGATGAAGCGCGCTCCAACATGCTGCTGGCCTCTTCCTACGCGGGCATGGGATTTGGGAATGCGGGGGTGCATTTGCCGCATGGAATGTCCTATCCGGTTTCGGGTAACGTGAAGAGCTATCGCGCGCCCGGCTACTCGGCGGACCATCCCATGGTGCCGCATGGATTTTCGGTGATTTTGAACGCCCCGGCTGTCTTCCGTTTTACTGCGTCGTCGAACCCGGAACGGCACATGCAAGCGGCCCAGGCGCTAGGCGTGGATGTTGCGCGCTGCCAGGCCGAAGACGCGGGCCGCATTCTGTCCGAGCGAATCACCTGGTTTATGCAGCACTTGAAGACTCCCAATGGATTGCGCGACATTGGTTATACGTCCGCCGATATTCCGAAGCTGGTGGAGGGCACGCTGCCGCAGCATCGCGTAACCAAACTCTCGCCGCGCCCCGCCGGACCGGAAGAACTCAGCGCGCTCTTTGAAGATGCGATGGTAGCCTGGTGATCCAAAGAATGACTAACTCCCGCCGTGAATTTCTGAAGATTTCCGCCAC